>Ga0310811_10005364_pt1 | contig 16219 bp, 14 predicted proteins | sample YCmetagenome_FD_207642 | JGI IMG/M metagenome (GOLD analysis project Ga0310811, IMG submission 207642) | Soil microbial communities from experimental microcosm in Duke University, North Carolina, United States - YC | ecosystem: Engineered > Artificial ecosystem > Soil microcosm > Unclassified ...
CCCGACCCACGCACAGGAGCTGGGCGTCAACGGCGTGCAGATCGAGAACTCCGCGCACATCACGCTCGACGGCGCCAGCTTGGTCGGCATGACGTCCACCTTGCCCGCGGTGCACGTGACCGGTGGCTCCAGCGACGTGACGGTGAGCAGAAGCTACCTGCACGGGCTCGGCGGCGGCATCCTGGTCGACGGAGGCGGTTCGGGTGACATCCTGACCACGAACTGGTTCCTCGGGGACGCGTACGGGATCTCGGTCACCGGCGCCACCGGAACCGACATCACCTCGAACTCTTTCGAAGCCCTGAGCGACGCACATGATGTGATCGCTCTCGCGTCCGGCGCCACCGGGAGTTCGATCGAGGACAACGTCCTCGGGGGCCTGACCGGGGCGGAGGCGACGACCAAGGCGTCCTCGATCGCCGTGGACGCGGACTCCACCTCCGGCACCACCGTGGACTACAACGTCGTCTTCCCGGACGAGTACGGCAACGACGTCGGCGTGGTACAGAACGCTTACTCGTGGAGCGGCGCGACCTACGCGAGCGCTTCGGCGTTGTTCCAGGCCGTCGGCCAGGGTCAGCACGATCTCAACACCGACCCGGAACTCTTCGGCTTCGCCTCCACGGTCTTCGCCGGGGTTCCGCAGGCCAACTCGGCGAACAGTTCCGCTCCCGGGGTGCTGGCCACCGACGCGTACGGCGATTCATGCTCGGGCAACCCCATCGAGCCCGTGTCCGGCACAGGATCGCCCGCCTACTGCGCGCGCGGTGCCTTCCAACCGAATTACACCGTCACGGCGCATGCCCTTCCCCAACCCGTCGGCGCACGCGGCGTCACCCTCCAAACCTCTCTCGGGGAGGTCCTGACCGACGGCTACCAGTCCGGCGACAACGTGACCATCAACGGGACGCCCGCCGTTTCGTACACCATCGACTGGGGCGACGGCTCCTCGCAGACAGTGGACTCTCCGGCCGCCGCCGGCACACCGCACACCTACGCCGCACCCGGCACGTACACGATCACCGAGACCGCCGACCTGGCTATCGGCGGCATCGTGAAGGCCACCAGCCTGTTCACGACGTCCGGGTCGGCCTACACGCCGATCAACCCGACGCGGCTGCTCGACACCCGCAAGGGGACCGGTGCGCCGGTGGCGAAGGTGCCCGCGAGCAAGAACGTGACGGTCAAGGTCGCCGGGGTCGACGGGATCCCGGCGGATGCCACCGCCGTGGCCCTGAACCTGACGGTCGCCGACGCCACCGGCAACGGTTACCTCAGCGCGGTGCCGGGCGGCACCGGCTACTCCACCTCGAACCTGAACTACGTGGCCGGCCAGACCCTGGCGAACAGCGTGATCGTGCCCCTGAACAATGGCGCGATCACGATCTACAACGAGGGCACCGGTTCCGCGGATGTGATCGCGGATGTCTCCGGCTACTTCGCGCAGGCCTCGGGTGACGGATACGCGGACGCGCCGCTTGACCGGATCCTCGACACCCGCAAGGGCACCGGCGCCCCGGTGGCGAAGGTCGCGGCGAACGCCGGAATCCCGGTCACGGTGGCCGGGGTCGACGGGATCCCGTCCGGGGTGTCCGCGGTGGTCGTGCACGTCACGGTGGCCGACACCACCGGGGGCGGCTGGATCGGGGCCGAGGCGGACGGCGCCGGAACCCCCGGCACCTCGATTCTCAACTACGGCAAGGGCCAGGTCGTCTCCAACACCGCCGTCGTCCCCGTGTCGGCCGACGGGAAGATCGAGCTCTACAACGGCGGCAGCGACACCCCGGTGGACCTGCTCGCCGACGTCTCCGGCTACTTCTCCGGCAGCGCCCCCGACTCCTACGTGCCCGTCTCCCCGACGCGCGTGTGGGACACCCGTCAGGTTCCGGGCTGGACGATCCCGGCCGGCGGGACCGGCGGGGCCTGGCTGGAGGGCGACAACGGCGACCTCACGACGAGCCCGTACCCGGCGAACGCGACCCTGGTCGTGAACGCCACGGTGACGAACACCAAGGGCGGCGGGTACCTGACCGTCTACCCGTCCTCGACCAGCCGCCCGGTGGTCTCCAACCTCAACTTCAACGCCGGTCAGACGCTCGCGAACCTCGCGATCCTGCCGACCAGCGGACCCGACCAGGAGGTCTCCGTCTTCAACGGCTCGAGCGGAAGCGTCGACGTGGTCTTCGACGTCTTCGGCTACTACGCGAGCAGCTGACGGCTGACGGCTGATGGCTGACGGCGGAGCGTGCCGGTCGGCCGCCGTACGCGGCGGCCGACCACGTCGGCGGCGAAACGGCCGCATCACCCTGCGCGGGTGGTGCGGCCGTCGCCGTTCCGTCGGGGCAGCGATCATGTACCGCGCCAGCCCGGGATGATGCCGTAGGCGATCCTGCGGTTACGGTCCGGCTTCGCGCGCGTAGCGCTCGGATCACAAGCACGGCGTTCGCCGTTCTCCGCCCCCCGCCTGGGTCTAGCGTTCGGGCTGCTGCGCAGTACCGACATCCGTATACAGGGCATCGACATCGGCCGGGCTCGAATTCTCCGTGGTCCCGGTCGGGTTGCCGTCGTTCGCCGAGGGGGCGTTCATGAGGTTCAATCCACCGCCGAATTGGCCTCAACCGCCTGCGGGCTGGTCTCCGCCGCCCGGCTGGGGGCCCGATCCGTCCTGGCCGCGGCCGCCGTCCGGCTGGCAAGTGTGGATCGAGGACGAGGAGGAAGGGGAGGAGTTCGTCATCTCGCCGCACCGTGCCGCGACGTCGCGAGCGCGGGCTCGGTCGACGCAGCCCTGGTACCGGCGCACCGTCTCCATAGTGCTCTTGCTGGTCTTCTTCTTTCCGGTCGGCCTGGTCCTGCTCTGGTTGCGGCCCGACTGGCCGGTGCGGCGGCGCGGCATCATCACGGCCGCAGTCGGCATCGTCGTGATCCTCGCGGCGGTCAGCAGCCCGAACCCGCCGCCGACCACGACGACCGTCCTCAGCCCGACGGTGGTCGGTGGGACGGCCACGTCGCCGGGCGCGCCGACCGCCAGTCGGTCCGCGACGCCCTCGTCTGTGGCGACAACGTCTCCTGCTCTCGTCATGACGAGCGCCCCGTCGAAGACGACCGCCGCCGCGCCGGTGCATACCTCAGCTGCGTCGGCTCACACCTCCGCCGCCCCTGTACACACCTCCGCTGCGCCGGTGCACACGACGAAGGCCCCGCAGCCCGTGCGTACCACCGCGAAGGCGCAAAGCTGTTACCCGCTCACCAACAGCGGCAACTGCTACAAGCCGGGCGAGTACTGCCGCAACACTGACCACGGCAAGAGCGGCATCGACGCCAGCGGCGACGCGATCAAGTGCGAGGACAACGACGGCTGGCGCTGGGAACGAGTGTGATCGGAACGGCCGCCGTTTAGTCGGCGCCGTTCAGTCGGAAGTCGCCGACCTCGCCGCGCGGATTTATCGATCAGTGCGGCGAGGGATGCGACGACGCCTGCGCCCATGAGTCAGGCGCCCCGGGCGAGGTGCCCTTCCTGGCACGCGGGGAAACGGGTCGCGGTGGATGTGTCGGGCCGGGATCATGACTGTCATGTCGACTGGCCCGACAGCGGAGGACGAGGACGTTCTGCAGCTACTGCGGCGGCCGGGCTGGGAGCGTCTTGGCAACGGCGGTCGAGAAGCTCGAGGCGGTGCTCGGGCCGCGACAGGAGCGGCTTGCACCGGTCGATGCGTGTTCGCACTGCTTCACTGCGGAGGACTTGCGGGCCCTGAACGGCCCAGTCGACGAGGTTCCGGAGGGGCTTTTCTGCTCTGCTTTGCACTGGGGCTCGACGATGGATGCGGACGTCGCACTCTGGCGGAAACTGACGCCGCGCATCCTGCGGATGTTGGCCGAGCAGGGGCTTCACATCGATGAGAGCTGGATGGCCAGAAAGTTCGGCGAGGCGCGCTGGCGGGAGTGGCCCGAGGCCGAACGTGACGCGGTGTCAGAGTTCTGTGAGGCCTGGTTCGCGACTGTGCTCACTGCCTCGGACAGCCCCGCAGCGGTCGAGGTACTTCCCTTTATCGCGGTGGTGTACGGCGAACTGACGCACTGGCTCGAAAGGTGGGCGGCAACGCCCGGCGCCCGCTCCGATCAGCAGCTCGCACCGCTGGCCGAGTGGTGGCTGCCGGATCTGCTCGCCGGTGACCTCGATATCAGCTTCAGCGGCGATTTGCCGGACATCTCAGCGGAGCTGTCAGCCTGGCTCGTCGCCCAGGCGCCGGGCCGGTTGAGCGAAGGCGACCTGGAGCCGATCGATGCTTACCGGCTCTCGCAACTGCCGTTGCCAGCGGATCAGAGGTACCGCGACGCACCAGCGTTCGACTCACCACTCGTGTCGGCTGGGCTAGCTTGGATCCCATGTCGAGTGAGCGACTACCTCTGCGGGATTCGCACGAGGACCGCGACCGCGCCCTGGAGGTGCTCCGGATCGCGGCGGGAGAGGTGCTGCCGTGTCGCATCGAGAGCGTCGAGGCTCGGGCGTAGCGACACGGCAAGGACGGTGCACCCGATACGGTTGCGGTGGCTGGGGATCGAGCGCGATGATTCCGCGCATGGGGAGGTTTAAGCTTGCTTACATTCGCCTCGATCGAGACGGATGGTTCACGTTCGTAGCCGGGTCGGCGGCGCTCGAGGCCGCGAACTTCTTCCGGCACGGCAGCGGGATCGGCTACGTGCTCGGGCCCGTTGTGTCGTTCGCGGTGTTCGGTACGTTGAACGCCGTCGATCGGCTGGTGAAGCAGCGGCAGGAGCGACGCGAGGCCTCGGGCGCCTCGAGCCGGAAGGGCATTTTCTCAGGTTCTTAGGCAGGGGATTGCTGCACAGGGGTGTCGGCGTGGCAGGCTGTGCGGGTGGAGTTCGAGGTGCCCGCGGACAGCGGGTACGTTTTCGACTTGGTCGACCCGCAGCCGCGCCGACGCGAGCGGGCGGTAGAGCGGCATGCCGAGTATGTGGCGGCGCTGTACGACGCTCTCCAGCGGTACAACGACATCTGGCGGCGTGCGGAACGGGCCTCCGTCCTGTCCGATCCGGCGGTCGCCGCGGCGCTGGACCAGGCGAGCGCCGCCTACCGCGACGCGCTCGCGCACACGGGGCAGGGACTCGTCGGATACTTCCTGTCGGCTTGGCGGCCGGAGCACGTCGAGGACCGCTCGCGTCTCGCGCCCTACGGGGTGCTCTTCCTGCGCTGGGAGACGGAATTCCCGGAGCAGTGGCGCCGCGCCGGCCCCTACTCCCCCTGGCACGCGAAGAAGGAAGTGCTGCGCAGCTTCAGCCGTTTCGGCGTTCCGCCGCCGCAACGCGACCAGTTGACGAGCCTGCTGATCGCCGCCGTCCACCGCGCGCACCGCTGCGAGGACCGCGGCTACTCGACGCTCGCGCGTTGCCTGGACGGCCCCGTGCTGCGCGCGGCGCTCGGCCTGGCGGCGGAATCGACGTCGCCGCACGCCCGGCTGCGCGCCCGGTACGTGCAGTGGGTCATGGATCACGAGGACGAGCCGGTCACGCTCGCAGGCTGGCGGAGGTGGTTGGGGGACGCCTGCTGACACTTGCGGTGCAGGGGATGGGGCAGGAAGACAGCGCTCAGACGTCGTGGCGGACGCGGACGAACGTGGCGCGCGGGTGACGGTCGCCGCTGAGGGTGATCTCGACGGTGGGGGATGCCGGGGACAGTGCGGCCTCACCTGATGCCTCGCCTGTACCCTCGCCCGTGCCCTCGCCTGCCGCCGCCGCAGCGTCACCAACGGCGACCGCCAGGGCGCGGCTGACGGCCGCCGCCTGCGCGTCGGTCAGCCCGAGCGTGGTCAGCTCGCGGCCGTCGGCGAGGCGTACGCGGGCCACGTGCGGACGCGCGGCCGGGCCGATGGCGCCGATCAGTTCCGCGTCCAGGGTGTCGCTGTGGCGCACCTTCACCCACGCGCCGGGCACGATCCGGTACGGCGACGCCAACGCCTTGCACACCAGGCCTTCCATGCCCACCGGGGCCAGCAGCGTCATCCATGACTCCGCCTCCCGCCTGTCCTCGGTCGCCATCACCGTCTGCAGCTCTTTCGGCGCTCCGGCGAGAGCCTTGCGCAGCCGCGGCCACCGCCGCTTCAGCGGTTCGGCGCGGATGTCGGCTCCGCGCTCGCACAGCAGGTCGAAGGCGATGTACGAGATGCTGGTGCTCGATCTCCGGCGCTGCGCCACGGTTCTCGAGACGGCCTGGAAATCGAACGCTCCTTCGCGCCACGCGACGATCTCGCCGTCCAGCACCGTGCCCGGCTCGCGGGTGGCGAGCGCGGGCGTGATCTCCGGGAACCGCTCGGTCACGATCCGGCCGCTGCGCGTCTGCAGAGTCACAGCACCCGCCTCGCCGACGAACGCGACGACGCGCCAGCCGTCCAGTTTCACCTGGTACTGGATGCCGCCGGCCATCGTCGCGGGCAACTCCGGCACGCGGGCCGGACGGATCACCTCGACCGGCGGGTGGAGCACGTCAGCCGGCCTTGCGGGTCGTCTTCTTGGCGGGGGCCTTCGCGGGGGTCTTCTTCGCAGCCGTCTTCTTCGTCGAGGCCGCGGTCTTCCTTGACGACGCCGCCGTCTTCTTGGCGCCGGACGACGAAGACGCGGTCTTCTTCGCGGGAGCGGACTTGCGGGCGGACGCGGACTTCTTCGAGGCCGTACGGGGCGCCGCGGCCGCCGGCTCCTCCCCGCCCGCGGCCTCTGCCTCTGCCTCCGCTTCCTCGTCCGCACCGCCCTTGGCCGCCGCGCCCTTGCCGCCGTGCCGGGCCTTCTGGGCGTCGATGGAGCGCTGCAGCAGCTCCGTGATGTCCACGACGTTGGACACGGGCTTCGGCCTCGGCTCCATGGCCGCCTCGCCCCCGGTCAGCTTCGCCTCGATCAGCGCCTCGACCGCTTCGCGGTACTCGTCGCGCAGGTCCGCGACCGTGAAGCCCTCGGACATCTGCTGCATCAGCGACTGGGCCATGCGCAGCTCGTTCGCGTGCAGCTTCTCGTCGGCCGGGGGTTCGATGCCGCGCGCCGGGCGCACCTCGTCCGGCCACAGCATCGTGTGCAGCACGAGCAGGTCGTCCACCACGCGCAGCACGGCCAGGCTCTCCCGCGAGGTGAGCGTCACCTTCGCGACCGCCACCTTCCCGTCCTCCCGCATCGCCTCGCGCAGCAGCGCGTAGGGCTTGCCGGGGCTGCGCTTGCCGAGCCCGACGTAATACGCCGACTCGTACTGCATCGGATCGAAGGTGCCCGCGTCGACGAACGCCTGCACGTCGATGATGTTCTTGCTCGGGATCGGCAGCGCCTCGAAGTCCTTGGAGGTGAGGATCAGCTGCTCGTCGTCCTCGGTCTCGTAGCCCTTGGCGATCTCCCGGTAGGGGACCTCCTTGTCCTCGGTCTCGCAGAAGCGCTTGAGCCGGATCCGGCCGCCGTCCTTCTCGTGGACCTGGTGGAACCGCGGACCGGCATGCGTCTCCGTGGCCTTGAACAGCTGCACCGGCACACTGACCATGCCGAACACGATCGAGCCTGACCAAGAGGCTTGCATACATGCCTCCAAATGCGGGGAGTCTCAGCGTATGCCCGAGCGGATCGTCACGCAGGTCGGGGATCGCCGCCTGACCGTCTCTCACCTGGACAAACCGCTGTGGCCGAGCTTCTCCAAGGCCCAGGTGCTGGACTACTACCTTCGGGTGGCCGACGCGCTGCTGCCGCACGTTGCCCGCCGTCCCGCGTCCTTCCTGCGCTGCCCGTCGGGCGCCGCCGGGCAACTCTTCTTCGCCCAGTCGACCCCGGACGGGCTGCCCAAGTGGGTCGAGACGGTCCAGAAGGGCAAGCGGATGCACGTCGCGCTCGACAACGTCGAGACGCTCGTCGCCGCGGTCAACTACTACTGTCTGGAGATCCACGTCCCGCAGTGGACGGCCGAGACCGGACCCGACCTGCACGACCGCATCGTCTTCGATCTCGACCCCGGCGAGGGTGCCGACCTCGCCACCTGCTGCCGCGTCGCTCTGCTGCTGCGGGCGCAACTGCGCGCCGACCGCGTGGACGGGCTGCCCGTCACCAGCGGCGGCAAGGGACTGCACGTCTACGTGGGGCTCAATCCGCCCTGGCGCGCCGACGACGCCGTGGAGTACGGCAAGTCCATCGCGCAGCGGCTCACGGAAGCGCACCGCGGACTGATCACCTCCACCCGCGGAGCGCGGGCGCGGGCGGGCGGCAAGGTCCTCGTCGACTGGGCGCAGAACCACTCGCGTGCGACCACGGCCGCGCCGTACACGCTGCGGGTGCACGACGATGCTCCGGCCGTGGCGACGCCCGTCACCTGGAACGAAGTCGAGACCGCCGACCCGCGGGCGCTCGCCTTCACGCCGACGGACGTGGTGGAGCGGGTGGAGCGGGACGGCGACCTGGCGGCGGCGCTCGCCGACCCTGCGCCGTTCTGAGAGGGAGAAGGACCCTGCCGGCCACCGTCCGCCGCACGTCAGCCGCCGTTCGGGGTACGGCGCGGCCGGCAGCGCATGGCCGGCGGGAAGCGGGGAACGGGCCACGCGTGGGACCGCGACAGCGACGCGAACGGGGGCGCGACCGGCGGCGCGGACTTCGACGCGCCGGCGCGGTGGCCGTCTGCGGCCTGCTGGCCGGCACGGTGACGGCCGTCGGGCTCGGCGCCTGCGGCACCCGGCTGCCGGCGAGCACGTTCACCGGGCAGCCGAACCCGGGCGGCGGCCAGGGCACCGCGTTCGTCGACGGCGTGTCCGGCAACACGGTCAAGGTCGGCATGATCGACTCGATCACCAGCCCGGTCGGCGCCGACGCCTTCTCCGGGCCGGGCTTCGGCGCGCAGGCGTACTTCGACGCGCTCAACGCCGCGGGCGGCGTCAACGGCCGCAAGATCGCCGTATCTCAGTGTGATGATTCCGGTTCGGGTCTCGGCAACATGCAGTGCGTGCACAAGCTCATCGACTCCAACCAGGTCTTCGCCTTCGCCGGGAACTCGGTCTTCGATTACTCCGGAGCCTCCTACGTCAACGACAAGGGTGTGCCCGACATCGGCGGCGAGCCGATCGATCAGGCCTATGACCAGTACAAGCACCTTTACTCGATTTACGGGTCCGGATATCCCCGGAACGGCACCGTCGGCTGGGACGGGACGCTCTACTCTTCCACTGAGATCTACGCGTACTTCAAGCAGAAGCTCGGTGCCCACATCGCGGCGGTCGTCGAGTACAACCAGCCGGACTCGATCCGCTACGGGCAGACGCAGGCCGCGGGGCTGCGCGCCGAGGGCTACACCGTCGTCACCGAGCAACTCGACTTCGCGCTGCCGAACTACGCCGCCGCGGTCGCCGACATGAAGGCGCACGGAGTGCAGGTCGTGTTCGACGCGATCGACACGGCCGGCAACGGATCGCTGTGCACCGCGCTCGACCAGGCCGGCGTCAACCTCGTCGCCAAGGTGACCACATCGCAGAGCTGGGACCGGACAGTGCCCGCGACCTACGCGAACGCGCCGAAGTGTCGCAATGTCCTGTACGCCACCTCGTCAGAGCTCAACTATGCGGACACGCAGTACCCGACGGTCGCCGCGTTCCGCGCCGCCATGGAGAAGTACTTCCCGTCGCGCGCCGACAAGATGTCCATGTGGGAGCTCGACGGCTGGGCCTCCGCACAGTGGCTGACCGACGCCATCCGCTCCTGCGGCGCGAACGTGACAAGGTCCTGCGTCGAGTCCTTCATGAACCGGCCGACGCCGTACGACGGGCACGGCCTGCTCATTCCTACCTCGTTCAAGGTCGTGCGCCCGGGACCGACGAGCGACGCCTGCCTGAACGTGGCCCGCTGGCAGGACTCCGCCGACGGCGGGCACGGCCGCTGGGTGACGCAGGTTCCGAACATGGACGCGAACTGCTTCACCGTGCCGGTCCTCGCGTCCAAGGGTTGACGAGAGCTGACAAGGGCTGACAAGGTCCGGCAAGGGCCGGAGAGGGTTGAAGAGGGCTGACAAGGGGCGGGCGGCAGCGGCGGCGGGTCACGCGCCGACGGCCGCAGTGCGCCGTCCCCGGTCGAGCGGCCACAGGAAGTCGGCGTGCGCCGCCACCCTGTCCGCGCTCGGTTCGGCGACCAGCACGGCGCGGCCGTCATCGCGGGCGGTGCGGGCCAGTTCGGCGAGCACCCGGTCCGCGAGCCCGGGCGCGAGGCTGCGCGTCGGCTCGTCGAGCAGCAGGATGCGGCCGGGGCCGTGCAGCGCGCAGGCGACCGCGAGCAGTTGCCGCTCGCCGCCGGACAGCACGCCCGCCGAGCGGTCGGCGAGACGCGCGAGTTCGGGGAACAGCTCGAGGACCGGATCCGCCCCGGCCGGCCCAGCAGCGCCGTCCACGCCGGAGCCGCGACCGCGACCGCGACCGCGACTGCGACCGCCACGCGTGGCGCGCAGGTTGTCGAGCACGCTCAGCCCGGGGAAGACGCTGCGCTCGAAGGGCACGTAGCGCAGCCCGGCCCGCGCCCGCCGGGCCGCGGACCAGCCGGTCGCCTCGAGGCCGTCCAGGCGCAGCCGGCCGTGCGTCGCGGACGCCTCGGCCGCCGCGCCCGCGCACCAGTCCAGCAGCGTCGACTTGCCCGCGCCGTTCGGCCCGACCAGCGCGGCGAACGAGCCGTACGCCGCGGCCAGCCGGACCCCGTGCAGCACCTCGATGCCGCCGTAGCGCACCCGCACCCCGTCACACTCCATCGCCGGAGACAAGCCGCGTCACCTCCCCGCCGCCGTTCCCACCGTTCTCGCCGCCGGTGCCTCCGCCGCTCCAGCCGTCCCGCCGGCCATGTCGCCGTCCGGGCGCCCACGCGCCGGAGCCCAGCTCCCAGCGCAGCGCGGGCAGCACCAGCGTGGCGGCGCCGACCAGCACCGCCGCCGCGCCCGCCACGTAGCTGTCCGCGACGACCAGCACCATCGAGGCGACGATCAGCGCGGCGGAGTCGACGAAGCCCACGGCGGCCGCCGCCGCGAACCACAGCAGCCCCTGCGCCGGCTCGAAGGTGTTCGCGTCGAAGACCTGGTCGCCCGCCGCCCACAACGCCCCGCCGAGCGCGGCGACCGCGCCTCCGGCGGCGAACATTGCGAGACGCTCGGCGTCGACGGCGATCCCCGCGGTGCGCGCGGCCGTCTCGCTGTCCCGAAGCGCGGAAAGGCGCAGCGCCGCCGGGCCGCGCACCAGCACCTTCAGCGCGGCCAGCACCGCGATCAGGACTACGAGTTCGAAGTAGAAGTACGCCTGGTCGCCTTGCGCGAAGCCCGGGCGCCGCACCGAGGACGGCGTGAACAGCGGCTGGTCGAACAGGAAGCTGCTCAGGGCCGTCGCCGCCGCCAGCGTCGCCACCGCCAGATGCAGTCCGGCCTGCCGCAGCACCGGCAGCGCGAGGAGGGCGGCGACCCCGGCCCCGGCCAGCAGCGCGCCGGGCAGACCCCAGCCGGGCGCCCAGCCCGCGGTGAGCGCGCCGACCCCGGCCAGGCCCGCCTGACCCAGCGAGAGCATGCCGGCCGAGCCCAGCACCCGGAAGGAGAGCAGCACCAGCGCCAACGCCGGGACGGTCAGCGCCGCCCGCAGATCGGTGGACCGCAGCACCCAGCCCGCCACCCCGAGCCCGAGCACCAGCAGGTACGGCGGCCACCCGGCGGCCAGCCGCAGCGGCCGGCGCGCCGCCGTGGGCGCGTCGAACGCCGGGGTCAGCCAGGTCGCGCCGAGCAGCAGCAGCACGAACAGGTTCGAGCGCACCGCGTCCAGCACCGAGCCGGCCGCGCCGCCCAGGTGCACGCCGGTCAGTTCGGACTGCGCGATCGCGGTGGCGAACGCGGCGAGGATCGCGACCGGGGCGCTGCGCAGCCGCGCCGCGATGGCCACGCCGAGGGTCTCGAACAGCACCAGCGTCAGCGTCGTCGGGTCGAAGCGCAGCTGCGGCGCCAGCAGCACCCCGGTCAGCGCGGCCAGCACCGTCCCGGCCACCCAGCCGATCCGCGCCAGCCGGTGCGCGGGCAGGCCGGCCAGCTCGGCCAGCCTCCGGTCGTCGATCACCGCGCGCACGGCCGGCCCGCCGCGGGAGAACCAGGCCAGGGCGAGCGCCACCAGCAGCACGAGCGCCAGCTCGATCGGCACGGCCGCGGGCACGTCCACCCCGGCGATCCGGGCCGTGCCGCCGGGCAGCAGCATCGGCGCGTCGGTCCTCGCCTGCGCGCCCCAGATCGCGGTGGCCACGCCCACCAGCAGCACTGTCACGCCGAAGCCCGCGGTCAGCAGGCGGGCCGCGTCGGCGGCCCTGGTCTGCAGCGGGCCGAACACCGCCGCCTCGAGGGCGAGGCCGAGCAACGGGGCCAGGCAGCACACCACCAGCAGCCCGGCCGCGAACTCGGGCAGGTGCGCGTCCCTGACCAGCGCGCGGGTGAGGTAGGCGGCGAACATGCCGACCGCGCCGAAGGCCACGTTGAGCACGCCGGTGACCCGGTAGGTGGCGAGCACCCCGAGCCCGGAGAGCGCCGCGACGGCCCCGGTGCCGAGCCCGGCCACGGCCAGGTCGGCGGCGCCGCCGCTCACCGGCCGGGGTCCGCCGCGGCGCGGCACAGCGGGCAGGGGCGCAGCCCGCCCTCCGGGCCGCCCGCCGCGTCTTTCCCGTCCGCCGCGGCCAGGTCGGTGCGCCCGTCGAGCAGCGGGCAGTCCGCGGTGTGCAGGTAGCGGCCGTCCGGGACGCGCCACAGCCCCTCGCGCGCTGGTGCCGCCGTCCGGGCGCCTGATGGGCCGTTCGGGGCACGCCCGCCCGGGCGAGGAACGCCGCGGGTGAGCGGGGCGCGCAGCAGCAGCACGAGCCCGGAGCCGAGCAGCGCGGCGCCCGGGATCGTCGCCGAGGCCAGATACGGCAGCTGCTGCGGAACAGTGGGCTGACCTGCGATCTGATACCAGCCGAGGACGCACAGGGCGACACCGGCGCCGGTCAGCGCAGCGGCGATGCGTCTCGGCGGATCAATCATGCCAATCCTCCCCAATCTCTCCGAGCGGTGGGAAAATCGTCATTGAGTAGTGATTCGGGTCTTTCGGCAGTGATCCGGATCTTTCGGCAGCGATTGAATGGTATTTCAGTTGCGTCTCACGCGGGAGAGGCACGTCATGTACCGGATCGATCCACGTCCACGAAGAAGCAGCCGCAGCACCCTCGACAGCAGTGCCCGCAGCACCACGCGCGGCACCGCCCGCCGCGGCACCCGCCGCGTCCTGTTCGCCGGCCCGGCGGCCGCCCTGCTGCTCGCCGGCGCCCTGGCCGGGTGCGGCACCACCAGCCCCGCGCCGACCTCCACCGGCACGCCCACGACCGCCACCGGGACCTTCGACACCGCCTCCGCGACCACCGCGGTGACGCAGACCTGGACGACGTTCTTCTCCAAGGACACGCCGGTCGCGCAGAAACAGGCGCTGCTGGAGAACGGCACCACCACCCTCGCCCCGGCGGTCCAGGCCTTCGCCTCGAACCCGCTGACCAACCAGGTCACCGCGAGCGTGCAGAAGGTCACCTTCCCGACGCCCACCACGGCCGATGTGACCTACTCGATCTCGGTCGGCGGCCAGCAGGTGCAGAGCGCGGCGGTCGGCAAGGCCGTGAACCAGAACGGCAAGTGGCTGGTCTCCAGCGCCACGCTGTGCGGCCTGCTGCAGCTCGCGCAGAGCCAGAGCGGCAGCACCGCGCCGATCCCCGGCTGCGGCGGCTGACCCCGGACCACCGCGGCCGGCCCCGGGCCGCGGCCGGGCGGCAGCAGGACGACGCGGCCGCAGGTCGACTGAGCAGACCTCCCGGCCCGGGTGGCGCGGCGTCATCCGTTCAGGTACCGCTGCGCGATCCCCGTTCGCCGGGAAACACCTGGTCGCCGCGTGTTCTCCCGGCCTGCCGCGGGGCCGGGTCGAAAGCCTGCGCGGTCCGGGACCGCCTGCGCTCCCACCTCGTCCGGCAGACTGGGAGACTCCGAGATTCGCGGCGTTCTGCCTTGGTGCGCGGCGGTTTCGAGCGCAGCACTGGGTTCAGCGCAGCAGCGGAAGGACGCCATCCCCCGTGTCTTGGAAGTCCGACACGCCCATCCCCGCCCGCCCCGAAGGCCTCGGCGCCCTCGGCCTGTCCGACGACGGCCGCCGAGCGCTGTACGCCGAGGAGGAGCCGGGCGCCGCGGGAGACTGGCGGCTGCCGGGCCCGCGCGGCCCGCAGCCGGACTCCGCACCGCTGTCCGCCTCCGCCGCGCTGCACGCGGTGTTCGACGCCGCGCCCGGCGCGGTGGCCGTCGTCGAGGGCTCCGCGTACGTGCTCGACTACGCGAACGCGGCCTTCCGCACCGGTTTCGGCGTCACCGCCGGGCACGGCCGGCTGATCGGCACCCCGCTGGCCGAGGCCGTGCCGGTGCTCGCCCGGCTCGGCCTGCTCGACGCGCTCGCCCTGGTGCATGCGACGGGCACCGTGTTCACCGCGCCCGAGGTGCGGGTGCCCGAGTACGGCCCGTCCGGCCGCGCCGCCGTGCTGTACGTGACCTGCTCCCCGGTGCGCGCCGCCGAGCACGAGCCGATCGAGGGCGTACTGCTGCACCTGATCGACACCTCGGACCAGGCCGCGGAGCTGCGCCGGCTGCAGCGCGCGGAACGCCGCCACCGCAACGCCGCGGTAGCCCTGCAGCGCGCGCTGCTGCCGCAGCGGCTGAGCCAGCCCGACGATCTGCGTATCGCAGGCTGCTACCTGCCCGCGGCGGGCGAGCCCGACCAGCTCGGCGAGACCCTGCGGCCCGGCGCGCACGAGGCGCAGTCCGCGGCGCGCCGCCCGGCCGCCGGCGAGCTGCAGGTCGGCGGCGACTGGTACGACGTCATCCCGCTCGGCGCCGGGCGCACCGCCTTCGTGATGGGCGACGTGATGGGCCGCGGGGTGCACGCCGCGGCCATCATGGGCCAGTTGCGCGCCGCCGTTCGCGCGTACGCGGCTGCCAACCTGCCGCCGGGCGAACTTCTGCTGCACCTCGACCGGCACGCCGCCGAGCTCGAGGGCCCGGCCTACACCGTTGGCTCCGCACGGGCCGGGCTCTACGACCTCGGCGCCCTCGCCTCCTGCGTGTACGCGGTCTACGACCCCGACGACAGGGCTCTGACGTACGCGGCGGCCGGCCACCCGGCGCCGCTGCTGCGGCACCCGGACGGCACCGTGCTCGAGCTCGACGGCGCCGTCGGGCCGCCGCTGGGCACCGGCGAGTGGACCTGGCAGGAGTCCACCGCGGCCGTGCCCGCCGACTCCTACCTCGCCTTCTACACCGACGGCCTGGTCGAGCGGCGCGGCGCCGACCTGGACGAGCAGTTCGCCGTGCTGCGCGAGGTCTTCGGCCGCGCCCCGCTGGCCCGGCCCGGCGCGCCGGAGCCGGCCGCGGCGCTGGAGCACAGCTCGACCGGGAACTCCGTCACCCTCGGCGTCGCCGGGCGGCGCGGCGGCCCGGTGGACCAGGTGCGCGACGAGCTGCTGGCCGGGATGCGGCTGCCGCTGGACCACGACGACGACGTCGCGCTGCTGGTGGTGCACGTGCCGCTGTGGCAGGGCGAGCGCGCGCGGCTGTTCCGCTCCGCGGCGCTGGACCTGGTCGGCGGCACCGAGATCGCCGCGCACGCCCGGGCCTTCGCCTCCGGGGTGCTGCGCAGCTGGCAGCTCGGCGAGGAGCTGTGCGACACCGGGGTGCTCGCGGTCAGCGAACTCGTTGCGAACGCGGCGATCCACGGCCGCGCGCCGGTGCGGCTGCGCCTGCGGCGCACCGACCGGCGGCTGATCGTGGACGTGTGCGACGGCGACGACCACCTGCCGCGGCGCCGGCTGGCCGAGGCCACGGACGAGGACGGCCGCGGCATCGGGATCGTGGCCTCGCTGGCCGCCTCCTGGGGCTCCCGGCAGCTGCCTGAGGGCAAGTCCGTGTGGTGCGAGTTCGCGCTCGGCTGAGCCGCTCCCGCCGCGCAGCCGGGCCGCCCCGTGGCAGAGCCCTGCCGCGTTCACCTTCGCCGACCTGCGTTCGAGCGCCGGATCGGACCGGCAGGCCGCTGGCCAGCGGCTCCGTGACCGATTCTTAACCTATCTAGCGTGAATGTCCCGGGGCCGTTCACCTCACGTTCACCCGGTGAGGTCCGCTGATTCACCCGTCCTGCCTACGTTCGGG
>Ga0310811_10005365_pt1 | contig 16218 bp, 15 predicted proteins | sample YCmetagenome_FD_207642 | JGI IMG/M metagenome (GOLD analysis project Ga0310811, IMG submission 207642) | Soil microbial communities from experimental microcosm in Duke University, North Carolina, United States - YC | ecosystem: Engineered > Artificial ecosystem > Soil microcosm > Unclassified ...
CTCGACGACGGCGCCAGCCAGCGGGCTCGGCTGGCGCAGGCGGGCCGGGAAGTCGGCTCGCCCGAACAGCGGTGCGCGCACGATGAGAGCCTCGGCCTCGGTGATCAGCCCGGACGTGTCCGCCTTAAGCCGCACCCCGGCCAGCGCCTCCGCCCCGGTCTCGGCGATCATGCCCCATCCGGCCTGCTGTCCCTGCTCGTGGTCGGCCACCGCGATGTTCCGCTCGGCCGCGACTCCGGTCACCGTCGCCCAGCTCCCGCTGCCGAACGGGATCTCCTGCCCGTTCTCGGTGTACCGTGCCCCGGGCGCGAGCGGCAGCAGTCCTGGATCACCCTTGCCGAGGGCTTCGAAGTAAAGGTCAAGCAGGGCACGTTCCGGCATGATGCTCCTCCCGTCCGCGGCGGCACTGCCGCTTAAGACCGTGCTAGCCCCGCCAGCGGCGGCCGTCAACTCACCGCGGCGCCGCAGCGCCGCGCCCCTGCTTACGTGCGTTCGCGCGGCGTACGGTCGGCCGAGCGAAAGGGCCCAGTCCGACCGCGCAGGAGATAAGGAACGATCCGTTATTCCAAGAAGCCCGGCCAACGGACAAGCCGGCTGCTCCGCTAGGGCGGGGAGCAGCCGGCTGGTCGCTGGGGTTGCCGGGTGGCCGGTTAGTCGGCTACGGCCTCCATGGCCGCTAGGTCCGCGTCCGCCCCGGCCGCGTCCTCGGCGCGGGCCACGTTGCCGGAGTGCTGGCGCAGCGGGACTTCCTTGAGGAAGGCCGCCAGCACGATCGCGGCGACCAGGAGGACAGCGCAGACCGCGAAGACCACGTCGCCCGCGGCCGAGAAGCCGGCGAAGAACGGGTGGGTCAGCGGCTTGGCCAGCGCCCCCAGGAAGGAGGTGTCGTTCAGGCCGCCAGCCAGGTGCTGCTGGAGCGACGCCAGCTGGCCCGGGTTCGCCTTGGCCGCCGCGGTGAAGGCCGGGTCGTGGGCGGCCGCCGTGTACGCCCCGCTGATCTTGGTCCCGGCGAGCGAGAACAGGATCGACAGGAAGACGGACGTGCCTAGCGCACCGCCGATCGAGCGGAAGAACGTCGACGAAGCGGACGCCACGCCCATGTCCTTGGCCGGGACGGAGTTCTGCATCGCCAGCACGAGGCTCTGCATGTTCATGCCCAGGCCCACTCCGAACAAGGCCATGTAGACGTCGGCCTGCCACAGCGGGGTGTCGGCGCCAAGCTGGGTCATCAGGCCCATGCCGGCCACCATGAGGACTGAGCCGATGACCGGGAAGATCTTGTAGCGCCCGGTCCTGGAGGTGATCTGGCCACAGGCCAGCGAGGCCAGCATGAGGCCGGCGACCAGCGGGAGCAGCAGCAGCCCGGACGTGGTCGGGGACGCGCCCTTGACGATCTGCAGGTACAGCGGCAGCACCGACAATCCGCCGAACATCGCCATGCCGATGATCGCGACCTGGGCCGAGGCGACCGAGAAGGTGGGGCTGCGGAACAGCCGCAGCGGCAGCATGGCGTCGTCGCCCATCCGGCGCTCGATAACGAGGAAGGCGGCCAGGCCGGCCGCGCCGATGAAGTAGCACAGCAGCGCGGCGGCCGATGCCCAGCCCCAGCCGCTCCCCTGCTCGGCCACGATGAGCAGCGGCACCAGCCCGATGGCCAGGGCGGCCGCTCCGGCCCAGTCGATGCGCCGCTCCTGGCGCGCGTTGTCGACGTGCAGCACCCGGCCGATGACGACTAGCGCGACGGCCGCGACCGGGACGTTGATGTAGAAGATCCAGCGCCACCCGGTGATGCCGGCGACGGCCGGGGCACCAGACAGGAGGCCGCCGAGGACCGGGCCGAGGACCGAGGAACTGGCGAAGACGGCCATCATGTAGCCCTGGTAGCGGGCCCGCTCACGCGGCGGGATGATGTCGCCGATGGTGGCCAGCGCCAGCGGCATGATGCCGCCCGCGCCAATCCCCTGGAACGCCCGGAAGGCGGCCAGCTCGTACATCGACTGGGCCAGGCCGCACAGCGCCGACCCGATCACGAAGATCCCGATCGACGCCATGAGCAGGCGCTTGCGGCCGAAGATGTCCGACAGCTTGCCGAACAGCGGCGTCGCGATCGTCGAGGTGATGAGGAACGCGGTGGTCACCCAGGCCTGCGCGGACAGGCCGTGCAGGTCGTTCCCGATGGTCTTGATGGCGGTCGCGACGATCGTCTGGTCGAGCGACGCGAGGAACATGCCGAGCATCAGCCCGGACAAGATGGTGAGGATCTGCCGGTGACTCAGTTCCCCGCCCTGGGCATGGGGAACTGGCCGGCTTACGGTTGCAGCCACGATGGGGGGCCTTTCGTACTAAAGGCTTGCTGACGTTCAGTGCTTGGCGGCGTAGCGGGGCGCGGCTGGCTGCGCTCGCTCGGCTCGCTCTTGCTGTACTTGCTCGGCGATCACGGCGGCGTGGACCTGGTCATAGGAGGCGGTGAACTGGCTGACCATGCTGGCGAACTGCCGCAGGTCGCCTTCGGTCCAGCCGTCAAGCACCCGGGCGAAGAAGGCCACCCGGCTCGCTTCGTAGGCGGCGACGGCCGCCTCGCCTGCCTCGGTCAGGGCCAGCAAAGAGGCCCGGCCGTCTACGGGGTCGGCCCGGCGCTCCAGCAGGCCATCGGCGACCAGCCCGGCGACCTGGCGGCTGACGGTGGACAGGTCCGAGTGCACGCATCCCGCGAGGTCGCTGGCCCGCATCGGCCCGCCCGCCGCGATGACGTGCAGCACCGCGTGCGTCGCGGACTCCACGTCATCGCGGCCGTCGGCCGTCATGCGCGCCTTGGACTTGCGCACGGCCCGAACCAGGTCTCGCACGCTGTCCGCGACAGCGGTCACGGCAGCCTGCCCTCCCGTCTCCTGGTTAGCGCCCATCGCCGCACCTCCGGTTGCTTGTGCTCAAACAACTACTTGCTTGCACCATACAACTACTTGACCTACCCAAGCATTCCCGGGCCGCGAATGTGATCCGGCTCTCGCCAATCACCTAGATCAGGTGACGATGACTCACCCACCCCGTGAAAAGACTGTGAGTATCGTCGAAGCCCGACCAGAGGAGGAGCCGGATGGAAAGCCCGACCGAGGTGGTGCGAAGGTTTTGCGCCGCGTGGTCCGACAACATGGGAGCAGCCGAGCTGGCCGCATTCTTCACCGAGGACGCCGTCTACCACAACATCCCGCAGGCGCCGGTCACCGGCCGGGAGGACATCGCCAGCACGATCGCTTCGGTCCTGCGCCCTGGCCCGCCAGGCATCGAGGCCATCGATTTCCGCGTCATCAACATCGCCGCCAACGGTCCGGTCGTGATGACCGAGCGGGTGGATGTCTTCAAGCTCGCCGACCGGTCGTTCGAGCTACCGGTCATGGGCACCTTCGAGATCAGCGACGGCAAGATCAACGCCTGGCGGGATTATTTCGACCTGAACCAGTTCACGAGCCGGATGGGATAGGGCCCCGGGTCAAAGGCCGCCCGGCAGGACAAGCGGCGCGAACAGCGCGACCGGCGGGGCGACGACGAGCAGGGAGTGCGGCAGCCGCCGGCTCGCGCCCGCGATCCTCAAGCGACTCGAGAAGAGGGTTATTCAGGCATTGCCGCCCGGGTCTTATGCGAGATTTCCGGCCCGGTCACCCGCACGAACCGCAACCCTGCGGCCTTGCGCGCCACAACGCCGGAACGGTCTTGGCCCTGGGGCACACAAGGCTACCCGTCCGACTTCTGTCCTTCGATCGCCGGACTTGCCTGGGGGCCGATGGCATCCTCGTGGTTGTGGACCACGACCCACCGGCCGGCGACCTCCCGCCAGACGCTTGTGTTCCTGACCCGTATCAGCTCGGTGCCGGCAGCGGTCGCCAAGGTCACCTCGAAGTAGTGCCGGACGAGAGCCGTTGACCCCCATACGTCGATCACCGGCGGCTCCGGCGAGATAGACACCAGCGAGCTGTCTCCGGACACCCGGCGGTCCCGGGTCAGCTCAAGCTCGGCCAGACCATGGATCAGCTGGGGCTCGGCCGCGTCCCAGAGCGTGGCGTCGGGGGCGATGTGCCTGTTGCTGAGCTCGCGGTTGCCGGTCAGGGCACCCTGGTAGATCTCGATGAACGCCTCCCAGATCGCTGCTTTGGCCGCGGCGATCCGGATGTCTTCCGGAGTCATGGCGGTCATTCTCCCCCACAGCAGGACGACCGTGCGAAACACTCCCACAGGCCCGGCTAAGGTTGGCGGGCTGGAGTGGCTTGACGTGCGCGGCAAGGCTGCGGGAACGTTTGCACTCGAGGTTATGCGGGGTCGTGGGTGAGGAGCGGTATTAGTGACGGTTGGCCTGCGGGAAGTGGCGCGGCGTAGCGGTGTGTCAGTGTCTACCGCATCCCGGGCGCTGCGAGGGTCAGCGCGGGTGAGCTCGGCCACCCAGGCGAAGGTCCGGGCGGCCGCCGAAGCACTCGGCTACCGGCCGAACGCGAGCGCACGGGTGCTGCGGACGGCCCGTTCAGAGTTCATCGGCCTGGTGGTGACCAACCTCGTCAACACAAGCTTCCACACGATCGCGGAGGTCGTGCAGCGGGAACTGGCCCGGCACGGCTACCAGCTCATGCTGACCGTGACCGCCGGGGATCCCGCAGCCGAGCGGGCGGCGCTGCGGACCCTGGCCGAGCACACCGCGGCCGGCGTGATCGTCGTCGGCTCCGACAGCGCCGCCAGCGACGAGCTGAGGGCGCTGGGGATGCCGACGGTGCATCTCGCGCGCCGGCCGTCGCACCCGGCCGGGGACTGCGTGCTCGGCGACGACATCACCGGCGGCCGGCTGGCCGCTGAGTACCTGCTCGGTCTTGGGCACCGGCGCATCGCGATCATCGCAGGCCCCGCATCCGTGCAGTCGGGCCGGGAACGGATGGCCGGGTACTGGCTGGGGCTGCGGTCGGCCGGGATCGAGCCGGATGAGGCGCTGGCGCTGGCGACCGCGCAGTCCCCGGACGCCGGGGCCGACGCCATCGCGGCGCTGATCGGGCTGCCCGCGCGGCGGCGGCCCACGGCGCTGATCATCGCCAATCATGAAGCCGGCTACGGCGCGCTCCCTGCGCTGCGGGAACGGTCGGTCACGGTACCCGCTGAACTGTCGGTCGTCTGCTACGAGGATTCGCCGCTGGCCCGGTGGTGGCACCCGGCGGTGACGGTGATCGACAACAACGCACGCCAGATGGGTGAGCTCGCCGCGCAGCTCCTGCTGAAGCGGCTCGCATCCGATGACCGGACGGGCAGCGAGGAGTTCAGCGAGTTCCGGGTTGGCGCGCGGCTGGTAGAGCGGGACTCCTGCCAGGCGCTGCCCCAACGAGGCTAACACTGCCGAGGTCGTTACTCGTCGATGCCGATGGCCGCCAGCTCGTCGGTCAGGCCGAGCAGTTCCCAGCGCAGCAGGGCGATCGGCACGTTGCCGTTGACCCAGATCGCGTCGTGCAGCCCGCGCAGGTCAAGGCCAGCGCCGCGGACCCGCGCGGCGTCCGCGAGCAGCGCGATGAGCTGCGTCTTGCCGATCTGGTAGGTCAGCGCCTGGCCGGGGGTCTCGGCAAAGAACGCCGCTTCCTCGGCGGCGGTGGCCGCGTCCATGGGAACCCGTCCTGCCAGTTCGCCGGCCGCCGATTCAATGCTCAGCGCGCCGGTGGCCAGCCCCACATCCACCGTCACGCGCAGCGCGCGCAGCCGCATGAAGTTCACCACCGCGGTCCGGGTGTGCGGGGCGTCCTCCAGCAGGCCCGCGGCCAGCATCAGCTCCTCGTTGTAGAAGGCGATCCCTTCGTTGGCGCCGGAGTCGTAGTAGTGGCGGCGGACCGGCCGGCGATTGCGCCAGGACAGGGCCAGCTGCTGGTAGTGGACCCCCTCGTGGATGATCCCGGCGCGCGGGTCGCGGGCGTTGGCGGCGTAGAAGTAGGGCAGGTGCGGGCCTGGCTCCGGCACGTAGGCGACGCCGTTGTCGGTGAGCCGGCCGGGACCAGTCAGCTCGTCGGCGACGCCGAGGAAGCGCAGCGGCTCCAGGTAGGCGGGCATCGGCCGGGCGAGGTAGCGGCCGAGCCCCGCAGGCTGGCTGAGCAGCCCTTCGCGCTCGTAGAACTGGCTTACCTCGCGTTCGGCGACGTCCTCGGCGCGGGCCTGGCTAGCGGCGGTGGCCGCCAGCGGCGGCTCGGGAACGTCCCGGTTCCGGTTGCGGTGCACGAGCTCAAGCCAGACCGCGCGGTCGTACTCACGGCGGCCGGTCGCCTCGATCTCAGCGATGGACAGCGGCACGCAGGCTACCTCGCGCAGGAACCACTGGTACTTCTCGGGTCCGACGGGCCGCGCGGGCGGCAAGCCGGGTATCGCCGCGGCCAGCTGCCGGGCATGGGAGGTGAGGGCCTCCCCCGCCTCCGCAACGGCCGAGGCGAGGTCCGGGCGGGACTGCGGGTTCAAGTCGGCCAGCGCGCCCGCGCACGCCGCCAGCCGGCCGTCGATGCCGTCGAGTTCGGCCACCGCGAGCCCGGCGAACTCGCTGGCCGCGCCGGCCAGCGCGGCGGGCGCGTGCGCCAGGGTGGCGGGAACCGCGCGCAGCAGCCGGATGACCTCCGCGATCCGGGCCTCGTCGACGCCAGGGCGGAGCAAGGCGTCGAAGACCGGGCCGAGCGCCTGGTCGGTCCAGTACCGCGGGATGGAGCGGACGCGCAGGATGTCCTTTTCCCAGCGCACGCGGGCGAGGGCCGAGCGCAGCAGGCGGTGGTCGACGCGGTCGGGGACGGCGTCGGCGGCCGGGCGGATGCGGTCCAGTTCGGCCTGGAAGGCCGCGAGCTGCCCGGCGCGGCGGTCATCCTGGGCGGGATCCACGTCGGGCAGCCAGCCGGACGGACGGTCAAGCCTGGTGATGTCGTCGCGGCTGCGGGGCTGCTGGCGGGCGCGCCACGCCCAGAAGCGGGCCGCCAGGTCGTCGAGTTCGCGCACGCTCGGGCTTCCTTCGTCTCGCGGAGCCGCCTTCCGTCTCGCGGAGCGGGCGACGATCCTTCCAGGACAACGTTTGCGCAACGTTACCCGCTGGCGCGCATCCGCTTTCGTGCCTGCCCGGAACCCGGTTACCTGCGTGAATGGTCACGAACTCGTTGCACGGACGAAACATTAGCTGCTTGACCAGGACAGGTGGCTAGTGGGAACGTTTGCCTACCTTTAGTCCGGTGTGAGATGTAGGAGCGGGATTCATGAAAATGTCCCGGTTGGCGGCGGCAGGCGGCGCGGCGGGCTTGGCCGTTGCCGTAGCCGCGTGCGGTGGCGGAGCAACCTCATCTGGAGCTGGCGGTGCGACGTCGGGCGGCTCGGGCGGCTCGTCCGCGGGCCCGTCTGGCACGCTCGTCGTCGAGACCTCCTTCGTGCTGAAGACTTCAGACCCGGCCCGGATGTTCGAGCCGACCGGGCTCATGATCGACCACCAGCTGTATGACACGCTGCTCACCTACAAGGGCAGCGACGTCTCCAAGCCGGTGCCAGACCTGGCGACGTCCTTCACCGCCTCGGCGGACGCCAAGACGTACACGTTCACGCTGCGCAAGGGCGCCACCTTCGCCAACGGCGACCCGGTCACCGCCAGCGACGTGGTGTACTCGCTGACCCGGACCAAGAACATCCAGGGCAACCCGTCGTTCCTGATGGCGGGGGTAACCGCCACCGCGCCGGACGCGAACACCGTGGTGCTCACCTCACAGACGCCGAACACCGCCATCCCGGCGATCGTCACCAACCCGGCGCTCGGCATCGTCGATGCCAAGGTGGTAACCGCCGACGGCGGAGACGACAGCGCGAAGGCGGCGACCGCGGACAAGGCCGAGGCGAAGCTCAACGCCGCCTCCGCCGGCAGCGGCCCGTACACCCTCACCAGCTTCAGTACGACCAGCGAGGTCGACCTGACCGCCAACCCCAAGTACTGGGGCCCCAAGCCGAAGTACGCCAAGATCGTGATCCGCAACGTCGCGGCCAGCGTGCAGAAGCTAGACGTCCTGCGCGGCGAGTCGCAGATCGCCGTCGACCTGTCACCCACCCAGGCACAGGGCATGACCGGCGTGCAGATCGTCAACGGCGCGTCCCCGAACCTGTTCTTCGTGCTGTCCAACGACAACCCGAAGATCTCCGCGATCACCTCCAACCCGAAGTTCCAGGAGGCGGTCCGCGACGGGATCAACTACGCGGGCCTGGTCCAGCTGGCGGGCAAGGGCGCGGAGCAGGCGGCCGGGGTAATCCCGTCGAACTTCCTCGGTGCGCTGCCGGCCAGCCAGGCGCCGGTTTACGACCTGGCCAAGGCCAAGGCGGCACTGGCCGCCTCGGGCCTGGGGCACCCGACGGTGACCATGGTCTACCCCAGCGACCTGTCAGTGAACGGGATCAGCTTCGGTGACCTGGCGGCCCGGGTGCAGCAGCAGCTCGCGCAGGTCGGCATCACGGTCAAGCTGCAGGGCCAGTCCATCCAGGTGGCCCTCGACAGCTACCGCGGCGGCAAGGAAGAGATGGGCCTGTGGTACTGGGGTCCGGACTTCCCTGACCCCAGCGACTACCTGAACTTCCTGCCGGGCGAGCTGGTCGGCCTCCGGGCCGGCTGGGCCAAGGGCGCGGACTCGGCGCTGGAGGCGCTCGGCACGAAGGCCGCCTCCACCACCCAGGACTCCGCTCGCGCGGCCCTGTACCAGCAGATCCAGCAGTCGATGAACACCGCCAGCCCGTTCATGCCGCTGATCCAGCCGGCCCAGATCGTGGTCGGCGCCAGCTCACTGAAGAACCTGCAGTCCAACGCCCTGTGGCTGGTTGACCTGAACGAGCTCGGCTGACCGTGACCTCGGCTAGCACGGCAACGGTCGTGGTGGACCGCCCCCGCAAGGGAACGGCCCACCACGACCTGCGCCGTTTCCTGCTTAGGCGCCTGGGCACCGGACTGGTGCTGCTCATCGGCATCACCCTGGTGGCGTTCGTGGTGACCCACCTGGTCCCCGGTGACCCCGTCGCCGCCAACCTGGGGCAGGGTGCACTCAACGACCCCGCTGCCGTCGCGGCTTTCCGCCACCAGTACGGGCTCGACCAGCCGCTCCCGGTCCAGTACGCGCGCTACCTTACCGGCCTGCTCCATGGCGACCTGGGGATCTCTGAGCAGTCCCACCGGGCGGTGCTCAGCGACCTGAACCAGTACGTCCCCGCCACCGTCGAACTCGCGCTGTTCGCCATCGTGACCTCCCTGATCGTCGGCGTGGCGCTCGGCATCCTCGCCGCTTCCTTCCGGGACCGGTGGCCGGACCACATCATCCGGGTGATCAGCCTCGGCGGGGTATCGATGCCGATCTTCTGGATCGCCCTGGTCGCGTTCTACCTGCTGTTCTTCCGGCTCGGCTGGCTGCCAGGCGGCGGCCGTCTGGACCCGGCCGTATCTCCCCCGCCGCATATCACCGGCTTGTACACCGTGGACGCGCTGCTGCACGGGCAATGGGGACTGCTGTGGCAGGCGCTGCGCCACCTGGTGCTGCCCGGCCTCGTCCTGGCCATCTACACCGTCGGCATGCTCACCCGCTTCACCCGCGCCTCGATGCTGGAGATCATGGGCAACGACTACGTGCGCGCTGCGCGCCTCAAGGGCCTGCCCGAGCACGTCGTGATCTTGCGGCACGTGCTACGCCCCGCGCTGATCTCGATCATTACCGTGGCCGGGCTGGCGTTCGCCGGCCTGCTGTCAGGAACCGTGCTGGTAGAGAACATCTTCGCCTGGCCAGGCCTCGGCCAGTACGCCTACCACAGCGCCGTCAACCTCGACCTGCCCGCGATCATGGGCGTGTCACTCTTCATCGCACTGGTCTACATCGTGATCAACCTGGTCATCGACCTGCTTTACGGCGTCATCGACCCGCGGATCCGGCTGTCATGAGCGAGCTTGCGAGCGAATCGGTAAGTACTGTGCGTCCGCGAATGCGGACTCCGAGCGCCAGCGAGGTGGCCTCATGAGCGGCGACCCCGTGGTCACGGCCGCATCGTCCGCACCACCGGCCGGCCTGGCCGACGACGTCCTCGCCCGCCGCCGCAGGCGGCTGCGGGTCCCTCCCGCGTGGCGGCAGCCGCTGGCCGTGACCGGTCTTGCGATCGTCGGCGCCTGGCTGGTGATCGCGATCTTCGCGCCGCTCATCGGGCCGGACAACCCGCTCGCGCAGAACTTCGGCATTCTGGCCGCCCCGTCGTCCGCGCACTGGTTCGGCACCGACGAGCTGGGCCGGGACGTGCTGTCGCGGGTGCTGGCGGGCGCCCGGGTCACGCTCCCGCTCTCGGTGCTGCTGGTCGTCATCGCGATGCTGATCGGAGCGCTGCTCGGCGGCTTCGCCGGCTTCCTCGGCGGCTGGGCCGACGTGGCGCTGATGCGGCTGGCGGACCTGTTCTTCGCCTTCCCCGGCATCATCCTGGCGCTGGCCGTCGCCGCCGCGCTCGGCCCGCAGCTGCGCAACGCGGTCATCGCCGTGGTCGCGGTGTCCTGGCCGTCGTACGCCCGCCTCGTCCGCTCCCTAGTGCTAGCCGCGCGGACCGCCCCCTACGTCGTAGCTTCCCGGATGCTCGGTGCGTCCGGGTGGCGGGTACTGTTCACCGACATCCGGCCCAACATCGCCGGCCCGGTGCTCGTGCTAGCGGCGCTCGACCTCGGCAACGCGGTGCTGCTGCTGTCGGGGCTGTCATTCCTCGGCCTCGGCGCGCAGCCGCCGACCGCCGAGTGGGGCGCCATGGTCGCCGAGGGCACGCAGAACTTCAACGACTGGTGGGTCGGCGTCTTTCCCGGCCTGGCGATCCTCACCGTGGTACTCGCCTTCAACTTCATCGGCGACGCGCTGCGCGACGCACTCGACCCGCGCACGGCCAGGACGGTGCGGCTGTCGTGAACGCGCTGCTGGAAGTGGAGAACCTGACCGTCGCGCTGCCGACGCCGAACGGCTACCGTAACGCGGTCGATAGCCTGTCGCTGTCGGTGGCACCCGGGGAGGTCGTGGGGATCGCCGGGGAAAGCGGCAGCGGCAAGACCATGACCGCGCTGTCGCTGTTCGGGCTGCTGCCGCACGGTGCTCGGGTTACCGGGAGAGCGTGCCTGGACGGCACCGACCTGCTGGCGCTGCGCGGCCGTGCGCTGCGGGACATGCGGGGCCGCCACGTCGCCATGGTGTCCCAGGACCCGTCCGCGGCGCTGCACCCGATCCTGACGATTGGCACGCAGCTCACCGAGCACATGCGGCACCACCTGGGCGTCTCTAAGGCCGAGGCGCTCACCCGGGCGGCCGGGCTGCTGGAAACGGTGCGCATACCCGACCCGGAGCGGGCGCTGCGGTCCTACCCGGGCCAGTTCTCCGGCGGCATGCGGCAGCGGATCGCGATCGCGATCGCGCTGGCCGCCGAACCCCGGCTACTGGTTGCCGACGAGCCGACAACCGCCCTTGACGTCACCGTGCAGGCCGGGATTCTGCGGCTGCTCCACCGGCTGTGCGCCGAGCGCGACATGGCGGTCATCGTGATCACCCATGACCTGGGGGTAATGTCCGCCCTGGCCAAGCGGGTCTACGTGATGTACGCGGGACGGCTGGCCGAAGCCGGCCCCACCGGCACGCTGCTGACCCGGCCCCGGCACCCCTACACCCGTGGGCTGCTCGATGCCCTGCCCCATCCGGAGGCGGCCCATCCCGGAGCGGGTCCGGCCCCGCTGGTCCCGATCGGCGGCACCCCGCCGTCGCTCGGCGCGGTGCCGGGTGGCTGTCCGTTCCACCCGCGCTGCGCGCACGCGGTGCCCGCGTGCGCCACTGACCGGCCTGACGCCGTACCAACCCCGGGCGAGGCTTTCAGCCCCGGGCCGGACGGCGTCGCGATGGCTGATACGGACCCGGGCCGGCACTTGCTGGCCTGCCCGCCCGACCCGCTGCGGGAGGTGGTGGCGTCGTGACCGCAGATCCGCAACAGCCTGAGACACTGCCCTCCGGTCCCCCGCCGGTCCTGGCGCTGTCCGGGGCCGCCGTGGAATACCGCCGCCACGGGCAGCGCATCCGTGCCCTGGATGGCGTTGACCTGACGGTGGCGCGCGGGGAGATCGTCGGTCTGGTCGGCGAGTCCGGATGCGGCAAGTCGACGCTGGCCCGCGCCGCCGCCGGCCTGGTGCCCCTGGCGGCCGGGACGGCCGCCTTCGAAGGCCAGCCGGTGTCCGTGCTCGGCCGCGGCCGGCGGCCCGACCGGCTGCGCGGGCTGCAGATGGTGTTTCAGGACCCGTACGAGTCGCTGAACCCGCGCCGGAAGGTCGGCGACCTGATCGCCGACGGCGTGCTCCTGGCCGGCGGCAGCCGGTCCTCGGCCCGGGCCCGCAGCACCGAACTGCTGGAGCGGGTGGGGCTGCCGGTGACCGCGGCCGAGGGCTTCCCGCATGAGTTCAGCGGCGGGCAGCGGCAGCGGATCGCGATCGCCCGGACCCTGGCGGCCGGCCCGTCGTGCCTGATCGCCGATGAGCCGATCAGCGCCCTGGACGCCTCCGCCCAGGCGCAGGTCGCTAACCTGCTCACCGCACTGGTACGCGAGGAGAACATCGGCCTGCTGCTGGTCTCCCACGACCTGTCGGTCGTCCGGCAGGTCGCCGACCGGGTCGCCGTGATGTACCTGGGGCGGATCGTGGAATCCGGTGACACCGCCACCGTCTGGTCCAACCCCGTCCACCCCTACACCGAGGCGCTGGTCGCGGCCATTCCCCGCGCTGATGGGAGCGGGACCCTCCCCGCTGACTTGCCTGGGGACGTGCCCGACCCGGCCAGCCCACCGTCCGGCTGCCGCTTCCACCCGCGCTGCCCTGTCGCCAGGGACGACTGCGCGGTCACGGCGCAGCAGCTCGTGGCGATTACCGAGCGAGAGGGCGGCGGCCGGGAGGTCGCCTGTCATGTCCGCGCTCCGCTGGGGGTTCCCGCGTAATGTGGTTCATCAACGCGCACGTGGTCGACGTGCTGGCCGGCGAGGTGCTGCCCGCGCGCGCCGTCGAGGTCACGCCGGACGGACGTATCGCGCAGGTCCGCGCCACCGCCCCGCCTGGGCTGCCGGACAACGAGGTCACCGACGTCGCGGGCCGTTGGCTGCTGCCCGGCCTTATCTCCTGCCACACGCACTTGTCGGTGGTGTTCCCGTTCTCCGACACCGACGAGGCGGAAAACCCCGCGCTGACCGCCTACCGTTCCGCTGCCCGGGCGACGGCGGCCCTGCAGGCGGGTATCACCACGATCCGGTGCGTGCACGAGCAGAACCGGGCCGACCTGCTGCTGCGCACCGCGGCGAAGCGCGGCTGGATCACCGCGCCGCGCATCCTCGGCGCCGGCCGGGCCATCTCCGCCCGAGGCGGCCACGGCACGGGATCTGCCTGCGCGTACGCCACCGGAGAACAGGAGTTCTACACCGCCGCGCTGGCTGAACTCGCCGCCGGCGCCGACCACGTGAAGATCTTCATCAACGGCGGCCTGGCCAGTGCGGGGGAACAGGTCGAGGCGCCCGAGATGACCGACGCGGAGATCCGCGGCACCGTCCGCGCCGCGGGCGAGCACGACACCTACGTCGTCGCGCACTCCGGCGAGTCCGCCGCCATCCGGGCCGCCCTCGCCCAAGGGGTGCGCTGCTTCGAGCACGCCTACCGGCTGGACGCGGATACAGCCGCGCTGCTTGCCCGCCGCGGCGCCTATCTCACCCCGACGCTGTGCGTGACCCGGTCGCAGGCGTGGATGCGGGCCAACGGGTTCGCCGAGCACACGATCGCCAACGCGGCCAACGCGGCGGATGAGCACCTGGCCAGCGTGCGCCGCGCTATCAGCGCTGGCGTCACGCTGCTGAACGGCACCGACTACCCGCCCGGCGACCTCGTCGACGGGGCGCCCGTCGCGGTCCACGAACTGCTGCTGATGGCCGAAGCCGGCCTCACCCCGCTGCAGGCGCTGCAGTCGGTGTCGGTCAGCGCCGCCCGCCTGCTGGGCATCGACTCCTTCGTCGGGCAAGTGCGTCCCGGCTACGTCGCGGACCTGATCGCCGTGGATGCCAACCCGCTGGCTGACCTGTCCGCGCTGCGCTCTATCTCCCTGGTCGCGCAGGCTGGCACAGTGCGAGTCGACATGGGGATCCGGTGAGCGGCACCCGGCACTACACCGACTCATCCGGGTGGCAGGAGCAGGCAGGTTACAGCCGCGCCGTGCGGCGGGGGCAGGTCATCACCGTCAGCGGCACCACCGCCACCGGTCCGGACGGCGCCGCGCTGTGCCCCGGCGACACGCTCGGCCAGACGCGGATCTGCCTGCAGCGGGTCCTCACGGCGCTGGCCGCGCTCGGCGGCCAGCCGACGGACGTGGTGCGCACGGTGGTCTACCTCGCTCCCGACGCGAACTGGGAAGAAGCGGCCCAGGCGCACCGCGAGGCACTCGGGCAGGTCGCGCCCGCCAGCACGATGCTGCATGTCGCCAGACTGATCGGCGACGGGTTCTGCGTGGAGGTAGAGGCGATGGCGGTGGTCGGAGAGTGAGGTTCTCCGTCCGGGTGAACAACGACCTGAGCGTGGCGGAACTGACCGCGCTCGCGGTCGCGGCGGAGGCCGCCGGGTTTGACCAGGTGTGGGTGTCTAATGACCTGTTCCTGCGTTCCGCGCCGGTGCTCGCCGCCACCCTCGCCGCCCGCACTAGCCGGATCGCGCTGGGCATCGGCGTGATGAACCCGTACTCGGTGCACCCGGCCGAACTGGCGATGATGGCCGCCACGCTGCAGGAGGCCAGCGGCGGCCGTTTCCTGCTCGGGATGGGGGCCGGGGCTGAGCAGTTCCTCAGCTGGGCGGGGATACCCCGGACCGCACCGCTGGCTACGACCATGGCGGCGGTGGCTACCGTGCGGGCGCTGGTCGGCCATCATGACGTCGACCGCGGGCTGCTGCCGGCCTGGGCCCAGGAGCACGCGGACGCGGCGCTGAAGTTCCCGCTCGCCCAGCCTGTCCCGGTGTACGTGGGGGCGATGGGCCCGCGGATGCTGGCGATGGCCGGGGCGCACGCCGACGGGGCGCTGCCGCTGCTCTACCCGCCCGAGCGCTTCGCCGTCGCCCGCGCAAGCGTACTGGCGGGCGCGGCGCCCGGCGGCCGCGAGGTAGACGTGCCGGCCTGCTTCTGGGTCTCGCTGTCCGCTGACCCCGGCCGGGCACGGGACGCGCTGGCGGAGAAACTCGCCTACTACGGTCCCTCGTTCTCCGCGCCGATGCTCGCCGAGGCCGGGCTCCGGCCGGCGGATTTCGACCGGGCGGCCCGGCTCGCGCACACCGGGCAGCAGGCCGCCGCGCTCATCGACGACCGGATGCTGTCACTTGGCATCGCCGGGGACGCCGCCGAGGTGATCGCCCGGTGCCGCGTGCTGCACGCGATGGGGGCGCGGCACCTGTCGTTCGGTCCGCCGCTCGGTCCCGACCCGGTGGCGGCGATCGGCCTGCTCGGCAGCCAGGTGCTGCCCGCGTTGAGAGATTTTCCAGAACGGTCCGTGGTTGGTACGGAACCAGCACACGAAGGGCCGGGCCCCTGGTGAGCGCTTCCGAAGGTGCTTTCCAGGGTGGCCCCGAGCCAGCCACCGACATGGTCCTGCATGACTTGCGGGTCACGGTGGAGTCCATCGGCGGCCGGGCGGTCTGCGGCCTGCGGGTGGGCGACTATTTCGAGGTGACAGAAAGCTCACGGGTCACGGTCCCGCGTCATTTCTGCCTCTACGCGCTGGCCGCGGTACTGCCGCTGCTGCCGGCCAAGCAGCGGGACCTGCCCGCCGCTGACTGGCTGGAGCGCGACAGCCTCGTCGCCTGCCCCGACCCGGACGAACGGCTGGTCATGCGGATTACCCGGACCGGACGCCGTGCGCTGCGCTCCGACGACCTCACCTGAGCGGGGTGCCGCATGGATGCTGAGTTCGGGATCGCCTTCCAGACCGACAAGCCGCCCGGTGCGTATGGCCCGCTGGCCGCCGCGGCGGAGGCGCACGGCTTCGATGTGGTCAGCGTCTTCGCTGACCTGCTCTACCAGCCGCCGTTGCCGGCGCTGCTGGAGATGGCCCGCGCCACCAGCCGGGTTCGGCTCGGCCCGGCCTGCTTTAACCCTTACACCCTGCATCCGTACGAGATCGCAGGGCAGGTCGCGGCGCTCGATGCCGCCTCGGCGG
>Ga0310811_10005366_pt1 | contig 16218 bp, 14 predicted proteins | sample YCmetagenome_FD_207642 | JGI IMG/M metagenome (GOLD analysis project Ga0310811, IMG submission 207642) | Soil microbial communities from experimental microcosm in Duke University, North Carolina, United States - YC | ecosystem: Engineered > Artificial ecosystem > Soil microcosm > Unclassified ...
AGCGAAGCTCAACAACCGCTTCAACGCGTCGATTCAGGCGACCTACGGTCTGAACCAGACGGCTCCAGTGTTCCGTGACGCCTATCAGAGTCCACAGGCGAAGCAGTCGTTGCAGGTCGGCTTGAACATGCCGATGATCCAGTGGGGCGCTGGCCGAGCCGACGTCGAGGCGGCGCGCGCCGACGACCAGCGCGCGACGTCCACGAACAAGGTGAATCGCGATGCGCTTGTGGAAGACGCTCGCTTCTCGGTGCTGCAGCTGCAGCAGGCGCAGCGCAATGTGCTCATCTCGTCCAAGGCCGACACGGTCGCGCAAAAGCGTTTCGAGGTCGCGAAGAACCGCTACGTGATCGGCAAGATCGGCATCAGCGATCTGTTCATCGCCCAGGGCGAGAAGGACAACGCTGTTCTGTCGCGTGTACAAGCGCTTCGCGCCTACTGGACCGTCTACTACCACCTGCGCCGCGTGACGCTCTACGATTTCGTCATGAAGGGGGAGCTTTCCGAGATGCCGGATAGGCACTAGGCACTAGCGCCTGGTGCCTAGTGCCTAGTGCCTAAGCGCTTCACTGGGATCGATCCGCACCGCACGGATGGCTGGGATCGCACATGCGGCCAGCGTTATCACGCCGAGAATTGCCACCGACGCGGAGAGCGTCGCAGGATCGTTCGGCGCGACGCCAAACAACAGAGTGCGCAGGAAGCGCGTGAGGAGTATCGCGCCGCCGAGCCCGAGCACGATTCCCAGGAAGGCGAGCGCGCCGCCCTGTCTGACGACGAGCGCCACGATCTCGCGCGGCGCTGCCCCAAGCGCGCTGCGCAACCCGATTTCGCGGGTCCGTTCGGCCACGCTCCCGGCGAGCACGCCGTAGATACCGGCGATCGATAGCAGCAGTGCCGCCCCGGCAAACGCGGCGAAGAGAACGAGCGCCAGGCGACGCTGCGCCGTGGACTGCGCGATTACCTGGTCCATCGTTGCCACTCGAATCACGGGCTGGGTGGCATCGATCGATGCGATGGTACGCCGAACGCTCGCCGCAACACTGGCTGGATCGTTCGCCGTCCGAACGATGAGCATTACCTGAGAGTCCGACGACCCCCACTGACGCTCTGGTGCGTACCACTGCATCGTCGTCGTGGCATCGAGGCCAGCGTGCTTCACATTCCCGACGACCCCGATCACCGTGCGACTCGGCGCGTCCGGCCCACCGAGTCGAATGTGTCGCCCGATCGCGTCGGTTCCCGGCCATAGGCGCTCGGCGAGCGCCGCGCTGACGAGGACGACGCGGTGCGCACTGTCCGCAACATCCGCGGTCGTGAACGCGCGTCCCCGCATCACGGGAATGCGCATCGTCGAGAAGAAGTCGGGGGGGACGACGTAGCGGTCACCGTATGGGGCGAGCTCAGGGTTCGACGGTGGGTTGTCGAAGTCGACGACGCCGTAGCTGTCGACGTTTCCGCCGAGCGGCATCTGATTGGTCAGCGTGACTCCGACGACGCCTGGAAGCACACGCACGGCATCTCTGATCCGGTCGTGGAAGACGTACACAGAGGCATTGTCCGCGTATCGGCTGCCCACCGCGTCCACCTCGAGCGTCAGCAGATGTGACGCGTCGAAGCCCGCGTCGACGCGAAGCAGCCGCACGAGACTCCGCGCCAGGAGGCCGGCACTGATCAGGAGCATCACCGCGACCGACACCTCGATGACCACGAGCGTCGAGCGCGTGAAGTGTTGTGCGCCGCCCGCGAGTCGGCGGCCGGACCGCAACCTCTCGCCCAGGTGTGCGTCGCGTGCCCGTCCGGGCACGAGCGCCATCACGATCGCGAGCAGCGCTACTGTCGTACCGACGACGGCGAGCGCGGCGCCGCTCAGATGAATCGCCGAGGCACGCGGCAACCGCGACGGAAGCTGGCTGACGAGCAGCGGCAGGGCGATGCGTGCGACCATCAGCCCGGCGACGCCGCCGCACGCCGCGAGCACCAATCCCTCGGCGAGCAATTGCCGTGTCACACGCCAGCGACTGGCGCCGAGCGCTGTGCGAATCGCGAACTCCTCCTCGCGCCGTACCGCCCGCGCCAACTGCAGGTTCACCACGTTGGAGACCGCAATGAGCAGCACGAGCACGACGGCCCCGGTGAGGGCGAGGAGCGCGGGTCTGAACGATCGCGTGACCTCGTCCTGGACTCGAACCAGGTTCGCGCCAACCGATGCGTATTGTGTTGGGAATTGCTTGACTAGCGCGGCGTGCAACTGATCCAGCTCCGTCATGGCGCCCGCTATCGTCGTCGCCGGTTTGACTCGCGCGAGCATGCGCAGATGTCGACACGTCCGACAGGCGAAGGGCTGCGTCGTGGAGTAGCCGAGCACTCGCCAGATCTCGGCCGTCGGCGATACCACGTCGTCGAACGATTCCGGCATGACGCCGACGACCGTCATCGGGTTGCCGCCGATGGAGATCGATCGACCAACGATGGATCGATCGCCGCCGAACCGACGCTGCCAGAGTTGATGGCTGAGGATCACCACTTGGTTGTGGCCAGGCTGATCCTCTTCGGCGAGAAAATCGCGCCCGATCACGGGCTGGACGCCGAGCGTCTTGAAGTACGTCGCCGACACGCGAGCTCCCGAAACGCGCTCGGGGTCGACGTCGCCGATCGATGGTTCCCACGAGCCGACCGCCGCGGATGTCTCGAGCGACTTCGATTGCGATGCGAAGTCGTTGATGGTCGCGAAGCCGAGGTTGGTGCGGCTCCCATCGCGATCGCGTTCCCACACGAAGACCAGCCGATTGGCGTCGGCATACGGAAGGGGGCGCAGCAGCACGGGGTCGATGACGCTGAAGATCGCCGCAGTGGCACCGATCGCGAGACCGAGCGTGACGATCGATGTGATGGCAAAGGCTGGTGCGTGGCGAAGGTAGCGCACGGCGAGGCGAACATCGTTGACGAACGTGGCCATGATGGCTTCTCCCCGGGACGGTCCGCGAAGTTGTACGAGAGCCACGAGCGTCTCGCGACACACCCAGAGCGTGCCGCGCGCCTGTTGCTCCACGATGTCGCCGATCACAGGGTCGCTGAGGTGATCGGGCAAGAATTGCGATAGCAGCCAGATGCAGAGTCGCGTCATGTCGGCTCGAGTCCGATGTCGACGCCGGCGGACATGCGCTGCAGGGTCCGGAGCGATGCTTGGAGCGAGCGCTTCCCCACCGGGGTCACGGCGTAGCAGCGCGTCCGTCGTCCACCCCGTTCAGGTGTAGGCTCACCGATTCGAGAGACGACGAGCCCCTTGTCCTCGAGGCGCGTGAGCGTTTTGTAAATCGTCCCTAGCGTGAGATCGCGACCGGCGCGTCGCTGGATCTCGTCGTGGACGGGCACGCCGTACGCGTTGCGTCCGACCCGAAGGACGCCGAGGAGCACCAACTGTTCGAGCTCGCCGAGCATGAGCGGTCTCTATTTGATAGACAATGCCGAGGATATAGGCGGACGCTGGGGCGCGCAAGACTGGGCGGGGCATCGCAATCCAAACTTGACACCATCCTTGCACGTCCGTAGGCTTCAATCCATGACGCGCTCCGCCACCTACTTCTATTATTACTACGTCGCGACCCGCACCACGGGCCGTGGTTGGAGTAGTACGCGGTAGCGTCGACAAGACACCGCACCAACCCCAGCGACCCGTGAAATCACGGGTCGCTTTTTTTGTTCCCACGTTGTTTTCGCCGTCGCCCGTCGCCCGTCCTCCGTCCCCCAATTTTCCAGCCATGATCATCATCACTCGCCCCAACGTGACCGACGCAGAGATCGACCATATCCGAGAGCGCATCGAATCGGTGGGAATGCGAACGCACCTTTCGCGGGGTGAACACCGCACGATCATCGGCTGCATCGGCGACGAGTCGCTGCTCGAGGAGCTGCCGCTGCGCTCGCTGCCCGGCGTCGAATCGGTCACTCCGGTGCTCAAGCCATATAAGCTCGCGTCGCGCGAGTTTGCCGCGGAACGGACGGTCGTGCGCGTGGGTGGACGGGACGCGCACGCCGCGTTCGGCGGAAAGGCGATCACCGTCATCGCCGGACCCTGCTCGGTCGAGAATCGTGAAATGCTCGTGCAGACCGCGAATGCCGTCCGCAAGGCCGGCGCGACGATGCTCCGCGGTGGTGCCTTCAAGCCGCGTACGTCGCCCTACGCGTTCCAAGGGCTCGGCAGCGACGCGCTGCGTCTTCTCGCGGAGGTTCGGTCGGAGACTGGCCTCCCGGTCGTCACCGAGGTCATGGATGCGCGTCAGATCGATCTCATCGCCGAACACGCCGACATGCTGCAGGTTGGCGCGCGGAACATGCAGAACTTTTCGCTGCTCGCCGAGCTCGGTCGTGTACGGCGACCGGTGCTGCTCAAGCGCGGCCTGTCGGCGACGATCAAAGAACTGTTGATGGCCGCCGAATACATCATGGCGAACGGCAATCACGACGTCGTCCTGTGCGAGCGCGGAATCCGAACCTATGAGACGGCGACGCGCAACACACTCGACGTCGCAGCCATCCCGGTGCTGAAGCGCGAGTCGCACCTGCCCGTGATCGTCGATCCGAGCCACGCCGGCGGTGATGCATCGCTCGTCGCTCCGCTCGCCTTTGCGTCGATTGCGGCTGGTGCCGACGGATTGATCGTGGAAGTGCATCCCGATCCGGAGTGCGCGCTGTCCGACGGCGACCAGTCGCTGGCGCCAACGGCATTCGAGCAGCTGATGCAGCAGCTCGGCGCTTTCGTGACTGCGGCCGGGCGCACGATGAGTGGCGCTTCGCAGGAAGCGCTGGCTGTCGCATGAGCGACTCGACGCCCGCGGACGCGCTGGCCGAGCTTGCCGCGTGCCGCGACGAGATCGAAGTCATCGATCGGGAGATCATCTCGCTGCTCGCGCGCCGGCTGACGCTCGGTAAGCGAACCGGTGACCTCAAACGGGTCGCCGGCTTGCCCATCCTCGACCCGACGCGCGAAGCGGCGGTGATCCGCCGAGTGACGACGGTGGCACGTGAAGTCGGCTTGCCTTCCGAACCCGTCCGCGAGGTGTTCTGGCAGATCATCGGCATGTCGCGTCAGATCCAGCAGGCCGCGCGCTCCGATCGCACCGAGGGGGGGAGCCGCAGCGAATGACGAAGGTCAAGAGTGTCGCGATCATTGGACTCGGCCTGATCGGCGGCTCGATGGCGCGCGATCTCGCGGCGCTGGGGATGGAGGTGCGCGCGTACGACGCCGATGAATCTCGACTTGCCGCGGCCATGCGATCGGAGGTCGTCAGTGTAGCGCTTGACGAGTCACTCGCCGGACTTCGCGACGTCGACGCGGTGATCATCGCGATTCCCGTCGACGCAGCGATCGATGTGCTGCACCGCGTCGCTGCAATCGCTCATCGTGCGAGGCTCATCACTGACGTCGGGAGCACGAAGACGCGCATCGTCGATGCCGCGAGCGAGCTCTCGCTCGGCGATCGCTTCGTCGGCGGCCACCCGATGGCGGGCGATCATCGCTCAGGGTGGGACGCATCTCGCACGGGGCTGTTCAGGGGGGCGCCGGTGTTTCTGTGCCCGACGCGAGAATCGAACAGCGACGCGATCGACGCGGCGACGGCGCTCTGGCGTTCGATCGGCGCGCGTCCCGAGTGCATGTCCGCCAAGCAGCACGACCTCAAGCTGGCATGGACGAGTCACCTGCCGCACATGGTGTCGACTGCGCTTGCTCTGGCGCTCGCCGGTGCGAGCGTGGATCGAACATCGCTCGGTCCGGGCGGTCGCGATACGACGCGCCTGGCCGGAAGCTCGCCGGAGATGTGGACGGCGATCGCGCTCGAGAACGCATCGGCGATTGCCGGAGCGCTGCAACGAGCCGAACGGGAAATGGCGGAACTGCGCCGAACGCTGGAGCGAGCCGATCCGGACGAGATCCGCGCACGATTCGAGAATGCTCGAGCCTGGTTCGAGGGGGAAGGTGAGATCGGGAAGCGGACGTAGGGGCGTGACGCCACGATGGGTTGCGGCGTGAGGGTTGCGGCTGCAGCGTTGAAGTCCCTCTTTCCGCGTCTGCCATATGTCCAACTCACACGGCACCTTCATCTGGCATGAGCTCACGACCGCCGATCTCGACGCGGCGAAGGCGTTCTACACCCAGATCACGCCGTGGCAGGTAAGGCAGTGGGACGATTCGATCGACTATACGATGTGGACGCGGGGCGATAAGTCGCTCGGCGGCGTCGTGCCGCTGTCCGACGACCTGAAGGCGCGCGGGGTTGGCCCGCACTGGCTGCCCTATGTCTGCGTGTACGATGTCGACGCGACGGTTCGGCAGGTCGCTTCGCTTGGCGGAACGGTCCGCGTGGGACCGAAGGAAGTTGCGAGCATTGGTGCGTGGGCGGTTATCGCAGATCCACAGGGCGCCGTGATCGGTTTGTTCGAGCCAATCGAGCCGCCGGCGCACAACGGTGAGACGCCGATTGGCGAGTTCTCATGGCACGAGCTGTCGACGACGGACTACAGGGCCGCGAGTGACTTCTATCGCGCGTTGTTCAGGTGGGAAACGACGAATGACTTCGACATGGGCGAGATGGGCATCTACCGGATGTTCGGGTCTCGCGGCAAGACGTTCGGCGGGATGTTCAACCGTCGTGCGGATATGCCGCCGTCGAACTGGCTGTCCTACGTCCGCGTCGATAGCGTGAAACCGGTGGCCGACCGGGTCAGAGAGCTCGGCGGAACGGTGTTCAGAGGCCCGATGGAGGTTCCGGGAGGGGACTGGGTCGCGCAGTGCGTCGACCCGCAGGGAGCTCCTGTCGCCCTCCACGCCAAGTAACGAGGGCGTCTCACTCGGTTTGGCGATCGCTGCACGAGCCCGGCGCACGTCGTAGCTTTCTGTCCATGAGAAATCTCCGTTCGCGCCCGATCGTCGCCGGGCTGCTCGCCAGCGCGGCCGTATTGCTCGTGCCTGCGCTCGTGTTTGCCTGGGGCGATGTCGGCCATCGTCTGACCGGCGAGGCCGCCGCCCTCGAAATGCCGCCGTCGACCCCGGCGTTCTTTCGCAATGCCGCGCGCCAGCTAGGCTATCTCAATCCCGAGCCCGACCGGTGGAAGGACCGTGTAGAGACGGCGATCGATCCTGCCCTCGATCGCGGCAGCTTTCCCGATCACTTCATCGACATGGAGATGGTCTCGCCAAGCGTGCTCACCGCCGCGCTCAAAGCGAAGGATCGGTTCGGCTACCTCGACACGCTCGCTGCCGCTGGAGTGAAGGGATCCGTGATGGGCCTGCTACCATTCCAGATGCTCGAGTTGTCGCAAAAGCTTCGCGTCGATTTCCGCAACTGGCGCGCGGCACCGGACTCGATCAAGCCGTGGATCGAGGCCCGCATCATCGATGACGCCGGAATTCTCGGCCACTATGTCGCCGATGGGTCGAATCCGGCGCACACGACCATTCAGTACAATGGGTGGACCGGCCCCAACCCGAACGGGTACGCGACGGACAAGCAGTTTCACGCACGCTTCGAGTCGGGCTTCGTGGGCGCCAACATCAAGCTCGCCGACGTTACGTCTCGCATGGACACCGTCGCGCGCGTTCTTCCGGATTTCCGCGAGGCCATCATCGAGTACCTGCGCCAGAGCAACGCTCAGGTCGAACCGCTATACAAGATCGATAAAGCTCATCAGTTCGACGCGGGCTCGTCCACTCCAGAAAACAAGGCGTTCGCCGCGGATCGACTTGCGGCTGGCGCACGGATGTTGCGCGACATCTGGTGGACCGCGTGGGTGACGAGCGCGGCGTCGGGCGGCTCACCGCGCTGACGCGTTCTGTCGTGCCCGCGTACTTCGGTGCGCGGGAACATGCCTTGCTTTTGTAAGCCCGCGAGAAGGGAGGGCGTGACGGTCACGCCAACCGACGGGCAGCGAACAGAAGCGAGACGTAATGTCCATACAACGCAGCTATACAAGACTTCGAGTGGCGGCGCGCCGATTCAGCGGGAGCGCGCTCGCCCTGGCCGCCGTGTTGGCCGGCGCGGGTTGCGCCAGCAGCGGATCAGCCAGCGGCAGCTATCATCCGACCCCGATCCTCGGGCCTGGCGCGTCGTGGGCCGGTGAGCCAAGCGGCGTTCACATCAACGTGGATCTGAGCGAGCGTAAGCTCTATCTGAAGGACGGAACCCAGGTCGTTCAGTCGTATTCCATCGGCGTCGGCCAGCCGGGTTATGAAACACCGACCGGTGACTACTCGGTTCGCAAGATCATCTGGAATCCCCCTTGGAATCCGCCCGACGCGGCGTGGGCCGAGGACAAGGAACCCCAGCCGCCCGGTACAGCCGACAATCCGATGAAGGCCGTGAAGATCTACTTCAAGGAGCCGGACTATTACATCCATGGAACCGGGACTCTGTCGAGCCTCGGCGGAGCTGTGTCACACGGATGCCTCCGTATGGCTCCGAGCGATGCTGCAGCGCTCGCCAGGTACCTGATGGAGCACGGCGGCGCGAGCCGCGACGCGGCCTGGTTCGCGCGGGTTCAGAGATCAAACGAGACGGAAACCGTCGTGCTCAACTCGGCGATTCCGATGCACGTGGCCGGCTAGACGCTCGACGCTAGACGGCACGACGCGGCGTGAGCTGCGGAGCGAAACGCTCCACGCTCACGACCGCGATGCCCGCGAGCACCAACGCCCCACCGAGGATCTGACCGGGACGGATGGCCTCGCCGAGTAGAGGCCAGGCAAGCAGCGCCGTGAGTGGCGCCTGTCCCAGCAAGACGATCGACGCCAGCGTCGCCGGCAACTTTCCCATCGCATGCGCGACGAGCAGCTGTCCCATCACCTGCGACACGAGCGCAAGCGCGATGAGCGCAGCCCAGGGACGCCAGCCGAAACCGATGACAGGCTGACGCGCGAGCAGGCACACCGGGAGCAGGCAGAGCGCGCCAACGCCGGTCGACCACGCGCTGAAGCTGAGCGTGTCCATCCCCGCACGCGCGCGTTGGACGTACACGAGGTAGATGCCGTAGCAGAACGCGCCGGCAACGGCCATGAAATCGCCGAACCCGAGCGACGGATGAACGACCACGTCGGCCCCGACGATCGCGATCATCCCCGCCAGCGCGAGAAGGAACCCTGCCCAGAAGCGCGCGGTCGGCCGCTCACCGTGCAGCACCCACGCGCCGAGCGCGACGAAGATCGGTGCGTTGACGCCGAGCAGCGCGGCGTTTGCCGCGCTCGTCGCCATGACCGCGGAATTGAAGAACGCTAAATCAGCGGCGAACAGGATCCCGGCGATGATCGCCGCGCGCACCGCCTCGGGCGTCGCCCGCGCCGCGTGCCGTGGCGTCAATGCGCGCCAGGGAACGAAGATCAACGCGGCGAACGCGAGCCGGTAGAACGCCGATACCAGGCCGGACACGCCGGACCAACGGACGAGGATGGCCGACCACCCAATCCCGAACACGCCGAACGCCAACGATGCAGCGGCGCGACGGCGCGACAGTGTCGAGCTGGATAGAGCGGATTTGGGCATCCGCGCAAACTAACAGGCAGTTGCCGGCGTTCGCGGGACAGGCGATTGGCTATGGTCGTGTCGCCGACATGTTCAGCCGCCAGTAATCGAGCGTGAACGCGGGCGAGTCATTGGCCGCCTGCGCGACGATGCGATCGAGAAACGCGCTCCAAAGCTCTTCCGTCGAGAGGCGCGCGAGAAAAGACCGCATCACGACGGTCGTAATGAACGCCCGAAAAGCGTCGGCGTCGGCGAACGTGACGGGCGATTCCTCGATGTCTGCGTGAATATCGTGAAATCCCGCGCGCGCCAATCGGACTCGCGTCACCTCGGCGCTTGCATACTCCCAGGGATCGCTCCAGCCCGCGAAGTGCGGGGCGAATTCGGGTCTGGCGGCGAGGTCGAGCGCGCGATGATGAATCCGCTCGAGGTTGTGTCCTCCGCCGCACTGGGCATGAAGACGTCCGCCTGGTCGCAGCACCGCGAAGAGCGACGCGAAGAGCCGATCGTGATCGCGCAGCCAGTGGAAGGTGGCGGTGCTGAAGACGACGTCGAATGCCCCGACGAACGGAAGGTCGTACAGGTCTGCCGCGGCCACGTCGGCATTCGGCGCCGAGGCGAGCGTCTCATGCGCGACCCGACTCATGTTCACGGAGCGATCGACGGCGACCGCGCGACCGCGCGGCAGACGTTCCGCGAGCAAAGCGGTCAAACGCGCGGTGCCGGCACCAGCGTCCAGAGCGCACTCGTCGCCTCGTAGCGAGAGAGTCGAAAGTACGCGACGTCCCCATTCGAACTGCGGCTCGGATACGGCGTGGTACGAGCGCGCGTCCCACTCGCGTGGCGGCGTCGTATCCCCATGGGTTGGACCAGAATCGGCGGGCCCTGTCATGCCGCGAAGTCTGGCCCGATCCGACCGCGCGCGACACCCCGGCCGAATTCTCGGTATTGACTTTTCCGGGGGTCTGTTGAAAAATCAACACAGCCAACCTACCGGGAGTTTTGCTTGCCAAAGGATTCGCCAACCGCCCTGTCCCGCCGCGAACGGCAGGTCATGGACATCCTCTACCGCCGCGGCGAAGCGACGGTCGCCGAGGTCATGGCGGATCTCCCGGATCCGCCGACCTATTCGGCGGTGCGATCCATCCTTCGGATCTTGATGGAGAAGGACATGATCAGCCACCGCGAGGATGGCCCCCGCTACGTCTATCTGCCCGCCGTGAACACCGATCGTGCGCGGGACGACGCCTTGAAGCACGTGATCCGTACCTTCTTCGACGGTTCGGCAGAGCAGGCCGTTGCCGCCGTTCTGCGCGTTTCCGATGCGAAGCTCACGGATGCCGAGGTCGAACAGCTTCGCGAACGCATCAAGAAAGCCCGCGTGAGCGGCAGGTGACCCCATGAATCCGATCAGCATGCTCTTCACGGGCACGGGTCCGCTGTTTCTGTTTCTCGCCAAAGCGACGGTTCTCCTCATCGCCGCGGTTTTGGCGATGATTCCGCTCCGTCGTAGCACGGCTGGTGCGCGCCACCTCGTCTGGCTCGCGGCCCTCGTCGGCGTGCTCGCGCTGCCCCTACTCTCGCGCGTTCAGTGGCTCCGACTCGGTGTTCTGCCCAGCAGCCTCGCAGGGCCTGCGTCGGCTGAACTGCTTCCTCCCCCGGCGCTTCCGTCGGTATCGATCGAGTCGCCGGCGCCCGTCGCTGTTGCGGTGAGCATCGTTCCGCCAGCCGCGGCGCCAGCGTTGCCGGCTGCACCAGCCACGGTGGATGTGGCGATCGCACCGCCGGCCGGCGCGCCGGTTCTGGCGGGACCGATCGCCGACCCGCCCTTCGCTACATCATCGATCCTCACGATCGTTGCAATCGCGTGGGCGGGGGTCGCTTTCGCACTCGTCGGATGGCTCGTCGCTGGGGCGTTGTCCGTTCGTCGTATCGTCGCAACCGCGACGGAGCTGACGACTCCCGACTGGACGACTCCGCTGTGCGAAGTCGCTGACCGGCTCGATCTGGAGCTTCCGCCACGCCTCGTGATGAGCGATCGGATCGAGATGGCGTTCGCCTGTCGCGCGCTGAATCCAACGATCGTGCTTCCCGCGACCGCTGAATCGTGGAGCGACGACCGGCGACGTGCCGTGCTGTTTCACGAGCTCGCGCACGTGAAGCGCCACGACCTGCTTGGCCACACGCTTGGTCGTTTGGCGTGCGCGCTCTACTGGTTCCATCCGCTCGTCTGGACCGCGGCGAAGAATCTGCGCAACGAGAGCGAGCGCGCCTGTGACGATCTCGTCCTCTCCTGCGGCGCTCGTCCGAGCGAGTACGCGCAGCATCTGCTCGACATGGTGACGAGCGTCCGCAATCATGGCGCGCCGGTGATGGCGCTGCCGATGGCGCGGAAGAAGGAGTTCGAGGGACGGATGCTCGCGATCCTCGACCCGGCGATTCGCCGTGCGTCTCCCGGGCGTCTACAGGCGGTGGGCGTCGTGGCCGTGATCGCGCTCATATCGGTGACGGTCGCCGCGGTGTCACCGGCAATCGCTTCGCCGGCGGCGTCGATCCCACAGGCGGCGACGCCAGCTCCGGCGTCCGTCGTCGTGTCCAACGCGCCAACCGCGATGAATGGGGACACGCCGCCCGCAGTGACGATCTCGCGAACGACTTCCATGACGACTTCGACTTCGACATCGACGACGATGAACAAGTCGACGTCCTCCAGTTCGGGGACAGCAGCCTATCCGGAATCGCCCGAGGGCGTATCGCCGGTACCGTCCGCGTTCATCAATCAACTGACGCGCATTGCGCTGAACGGGGTGAGCGTCGGGCTGTCGCAGGCTAGCCGCGAACTGGCGAAGGGGCTTCGCTCGACGCAGCTCGGTGACACGAGCCGAGCTGCGCTGCTGATTCAGATTCTCTCAACCGACAGCGATGCGAGCGTGCGGCGCACCGCTGCCTGGGGTCTGAACGAAAGTCAGGCGGCGAGCGCTGCCCCAGCACTCATCAAAGCGTTGAAACAGGATGCCGACGCGTCGGTCCGTGAGATGTCGGCGTGGGCGCTGTCGGAACAGAAAGGCGACAACGTTTCCGCCGCACTCGCCGATGGGTTGTTGCACGACAAGAGCGCGCACGTTCGCGCGACCGCCGCATGGGCGCTCGGTGAAATCGACGCGCGCACCGAGGCGAGCGCGATCGAGAGTGCCCTCGTCGATCCCGACGCCGATGTCCGCTACACCGCGATTTGGGCGCTTGGTCAGCTCGATCTTCGCGTGGCTCCTCGCGGCCTGACCACGACGCTGACCGATGCGTCGCAGCGCGTGCGACTGGTGACCGCGTGGGCACTGGGCGAGATCGAAGACAAGACGACGGCGTCGGCGATCGTGAAGGCGTTCCAGACTGAAACGGACTCGCAGGTGCGGTCCGCAGAGTTACGGGCCCTCGCCGCGATGGGGCAGGCATCGCCGGCCGTCGTCGACATCGCGCTCAAGTCGAACGATCCCGAGCTGCGCCGGCGTGCGGTGGCAATGCTCGCCGACTCGGATGCCGGCGTTTGGCCGTGGCCCTGGCCCTGGCCGCAACCCCGGCCAACTCCGTAGGGGAGAACGATTCGCGCGGCGTCGTTCGGGCGCCGCGCCGTACCACCGATCAAGCGACGATGAGGTTGTCGTTGCGCTGTATGATGTTGAAAAATCAACACTAAATGGAAACGCGTTTACCGAGGACGACATGCATATAAAATCTCTCATGGTGGTTGCCGCACTGGCGATGACGAGTGGCGAGCTCGGCATGAGCGCCCAGCGCGCGAACGAGCAATCATCGGCAGGCGTAATCGTGGTTCCAGTCGAGCAGCGAGTCGACATTCGGGGATTGCTGCAGTCGGCGCGCGGCGTTGCACCAGCGCTCTGCACGCTCGCCGCCGACGGAGCCTCTTCCGGGTGGGGTGGGTCGTGGGACGCCCCGGACCTCGCGGTGCACGCCGACGTTCGTGAGCTCGTGCGGAACATGCGCGCCGAGTCGCTGGATCCTGCCGAATCGACGGCACTCCTCGATGCGCTTGGTTCCGACGACGCATGTGTGCGCCACATGGCAGGAACACTCATCGGGCGCTCGGGTGATCGCGCCTTTGTACCAGAGTTGACGCGCAAGCTCGCGTCGGCCTCACCGCAGGAGCGCGCCGGTGCGGCGAGATCGCTCGGCTTGCTCGGCGAGAAGAGCGCGGTGGACGGAATCGTGCGCGCGCTGCGCGATGCCGTCCCGGCCGTGCGCGCGAATGCAGCGTGGGCGCTCGGGCGCATCGGCGACAAGCGCGCCGCCGCCAGCGTTGCCGCTCTCGCGCACGATGCTTCGCCTGAAGTCCGTGGCGCCGTCGTCGTCACCCTTGGACATCTCCAGGCGGCCGATAATGTCGAGACGCTGCTTCGCGTGCTCAAGGACGACGAGAATGCGTCCGTGCGCCGCGCAGCGGCGTGGGCGCTCGGGCAAATTGGCGCGCGATCGGCGGCCGACGGTCTCGCCAACTCGATGCGCGCCGACAAGAGTGAGGGCGTGCGCGAGATGGCGGCATGGGCACTGGGCGAAATGGAGTCGCGAGAAGTCGTCGATGCGATCGCCGAAGCACTCAAGCGCGACGAGAGCGCGATGGTTCGCGAGACGGCCGCGTGGGCGCTCGGAACGATCGAAGACAAGGGCATGGCAGATCTGCTGGCCAGCGCTGCGGCCTCGGACAAATCGGCGAACGTCCGCGGGACGGCGGCGTGGGCCGTGGGCCAGTTGAATCCCGGCCGCGCTCCGAAGGCGCTACTGACTGCGCTGCGCGATTCCGACGACGACGTTCGACTCAAGGCCGCGTGGGCGCTCAGTCAGATCAGCGATGCCGATGTGATTCACGACGTCACAGAAGCGCTGCGCGTCGAACAGCGTGACCGTGTGCGTCAGGCCCTGGTCCGCGCGCTTCTGGAATCGGGCGAGCGGTCCTCGGAAGTATTCAAGGGATTGCTCGAGTCGAAGGACAAGGAGACGCGCGAGATGGCGGTGCGTGCGCTTGCCGGTCGTCGTGGCCCGTGGCCCTGGCCGTGGCCCTGGCCGCGGCCACGCCCCAATCCGTGAGCGGCTCAGCTACGCCGTAGCGAGTGGAGCTTCACGGCGCGTCCAAGTGACTCGGCGAGTCCCATGGCCGCGAGGCCGACGAGGAGGTGCGTGAGTCGAATCGCCCAATGCTGCGCGCCGGGAAGCAGAGTCGTCTGTGCCATCCCGAACCACAGGACGAGCCCTCCCCACAACAGGCCGAACAGGGCGACGCCGCGTTTCGAGAGTGCGAAGAGTGCGATGGCGCTGATGATCCACAGCACCAGCACGAACAGGGAGCCGAGCGCCGTGTGCAGTGTGACGGCGTTCGGCGCCCAGCCGAACCAGATTGCGAATCCGATGAGGATCTGCGCGACGAAGAGCAGGCGCGCGAGCATTTGCAGCACGAGGACTATAGGTCGCATCACGGATAATATCGTGGCCTCGTAGGGTCGGCGACGGTTCGTCCCGCTGAACGAGCGACTCGCCACGACCAGGGCGACGATGATGAGTCCCGCCGGCATGATGACACATGCGAATTCGGCTTGAACGACCTGCCGGGCATCGTGCAGGCGCTGGCGGATTCCGCTCATGGCGAGCCGTTGGCCGTCGAGACCGTCGGCGAGCCCGATTTCGCTCTGATCGACCATTGGGGCGCTGGTCTCGCGCGGCGAGAGATTGCGAAGGGCGGCTGGTCGTTCGTCGTCCTGCAACAGGGGCCGTCGTCCGTCGAGGTGAACCGCGATACACTCCGGCTGGCAACTACGCTCTTCGCCGCCGGCATATCGGCAGTCGGCGGACGACCAGCTCTATTCTCGGCGTGGCCGACGATCGACCGCCGCCAGGACTTTCCCCGCGCGATCGAGTCGTATCAACTTGCGGCCGCCGACGTCCACGGCGTTTTCCTTCCAGTGGCGTCGGCCTGGGTCGCGGCGTGGGATCGAAATCCAAACATCTCGCTCTACAGCAGCGACGGGTTGCATCCGTCGCAGGCGGGATCGTATCTGTCGGCGCTCGTGATCTACGCGAAGCTGTCGAATCACGCCGTGGTCGGACTGCCGAGTACGCTGCAACTACGCTCGGGGACGCGCGTCACGATCGATCCATCGATCGCGCGCACGCTTCAGGACGCCGCGACCGAGGTTCTCGCGAAGTAACGTCGACGGCGCTCAGGTTCGTGTACGTCCGAGGTGCGACACCATCGCTTTGCGCGCGGCGTCGAGCGCGGCGTGCGGCGTCATGCCGTGGGCCTGGCAGACTCGATGGATGCCGACGCGATAGGTGCTGGGCGGCTGGTGCGGCTTCAGCTGCGTGCTGAACTCACAGGCGATCATGCGGCAGCTCTCGTCGACCTTCACGACCCACGCGCCGGTGAGAAAGTCGATGTTCTCGTCGACGACATGTTCCGCGACTGACGGGCCGAGCCCGAGCTCCCAGACGTTCGCGTCGCGCGCGAGCGGCTTGCCCATCAGACTGAGGTTCTTGCCGAGCGAGTAGCGCTCGACGAGAAGATCGCGGTAGCGCTGTGCGCGATCGCGACTCGTGAATACAGCGAGCACGGAATCGTGCGGTCGCCCATCGGTGGTGAGCCAAATCTTCCCCATCTTTACACCCGAATAAATGCCGAAGTATGTTAATTCGGCGAGGGCGT
>Ga0310811_10005367_pt1 | contig 16216 bp, 13 predicted proteins | sample YCmetagenome_FD_207642 | JGI IMG/M metagenome (GOLD analysis project Ga0310811, IMG submission 207642) | Soil microbial communities from experimental microcosm in Duke University, North Carolina, United States - YC | ecosystem: Engineered > Artificial ecosystem > Soil microcosm > Unclassified ...
TTTATGATGATGAATGTTGAAAAAGTTCAACATTTGGCTTTGTTTATGTTATGTTGACCCTTTTACATGTCACATAACATGATAAGACATAATAAATATCACAACTGACGTCTACTGATAGGATTTTTCTATTTAAAAATATCAGCAACAAAACCATTGCAATGCATACCCTGTCATAAATTGCTCATATCTTTTTATGGAAGTTGTTTCACACCTTAATTATAGTATGACTATTGTAGCCTGGATGTAGGGCTACAATATTGCTCTTATCCACATTTTTATAGCAGAAATCCCCGCAATGATATAGCCAGAATAATCAAATTAATACAAACATTGCAACAGTTTTGTTGCTTACTGTATATACAATACATTGCATCTATCTGGATCTATCTGATATATTCTGACAGCTACTCTATTGGATTAGTTGTGTCTGACAGGCAGTATGTTTGATGTCATCCTGTTGCTATGATATTTCAAATGTCAGATATCACAGGTATGTGTAATTGGTGGTGTCAGAAAATTCAACATGTCATGTGATGTCTGGATTCAGTAATGTTGGTGATGGCAGAGAATGGATAACATACATCTTTTTTGAGATGAAATCTACAAGTTTTTTGTATTTTCACAGGCCAGCTGTCCCAGCTCAACTGCCCCCCAACAGGTCACATGAATTACAAAACTTCAGAACAATGATATGAGAAAATACTGTTCTTCAGAAGTACCTACCAAAAGTGTGCTACTCTACATGTTCCATTGAATGAGAGCCTTTCCCCCAATTTCACAGTGGAGCAGATTGTCATATCCTGGATTCTGGACCTATCCAATAGTTGGATGTATGGACTAATCCTTAGATTAGAATCCCAGACTTCATCCATAACCAGTTCTAGTCTCATCCACTATCGCAATTGTCCAACTACCGCTCATCCATCCAATCCGATATGCCTATCCACTCCAGATCCGATACAATAAGCTTTTTAATTCATTACCTGTCCATATAATGTTAACACAGCCTATTCCTTTATTTGGTATTCTCCACCTTCCAGATAACCAGTTCTATACTTACCCGATATCTTCACTACTTGTCTATTACCAGTACTCGGTTGTTTACCTATCCGTTATGCTTACCAATCCGTTATCCTTTGACTGCGCTAATGTACATAGCCTTGGACACTGCCTCTGATTATTCCGTTAGCTACCTACAGTATATAAACTCTTGTAAATCTTGATAGATCCTCAGTTCGAATATTATTGTCTTGCAGCATTATTGTCCTCACACCTTAGTGTTGTAAGGATCCCTTCTCTATCATTCGGGCCTAGGGATTGATTCCCTAGGCCAGAGCTCTGCTCTTCCACGTTTCTGGACATTGTCCATTTCCGGATCCTACCTTAGGCCTAATGGATTGTATCCTTAGGTCGAAGTTTTGCCTTTCCGATACTTGTACTCCTTTCAATCCATATCCAACTCCGTCTCTACCTAAAGGTAGTCTATATCCATGCGCATCTGCTCCAGAACCCCTATCTGGAACTCCAGACCACTATTCCTGCCTCGGACTGTGTCTGTTGCAGTATCTCCACCCTATGTCATCACTAAGGATTGATACACACAGTTATTCCACTTCCTATCAAGTGGATGGAACTCCATCTGAGTTTCCTATACTCATCCAGAAGTTTCCCACACTTGTCCTGATGGTTCCCGCTGTGATAAATAAACTTGGCCAGGCAGTCTATAGAACACCTAACCAATATATGTCTAAGCCCTTGCCCTAGCTGCTACACTTGAGACAAGAACGTTCGACCCAAGGGAATAGCTACTGTTAACAGCTCTAGATACAAAGACCCAAAAGAGTGCTATGTGCGGGAAAGTGCATTGCTATAAGGAGCGTGGGAAGCGCATTGCTATATGAAGCACTATAGGCGTCGCTATTGGAGCGCTATGTCGCTATCAGAGCACTATGTCGCTATCGGAGCGCTATGAATGGTAGAGGAGGGATAAGGTATCTCAAGGTAATGAAAGTCAAGGATAATGATTGCAAGTTTAAGGAAGGTATAAGGAAGCCAATAGGGGCTATAGAGTGCAACTAATGGTGACTACTTCTAAGTAAGACCTAAGGGAAAGGAAATACAGTTGAAGGGAAGTAAGTAAGTATTTCTAATCCTAGGTTACTTATAGTAGTCAATATCCTTGTCGGAGACGGAAGGAATAGGAAAAACACGCAGTAAGAATGTAATAAGGCTGCAACACTTGTTACAAAACATGAGGCAAGGCAAAATATATACCAATGAGGTAGGATGGACTTTGGATGGACACAAGCTGTCCTAAGGGAGTTCCTAAGCACAAGAACTAATGCACAGGTATGTGCGCAGTGTGGGAATGAGCGTGCAGGTCCATAGAGCGCGGGAATGCGTCGCTAGATGAGCGCTAAGTGCGGGAAAGTGTCGCTATTAGAGTGCAAGTGTAGAACTGCTCTATAACACTTTACTGAGAGAATCTGATAGCACCAAAAGTGTGGGAATAGCACAGGATATGGTGTGGGAACATGGATAGCAAATAGACGGGTATTGAATGGTATTGGAAGTTCAGCTATTGGGACCTATATGAAAATATAGGGTTCTACAGCCCAGCAGGAATTATATTGTCACACCGCGCTCATCCGGAAGTCCTTCAGACGCTCCACCAGAGTTGTCTGCCTCTGAAGTCCTCTGGACTTTGTTTGGACCTTATTGGACTTTATCCGAAATTAAGGGCACCATACTCAGGTGAGGGGCACAGTGTACGAGCTGAGGCCAAAGCCCTTCTGAGTTAGTCATTCTCACCCCTCCTAGAGATTGTATGCACCCATGTGCACAGTCTTTAACACAGACTCTGCAAGGCACCCATGGGAGTAAAGCTGAAGGACTTGGAGGGGAGGATATAGCAGATGAAGGAGAAGATGAAGAAGCAGAAAATGAGTTTGTGTATACAGCAGCTGGATGGCTGGACACATGCACCTTTCAAGAATGATTTGAGACACTTGTCAACAAACTCCATGATTTCTGTGATGCCCTCCAGTATCAAATCCAGTTCAATGATCACAGGATGCTAAATGCCGTTGAGCATGAGGGTGCATCATTCATCTGCTTGATTGAGAGTTGCCTTGATTGAGAGAGACAAGAGAATTCATCACAGCAAATGAGTCCAACCACATGGGAACCCAGCTGGCTATTTGCTCCTCAAGCTTGTCAACAACCTTGATCTATCTATTTACCAGTGCATCAATCCCAAACCATCATTACTTATGAGGCACCACACTAGAGTCATCACACATTTATTAGCTTCACATTCAAATGTGTATCATCACTGCCCATTTGTCATTGCTTTTGTTCTTATTGCCTCCATTCCTGTCCATGTCATTTGATCAAAGTAGAGCATATTTCAAACAAGTTGAAAAAAACTTTGCTGATCTGAATGTGTCACCAGGGCAACTTAGGCACTGTTCAAACCTGTGAACTACATAGCTATTAGTGGGTAAGGTAGAATTCCTCTGCTGTAGCAAAATTTGACTAGACTGCTATTTTGATCCCATAGATATACCTGTGTTTACTATTTCAGATTTCATTCTGAAATACTTGCTCTGATATTGATCAACCAGACATCATCTTTCAAATCTCACTCTGGTGAATTAAGCACTGGATGGTGATATATCAAGCACAAATGCAATCCCCATACATTCACCAGGTTCTTCTGCTTGCTTACTCCTATTCTCTAACAGTATGACCCTGGTCTTGAACAATCCTGGTTGGTGGCCAATCATCAATAGAAATCTTATCTCTAGCTATTTTATAGGTTTGTAGAGAGCCAGCCACATGATGACAGTGACTGACCTTTGCTGCCATCTCACAGTTGCTGCCTTTGTCGAAGTAATGTATGATTAGGGTGAGCAAGACTAAGTATGAAAGAGTCACTGAAATTCTTATGGTGTTTCCAGCACTTACATTTGGACAAGAGATAGGTTGTTCAATTACTGGGGCAACCAACTTGCTTAGCATTGTGTTATAAATTGAACTGATATGGGTGAGCGGACTCCCACATCAAAGGAAAGACATGAAGAGTCAATGTACAAGTTATTCTGTGGCAGAGGCAATGCTGGTCCCTTATGACTTTTCTCTATCTCAGTGTATGTACCTTATGTTTTGACATTTTTGCTTAGCAAGTCCAAGTTTTGCTGATTATCCTAGTTGCACTATGTTGGAATAGGATATATTATGTATGTTTGGAAGTTCAAGCCATTGATGTCATGCTCATTACCCACTTCTCACAATTAGCATGAACATGTTGAGTGTATCTCCTTGCATAGACTCTGTTTCTTCTTTCTTGTGACAGGCGGCATACAGTCACTGTACCAACTGTTTTGACGATGGATGCAGTGAGTGTTCCACACTTATGCTTTTCATTCCCACTGTTCTATTTCTTTTTTCTAAAGTTCAGCACATTCAAGCTTCCTCACAGTTTCTTGTTTTCATCTCTGTTATTTGTTTCTAACATTCTACATGGTATGCCAATCTGTCATTGACCTCTGCATATGGCCATGATTCATCATTTATACAGGACATATCTTACATGGACTCTCAGATTTTTGCTGGTTCCATTCAACTATTCATATCCTTGCAGATGTTTGTTCTAGGACCACACCTCATCCTTGGTGTGTGAGCATATTACCCCAAGCTGCCAGTGGTGGCCAACTCCAATGCAGCAACTACTATGACTTCACTTGCTTTCCAGAAGCAAGTTCATGTTACCACTGGCAGTAGCATATAGTACAGGAGATACTCAATATGATTTACAATTGGTGGGTAGTCTGTAGGAAGCAATTTTGTATTGATTTATTCTAAGTTATATCATACTACTTGTTGTGGTTAACCCACCCAAACAAGTCTCATCCTTAAATATCTGCCATTTATGACAAACTCAACAATGATTTTTGCAGTGAAACAAGTGCTCAAGTATTAATGTGAGCTGCAGCATTTTATGAGAATAGTTAATGTGGAGGTGCATTCTATGGGATGTTGGTATTGATAGAGTGGTCTGATCTATAGCTATGTTGTATGTCTCTGTATATATGAGTAGCTAGCCAAGGCCTGTATGATTGACTATGCCAATGTCCTGATAATGATCTGATCTGGGGGTTTCAGAGTTCAATGTACCATTATATATAAAATTTATTCTTTCATCACATTGAGTAGCACTGAGATGGTCTGGATGACACAGGCGGTGTCAACTATGTATTGCCCTGTTAGCTTTCTGAAGATGGGCTCCCAACAGGTTGCAAAATGCAAGGGAGGTGAACAATCCACAAAACAAGAAGATGATATATGCTGCTTGAGGCAGACAGCAAGGAAAAAGGAGATCAAGATGTATGATAAATGGCAGATCTACTGAATGGAATGCTACACTACCAGATGGATAATATTAGTGGCACATGGAGAGGACCCAGTTTGAAGATGTTGACTTGAAGGATGCTAAGTCATGGTGTTAATGACTTTGTATGCTTGTCAGTTCTAATTTGTGCTGCGCCAGTCTGGAAGTGAATGGTGGGTATGGTATACAGCACTGGATAACCAAAATATAGCAAGTAAATACTTGGGCCCTGGGCATCACTGTTGGCAAATTATTTGATGGTCAGCTGATACTGTGGTTAAAATTAGCCTATATGCTGGGTCTGACATGTTTGACAGCATCTAAGGTTACTTTAGCTTTTGTCCTGACCTTTGTCATCAGTGAACTGGTGGGTCCTTGATATTGTAGCCATGGCCATTGTAATCAAACACAATCTTGTTATTGCACTATAACACTGTAGATACACAGATATATTTTCTTGATGATGAAATAGACATGAATGATATCAAAATACTGCAGTACAATTGAAGTTAGTTATAAGACTGTAGAGGAGCACAATCACAGGAGCAAATGAACAGCAGCACACTTTTCTCAACCTCAATGCATGTTCTCATTTATCAAATCCTTGAGATTGTAGGTATAGTTATATAATCCATCATCATATTGGTACCTGAATTGCATGACTTTAGAAGGCTTTCTGATGGAAAGCAACTTTCCCACCCGACAAACAAATTTAGAGCACCATACCAGTTCTTGACAATAGTTTGACATGCTGCAGTCACTCAAGGCAAGAGACACCATTCCAGATGTGCCAATTTTGTTGAAGATGCTTGTATACCCTCACCTGTGCATCATGTTGCATGACTTTGCAAGCTTTCCAATAGAAAGTGTCTTTTGCATTTGGCAAACAAATCTAGAGCACATACAAGTTCTCAACAATGGCAGGGCACACTGAAATTACTTAGGGCAATAGACACTACTCTAAATCAAAAGTATAGTAGACTTTATAATGCCCAAAGGCCTTCCTTGCCCATTGCACCCCAAGCCCATCCATAATCAACAAGATTCCAATAGTGAGTACTGATACCAATATTTCAGATTCTTGAAGAGAGAGAACAAGAGGGAGAGGACTAGGAAGGTGAGAGGGAAGACGAGGGGGAGGGAGAGGAAGGTGAGAAAGAGGGAGAGGAAGACAAGAGAGAGGATGGAGAGGAAGGTAAGAAGCATTAGTGTTTTGTCAGGGTGTCCAGGTGGGGAGGCTCTTGAGTGTGTTTCGTTCAGCATAATCAGATTGATTGTGTGTGCTATCCTGAGGTTGGGGAACACCAACTAAACATAATATTAGCTGGAATTTGGTAATTAAAAGATGCTGCAGCTCATGTAAACAACAGTGATGGATAACTTAAAGATCTAATGAAAACATCAGAAGTCGTACTACATTAAACACTTTGAAAGGACCTTACCAAAGTACCAATCAAATCAAGAAAGATGGAGAACCTCATCAGGAAGAATAACAAGCTCACAGAACTTGTTGTGAAAGGTCAAGTTTGTTAATCCCAATAACATTCCTCATCTTATGATATATCTCAAGCTTTGGGTGGGCACATAGGTACCTCAAAGTGCACCCTGTTCAAGTACTGCATGTTGAACATGGTCTGACTGTCACACTTGCTGGGTTTCAAATGCTTACTTGCTTCCAGACCTTCTAAGTTACTGTGAATGACTGTATACCTGAACAGAATAATATCAGCAATGGCTTCATGTTACAGAGTGCTTAATGTACAAAACAACATGGCCTTCAAACCTATACAATCTGAAGTATACCTTGCAATAGTTGGGCTTTTGCAACTCATCCAGAGAAAATGAGCGATCAGATAGTACTGCAAGTCACTGCTGCAGATAACTTGAAGTGACAAATGTGGCAGCTACTCTGAGCATCATTTGGAATTAATGATCATTACAGTCCAAAAGGTCACAATACAGCAGCACAAGTATCAGACGGACTTGCAAAACCTAACAGATGACTTGTAAGTAAAACTTGAAATTTGGTGTTTCACTCAAAAAGAAAGGTTATCCAACACATCCTCGTCCAATCTTCCTTGTTGGGACTATTGTAAGCACACCTGTAGTAGTATTCTCAAAGCACATTTACTTATTCTGAGTTTATCCAAGATTTGTGATGTGATTCATATCTACAGTAAATATGGCCAGGTAACTGGTGCCAAGCAGACACCCATTGAGGATCTGGAGACTTCTTATGATCATATTTTGACATTATTTGACCATACTAACAAAGATGAGTATCATGGACCTAAACTACATCAAATGCTCAAAGCTTGGGCATTGGAAGGCATGTAAGTCTTTCCATATTTTTTTTACACAAGTAGCAGTATATTTACCATTGAGCTACTAGGAACACACATGATGCTGGCCTCGGTACTAACAAAGGCAACAACAGCTGTTCTGAGTGGGACATTGATCTCAATTAGTTCTACATACTACTATTACTACCCACTGCTACTATCACTGTTTTGTAGCATCATTTTGAATAGAATTGCTGTTGATTATCATTGATTTCATATTGATGTGCTGGTGTGCAAGAAATTGCTATATGTAGTATATTAAAAGTACTGCTATGTTACATCATATGCTGCTGTATGACACTGCATAGTAGATTTGTGCTATACAATGTCATACAGTGCTACAGCATTGTGGTGTTCACCCTTAGTCCAACCTCATATGAGCCTGTTTTCATATACAAGACACACCTAGCATTATTCCTCAGTTTTCTCGTTCCAATGTCCAATTTCAGTCCCGCATTGTTATAGTATATGTAGGCCCCTATACCTTTTTCTCATTGTCTTACCTTGCATTGTATGTCTTACCTTGTATTACACCACAACCACAGCAGTGCCATCGCTAGGTGATGTTATCTTGTACTATATTTTTCTTATTTGTCTTATCTCTGACTCATTGCATACATTCCTAATTAGGCAGATACTCATAGTACTACTTACTTGTGCTTGCCCTAAACACTCTTCCCTTTTCATTATAAATACGCATCTTTGTACTATGTAGTTCTTTACTTGAATCTTACTAGGCTTTACCCAATACCAAATATTCCTTCACTTAAGCCCCCCAAGCTTAAGTCGTCTGAACCTTTGACTCTAACTTCAAGCACTCCTTGTTGTTAGCCTGAACCCTTGACATTCTGCGATAGACTTCACTGTCATTGTAGTCTTATAGATAAACTCCAACCCTTGATAGTTCTCTTTTGAACTTTGGTTGTTAAGAACTACCCTAGTTCGTAACACACATCTTTGACTCAGTCCAGATGTCAGCCAAAGTGCACTCTAGGTCAATTCATAGTGAATGAGTAACTCTTCACTGTTGGATGTTCCTATCCCTACCCATCCATCTCAGTTCAGTTCCCAATCCTTGTTAGCCTAGCATGAATGAGCAACTCTTCACATTGGGCACATTCTGATTCAGATCATTCACTCTGACCAAGGACTGAGGACCGATGATAGCCATATCCAAAGGATCCTTGTTCACCCATGTCCTACCCAAAGTCCACCTAACTCCATTGGTGTATATTTATCCCCACATACTTGCTACTGAATGCATTACAGTCGTATTATATGTTTTCACATGTCCACAGCACCACACAGCCTTATTACATAGTATGTTTCATGTTGCATATGTTGCTACTAAGTTTGCCTATACAATCCTAGATGATCACACAGTAGGATAAAAAGTGGTCCTATACTTACTTGATACTTACCTCCCTTCCCTCAGACAGGTGCACATAGCTTTGAAGTCACCCTCAGTATAGTTTTTTTCCTTAGTCACACAATATATCCCAGTTTGCTGCTTCATTTCAGATTGCACACCAACCCTTTGAGTATGCACTATATGAAGGTTCTCATCACTAGACCTGAGTATCCTGGACCACTACTGGATTCCCCTAGACTAGTCTTTGTGCTTTCGGTTTCAGTCTCTTCACTCTCATTTAGCTTTGCCATGCTTGTGACATGACTTAGCCAATTTAGCTTCAGTCAGGTGATACTTGTTAGAGTTCAAAGTGGACTAGTTCCAGTCATTCCCCCTTCAGTTCAGACTTCAGTCTTGGTTTCAGACAGAGGCATCTTCAGTCCAGTTGTATTAAAAGAAGTTGCTATTGGTTTCGGTCTTGCTAATATTGGCCAATGATCTTGGTGATTGTCCTACCCAGGAGCCACATAGATCTTAACTCCTTCCATTGGTCTCCCTTGCTCTTATTGAGAATGAAGTACTTCATTAGCAGTCCCCTTATGTTGGTTATCATACTCACATCCATTAGCATCAGTAAATCACAATGTTCTGTGCAGAGCTGTACAGAGCTGTAATGCCACAGTGCCACAGCTTGGTCCCTTCTGTACAGACAGGCCCATCTCTGTAAATCTCTGTACAGCTCTGTACAGAGCTTCCCAGAGCTCCACAGTAGCCCTCTAGTTACACAGAATATATGAGAAATTGTTTTTTTTTCGCAACTCAAGTCACACATATAAAAGTAAATGACAACAAATGCATTGCAAAATGAGAAACTACTATTCTAGACACCAAGTACAAACTATGGGACACCAATTGTATTGTTGTTGCATCATCATTGTCATCGCGTAGTAGTTGTCATTGTGTCGTTGTTGTCATTGCATTGTCGTTGTCTCATTGTTGTGTTGTTGTCGAGTCAGAGCAAGGGAGAGTGGAAAAGAGCAGGTGAGAGTGAACACAAGAGCAGCAAGCAAGAGCAGTGAGTGAGAGAACAAATCTAAAGAAAAAGATTAGAACAAAAAAATCATTGTGCACCTCAATAAGCAAGCAAGAGGATGAGTCTAGCAAGAGATCATACATAACTCAAATAAGATGTACCTCTGAGAGGGCAATGAGTGAGCGAGTGAGAGCAGCAATAGAGGTGGTGCTATATCTATGTAGGATGGTAACAAAGGTAAGTTGCCCCATTCAGAGTTGAGTCTATATACACCAACATACCTTGTCAGCAGGTGAAGGCAATTGCACACCTGAAAATTAAAATAAAGAAACATGCTTCATGGAGGTGGAGAACATTGTTGACAAGTTGAACTTTTGTGCCAGTGAGTGCACCGTCACCTGAACAAACATATACAAATGTTGGACTTAGAATATTTCCAATGTTGATGCCTGGGAGATGTTTGCTGTGAGTGCTGTGAACGCTGTGGGTTACTGTGGGAACTGTCAAAAATGTTGATGTCTGTGACGAAATTTGTGGTTTACTGATGAGGGATTGGTAGTTATTTTATTATAGTTCCATTACCAACTAACTACCTAATTTCTTCACCGCAGCATTATGCAGGATTGTGCAGCACTATGCCATACTTGGCAACTGGCAGTAGCTGTGCCCAACTGCACAGCATGACACATCCAAAGCACATGCTGTGTCTCAGCTGCATATGGGGGGACCTTCCTATGAACCCTGAGTCACTGTATGGCAATGTGTAGTACCACATACTCCATTTGGGTTTTGCTGATGAATGAAAGAACACATTCAGCACTTGCTACAACAATGAGTGGTATGATGTCCAAGACACATCAAATGCTCAGGGAGAGTCCTGGTGACCTAACATGCCTAGAGGTTCTGGCTCTTTTATATAGAGCCAGGACTCATAACCTTTTAGAACTAGATGATACAGCTAGACCACAATCCAGAATAAGTGACTAAAAGAAGGGGTGTAACTAAGCAAGTCTGTATCATACACATGTTGGTATTCCAATATTCAATCCCCACAGTTAGTGTCAGCATTAGTCCCAACATATCACACTGTATGTACTTTTCTCGAAATCTGATATTGTGCTACAACATAATTACATCATCAGTGTCACATCATGCTTAACTCAAAATAAATATTAAAATAGCCGTACTTTATCGACAAGCAAGGTCAAAATCAGCCACGCCAATACCTAGTGTGTGTATCTGAGCAGACTCTAGGTTAGTGAGTTTTGATGAGTAATTTACAGTTACTATGGAACAATTGTACATAGTGAATTGGCAATAATGCATGATCAAATTGATCAAGTGCTGCATGTTACAACCTCTAAACTAGATAAATTTTCAGACTAGCAGGGCTCCTCAGCGCCCTCTTTGGCGTCCCCCTTCTCGCTGCATACTACAGTCAGGTGACCGCATCCTGTGTTCTCAGGGTCGTCGCTCGCGATTAGCTGGGACTGCTTAGATGGCGATATCTTCCAAAATTCCAGCCCGCCTTCATGACCAAACCAGCGATTCCTGGGGCAATGGGGGCCTCTAAGGATAAGCACAACGAGCTGGAAGAGATACATGGCCATGAACAGCGCAGAATCTGCACGCCAGCCATATCCAACAAAAACGTCAGTCCCAACTGACGTCCCTGTAATTTGACCCAGAAAAACCTGCGACAGTCCATTGACTCATCAGGCTGATTGAAAATGTGATTAACGCACTGATATGATCGTCAGTGCGTTCAAACGCGACCGCGCAGTCTCCGAAATGCTGGTTTATTGTCGATCAGTATGGCAGAACTGCAAAACACTTGATATTATACCTGAACATTAGCGTAGAGAGTGATACGGATTGAGTTTGGCGGAACAAGTCTAATCCAAAGCAAGAGATGACGACTGCGGCAATGCTTATGCCTCCCGCCCCAGTTTGTACTGATTGGAACACCAAAAGACACACAGTCGAAACAATAATGGACCACCATGGCACAAGCCGATCGAGCAGACGACCAAAGAATGGCATGGTAATTACACCCAACATTCCAACAAGGCCAAACAAGCCGATGACCACCCTAACGTTATTTCGTCAGCAAATGAGCAGGCAACAAGACAAGTGTCACGGACGTAGAGTAGTTATATGGGGGTCCACCGAGTAGAAACGTGAGGGTCACCCACCAGTTGGTGTAGCATGCGCTGGCAGCCCAGTTTGTTAACATGATCTGGCTGACCAGAGGTTCGGTGATAATGTATTTCGCCATGGAACGAAATATCCCGAGGTAGGATAGATCACGGTTCTTCACTGGATAGTCCGGAAGCAACATGTATGCACCACCCAGGACAATACTCTGGACGCCGATAGACATACAGTACACAATTCGCCAACTCGTGAAATTGGCCACTATTCCAGACAGTACACGTGCGATCAGGATGCCAAGCAGAAAGCCTGACTGGACAACTGAGATAGCTGATCCACGACGGGCGGGAGGAGCGAGATCAGCGGCCAGTGGCATGAGGATTTGAGGGGTGACAGACGTCAACCCGATCAGAAACGAGATTATCTCAAACACCAAGAGGTTGTTTGTAATGGCGAGTCCTATTGTTAAGGTAGCTGAAAACACAACCAAGAGCAATATCAACTGGCGCCGGCGAAGCATGTCACCGAGTGGTGTTATGAATAGGAGGCCGATACCAAACCTTATCAATCGTTAACAGTAACCAATTGTAAGGGTTGTAGAACCTTACCCAGCTTGAACTAGTGTTGGTATTCTGTGCGAATGTCAGATTCACCGATCTCAGTCAGACTTTGGCTATCCACACCTTGCCACCTCGTCATACGTGACATGGAAAGAAGCCGACAGTTGAACTTTCAGGCATACACGTCAATATAACAGATAGATATTGCGAAGCTAACGTACTTAGAATTGGCTGACAATAATATAGGTTGGCAATAACTGCATCGAAGTTAAACACGCATCTGTGAACGTCCGGTGTCATAGCTGACCTAAAGTACTGCCTATGCCAAAAGATACATTGAGCAACATTCCGAAGTGGAAAGGCTTATCAGGATCATAGCGAAGTCGTCTCGGAATAGGAAGGCATCGGAAGTCTTTCGAGAATGTCGGATCCGTCTGCGCTGGGACAAGTGACGGCGGAGTAGGTTGAACTGCTGCTGAACTGACAATTTTTTCAGCGGGAGAGGTCATGGCTCATGCAGCAGAGGGAGCGTACCAGTATTCTGTAAGACCTGACCACTAATATATATATAAACTTGCCTGTTCGAAAAAGACCACAGTACTGGTATAGGTATTTGAGTAACAAAGTCGTGATGTTGATGACCACTGAAGAGTGGGCCACGACTCAGAGCGGAAGTCCGAATGCCAGAAACGCCATTCACTTGTAGTGGTGTTAGAGATTGTGCTATTATCAGGCACGGCACGGGATCACCGAGACCTCATGCACTACGCATCATGGGAGACAAGCTGACTGAACATACGAAAATGTCTTTGACAAATGAATACTTCTTGATAGGACCAAACTAGTATACGGCGATTCCGAATGTTCACATGCAGTGACAAGTCACAATGCGCCCAAGGCTTTCAGATTTACCTGTGTCAATTACCGTAAATTTACAAGGTTATCAGTTAATTTACCGTGATTTTGGGTGATTTTGGGTGAATCAGGGTGAATTACTGCCACTGACTCTAATTATTCAGAAGGATTACTGAGGTAGTAACCGGGACGAACTTTTGGCTGCAGTCTTTTTGATGGGTGCAGATGCAGGCCCTGCGAAGCTTGTTTAGTACCGTCATCAAGTAGTCCGGGTAGAAAATGTGAACGCAAGCCAATACCACGTCATACAGCAAACACAAACAATTTTTTCTCCATTGTCTCGAACTCCGCGGGAAGGCTGTGATCACCATTCAACCAGTCCGCGCCATCATCGAATTCATCTGCCAAATCCGAGTTTGAGAGTGTGTGGCTTTGGTGGCAGGACCAGCGGCAGGCATATCACCAGGGGAGTTCGCAGCCATTGTACAAAGGGAGTAGGTCTTGGATGTTTAAAAAGAGCTGTAGTTTGCCTTTATTTCGTAGCCCATGGTATTCTAGCGATCACGATTCACTTTCCAATGCTTTCATACAGTTTGTTTCGTCAGCTTATTTACTGTTTGAACAACAAGCGAAGAAAAATAAACTGTCAAAGTTGTTGCCAGTTTATTTCATGTGAAGTCGTCAGCAAGATGTCAGAGTACACTGTGTGATTGTGTGCCGCGTGCCGAAGTGCAAAGATTACATACCGATATCGAACATGGGTGGCCACTGCACGAAGATGGACAGCAGAAGCTCTCACTCGCCAAGAGGTTTGTTGTGGATTCTCTCTTGCTGTTCTGTTGACGTTGACGATGTACAGGATTATCGCGCGCCACGAGTAAACTGGGTTTTTCCTTCGTGGCAGCCTCTCGGCAAGTTGGTCGGCTGCTCGTGCTTCACCCCAAGGATCACTGTATAAGACCCTTTAGATCACATCTCATAGACGAGAGATTTCACGAACGCACCTTTGAAATTAAAGTACTAGACAGCCTCATGGCTCCATGCAGAGCGCTGCATGACAGGCTTAGATTACTCGCCTCAGACTCCATACCAAACATGTATTTAATACCACGAGCGGCCGTACAGAGCACCTCTAGGATCCGCACAAATGGGCGCTGAAGTCTTTGGACCAAGGAATGACACAAGGGAATGGCGCGTTGTTTTCCCTAAGTTTGCAACGAAATGTTGATGAGTCTATCGAAGCCATTAGGTCGCAGTAATTGTTTTCTTTATTGGATACAGCCAGTTGCCGAGTGTAGACTGAATCGTGTATGTCGCCTGCAACGTAACCTGTAGCATGACTGCGGATCGTTGGGTAACCGACAACTCGGAGTCTAAGGTTTGATTGAGGAGTACCACAGCTGCGATTCTCAGTCTTAATCGCTACAGCACATTAGCTTGACAGTTGCAGTTCGTAGTACTTTGTACGGCATCTCTTCTGAAAATGAGACTTTGAGGTATGAGCCTGAGCGAACACTATACACCGTATAGAAAAGGTACTGTCCGATAATCCACGTCAACGTGTAAGATATTTTAAGGCCCACTTTTTTGTATTTTTTCTTTGAAAGAACTCCGGACGCGAGTTTTGTTGCCAGAGAATAGCCAAGAGCCTGAAAGTTGGCTTGGAAGCTGCGCACTGCGCTTGGCTGGACACAGGACAGGCACGGTGGAAGAGCGGGGGGCTGTGAAAAGCACTCCCACACTGTAACAGCCTTCCACAGTACTTAGGACTTCTGGTAAAGTCTAGACTACTGACGTTTTTCTTCAAGTTCTTTCATTTAGTTGCTCACATAAGAGACAACCACACGCGATGTCGAGGTACTATGAGGTGCGTTTATTACCATCATCGTTCTTCAAGGCGCCTAACAAGACTGGTCCATCGTGATGGTGAATAACAGGCTGACGAGGCACAGCGAGGACACTACAATGACGGATACAACACTCACCCGTCTCAGACGCTTAATCCTTATGGAGAGCAACCGTATGACTCGTATGATCCCAATCACTATAATCCTCAATTTGAACACCAACCCTACGATCCGAACCAGCAATATCACCTCCCTGACCCATTCAGTACCCCGCAAATTCAATCAACCCCATTTCCCCCCTCCCAATCACAAGATTTGTATCAACAACAACAACCTCCGCTACAGCCACCGACAGACTACCTCACACCGCATGTCCGCTATAGTCCTTTTGACAGCTCGCCACCCGCTCCACGTCCACAGTCACAGTTTGGCCTGGATTATGAGATGGTAGAACGTGAAGACAATGATTTGGGCGATATGCCACTGCTGCGACACAATGGTCCCTATACAGCAGCACCCATGCCTGGAGGTTACCAGGAGGCCGTTTCTGACGATCGCTCGGAAACTAACATTCGCTACGGACACATACCACAGCGCGTTCCCCGACGGTACAAGACCATCAAGAAGGTTGAGTGAGTGTTTCTTGCCCAACATCGTTTTCTCTTCCTCACAATGTACA
>Ga0310811_10005368_pt1 | contig 16215 bp, 12 predicted proteins | sample YCmetagenome_FD_207642 | JGI IMG/M metagenome (GOLD analysis project Ga0310811, IMG submission 207642) | Soil microbial communities from experimental microcosm in Duke University, North Carolina, United States - YC | ecosystem: Engineered > Artificial ecosystem > Soil microcosm > Unclassified ...
GCACGCTGGCACGTTCGCCGCGCTTGGGCGCGGCCTCCCGCTGGTTCTACGACCGGTTCCAGTCCGTCTGGGGAGGCCTCCCGTTCCCGTGGAAGCCCGGCAAGATCGCAGCAGGCCAAGCTCACCCCAGGCTCGATCTGAACTTGAGGCCGGGCGAACTGGTGAGGGTGAAATCACATCAGCAGATCCTCGAAACGCTGGACTCGGCTGCATTCAATCGCGGCATGAGCTTCGGCCCCGAGCTTGTACCCTATTGTGGCCAGGTTTTCAGAGTGCGCACCCGCATAGAGCGCTTCGTCGATGAAAAGACCGGTAAAATGGCAAAGATGAAGACGCCCGCGATCGTACTCGATGGCGCCTATTGTCAATCGCTCTACAGCGGCCAACGCATACTTTGCCCGCGCGCCGTATTCGTGTGGTGGCGAGAAATCTGGCTCGAGAGAATTTCGGAAGACAGCGCCGGCCAGGAGGTCGGCAAAGAGTTCCGCGACGCCGAGCCTGTCAGAACTCTTGAAAAGATCGGAGCTTCGGGACCGTAGCTGGCTTCTGAAGGTGCCAGTCGTCTGAAGCCCGGGGCAGGCGACCCATGTCGGAGCGGCCGACGGCAGGCTACACGCATGTCGAGTATTGATGCTGACGATTGGGTTACTCCTTAGTCGTGCTTGAGAGCCCTACCGGAGGCCGTAACGTAGCTGGATGAATGCCGAATGTCGGTGGCGACGCGCGCGTTCCTACAACGACCGCGAGAGAGAAAGGGCGCAAATCGAGCGGCGCGTCGGACGTTCGGCCAAGAACAGTGGGAGCCGTTGAGGTGTCGCGATTCGCCACTGGCGCGGCTCCATTCCGAGTGGGTTGATACTGATGTCCAACGTCGAAGCGCGCGCTCCCCATGTATTGCCGCCTTCCGCAAACGAACGTTTCGGATTTCGTGGCAAGGTGGACGTTGGCGGGTTGTCGACGAAACGGAGATCCCCGGGACTGTTCATCCTCAAGTTGGTAGCTGGCGATATCGTCTCTGGTGTCGCCGCGATTGCACTTGCGTCCTTGATCGTGATGTCGGTTTGGCCTGGTGTGCGAACCGAGCTCATCGATAGGATCTGGATTCACATTGCGACGATGCTGCCCCTGCTGCTGGGCATTTCTGTCTTGCTGGGGGTCTTTCAGTCGAACGTCAAAAGCCTGATGGAGCGCTTCCGACTCCGTGCGACCGCGATGCTGCTGTTCATGCTTGCGGCTACGGCGATGTATGCACGCGAGGGCCCCCTGCTTGAAGTGGCAACTGTGCCGATCATTGGCTTGATTGCCTTCGTGCTTGGCGCCTGGGCCGAACATCTGATTGTTAGCCGGGTCGTACGATCCGGAATGTGGGGAACGCCGACCGCCATTTTCGGCCTTGGCGCCGAGAGCCGGTCATTCGCCCGACATTTGCTCAGCCAGCCGGGCTGGGGACTGAGGCCGGTGGGCTTCATCGACGATGGCATTTCCAGCACCGTTGCCGAAAGCATGGAAGAGGCAGATGCCGTGAGCGCGCTGCCGTTGCTTGGTACGATCAATGAGGGGCCTGACGTTGTCGGTCCCGAGGTCGTTGTCGTGCCGAGTGGACTTGCACTTCCGAGCAATCCGGAAGCGCTCTACCGGCTTGGAGCGCGGAAAATTTTGGTTGTCAGCCAGCTCGGCGAATTCTCCTCGCTTGGGCTGCAGGTCCGCCATTTCGATCGTTTTGTCGCTCTGGAACTGGGCGGCCGTCCGCGTAATCTGGGCCACGGAAAGAAAAGGGCCATCGATCTTGCGCTTGCGCTGCCGCTTGTGCTGCTCACGTCGCCCATGATCATCTTTCTGGCGCTGATGATAAAAGCCGTGGATCCGGGGCCGGCTTTGTATCGTCAAGAACGTGTCGGCCGCTACGGCAAGCCGATCCAGGTGCTGAAGTTGCGCACGATGTACCGGGACGCCGAGCAACGGCTTCAGGACGTTTTGGCGACCGATGTCGCCATGCGCGAGCAGTGGCAGCGCTACTTCAAGCTGTCGCGGGATCCACGAATCTTGCCGCATATCGGCAATTTCCTGCGTCGTACTAGCCTGGACGAGTTACCCCAGCTCTGGAATGTAATTCGCGGCGATATGAGCCTTGTGGGACCGCGTCCATTTCCCGCCTATCACATGCATGCCTTCGATCCAGAGTTCCAGGCGTTGCGGGCGACTGTGCTTCCGGGCCTCACCGGTCTCTGGCAGATTTCATCGCGCAGCACCGGTGATCTCGGGGTTCAGCGGGCGCAGGACTGCTTCTACATCCGTAATCGCTCGTTTTTGCTCGATCTCTACATACTTATTGCCACTCTGCCGGCGGTGATTGGCGGCCAAGGAGCAAAGTAGAGTTCTTTTGCGGGCAGCCACGATGTGTGACCGGCATTTCCTTTCGCAGGCCCACTGAGGGTCATCAAAAGCAAATTGCGGCAACGAGCCCAGACTCCAAGGATTACCACTTGGGGGTAGTGATGCTTGGCTCAACGGACCCGATGCGCTGCAACACTGCGTTCATCCGCAAATTCTGTCATTTGGGGCTGGAGCGCGAGGAGGAGCTGCAGGCCTTCTTGCTGCTCGTCAAGGCCGGAGGACGGATCGCATGTGGCAAGGATGTCGTCAGGGTCGGCGGCCTGTCGAGCTATTCCACGATATTGCTGAGCGGGATGGCGTGCCAGTATCGGATGACGGAGAATGGCCGGCGACAGATTCTGACCTTTCAGTACCCAGGTGATTTTTGTGATGTCGACCGCTACTTGTTGCGAGGGCCGGATGACGCTGTCGCCGCGCTGACTGACTGCTCGATCGGCATCATTCGCCATCAGGATATTGAACGGATCATCGCTCGGTATCCGAAGTTCGGCCAGGCGCTCTGGCAGGCAACGATCAAAGAAGCGTACATTCTTCGAGAAAGGCTACTCAATGTCAGCCAGCGACCCGCACGAGTGCGGGTCGCCAATCTTTTATGCGAGCAGATCGTCCGACTCGAGGCAATCGGGGCAAATAGCGCGATCATTCCCATGACACAGATCGATCTGGCTGATGCGGCAAGTCTTTCGCCCGTCCATATGAACCGTATCATCCAGGATCTGCGTAAGCTCGGCATTCTCTCCAAACATGGCCGCTGCATCGAGGTCGCATCCCGGGACCGCCTGATGGATATCGGCCAATTCGACGGCCGGTACCTTGGCATCCCGCATGGAGCATCGGAGAACCAGGCTATGGCCAGCTCAGTCGAGAGGGCGCCGGCGCAAAGCACCAACGCGAGCCGGCTTGTCGCCAATGAGGAACCAACGGCATATCGACAAGAACTATACGGACGTCAGCATCGTTTGCGGCGGGCTGAACGCCTCTTGTTACAGGCAAACTCGTCAACCGATGACGCATTGCGTCGGTAAGCGGCGCAACGAGTCCTTCATCGCGTCGTGAGTTACGCTGTTACCAACGACCGGGACATCTTGCGCTTTAGCTCCTCCTCGATCTCGCGAAGCGGCTGAAAAGCCTGGTCTTTTGGCGAGATTAGCGACACGGGCAAGGGCCATTCCAGGCCAAGCCGCGAATCGTCGTGTCGCAGTCCCCCCTCTGCGGTAGGCGCATAGAACTCGCTAGCTTGATAACAGGCGTCGGTGCCGTCCCGCAGTGCCTGATAGCCGTGGGCAAAGCGTTCCGGCACGTAGAGCGAGGTCATGTTCTCTTCGCTGAGCTCAACAGCGATATGTTGCAGGTAGGTGTCGCTCTCGGGCCTGAGGTCGACAATGACGTCGAGAATGGCGCCGCGCGTGCAGCGCACCAACTTTGCCTCCGCCATTGGCGGATACTGAAAGTGCATGCCGCGCACTGTGCCCTTTTTGTGATTCGAGGCGATGTTGGCCTGGGCGATGACGGGTTTTAGGCCATGTTCGCGGAACTCGTGCTGACAAAAGGCCCGGGCAAAGAAGCCACGCTCATCGGTCCGCCTTTCGAGATCAATGATGAAGGCGCCTTTGAGTTTGGTCTCGGTGAAATTCATATTTTTGTTCCTTCGCTAATTTGCCGCGACGGTCGCATCACGCTCAACCGGGTGCCCTAAGGGGTGGTGCTGCCAAGACCCATCGGTGTGTCTTTGCCACCTGTCATCCGCGGCGTGTTATTGCACCGTCAGCTTTCGAGCGTGGAAGGCCTCGGCGAAGCCGTCGGGTGCGCGGCATTCCATGCCGCGCAGGCGTGCGAGGCCCATGAAGATCTCGCTGTCGAACCAGTCCTTTGAGCGTTGCGATCCGAAGTGGTCGTTCAGCAGCTTCACCTTGCGTTCCATCACTGCCCGGCTGATGGGGACGTAGAGGTTCGGTCGACCAATGTCGCCATCCCATTTCGGAATCTCGTATTCGAGGATCGTGTGGTCGCGAAAGGTGTTCCAGGTCAGTTCCGAGACCTGACGGTGGTCCTGGTGCGCGTCGTCGCGCCAGTGGCAAAGGATCACGTCGGGCGAAACCCGTTTCTTCAGCGCCTCGAACCACTCCTTGATTTCGCTGCCCTGATGCGGAAAGAACCCATCCCTGAACTTTGCCAAGTCGATGACGGCGCGGGCGGCCTTGGCGAGGAATGCCGTGGCGGAGGCGTGCGCCTCGTCGGCGCGCAAGCCCTGGGCGCCGAGCACCGCCCAATGCACATCGAGACGGATACCGCGTTCGATCAAGCCCAGGATCGTCGCGCCGGCCCCGATCTCGATGTCATCGCAATGAGCACCAATGCAGAGCACGGAAAGGCGCTCACCGGGGACCGCGAGCGCAAGAGACTTCATCCAGCCTTCCTCTCCGGACCGCCCAACGCTGTACCGGGTGCGCCATTGAGGCGCCAGGGCATGATGCCCTTGTCGACGAGATCCTCGAGCACCTGCTTGTCCTTCAGCGTATCCATGGGGCGCCAGAAACCCTCGTGCCGGAAGGCCATGAGCTGGTCGGCCTCGATCAGCCGCTGGAAGGGCGCCTCGACCAATTCGTCGCCGGCCCGCATGTAGTCGAAAATCGCCGATCGGAAGATGAAGAAGCCGCCATTGATCCAGAGATTGGCGTCCTGACTGGCGCGAATGCGCTGGACCTTGCCGCTCGGCCGCATGTCGACCAGGTGCAGGCTGAACGATGGCCGCACGGCGATGAAACAAGCGAGCTTGCCGCTGGCACGGAAAGCCTCTGTCATTTCATCGAGATTCACGTCGCAAAGGCCGTCGCTGTAGTTGGCGTAAAACATCTCATCGCCCGCAACGTGGTCGCGCACGGCCCACAGCCGTTCGCCGACATTGCGCCAGATGCCGGTGTCGATCATGGCGATACGCCAGTCCTGCTGTGGATCGCCCAGGATCTCGACCTGGTTGCCGAAGCCCGTGACGACACAGTCGGCATAGGTTTGCGGCTTGTAGTTCAGGAAGAATTCCTTGACCACGTTCGCCTTGTAGCCGAGGCACAGGACGAAATCCTTGTGACCGAACTGGCTGTAGTAGTGCATCAGGTGCCACAGGATCGGCTTGTCGCCGATCGGAATCATCGGCTTGGGGATGCTTTCGGCAACATCGCGGATGCGGGTACCGAGGCCGCCGCAGAACAGGACCGTCTTCATCTCAACACCGTCCTTCGGGTAAACGCGGACCGCGCGGCGTCCATACTTGGTTCGACTGAGTCACGATTTCCTTGCGCGCAGTACCGTCTAGCTGGAGCAAGCGTGTCGGCGGGGGCCAATTGAGTCAACGAAGCGCCAAGGTTACTCCTCTCGGAGCGCTGCACGTCGTCGGCGCGGGCACGAACGCGCCGCTACCTCCTTCGAGCTACCTCTCTTTGAGCGAAAACACGACGTAAGACGTGCCGCCCTTTATGGAGGGCGGATCGGTTTAGATCGAGATCAACGAGCCAACGCCTGACGCAATGGCGCCAGCGTTTGGCGTCGCTTTCAGGTGATTGGCAAGCCGAAGAGCGAGCGCGACGATGGTCAAGGACGGGTTGGCGTAGCCACCTGTTGGAAAGACCGCCCCTCCAGCAACGTAAAGATTCGCCATCTCGTGCACGCGACAGTGCTTGTCCACGACCCCACGAGTTGGATCGTAGTGCATCCGAGCCGTACCGAGGTGGTGCCAGTTGCCGAAGACCGCGGGCCTTTGCTGCTCGGCGCCAACGGTCGAGATCACGGTGCCTACGCGTGCCTCTCGGACGGCATCGCCAAAAATCTCCATGGTCCGCTGGATCGAGCTCCAGTCCATTGTTGCCAGCCGCCAATCGAGAATTGTCTTGGGAACACCAAGTCGATCCCGGCTTCGGGCGAGTTTAACTCGAGACGACATCGCTGGCGCCTGCTCGGCCATCGCGTCGATGCCGAAGATCACCGGTGAGTGGCCGGAACGCCACGTCGCGTAATGACGGAGGATCCGTGGCGCCCCCAGGACGGCCCTCAGCGCATGCTTTGCCAGTCCCGGTGTTGGAACTCCGAAGTGCACCGATCGCCGGATGACCTGGGCCGATTGCACGGCCGCCGCCACGCCGGAAGAGTAGGTGGGCCGCAGGCGGAGCACGGCGTTGAGCAGCCGCTCCCTTCTCAAGACGGCGTCACTCAGCCGGAACATGGCTTCGACGGTGAGATGCTCCCCAGCGGGCTGCTGTCTGTACAGTCTGAATGCGTTTCGATCGAGATCCGGATTGGGGATCAGGAATCCGACAGCGGCGTCCGGATGTTCCATGAAGCACCGGCCCACAAGGTCGCGACCGTTTCCGATGCCCTCGGGCTGGTTGTCCCTTGAGACCAGTAGGAGACGAGCGGTCTCGATCGCGCCTGCGGCGAGGATGAAGGTCCGTGCGCGAACGCCGAACCGGCCGCCTGACAATGTTGCACAGTCAACCCGGTCCACGCGCTCACCGTTGTCGGCGAGGTGCACGGCGGTAGCGTGGAGCACGAGGTTGACGTTGTCGGCCCGCGCGAAGTCGTTCTTGTACCGGTCGAACCTGCTGTGCGTGCCAAACTTGAAGATCACGGATTCGGCGAGCCTGGGATCCAGGGGCAGTGGAGTTCCGTAACCCTGGGTTTCCCATGTCTTCGTGTCGTACGCGAATGGACCCAACCCGCATATCTGTTGGGCTCGTTCGTAGAAGGGGTCGATCTCCGCCTTGTCGATAGGCCAGCCATGCTCTGGCAGACCGTCCCGCGCTTCAAAATCGATCGCGTCGAGCGGTCGAGCTTGAAGGCCGCGATGCTCATGCCATGCCCGTGACGAGCCACCAAACGCGCGCACCCGGGTGAACCGGAGTGGATAATAGGGCTGTCCGGCGTTCTTGCCGCGGCTCAGCGCTTGCTCACCCAGGAAGTGGCGTCGCAGCACGGTGGGCAAGTCGCGAAGGGACTTCGTGAAATCGAGGCCGCCTCCCTCGAGAAGCACGACGCTTTCATGTCGACCGATGAATTCCCGTGCGATCGATATCCCCGCGATCCCGGCGCCGACGATGCAGATGTCGGCTTGCAGGACCGAGTTCGGAGCGATGGTTCTTGCGTCAGTGAACACCCAGCGGCCTCCGGTTCTCGAGCTTGGTCGAGGTGCTGGAGCCGTGATGCCTGAGCCACGACCTGAGCATGAGCACTGGCCAAAGATGGTCGGCCCGGTCTCGCTGGCCGGCCAGATGTTCACGCCACTTCGCTTGGATCGGATCGGGGTTCAACAGCCCCTCTTGGCGGATGCTGGTTGGGTCCAGCAGGTCCTCGGCCCACTCCCTCAGGGGGCCTCGGAGCCATGTGCTCAACGGCAGATGAAATCCCATCTTGGGTCGCTGATACAATGCTTCGGGAACGTGCCGGTGCAGGACCTGGCGGAGGATGTACTTTCCGGTTTCGCCGCGCACTTTCAGGTCTGACGGTAGGGTGAGGGCGAATTCGACGACGCGATAGTCCATGAACGGCACGCGCGCCTCTACGCTCACCGCCATGCTCGCTCGATCGACCTTCGTGAGCTGGGTATCCACCAAGGTTGTGACGAGTTCATGCGCGAGCATCCGCTCCAGTAGCTTGAATTCGCCACTCAATCCGATGAATTCGAAACCGGCAGACGATTGCTCGGCGTCGTGGCCGACAACGAGTTGGTCTTCGGGATCCCACCGAGTAGACAGCACGCGGTACATCTCTTCCTGGGAGGCAGAAGCCATCCAGCGCGCCAGTCGGTGAAGCTTGGCGCCCGGAGTACGCTCCCGGAGCCGGGACGGGATCGCCGGTTCGATGAAGCTGAAGGCCCTGTCCCATGTCTGCGGTGGGATCGCCGTCAGCGCCCGCGCTCCTTGTTGGCGGACCCCGGTCGGCAGCCAACCGAGCCGTCGGTGTACACGGGGCAACCATCGATGGCGGTGGTAGCCCGCGAAGAGCTCGTCGCCACCGTCGCCGGCCAGTACGACGGTCACATTCTGGCCGGCAAGCCGGTAGGCGATGTAGTTGGATACATAGGATGGATCGGATTGAGGTAGATCGGACAGTTGGGTGAGCGAAGGGATCAGCTTGATGATGTCGTCCGGCGCTGCATACAGTTCGGTGTGATCCGAGCCAATGTGGGCGGCGATCTCCCGTGCGGCGGGCGCTTCGTCGAGACCTGAATCGGGAAAGCCAATCGAGAAGCTTCGAATCTTCCTCGAACTCTCCTTCTGCAGGAGCGCGAGCACCGTCGAGGAGTCGATCCCGCCCGATAGAAGGACTCCCAGCGGAACATCGCTGACGGTGCGCAAGCGGACCGCGTCCGTCAAAAGGCTTTCCAATTTGTCGGTAGCTTCGATTTCGCCACCCGGAAAACGATTGTGATATCCGATCTTGGCCTTGTCGGTCGCCGACCAGTACACGCGCTCATGCGCTTGCAGCTTCTGGTCGAACGTCACATGCATTCCCGGGCGGATTTCGCGAACGCCGCGGTAGATCGTGTCCTTGGTATCTCGATGCACCCCACGCAAGTATCGATCCAGCCAGTCACGGTCGATCGTCAGTGCGGCGTCCGAATAGACCGAGACCGCCCTCAATTCCGAACCGAACACAAGGGCGCCGTTGAGGCGACCGTAGTAGAGCGGCTTTACGCCCAGCCGATCCCGCACCAGGCATAGCGTCCGTTCGCGAACATCCCAGAGCGCGAACCCGAACATGCCGTTGAATGACTCGAGCGCCTTGTCGAGACCCCAGGCTTCGATGGCCGCGAGCATCACCTCGGTATCCGAGTGGCCGCGCCAGCGTGGCGCCAGGCCGGCCGCCTCAAGGGTGCGGGCGATCTCCGCAGAGTTGTAGATCTCGCCGTTGTACGCGATCACGTATCGACCCGAGGCAGAGGACATGGGCTGGTGGCCCTCGGGTGATAGATCGATGATTGCCAGTCTTCGACTGCCGAGTGCTACTCCGGTGCGCGGATCGACCCAGGCGCCCTCGTCATCGGGCCCTCGGTGGGCGAGGGCGTTTGTCATCGCGATGACATGCCGGCGCATTGTTTCGGGGCCGCGATTGCCGCCGGGGTCGAGGAAGCCTGCGATACCGCACACGAGGAGCCTTCCAGTCTGATTGTCGATGAACCGTCCCCGTCATGCTCACGCCTCTTCACGTGTCAGCTCGGCCGGCCGTCCAAAAGCGTGTCGGTGAGGGCAAGTGAAGTCAACGAACCGCCAAGGTTACTCCTCTCGAACCAGTTCGCATCGGCAGGCTGATCCTTGAACCCGCCGTTACTCCCTTTGGGTTACCCCAATTTCAGGCAGGCTTGCCGTCCAAAGCGCTTCCCGCTTCACATGCGCATCAAGGTATTGAGTTGATGATGAGCATCCTCAAGTTCGGCGAAGAAGAGAGGCGAGGCTCGCAGCCCTTGGGCCGGGCAACCATGCTCCGCAGCGCGCATGCTGCAGCGATGGGAAGCGTCAGACGCGTCGCTGGTAAGGCGTCTTGGACACTCCTGGATCAGTGCACCGTGAGCGCCGGCAATTTCGTGCTGAACGTGTTGCTCGCCCGCGCGCTCAGTCAGGATGACTACGGAAAGTTCGCTCTCTTCCTCGGCGCCATATTCATTTTACGAAATGTCGACTGGTCGCTCATCTCTTATCCGCTGTCGCTCAGATTGTCGGTCGTAGAGGCCGGCCACCGCGCCAGCCTGCTCGGCGCAACCATCTTGCTCGCCGCATGCCTCAGTCTCGGTCTGGTGATTGTCATGGGACTCGGCGTCACGCTGCTGGGTGCCTCCGATCTCCTGTTGCCGGCCTGCCTCTGCTATTGGTGCTGGCAGGCGCAGGAGACGGCGAGGCGCTGCCTGCTGGCCGATTTCCGTTACCGCGAGGCGGTGGCCGGCGATGCCGTAGCCTATGTCGGCCAGGCATTGCTGGTGGCCGCCCTCCTGAGGGTTGTTCCGGTCACGCTTTCGTCCACGCTCTACATCATGTCGGTCACCTTCGCTCTCGGCGCACTCGTGCATGGTGCGAAGCTGCACATCGCCTGGCCGAAACCTGCCGTGCTGCGGCGATTGCCGCGGGAGTATTTCTCGGCCGGCAAATGGTCTCTGATCACCTACCAGCTCGTGCTGATGCGGGGGCAGCTTTTCCCGTGGCTGCTGGCAACCATCGCGGGGACTGCCGCAACAGCGTCGCTGCAGGCAAGCGCCAACATCGCCAACATGATGAACCCCGTCATCCTGGGCATCGGCAATGCGGTTCCGCAGATCGCCGCGCACGCCTATGAATCGAGCGGCATTCGAGGTGCGGTGAGGGCAGCCTCCGGCTACGTGCTCTTCGGCATGGCGCCGATCCTGGTCATATGTCTGGTCGGTGTGGTGCTGCCCAGTCCGCTTCTGCGGGCGGTTTATGGACCCGTCTCGCCTTATCTGGCGACGGGCCTCTCCTTACAGCTTCTCATGGTCGCTGGCGTTCTCGACTATATCGCAGAGATGGCCAGCAAGACGTTGCTCGGCGTTCAGTCGGGCAGGCTCGCCGTCGTGGTCAATGTCTTCTCGCTGCTGGCGGCGCTGGCTTTGGCACTGGTGCTCATCCAGCCGCTTGGCGTGCTCGGCGCCTGCCTCGCGTTGCTGGCGGCCAATCTGATGCGTCTGGTCACCGCCGTGATCTCGATGCTTTGGCTGGTCCGCCATGACCGGTCGCGGAAGCAGGCCGGTCATCAGTCGATCGATACCGACGATCTCGAACGGCGGGGCTGACCATGTCGGAAACCCTTGGATACGCATCGCGAACCGCTCCAACCGCCGGCGATCGTTATCTTGCACTGCTTGCGATCGTGCTGCTGGGTTATGCCCTGATGGGCAAGGGTTTCGCCTATATCGGCTTGCCGCCCCTCTACGTGGGTGAGATCGCCTGCTTGGTCGGCATTCTTGTCTTCGTACGATCCGGTGCTTGCATTGCGACGTTCTCGACGCCGCCGACTCTCCTGCTGGTCGCCTTGATGGCCTGGGTTGTCGTGCGCACCGTTCCGTATCTGAGCGATTACGCGTTCGATGCGTTGCGCGACAGCGTCATTATTCTGTACGGCGTCTTCGCGTTCATCGTCATCGGACTTCTGTTGGAGGATGCGCGTCGGATCGATACGGCACTACGCTACTACGGCTTTTTTATAGCGGTGCTGCCCGTTATGTCGGTCGGATACCTGATCACCAAATACTGGGTGGACAGCATTCCCAGCCTGTACGGGCCGAATATTCCGCTGTTGGACATTCCGGCGACCGCGGCCGGAAGTCATTTGGCCGGAGCTGCAGTCTTCGTCCTGATCGGTTACCGCAGGGTGTCGCCGCTCTGGATCGCGATCTGGCTCGCCACTTTTGCCCTGGTGGGTGCAACCAATCGGGGGTCCGCGCTCGCAGTCTTCTTGCCAGTTACGTTGGCGATGCTGGTGCAGGGCCGGCTGCGCCTCATGCTGACCATGTTGGTCGCCGGATTGGCCCTCTTGGGCGCCGTCTATTTGGCCGAGGCCAATTTCTCTCGCTACAACGAGGCCGATGACTCGAACGATCGGCCGGTTAGTGCCCATCAGATTGTCGAGAACATCAAGAGCATCTTCGGGCAATCCGGCACGCAGGCGCAGGGGACCAAGGAGTGGCGGCTCGAATGGTGGAACGTCATCATCGATGACACGTTCGGCGGACCTCATTTCTGGACCGGCAGGGGATTTGGCCTGAACCTCGCCGAAGCCGATGGCTATTCTGGTACACCGGATCCAAGCAATCCGCGTCCGCTGGCGCCTTTGCGGAGCCCGCACAATGCACATATGACCCTGCTGGCCCGCGCCGGGGTCCCAGGCCTCGTGCTTTGGGCACTCGTGCTCGTCTCCTGGGGCGGCATGATGGCGAAGGCTATCGTCGTCGCGCGGACCAGGGGGCATAGACAGTGGGCCGACCTCTTTCTGTTCATCGCCTGCTACGCAGCGGCCATCGTGATCAACGCGACTTTTGACGTCGTTCTCGAAGGACCCATGCAGGGTATCTGGTTCTGGTGTCTGTTCGGCTTCGGTGTCGGTTCCGTGATGGTCTATCGATCCGAAGTTGCCGCCGAAGACGAGAGCGTCCAGTGACATCGATGGCCACATCGACACTGATCTGCGCATCGGTGCTTTGTGTCCTGCTGATCACCGACCGGGTATCGCTGGCCCAGACCCGTGATATGGCCTGTCCGGCCAACACGGTTGCCATCCAGCCGGGCGCCTCGATCCAGGCGGCGGTCGATCGTGCTGGTGACGGTGCCGGCTTCTGTCTGAAGAACGGCATCTACAAAATGCAAGCGGTCCAGCCACGATCGAACCAGCGCTTCTATGGCGAAGGCCGCACGGTCCTCGACGGAAGCCGGCTGCTGACCGATTTCAAGAGCGAGGGGCATTACTGGACAGCCAAGAACCCATTCGGCCAACGCCCCAGGCATGGCGAATGCATGGACAGCGCGCCAGCATGCGATAGGCCGGACTCGCTCTTCATGGACGACCGGCCGCTCACCAGAGTGTTGAGCAGGAGCTCGCTTGCTCCCAATCAGTTTTACGTCGATGCCGTCGCCGGCAAGGTCTACCTCGCCGACAATCCGACGGGTCACAGGATTGAAGCGACGGCCGCATCCTTTGCCTTCGATAGTGGCGCGAGCGGCATATTGATCAGCAACATCACGGTGGAGAAGTATTCGAGCGCGGCGCAAAGGGGCGCAATCTACGCTGGCGACGGCAAAGGGTGGACGATCGAGAACTGCGAAGTGCGCCTGAACAGCGGCCCCGGGATCAGCGTCGGAAGCGGCATCCGCGTGCGCAACTGCGACGTCCATCACAACGGTCAGATCGGCATCCAAGGTGACGGTAAGGACATCCTGATCGAGGGCAACCGCGTCTGGGCGAACAATACGCGCGGTTTCGATCCGGCCTGGGAGGCTGGAGGCGTCAAGATCGCCGAAAGCGACCGGATCGTCTTTCGCGACAATCATGTCTACGAAAACGATGGCACCGGCCTGTGGTGCGACATCGAATGCCGCAACACCGTCTACGAAGGCAATCTTGTTGAGAACAACCGGCACATCGGCATTTTTCACGAAATCTCGTTCAATGCGGTCATCCGGAACAACATCGTCCGGCACAACGCCAGCGCCAATAGAAAGTGGTTCTGGGGCACCGATATCGGTGTTGCGGCGTCGCAGGATGTGGAGGTTACGGGCAACACGATAACGACCGCCGCAGGCGGCTGCGCCATCATGCTGTTCGACCAGGGGCGCCGATCGGATAACGGCACCGAGTACAAGACGCGCAACAACAGCGTGCGATCCAACGCAATCACATTCGAAGGAGCGCCCTGCGCCGGAGGCGCCTCCGACACCACGCAGAACGACGAGAACTTCGACATCATCACAAAAGGCAACAATCGGTTCGACAGCAACGTGTATCGCGCTCCCCGGGGCAGCGGACCGGACCGCTTCGCCTGGGGGCGGGAGATAACCGACTGGGCAGGTTTTCGACGGAAAGGTCTCGAGAAGAACGGCCAGCTCGATCTCTTCTGATGAGGGGCTGTCGGCGGCGATACGGAGAGCGACATCATGAGAGTGCTTGAAATATCACGCTTCGGTTTGTTCAAGTCACTGCAGCCGGACGACACGGAATGGATCCGTTGGGGTTCCAGCTTGACGGCTGATGAGCCGATGCAGCCGGAAGTGCCCACCGTCCCGCTTCTCGCGCGGACCCTGGCAAACATCCGTAGACGCGAGTTCGATCTGATCGTCCTGCCTGCGATTCACCCCCAACATGTCAACGATCAGTCCTCGTACAAGCTGATGATGAAGGCGACCCTGCGAGGCGCCGCGAGACTGCCGACCGTCGCGACGCTGCTTCACCGTCATGGTTTGGGCACGACGCCGAGTGTCGTGCTGGATATCCACGACGATCATCGCCTTTGCGATACGACGCTGCGCTTGTTTCCTCGCAGCATGCTCTACTTCAAGCGGGAATTTGCATTTGACGAGCCTGTGCATGGGCCGATGACTGGAAAGATCAGGCCCATTCCCTTGGTGCTTCCTGACGAACGAAGAATTCCGACCGATTCCAAGAAGGATATCGATCTTATTTTCGCCGGCGCGATTTGTAGTGAAGCGAGAGCCAAGGCAGTCGATCAGGTACGACACCTGGAGGCTCTTGGTGTCCGTGTGTACATTCCGGATGCGCCGCTTTCCTATCCGGCATTCATCGAAGCCTTGAGCCGATCCTGGCTGGTGCTCTCACCCGAAGGTAAGGGCTGGGATTGTTATCGTCACTATGAGGCCTGTTTCGCCGGATCCGTGCCGGTCATCAATACGCCAAGATACCGCCGCCACCTCTATCTCGAGGATGGCAGACATTGCTTCTACTACGATGCCGATCGGGATTCCCTGGCGGAACGAATCGTGAGCCTTCTGGCCGACAAGCCAAGGCTTTCGCGAATGGCGGCAGAAGGCCGACGACATGTACTCTCCAACCATACGCGGTCTGCGGTAGCCCGCTATATGCTAGAGACTCTGGCCACGTCAGCGAATTTCATTCCCTCTGACAGTGGAGTATCGACGGCCGCCCAGAAAACCGCAGCATGAATGTTGTCTAGCTGATCAAGGACGTCTCAACCCGAATTGCTGGGCGAGAATCTGAACAATGAACTGCGGATTGTTCGTGGCGTATCGTCGCCAAAGACGGCGCGGATCGGTGAGCAGACGGAAGGCCCATTCCAGTCCAGAGCGCTGCAGGACCCTTGGGGCCTGGGCGACGACGCCGGCGTGAATGTCGAAGGCGGCGCCGACGCCGATCAGCGCAGCTGCATTCAGAAGATCGCGATGCGCCGCCATCCAGCGCTCTTGCTTCGGCGTGCTGAGGCCGACCCACACGATATCGGCACCGCTGGCATTGATCTCTGCAACATGGGCATCGTCTTCGGCAGGGGAGAGCGGCCGAAAAGGTGGCGCCATCGTGCCGACGATCCGGGCGTTCGGAAAGCGTCTGCGTAACCGTAAAGTCAAGGCGGCGAGCGTCGATTCGGTCGTGCCATAAAGAAAATGGCGGGCCTCTGCGAGCTTCGCCGAGCTGAACACGGCAAGCATCAGGTCCGGACCATAGACACGGTTCACATGTCGGAAGCCAGCCCATTTCATCAACCATACCAGCGGCATGCCGTCCGGCGTGACCAGGCCGGCTGCATTGTGAATGCGGCGAATGTCGTCCGATCGCCGACTCTCCATCACGCCGTGAACGCCCGTGACACAGATGTATTTCCTGTCAGCCTGCCTGATCCAGGCAGATATCGTTTCGATCGCCATCTCCATGTTTATGGCGCTGACATGGACTCCGAGAATGTCGCCACACGCTATCGTGGAGTCGCCCGACATCGCGCCATCCCCGACAACTGACGATGGGTTCGATCGTCCACGGTCAATTTCAGTTTCGGGATTTGACATTGGCACCCATGCGCCGTGAAAGAAGAACGTGATGAAAATTGCGGCTTGGCCTGCCGTGGCCTCATGCCAACAGGCTCAAGTCCGTGGCATGTTAGGCTCTGTCCCCGACAAGCCCGGCGTTCCAAAAAGGCGAGAGGGGTCCATTCTTGGGAGGTAATCCTTGGGAGCAGCGTTCATATGAGTGGGGAGGCGATGGCTTGATCGAACAAGGACTGATCGATGTGCATTCCCACATCGTGCCGCGCGAATTACCCGCCAATCCGGCGGGCAGCGTCGACAAATGGCCGTGCATACAGTGCCAGAG
>Ga0310811_10005369_pt1 | contig 16212 bp, 8 predicted proteins | sample YCmetagenome_FD_207642 | JGI IMG/M metagenome (GOLD analysis project Ga0310811, IMG submission 207642) | Soil microbial communities from experimental microcosm in Duke University, North Carolina, United States - YC | ecosystem: Engineered > Artificial ecosystem > Soil microcosm > Unclassified ...
AGGTTTTGAGCCAATCAAGGGATGCGAATTCTGAGTAGGCCCGAAAGTCCAATGGCTTCTTCGCCTGATAGGTGGCAGCAGGAGCCAGACACGGAATGCTGATATCGCCAATGCTCACGGTGACCATGGGGTTTCCATCGGCAGGACACCTCACTTCACATGTCCAAAGCCACTCGACGCGCTGGTAGCTCTGTCGAAGCTCTATGGCCCCATACCCAGAACTGTTGCCTTTGTTATCCCAGACCTTAGCATTATCAACCCGGACTTCCAGCATTGCTCCCAGCAAATCCTGGGCCTCAATGCTGGTGCAATCGTAGGTGAAGTGCAGCTTCCCAGAGAAGTCGGGGATCAGGGTGAGCGGAGGAATAAGGATAGTGGCTATTGTTTCCTCGTCAGCGGATGTCAGAATACTGGAAGCACTCGTTGAAACGCTATTCTCCTCAGTGGCTGACCATCCACGTCCCTGAAATTGCGGGGGCAGATCCTGACCAGGCGTCAATCTGAACGGAAACCTCGGTGTCGGGAGCCAGGTGGCTGTCTGAAACGCAGTCATGATATCATTGATGTGCGTGCCGGTTTGCACAACTGAAGCCAGGATATGTCGCTCCTTCAATTCTGGATAGAGATCACAACCATAGCGATACAAGGTGCAGATCGCTTCCTGACGCCCGTTCACATCATAGTTTGAGACGATCGTTCTGCCCGGGAACCCATCGTACGCTCGCATGGCATAATCGTTTTCGGTGACTTTTTTGCTGCCATCTCTCTCAACCTCTTCTTTGACCAGGAAGAAAGAACAGCCAGTTCCACGACCAAGCAATGGCCGTTCAAAGACAAGCCAGGAGTGTGTCGTTGCCGCTACCTGATGTCCAGTTCCATCAAACGCTCTGGTTGCATAAAGACGCCCGGTCAGCAAAGCGGGATAGTCAGCATTGCTGGTCGAGATTTGCCCGTCAGGCTGATTGGGAAGAGAGGTAATGTCGCCGGTATAGAAATAGGATTCGGTGTATCCATTGGTGCGCGTGGAAGTTGATGAGGCACCACTATAGATGGTTGTTACCTTGTTATAGAGAGCCGTTGTCCCTGTAGGCACACATGCCGCGCTCGTTGTGTCATAGTCGTAGTGTATATGGGTCTCCTCATAGCCATCATGCACACTCACCTGTGAGACCACAGAGTCTTTGAGTGATCCCTGGAAACCATCCTGGATCACGCGATGGAGCTTGAGTGAGGTGGCTTCGTGGAGCGTTTTTCCTCCCTGGAAGGTCAAAAAGGTATCCCAACCAACCAGGCTTGTGTCGTCATCAGGGCTCCTTTGCAACGCTTCCTGCTCAGGCAAGGTGGTAGTTGGGGAGAGAAAGGTTCCATTCTTTAGTAATTGGATTTTGCTGATATACGTTTTCGTATGAACACTACTTCCCCCCTTTAAGACTTTTTGCCGATCCCTGGTAATAGCATAGGCAATAAAGGTACTTGCAGCTTGCGTATTCTGGAATTGGAGCTTCTGGGTTTCAAAGGTTGTGTCTTCGCCTGGAACGGGCTTTTCCGCTTTCTCCGCTTCGGTTAGCAGTTCCCCTACCTGAATCCAGTTGCCAGTTGCATCTTGATGATAGACACGGTTATCACCAGTGAAAAAGCGCTCACTGCTATGCCCTCCATTGCCTGCACCGGGCGTCAGCAACAAAGCATACAAATCAAAAGGCAAGAGGGCCAGATCAATCAGCAGCCCTGTGCCGAAGGAGAGAGGGAGCGTCAAGATGCCTACGGTAAAAGAGAAAGCAGGCCAGACGATCGACCAGAATTTTTCCCAGAGCGTGGGGTTCCCGTCCTCATAGGAAGGAATCTTCCCTGTATCCCACTCCCCGGTATTCGGCTTAAACTCCCAGTACTGAGCCTCACCATTGTGTGTGGTAGAAAAACTATTAGGGCCGAGATAATTATTCTGCTGTCTATCGTTGTCAAAGTTCTGGTGAAGCCAGCTTTCACCATTGTACTGATAGACGAATTTTGTTTGCTGCGTCGTGAGGACGATCATATCATTGACAACCGCAAGCTGTGCCTCATCATAGTCCATAAATGTTTCTGAGACTGGTAACTTTGCAGCGTCTATGGCTTTTTCACTCCAACGAAGGGCAAAAAGTTGATAGCCTCGAAACCTCACATTCACATTGCCAGAAAGCAAAAGCGTGACAAACGTTGGACCGCTAAAGTTAAAAATCCTTTTTCTGTGGATATCAAATGCTCTCTTTTGGGGATAAACTGCTCACTGGTATAAAGTATTGGTGAGCGCCATTGCCCCAAAGTATCAAGGGAGTAAAGTCTGATTTCTGGCTGAAATGCCCAGTTGGGAACGCCACTGGCGGTACAAATGTAGTTCTGACCTGCGGTCAGAGCAAACATCGTGTTCTCACCCGTTTTCAATGGCTCATTGAAAACAGATGAATTCTCCTCCCATCGATTGGCGTCAGTGCGTGTGTCGTACGTAAAGCAAGAGAGTTTGCCATTAGACCGGTCAAGGATGGCAAAAAAATCATCTCCTGAAGCAATCAAGCAATCGGTCAAAGTTCCTATTTTGCGGGAAAAGGATTTCCACACCCCATGACTATAAGGGTGTTTGTGAAACAGGTGAACTGTTTGCTTCTGTCCTGGGGTGATGAGCGCAAAAAAGGTGGAAGCTATTTCGACCTGGAGATTCTTGGCGTCCGCAGTGTCACCTACTGGCAATTCGCCCATGGTGTTTGCAACCCACTGTCCGAGCCATTGATAGGCTGACACATGGATCTGGTGTTCTTTGGTGCCTGTACCACGCCAGATTACCACCACATAGTCCGGCCCCAGATAGGTGAGAGGCTGCTGCCATGCGTTGCCTGGCCGTGGAATATCCAGGTCTCTGTGGGCGTTTGGGATAGTCAACTCGGTATACTGATACGAGGTCGTCGCGCCCTGAGGAGCAGTTATGGATTTGAGAGCACCAAAGAGTGCACCCCCGTGCCCCACGTGACTGGCATCTGTTTTACTAACGCTGACCCCATCAGCACTGGTCTCCCCATAATACGCAAAAAGACGAGGAGGTTCGTAGGGGTGCCCCTGACTGTTCGAGAACGTCATGGATTTGAGAATCTGCTTTTGCATCTCTCCACTTCCCAGGGACGCATAGCGCAATTGCACATGAGACACCAGCTCACCGTTCGCGTTTAACACTTCGAGAGAGCCAAGAAAATGACGTTCCAGCCGGTCCTGGTACGCATCCGGTCCCCCACCCGGGAGCGTATGCAACTTCACACGCGTCTCGTAGGGATTCTCTGCATCTTCCTCCGGGCCATAGTAGAGCATGATGCTTTCTCCAGTTGCCCCGACCACCTGACTCAGACGGCATGCCTGCGTATAGTACTTACGCGTAGCACCTGCTGTTCCCACCAGCTGCTGGTCTTGCTCATAGAGAAACGTCACGCGATCCCCCCAGATATTTTCTACGGACGAGAGATTCCACGCGACGGGAAATTGCTCTTGTTTCGCTGCTACATTGCTGGGTCCGGTCCAGGTGCCCCACCGCACTCCCAACTCAATGGAGTCTCCCCTGCTGGTGTTGGTATGGTCTTCCGTCTGCTGGACATTGCCTCCATACCAATAGCAGGTTCCATCCTCTTTGGTGATTGCCCACAGTTCGCGCTCTGGCTGGTAACGGATCTTCCAGAATTGATAGTTCGTGGTCTCATAGATCTCGCCCGCTGCGTCAGCACCACCTTTCACCAGAGCATAGAGCGTATTCTCCGTCAATAAACCATACGTACTATCTTGCGTGTTCCCATTCCAGATACGCACAATTTTCGCTTGTGGGAAAGACCAGCCCAGTCCCAGGACACCAGTGGGTGCGTCTTGCGTCCAGGTTTCGACGGCCTCACGGATTCCCCCACTGCTGTAATAAATTGATAAATCGAAATTCAGCCCATTGCGGCCTGGTAAGGACGCCAGGCTGATGGGAAAGGAAACGCTTCCGGTTGAGAGATTGACGGTGCCGGTATCGAGAGAACCCGGCTTGAGTGCTGTTGTTTCTGTCACGGAATCTCCTATGTGTTCTGTTTGTCGTGTCGGCTTCGCCGAAATGTTGTCTCTCCGTCCAATTTGACGGGTGTTCATCTAATGAGCATACCTGGAAAAAACCTGTTCGTTCATCATACATTCTTATGATTTTTTCTCTGCGGCAAAAATCATAAGAATGTATGATGTGAGAAAGGAACGCGAAACAGAAGAACCAGGCAGAAGTCCTCAGGAGCGACTATCGTCACCCCGTGCCCAGATCTCAGATGAGGTGGTGCTCGACCGCGTAGCGCGTGGCGGCACTGCGTGAAGTGACTCCCAGTTTATTGAAGATGGAAGCCACATGCGTGTTGACCGTCGGCACGCTCACTACCAGTTGTTGGGCGATCTCTTTATTGGTCAATCCTTCGGTCAACAAACGCAGCACCTCGCGTTCTCGCCTGGTCAGGCCAACAGGCGCAGGTGAAGAAGGCTGTGCGGCAGAGGATGGGGAGAGCGGAGCTTCCTGTTGGGTGGCCGAGAGTCTGCGCTATGGCTGGGAGGACAAAGTCTGGATCGCTGATGGCTGCGAGAGGCACAAAGCAGACGCTGTCTGTGAAGTTAGGCAGCAGGCCGTGCGCGACCGCGAGCAAGAGGCGCGTTTTGCCCACACCGCCTGGACCGGTGAGGGTGAGCAGGCGCACGTCGGGTCGATGCAGCAGAGCCTTGAGTTGAGCGAGTTCGTGTTCGCGGCCAAGCAGAGGGGTCAGTGGTTGCGGCAGGTAACCCGATGAGAGTTGGCTAGTGCTGGATGGGAAGGTAATAATAGGGCGCTGCATAGTTCATGCTCTCTCCGACGCTTCGCTGTAAGCAAGGATACCTCGCTCAACCCAAATACCCATTGCACTGAAAGCGTAGTCAGTGATCGAAATCGGCATGCTTCTGCCAGATGTAGGGCCAGAAGAGCCCCAGTGAAGGTGCATGCTCTGCCATGGGTCCCTCGATCACATGCTCTCAGAGAGTTCAGGTGTTTCTGGAGTATGAAGGAATCGTAAAAAATAGGCTGACTGTTGTTTGTCAGATTTTGATTCATTTTTTCGATACTACTATATCTTTTCGTTGGAAATCTCTGGATGAGCCAGAAAAGCGGATCGAAAGCATTCGCGAGCCGTCTGGCTCTGCCAGAAAACTTTTCCAATCAGCAAATGGCCGTTTTGTTGCCGTTTCTGACTGGCCAGGAAAAGATCAAAGGCTATCGTTTCTGACGCAATTCTTGGCTCATGGGCACTTTTGGTGAATCTACGAATTGATGAGATATTCTGATCTGTTGAACGAGCACAAATTTGAGAAATGCCGATGCCATAGAAGTTCATCAACATCCTGATTCACCAAAAATGCCCATGAGCCAAGAATTTTGACAAATAATACTGGCTTACATCTTCAGATCCAGAGAATCTGTACCTCTTCTCTATCGCAGCTAATAGCCCATTAGGCGCGATATCTTGCTCAAATAGAACGGAAAAGGTAGACTGTTTCCGCATACAAGTATACACGAGATTCCGCATTAGGTGCAATAACATATGGAGAAACATACCAATTTCCCATCGATCACCATAAAACAAGCTTTCGTGCAGTTCCTCGAAGACTCCTCTTTTGCCCGGCGAACACGCGAAAGCTACACCGAAGATCTCAGACCTTTACTGACTTAGGTTGGCCAGGCTCCTATCAGCGCGCTGACTGATGATGTTGCTCGATCATATCTTCGTACCCAGGAAGCGCTCGCACCTGCGACGTACAATCGACGTCTGGCGGCGTTACGCAGTTTCAGCGGCTTTCTCTCCGATGTGCATGTTGCCATGAGAGGCTTCCCTGTTGGCGTCACCCTACTTGACCTGCCTGGGCACCTTCAGACGATATTGATACTGCGAGTCCAAACGCAGTTGAGGAGCAAACGAAATTACGCCGCGCGAATATTCTCTTCCAATTTCGCTCAGGAAGTCCGTGCGTGTCTCAACCAGCGCGAGCTACCGCATTCCTCGGCAACTATGAATTTGCATAAAATTCCTCAACCGCACTACGAATACCCTGGGCCACATCTAAGAACGCTTCCTGTCGGTCTGCCCAACTGGTCACTGGTTTCTCATTACTGGGAAATACTTTGATATGATCAAATACAGCGCCTCGCCAATCCACAGGGCGCAGAATGATAGGCACCACCAAAGCCGTTTTCTCTTCATGCCTTTTGACAGCTTTCTCGGCCATCAGATATGCATCTGAAGCGATGAAATTAGCACTGATCAGCAAAAGGATAATCTGAGCGGCCTGCCAATGTGATTCGATCTCACGCGCCCACTCTTTCCCAGCACCAATCTGACCACTATGCCATTCCGTGATAAGGCCTAGTTTTCTCAAAAGACCTAATTGCTTTTCTAATTCCTCCCGCAAATCCTTATCTTCAGGAGCATAAGCGTAGAAAATCTTGATTGCCTTTGTTGTAGGTGGCAAATCTTTAGGAAATGGTGGACGTTCAGGCAACAAGTTCGCCGCCCCAGAAGACCTTATAGAAGCAGATCTTTTACCTGGGAAAGCAGGAGCAATGGTAGGTTTAGTACGATTGTTAGACACACCTCGTAAAAGCCTGGAGCGTGCTGTAGACTCATCAGATTCAAGTAAATCAATATAGACAATAGAAGCCAGGAGTCCTGTAAGAGTGCATTCTCGTACTCGGATTGGAAGCAAGGTACGCTTTTGCCCGGTAGGGTCCTGGATAAAGGCTGTAGCCCATTCAGCTTGCGTAAAAGGAGCATTGAGATAATCCTGCGAAAGCACAGCTATCATTTGCTTCGCTACCGTAGTAGCCTCCTGTATCTTGAGTGCAAAATTAGTACCGGGGAGAAAATCCCAGGCCTGAATTATTACGGAGAAGCCTTCCTGTTCAAGTTGCCAGGCAATCCACTCGCCCCAACGTCGGTCATTTTTGTTATAGCTAATAAAAAAGTCTTTTTTCGTGTCCTGCACTCCTAGCAACTCCTTTAGCTCAAAAACAATTGTAGTCAAATTACGCCGATACCGCTACAGCTCCCATCTGAGTTTATACAGCGTCTTCAAACAGTCTAGCGATGAACTTCTCCCGACTGAGACCATCCCTTTTGTTCATCTCTTACGTCTTACCTTTTCCCAATCACATTCATTGTTGCACATTCACGTAACATTTTCCACGCATCACATCATTAAAAATAGCCCTTTTCTCTCCCTCTCGTCCTGGCGTGTTTCTCCCCTCCTCCCCGCCCCCAATAGCCCCGGAGGGGCAGAGGCGTTGGGGACGACAGACCTTTCCCCAGCGAGATCTCCAAGATGGGCGATATGCAAAAAAATGAACTGCACTCTGATCTATCGGCTTAGTTGCCAATACCTTCAATATGATGTTATACTAGTATATATCGATTAGTATTTTAATAAGTAGAAAATCAGGTGGTGATATTTAGAAAGATCGCAGGCGCAAGAAAATTCCAATATAAATGTATCTTAAATGCATAGGATATGCTGTATTAGGGAAATGGCATTGCCAGAAAAAAGAGACTTTTTCATTAGCTATGTGCCCGAGGACAGGCTGTGGGCCGAGTGGATTACCTGGCAACTCGAAGCCGTTGGATACACCACCATTTTCCCAGATTGGGATTTTCAGGCTGGTGGCAATGTTGTGCTGGACATCCACCGGGCCACTATACAAGCGACTCGCACCATTGCCCTGATTTCTCCAGCTTATCTTGCTTCTTCCCTCGCTTCGGCTGAGTGGGCAACGGCTTTCTACCGCGATCCCGGGGGCGAACAAGGACTCTTACTTCCTGTACAGGTGCAGGTCAGCGATGTGGAAGGGTTACTTGGGCCAATTGCCTATATTGACCTGGTCGATCTGGATGAAGCAGAGGCTAAACAGCTTTTGCTCAAATACGTGCCATATGAACGAAGAAAACCTGCCCAATCTCCTTCATTTCCAGGTAAGAGGCCATTTTTTCCTGGTACCTCCGAGAGAGTGGTACCAGTATGGAGTGTGCCAGAAGCACGCAACGACTTTTTTGTGGGTCGAAAGGATATCCTCGCCTCTCTTGCACGTGAGTTCCGCACAAGTGAGTCAAAGATACAAGGTCTCAGCGGCATTGGCGGCATTGGCAAAACGCAGATCGCCCTCAAGTATGCCTATCAGAATCGTAGCAAACAGAAGTACAGTGCGATTTTCTGGCTGAGCGCAGATACGCACGAAACACTACAAAGAGATGCCTATACCATTGCTCAGATCTTGCATCTGCTACCAGAGGAGCCGGATCCAGCAGAGGGAACGGATCCAGCGCTGCTACCTGAGAGAACGCCGTTCAGAAGAACCTGGAGCCGTCGCGAGAAGACCGGGGCGCAAGCACAACCTTTACAATTGGTGAAGCGTTGGTTGGAGAAACATACGCAATGGCTCTTGATCATCGACAATGTCGAGGATAGTACACAGCTACAAGATCTTCTTCCACATCCAGGACACAGCAAGGGTCACATTTTGCTCACGACACGCCAGACCGTATTGAAGGATGTCGCGCTCATTCCAGTAGAGAAAGTCACTGCCGAGGAAGGCACACAAATCCTGCTGAGCCGTGCTTTCTTGAGCATGAACAAGCAAACAGAGCGATCAAGAAAGGATAATCGCGAATTTGCGAGAAAGCTCTCCGAGGCAATGGATGGACTGCCACTGGCTCTAGATCAGGCCGGAGCGTATATGCAGGAAACGCAGAAGAGCGCACAGGAGTACCTGGAACTCTATAATGATCAGGCGCAAAGAACGCAGCGCGGCCTTTTATCAAAGCAGAGCGAGAAGCTTCTGAGCGAGGAACATCCTTCGGTCGTTGCCACATTTCAACTCTCCTTTGATAAGATTCGTAGTATAGATGCAACAACCGCTCAGGTCTTGCAGCTTTGTGCCTTTTTACATCCTGAGGGCATTCCACAAGCCTTTCTGGATAAAGCTGTCAAGGCACTGTCTACCACAGCAAACCAGCTGGAGCAAGTGGAGATGACTGACGTCGTGCTGGAGCCACTGCTACGCTACTCGCTGATGCGTCGAAACCCGGAGAACAAGACCTATATCGTGCATAGGGTGCTACAAACCGTCCTGCTAGACCATATTCTGGCCGATCAGCAGTACTGGCTAGAAAAAACTATCTCCTTATTGAACGCAACGCCCATTCCTCTCGACCATCGAAAAGTGCAGGATAATCAAAGACTACCGCGCGGCTGGCTGGCCCGGCTCTATGTTCTGCACGCCCTGACGTGCGCAATGCATATCAAAACCTGGGAGGTCGAGTCAGCCGAATCGGTAGAATTGCTCAATCGGGCCGGAGCCTATCTCTACCAGCAACGTGAATATGCCTCGGCGCAACAATGCTATGGAGAGATCTTACGCATCAAAAAGCCGCTTGCTGACGCAAGCAATCTGGATAGGGCGCGTACACTGGGGATACTTGCTAATCTCATCTATCTGCAACGACAGAAAAAGGAGTATCAGCGAGCAGTTGCAATGTATCAAGAGGCGCTCGACATCTATGATTGCAAACTCTCTGAGAATGATCCATATATTGGGCAGCTATTACAGCAGTACGCCATGCTTTTGCGACGCTTGAAACGCTGGGACAAAGCGGATGTCTGGGCAGCGCGAGAAAGACAGATCTGGACGGTCATGACGGCTCAGGAAAAAAAGCGTTCGCCCTGGGGCTGGATTGGCAACCTGGACTGGAGTCTTCTCCATGAACTGGAACCTGGTCGATATAATTTAGTAGGGAATTTATTGACTATATGGGGAGGAGCATACTGCGCGCTCGTCGGAGTTCCAATTGCTTATGCATGGCTCTTTCACTCAACATGGTGGGGTTGGGGAACATTAGGAATCATGGTACTCAGCTTTCTGGTTACTCTTTCAGATAAAATCCGTGCAGACGCCAACCAGAAAGGCTTTGGAATCAGCTTGATTGCCTTACTGCCTGTCAGTATTCCCATAGGAGTTGCTGGCTGGCAAGCAGGCAACATTTTGCTCACGCTATGGCAGCTGACTTCCTGGCCTGTCCCATTGCAATTTGTTTTCCAGGGCCTGAGCGCGTTCGTATGCTGGGCGATGGCATTTCAGGGCTTGCTCGCCCTTCCAGGGCTGGCAAATAGCATGGAGGCTTTCCCAGAATATACCCTGCTGCCAACATTCACCTTTACCTTCAGTCTATGTGGGTTACCAGTTCTCTTCGGGTTACTCTTCCACTCAGGATGGGTCTTTGTGGGCGTTCTGTTGGGCGTCTGGCTCTGGGCTACATGTCATCATCTGCTCATCGGCGCTGGGCGCACCAATCTTTATCAGAAAGCACTGGCTTCATTGGCGTTTGCCGGTACATGGGGTTACCTGGGGTGGGTTCTGGCGACGTCGCTCGGCTCGCAGTTGCCTCTCCATGCGTGGCAACAACCGCTCCCATACTTGCTTGCAGCCACAGGTTTCAGCCTGGGCTTCTATTGCCACTTTATCGCATACAGATTGCTCAGCGGGATTGGCACTGAGGGGAGTATTATTCTGATTCTGGAAGATCTCTGGGTCGATTTTGCTGTAGCATCACTGCTCAGAACGGTGCAGACCGATCCCATCAAAGACTGGGAGGATTTCTATGCCTCTCAGGCGACTGGCTATAGACAGCAGGGGAGATATGCTGAGGCGATTGCCTGCTATACATTGATACTCAATGTCTATACCCCTGCTGCATCTGTTTTCTATTATGTTTTTCGAGGCAATGAGTATCTCCAGCAACACGATTATACCCGTGCTATGGCCGACTTTGAGCAGGCTCTCTCGCTTGATAGTCAGAATGCCTCTGCCTGGAGTGGGCTCGGCCACGTGTATCTGCGACAAGGCGATAGAGCTCATGCCATAGAGCAGTTTACGCGAGCCATCGCGTACGATCCTCGTAATGGCGCGCACTATGGCTCGCGCGGTATTGCCTACTTCAGACAGGGCAACTATACGCTGGCGCTCGCGGACTTTGACAGAGCCATCGCGCTTGATCCTAAAGATGCTCTGGCCTATTCTTTACGTGGGCGAACCTATGTCGCGCAACAGAACGATGCGCTGGCGCTTGACGACTTGAACAAAGCCATTGCACTCAACCCTGAAGATGTGGATGCTTACCATACTCGTGCGGATCTGTATGCTCGCCAAAATGACAATACTCACGCAATAGCCGACTTCAGCAGGGTCATCCGACTGAAGCCAGGTGATGCTCTGGCCTACATTCGTCGCGGTCAACTCTATCGTCAACAGAAGAGCTACGCACGTGCGTTCGAAGATTTTCAGCAGGCTATCCAGCTTGCCCCTGATGATCCTCTTATCTATGCCAGTCGTGGGTATACCTATTTTGCTCAGGAGGACTATGATAACGCTCTCAACGATTTTGAGCGCTATAAAGCGCTCGAGCCCGACAATGCGCTGACCTACTTCTCTTGTGGCGAGGTCCACGCTGCCCTGAAAAACGATGCTCGCGCCCTCGCTGAGTATACTCAGGCGATCGAACGTGATCCAGCTTATGTGCAGGCCTACCTCCATCGCGGGAATACCTTCGCTGCTCAAAAGGAGTATGCTCAAGCAATCGTTGATTATAGCAGAGCTACTGAACTGAATCCCACTTTTGCGGCAGCATACAGCCAGCGAGCAGGGGTTTATTGGGAGCAGCATAAACGTGATCTCGCTTTTGCTGATCTGAATAAGGCCATAGAGCTCGATCCCACCTATCTTGATGCATATTTTGGTCGTGGCCATTTTTATTTTGAGCAGCATGATTACGCTCATTCCATAGACGACTTTGCTCGCGTGATCCAGCTCGATCCAAAGCTCGCTGTTGCCTATAATAAACGTGGCAATGCGTACTATGGAAAGCGCGATTATGAGCGGGCCATAGAGGATTATACGCAGGCCATTGCGCTTGAACCGGATGTTGTCTTCTACAACAGTCGTGGCATGGCTTATTTCGAGCAAAAAGACGCCGTTCACGCAATGGAGGACTATGACCGGGCTGTTGCCCTTGATGCTGAGTATTCCTATACATACAGCAGTCGTGGCCGAATATATGAGGACCGGGGCGACTACGCTCGTGCGATGGACGATTATGATCGTGCTATCTTGCTCGATGCCAGGAATGCTGCTGCATACAATAGTCGCGGCACGGTTCATCGCAAGCAAGGGGAGAATGCCGCGGCAATTGCTGATTACACGCAGGCGATCGCGCTGAGCCCGGATGAGGCGATATGTTACAGCAATCGCGGCGTTGTCTATGCCAATCAGGGTAACTATGCTCGTGCGCTCGTTGATCTCGACCGGGCCATTCAACTCGATCCACAGCATGCTCTGACCTATGTCAAGCGGGGCGATGTCTATTTCAATCAGGGAGAGTATGCTCGTACCATTGAAGAGTATACTCGGGCCATCGAACTTGATCCCGGACTTGCGATTGCCTATCAGGGACGCGGCAATACCTACACTGCCCTGGGTGAGTCGGCACTGGCCAGAGCCGATTATGCTCGTGCGCAGGCCATAGAAGATGAGGCAAAAGAGTCCGAAAAAGCAGCAACCTTGCTTGAAGCATCTGAAAAAACTGAGCCTGCAACGACAACAGAGAAAACGCAGAACAGTGCAGATGAGACGGCCTCCACTTTCGTTCGCAGCGAAGTGGTTCTGGATGAAAAGGACGTTTTGACGCGAGTGAAGCGGAAGGATATTCCCGCCTCGTGGCAAATATATACCAATGAAAGCAACCCTATATATACGATATTTGTTCATGGCGTTATTTTCTTGCTTCCTTCCGGGGTATTGATGGGAGTCGTAGCGGGGATCAGCACGCTCTTTCATCTCCCCTGGGTATCCTGGGTATCAGGAGTAGCACTGATAGCCATTATTCTTTGGGGAGGGATGGCACTTCTGGTAGTTATTAATACGAGAAGAGCAAAGCTGGTGATTATGCCGGAAGGCTTCGTCTATCGAGAGAGCACGACGCTCTCCAGTTATTATGGAGCCTTGAGCGATCTGGCCGTTGTAGGAAGCAGCGTCACGTTAAAGTTCAACAGCGGTGAGGAAAGAACGGCTGCTCTCTCCGTTTCAAGTGAAGCGTTGCAGGACCTCAGGAAAAGGTATCTCCAGTTTAAGGAGCAAGAACCAGCTGTATCGGTTGCCCCGACATTTTTTATCGATAGAAAGGCCGTGTTAGCAAAGGCCAGGCGGGGGGATATTCCCGCCTCATGGCAAATTCATAGAAACAAAAATGCTTTCCTTGCTCTTGCTACGGGAGGAATGCTAGCCACTCTCGGCACAGGTATCATGTTGGGAATTGCCCTGGCGGTAGTAACGCTCTTCCATCTCCATTGGACTTTCTGGCTGTGGCTGGTAGCACTCGCGCTCTGGTGGCTACTTGCTTCTGCCTTTAGCGCTGGTCTGAGAGCAATACAGCTGGTAATTATGCCAGAAGGCTTTGTCTGTGATACCGACCTTTCCGTTCACTTTAAAAACCTGGAAGAAATAAGTATACGGGGCGAACGGGTGACGCTGGTCTTTAAAAACGGGAAACAGAAGACGGTTTCCCTCTCTGTTACAGAAACGGCGTTGCACAATCTGCAAAACGCCTACCACGCCTTCAAGACGCAACAATTGCCCACGCCTTATCTGAACGGGTGCGAGGTTTTAGCAAGGATCAAGCAAAAGGATGCACCTCCTTCATGGCAGGTGTATAGAGATCAAACTGTTCTCATAACCACTCTGAACGGAGCACATTATTCCGCTCTTCTGGCGGCGTTCTGTATAGGAATGGTCATTTTTGTCGCAGCAATCTTGCACTTGCCCTGGCAGACCTGGACCCAGTGGTTGGTTCTGGGAGGACTCATACTCTGCGCTCTCATTACCGTAGGAAGTGGTCTGTACTTCACAAGAGGCAAACTGGTCGTAATGCCAGAGGGTTTCGTCTACAGAGAATTCTTAGAAAAGGAGCCGGGGTTGGCGTTTTACTATGAGGCGCTAGAGGAAATGAGCGTGCAGAAGAAGAAGGTAACGTTCGTTTTCAGAAATGGGAAACAGACAACGGTTAAATGCTCAGTTTCAGAAGCAGCCTTGCAGCATCTTCAGAACACGTATCGGACTTTCAAGGCTCTTGAGTGAATTCTCGGACCGTAGAGTGCTATTTCGTACGGTGAAAGGTGTGTTCCTACGATTGCGGAAAGATTGCTTTTTTCATCAAGAGACATGGTCCCACTGACTCCTTTCGTCTGAGATCCTCTGTATATCTCACCATTCCTCAGATTCCCCATACACAGAAAATGGAGCGTCGACAAAGACAGCCAACGCTTGCACCCCAGGACCATTCCCGACTTCTTTCGCCAGCTTTCGCAGGACCGGAATCGAGATACCAAGCGCATGAGCAGGCTTACTGCCAAATCTGGCCATGCCTGCGACCGCCTGAGGATTTGCAGCATGAGTGAGTCTGACAATCATTTCTTCTGCTGTCATCTAAAATGTATATCCGCAATTGACCCAATAGTGCCAATCCTCAATCGCTTGTTCGGTTTCCTCATCTCCCTTCACGCCTTCCAGTTGGAACAACGGAACAGCCAGTTGACGACGTTTCCACAGAATCAGCACCAATATCTCCTGTTCGCAGAGATCGATGGAAGCCATCCCAAGCACCCGGACAGATGCACCTTGCTCCAGTGGCGACGTCGGTCTGAGACGCACACAGCGAGCGGTAAATGGGAAGGACAAGGTATCAGAAAGATAGGTATACCATCCAGTCATACGCTCTTCTGAGCCATACGCATCCACAATGATCTCGTTCGCAATACGCTCTTCACGTTCCTCGTCTTTCGCTTGCGGTGACATTATGCTCCTCCTTTTCTAAGCAACCCTTGAATCATTATACGATAATAATGATTCCCTCACCGTATCGCCTGTCAGACAAAAATCAGATAATGCAAAGTGCAAGCTCCTTTTCCGTGGGATAGGGCATTTGTTGCATCGCCTGGATGCGAAAGTGCGCTGTATACGCCTTTTCATGCAAAATCATGCAAGAAAGAACGAACGCATCCAAGAAGCTACCCAAGAGCATCATCATGCCAGCAGATCGCTGGTGACCGATCACCTTGGCTGAGCACGAAATAATCGCAGGCCGCACATGCTTCTTCAAGAGGAAGCGTCCATGCAACGGGGTATGTATCTCGTTGCCCATTGCTCAAAAAGAACTCCACTTGACCAGGCCACCGTCGAAGTCCTGCGAGCTCTGTTTCTGCAAGATCTGTTGGCCCGTCCTCTCGTGAAAGAAGAGCAGGCAGGTGGACTGTGGGACCGACAGGGAAACCACTTCTTCGTCTTCGACATTGATGGGACGCGCGAGGCAGCTCGTCAACGAGCCTTGCCGCAGACCGAGGATCGACCAGCACCAGCCCGACGCTTACGCCCAATGAGTGCTCCAGGCTACACCGGACGCAAGCGCGGAGAAGTGGTGCGAACACGGACGACGGTGCTCCAGGCCCATACCCACCAATGGCTGGCAAGCTTTGGCCATGCAGGCAACGGCCAGTACCGCGTCGAGTTGCGCCGCGCGTTGGCTATGATTGAGGGCTATCTGCAAACCTCTCATGTGCCGACCTCTCGCGCCGTGGTGCGTCTGGACGGCCAATATGGCTCGAAAGCGGCTCTCACCGATCTCGCCGACTTCAGTTACATCACGCACGGCAAAGACTATCGCATACTCGATCAAGACGACATCCAGGCCAGACTCACGCTGCCCTCCGATCAACAGCTAACCCATCCGGAAAGTGGGATCGTGCGTTTCCTCTATGATTGCCCTGACCGGCCTCTGGACAAAGCAGGGAGGCAGTACCGCGTCGAGGTTGCGACACAGCGGGCGGGCGAGACGAGGAGTAGACAAAGCCCTTGTAATCGGGAGCAGGAGCGTTTGTTTTCATGCGGCTATTTTAGCACAGTGTTCAGCTCTGTTACCAAGTTGACAATACCCTCTGATCTCATGAAAGAAGCCAAATTCACTGACATCGGACAGGCTTGATTATTGCCTCACTACCTCTGCAGCTTATTCCTGTACATGACCAAACCTCATCATCAATGCTCCATGTAAGCCCACAATGATGCCCAGT
>Ga0310811_10005370_pt1 | contig 16209 bp, 14 predicted proteins | sample YCmetagenome_FD_207642 | JGI IMG/M metagenome (GOLD analysis project Ga0310811, IMG submission 207642) | Soil microbial communities from experimental microcosm in Duke University, North Carolina, United States - YC | ecosystem: Engineered > Artificial ecosystem > Soil microcosm > Unclassified ...
AGCTCAGGTGAGCTGGCTGGTCTGGTGCAAGTGGTCGAAGATGAGCCGGTCCACGGGGGACACCCGGCCGCGATCGGCGTAGGTCAGCCAGATGACCTCGTCAATCTCGCTGCTGGGGGTCAGCGTCCCTTCATAGTCGGCGGTGTAGCAAGTCATACGCACGGTGATGCCTTCGGTGTGGCCGTGCGCCTGGGCTTGGAAGGTGCCAGCGTGCGTGGCGGTGTCGGGTGCGATGGCCACGTCGAGTTCCTCGCGGATCTCCCGGACGAGGGTTTGGACATCGGTCTCGCCTGGCTCGCGTTTCCCGCCGGGAAGGTAGTAGACGTCCTTGCCGCGTGATCGCGTGCTGAGGATCTTGCCGTCTTCCAGCCGAATCCACGCGATCTTGTCGATGGGCGTCAATGGAGCCTCCTTCGGAGCCGGTGCGGCCTGCGTGGCGGTCGCGTGAATCGCTTCGCTCAGGGCCGCGCGGAACGCGCGGATCGCGGGGTCGGCCGCCGCCCCAGAGCGTACGCCCGTGGTGAGCTTACGGCGCGGGTGGCCGGGGATAGCGCGCACCCGGGCGGCCGGAGGCGGGACAGCGGCCAGCAGCAGACCAGGGATCACCGCGGCGGCGTGTCCCGTCTCGGCCAGGTGAATCTGCAGCAGCAGGTCCGACCCGGTATAGCGCACGTCTGGTTCGAATCCCGCCGCGCGGCAGGTGTCGCGGGCCCATTGGCCGGGCGCGGTGTCCGCCGCGTCGAAGATCCAGGGCACCTCCGCGAGTTCGGACAGGCGGGCGGGCACCGCCGCCGATTCGGCCCTGGCATACGGTCCGTGCGCCGGGAGCACGAGGAAAAGCTCGTCGCTGACGAGCAGCCGGGTATGAGCGCCTGGCACCGGAGGGCGGGCGGCTCCTGGGTACTCCTCGCCGAGCACGACGTCGAAGTCGCGGGCGAGCAGGCCAGCGAACGCCTCCTCCGCGTCCTGGTGGGTGATCTCGACGCGGAGTCCCGGGTGCCGGGCGGCGAGCGTCGTGAGGACCTCGGGCACCAGGGCGAGCAGCACCGACTGGAACGAGGCGACGCGCAGGGTGCCGCGCACTTCGGTCAGGGAGGCGCGCAGGTCGGCTTCGGCTTCCTCAAGGCGCTCGAGGATCGCCTCGGTGTGGGCGACGAGAATCCGCGCCTGGGCGGTCAGCCGGACGCCGCGTCCGGCCTGCTCGAGCAGCGCAACCCCGGCTTCGGTTTCGAGCTGGCTGAGCTGCTGGGAGACCGCCGACGGGCTGTAAGACAGGGCCCGTGCCACGGCCGCGAGGGTGCCTAGGCGGTCAAGTTCGCGCAGCAGGCGCAGGCGGTGCACGTCAAGCATGCGGTGCTTGCCCTCTTTCTGATCGGTCAGATTTACTTACCATTATTGCTCAAAAACATTCGCTGGACGAAACAGTTATACATCGGTGAATGTAGAGGCATGCCCACGAACGAACTGCCCCGATGACCGCGTCCGCCTCCTCCACCCTGGCCGCCCCTGCCACCGCTCCTGCCCCGCCAGCTGCGTCCGCTCCTCCGGCGGCGTCGGGTGCGCCTTCGGCGGCAGTCGGGGGCACGGCATCGGCCATCTTGTTCGTGCTGGGGTCGTGCACGTCGCTGCAGGTCGGCGCGGCGCTCGCGATGCGTCTTTTCCCCGTCGCCGGCGCGCCCGGTGCCACGGTGCTGCGCATCGGGATCGCCGCGGCCATCCTCCTGGGCGTGACCAGGCCGCGGGTGCGCACCTGGCGGGCGGCGCAGTGGCGGGCGGTAGCGCTGTACGGGATCAGCCTCGCGGGGACCAACGGGTTCTTCTATGCCGCGCTCGCCCGGCTGCCGCTGGGAACCGCGGTGACGATCCAGTTCCTCGGCCCGCTCACGCTCGCGGCGGCGCTGTCCAGGCGCTGGCGCGACGGCTGCTGGGTGCTGCTCGCCGTGGCCGGCGTGCTGGCGCTCGGCCTGCACTCGCGTGGCGGGGCAGGGCATTCCCTCGACCTGGCGGGCGTGGGGTTCGTGCTCGTGTCCGCGGCGTTCTGGGCGCTGTACATCGTGGCGGGGTCCCGGGCGAGTGCGGCGGTACCCGGCCGGGGCGGCCTGGCGGTGGCGATGACCGTTGGCGCGCTGGCTGTGCTGCCGTTCGGCGCGCATGGTGCCTGGCAAGCCGCCGGGCGGCCGTATCTGGCGCTCATCGCGCTCGGCACCGCCGTCCTCGCCTCGGTCGTCCCCTACACGCTGGAACTCGCGGCGATGCGCCGGGCACCGCGCCGGGTGTTCGGCATCCTGCTCAGCCTTGAGCCTGCCGTAGCGACGCTCGCGGGCTGGGCTTTGCTCGGCCAGGGCACCTCGCCGGTCGCACTGGCCGCGATCGCCGCGGTGGTCCTCGCGAGCGCAGGCGCCGCCCTCACCGCTCAGCCGTCCTGACCGAAGTGCGCGGCACCTCGTTCGAGTCCGTGCTGCTCGCCCTGCACAATCGAGGATTCAAGCCGCCACAGCTCGTGTGGGGAGGCGAGCGTTGCTGGCGGAACGTTCTGCTAAGGGGATTTCCTGGGACCGGCCGGGGGACACCCAAAGTGGTCATGGCCGCAAGTAAACATCCACCTGGGAGCGAGCGGTTCTCAGGCGAGGAGTTATCCGGAACGGGGCGCAATGCCAGCAGGTCACGATAGTCCCCACACTGATGTCGTCTTCATCCGGAAACTGAAGCGCCCCACTGGGAGCGCGCTATGGCCGGCGTACCGTACTGGCCAAGACCGTTTTGGCACGTGGCTGTTCACGCCGCAGGGCAGCCGCTACCGCGGCGAGAAAGACGGGTCGGTCGTCTACTGCCACGTCGGCAGCCCGGTCGGCCCCGGTATCGCGGTGATGCACCTGGTCCCGCGCACGGGCTGGTGGATCGCGACGTTCTGGGATGAGGACGAGCCCCGGTGGAGCGTAACGGTTGATATCTGCACGCCGCCCCGGCTGAGTGACGGCGTGCTGAGCTACACGGACCTGGAACTCGACGTCCTCACTGACCGCGGCACCGGCCACGCCCAGATCGTCGATGAGGAGGAGTTCACGGCCGCATGCGATGGCGGTTTCATCCCGCCAGCAGAAGCAACCGCCGCGCGGCAGACGGCGAACCAGATCGCCCTGCTGGCCCGGCGCGGCGTGCCGCCCTTCGCGGAGGCGGGCGCCCACCGCCTGCACGCGGCCAAGGTGCTCGGACTGTCCCCCATACGGCATCTGCCGTAACCGCCCCTGCAGTGGGTTCAGCAAGACTGGAGTGAATATCCCTCCGTTGAATGGTTCTTGAGTCAGCGCTTATCTGCGATCTCGCGCCATTTGCAGTCACGAGATCTTCATTCGGCCAAAAAGAAAAGCCGTTGCGGGAGAGACGGGATACAGTGCGGTTATGACGTCATTTGGCGAGTCATTCGAGGATGATCGGCCGGAATTCGCGGACGTTGGCCGGCTGGCACGCAAGCTGGCGCACCGGACAGTTCGCATGGCGCGCACCCAGGATCAGCCACTGCGCCGGATGCTGCTCGATCACCTCGGGCCTGACGCCGCGACGCTGCCGGCCATCAGTGACACGTTCCCGCTGTATGAGCAGGTGAACGTGCAGATCGGCCTCGACGCGTGGCTGACGGAACCGGGGCGCGAGCACGAAACGATCGGCGTCACTGGGGTCGCGCAGATGCGGTTCAACGACGTGACGATCGGCGACCTTATCCAGGCAACCCCCGGCAGTATGTACTTCAGCGCCGGGGTTGGCGCCCCGGTGGCCGTGAACATGCCCTGCGGGCCGGACGGGAAGACGATGCCGTGCGTGAGCAATGGCATCTACCTGGTTAAGGAAGGTGCGGAGCGGCTCGCGATCATGTTCCGGCCGTCTGGCATGGGTGTCCGCCAGACTGAGATGAACCTCCAGGTCATCGGCGGCAGCCTGCGCCGGGCCGAGACGGTGCTGCGGGAGATCCGGGCGCTGGCGGCTGAGCGCTCGGTGTTCCGCGGCCAGCTGATCAGCTTCGGCCCGGACATGCTCGGCCCAGGTGTTGGAAGCACCCCGTTGTCTTTCTTGCCTAAGACGACGGTGACCAGGGACCAGCTCGTGCTGCCCGCCGAACTGCTCAACGACATCGAGCGGCAGGTCATCGGCGTCGCCGCGCACTCGCGGCGGCTGCTCGCCAGCGGCCAGCATCTCAAGCGCGGCGTGCTGCTGTACGGGCCGCCGGGCACCGGTAAGACGCACACCGTCCGTTACCTGCTCGGCCGGGTGCCGGAGATGACGGTCATCGCCATCTCCGGCCAGGCGCTCGGCCGCATCCGCGACGCCTGCTCGGTGGCGCGCACACTGCAGCCGGCCATCGTCGTCGTGGAAGACGTTGACCTGATCGCCGAGGAGCGCACCGCGCGGCCCGGGCAGCATCCGCTGCTCTTCCAGCTGCTGAACGAGATGGAGGGCCTGAGCCCAGCCGACGACGTCACGTTCCTGCTCACCACCAACCGGGCCGACCTGCTTGAACCCGCCCTGGCCGCCCGGCCGGGGCGGGTTGACCTAGCCGCCGAGCTGCCGCTGCCGGACGCGGACGCCCGGCGCGCCCTGCTCCGCCTCTACCAGGGCAGCCTGATCCTTGACGATGCCGCCCTCGACGAGGTGGTTGAGCGCACCGACGGAGCGACCGCGCCGTTCCTGCGTGAGCTCCTGCGCAAGGCGGCGCTGCTCGCCGCTGAGGCGGACCTGACCGCCTCGGCGCAGGAGAGCGGTCCGGATGAGGCGATCCGGGTCACCAGCGCGCAGCTGACCGCAGCGCTGGACCAGTTGCTCGACAGCCGGTCCCAGCTCACCCGTGTCCTGCTCGGTGGACAAACCGGATAGCGGGCATTCCGTGCCGGGTCGGTGGCGCGGCTCACCGTCACCTGGGTCCCGGCGACAACTGCTACGTCGTTTGCGGCTGAGTTCCTTGCCCGACTATTGTTACGGCTGAGTTCGTTCATGAGCGCTGTCGCAGCGCACGGTCTAAGGAGGTGAGTCCGATTTTCGTTCATAGTCGGGTGCTCACCCCTTCACGCTGGAGCCTCTAGAGCTTCGTCGTCATCGGTCCTTGGGTGCCTGCATCTCGGATGCACTGAAAGGGACCAGGACATGTCGCAATTTCACGAATCGCTCCCGTCGACCGGGAGCAGAGCCCAATCCTTCACGCATGACTCCGTGCGACGTACGTCGCACCCGCGGGCGGTGCACAACGTCGCCCTGGTCCTCGGTGGCGGTGGGGCGGCCGGACAAGCATGGGAGATCGGCATTATCGCAGGCCTGGCCGAAGCTGGTCTCGATATGACAGAGGCCGCCGATCTGGTGATCGGCACCTCGGCCGGGGCCACCACGGCAGCGCAGGTGCGCAGCGGTATACCGCCGGCTGAACTGCTGGCCGCGGTGCTGTCCGAGCCGGTTCAACCGGTCGGGCAGAACCGCGAACGGCCGCCGTCCCTGCCGATGGCCACGGTGTTCGAGCGGATGAGGGCCATCGGCGCCGCCGCCACCTCGGCCGCCGATCTGCAACGGGCGATGGGCGCGTTCGGGTTGGAGAGCGACTCCGTACTCGAACCCGCGGCGGGACAGCGGCGCGCAATGGTCGCCGCCCGGTTGCCCCGCCCTGAATGGCCGGACAGGCCGCTGATCGTGGTGGCCCTCGACGCGCATACCGGCGAGGTGGCTGCGTTCGACCGCGATTCCGGCGTCGACCTGGTGGACGCGGTCACCGCGAGCACCGCGCTGCCTGGTCTGGTCCCCACGCACAGCATCAACGGCTCTCGCTACATCAACGGCGGCGTGCGCTCCAACGAGAACGCCGACCTTGCGTCGGGCTATGCGAACGTCGTGGTGCTCTCGCCGTTTGGCGGACGGAGCCAGGCACCACCGGAACGGGGCGCGGACCCGGCAGGCCAGTTCGAGGGCCTGCGCAGACTACCGGGCGCGGACCTGGCAAGCCAGGTCGAGGGCCTGCGCAAGCAGGGCAGCCGCGTCGAGGTGATAACACCGGACGCCGATTCCCAAGCCGCCATGGGCACCAACCAGATGGATCCCGCGAACCGCATCCCCGCCGCCCGCGCCGGTTTCGCCCAAGGCAAGAAGGAAGCGACCCGCCTGACGTCCGGCTGACGATTGCCCGCCCGCAAACAGGGTTGGTGTCAGTCAGATATTTCGGACGCACGGTCGATAACCTGCGCGTATTCGCTCATTATCCGGGTCGGTGCGATGCTGGGGGAAGGAGAACGCTCGTCCGAACTTAATGCCGTATGCAGTGAATAACGGCATATAGCCGACTTTGGTGGAGCTCGTGGCATGGCTGCTGGATGCTGCGGCGACCGTGTCGAGTGCTGAGTCGACGACCCGTTGCAGCCGCTGGCCGTGCGCGCCGCGCCAGTACACCCGGCCGCAGGTGCGGCAGCGGGCGAATGCCTGGTAGGTGCGCCGGGTGCCGGGCGGCAGGAGGGGATCGACGTCCTCCTTGCGAACCGGCGCCAGCGGACCGTTGCACGCGGTGCAGCGCGTCCACGGCGCGAGCGGCGGCGCGAACCTGTCCAGGACGTCGCGCAACTGGTCGTCGGGAAGCGCGCCGCGCACGTAGGCGCCGTGCCACAGCGCGCGGCGGCGGAGAAGCCCGCGGTCCTGCGTCAGCAGCACACGGCGGCTCGCGTTCGCCTGCTCAATCAGGGCATCGTCATCAGCATCGTTCTTGTACGCGGCGTCCACGCCCACAAGTCGCAGCCGCCGCGTCAGCGTGCCCAGGTGGACATCAAGAAGGAACCGCGGCGACGGCACCGGCTGCGGGCGGCGCACGGCACCAACATGAGCGATGTCCCCGGCGGCGAGCCGGTACGAGGGGGCCGCCGATTCGGCGTTGACGGTCAGGGCACCGGTCTCGGGCAGCGGCACGCCAAGGGACTCCACGACGTGGCCGAGCGACGACACGCCATCGCACGCTGTCCGCACGCACCCGTTCCGGTGCCGTGGCGCGAGGAACATTCGCAACTCGGCGGCGAACTCAATCTCCGCTTCTGATCTGCCCACTCCGCCAGCCTGCCGCATCCCTGCCGCCGCAAACCACAAAACCGCGGTCGGCTCACCCGGGAGCCCTGTCATGCCTGGCGGTAGCCGGCATGACAGGGCACCGGGTTCAGGGGGCTGACGGCGGACGCTAGGACTTGGGCAGGACCACGACGAAGTCGCCGTCGGGGCGCTCGCCGGTGGCGTCCGACGTGTGGTTGACGAGCGTTCCGTTGACGGCCATCGCGGTGGAGCCGCCGCCGTCGAGGTTCATCGCGCTCTGCGCGCCCAGCGCCTCCATCAGGTTGGCTTCCTCGGTCAGCGTGAGGCCTTCGCTCACGCCTGGCTGGCGGCCGTCGACCGTCACGAGGATGAGCCGGCCGGACTTGTCGATCCCGGCGATGGTGCGGGGCTGCCGGATCTCCGCCCAGGCGTAGTTGAACGACAGGTCGGCGGGGTCGATCACGCCCTGGGCGACCGCGTCGATGGCGGTGCGTCCGTCCGTCACCAGGTTCGGTGCGGCACTGGCGATGTTCAGCCCTGGGGTGAGCGGGATGTTGCGGCCCGCGGTCGTGGTGACCCGCTCGCTGACGGCGAGGCGCTGGCCGACCACCGCGTGCGCGGCGAGCCAGTCGCCTGCCGCCCCTGCACCCTGGACGACCGAGCCGCCGGCCGGGACCGCGCCGCCGGTCTGCGCACCCGCGGAAAGCACGACGCCGTGGGAGTCGAGCACCGCCTGGGAGCCGGCGCCGCTCGGCGCCGCGGTGCCGAACTCGCTGGTGAACAGGACCAGTTCGGAGCTCTCGTGGCAGGTGATGTCCTGGCGGGGCTGCGCCGTGGGCGTCGCGCCCGGCCGGCCGCAGTCCTGGACGATGCCGGGGATGCGGTTGATGCCGTTAACCGGGTAGCTCGCCTTGCCGGCGCTGACCGTGGCGGTGGCCTGCAGGTTCGCGATCTGGGGTTTGCCGTGGTCGGTGATCAGCGCGGCGCGCGGGCCGTTGTTCATCGACTCCAGCTGGCCGTTGTAGACGGCGATGCCGTCGGGGACGCCCTGGAAGCCGAAGCTGTTCGAGGTGATGAAGAACCCGGCGTTGGTGGCGACGAGCGCGTGCAGCGCGGAGGCCACCGCGGAGGTCGTCTGGCGCTGGGCGACGATCCCGTTGTGGGTCACCTCGATCGTGGCCTTGCCCGGGTCGATGATCGCCTCGTGGATCTGCTCGCCGTCGGTGGGCTGATCGGAGTCGTAGCCCGTCCACTCGGCCGTCGCGCTCGGGAAGCCGAGGCCATGCAGCGTGGTGGCCGCCGCCTGGGCAGCGGCTTGCGTCGGGTAACTGCCGGTACGGACCCGGACGCCCTCAAGGCCGTGCGGCGCGTCGGAGTAGCCCGGCCAGTCGACGCTGGTGAGCTGCGGGGGGTAGCCGGCGGCCGTGAGCTGGCTGGCGGTCGCCGTCGCCCACGCCGAGGTGCCGACTTCCTCGTTGGCGGTGGTGCCGGTGATCGAGCTGGTCGTGGTCGCGTCGATCGTGACCGTCCAGTGCGGGGCGGCGGCGGGGTTGGCCAGTACGCCCGTCCGTACGATGACACCGGGGGCGACCTGCTGCGAGGTCCACTGGACCTGCTGGATCCAGCCGCTGGCGGGCGCGGCTGAGGCCGGCACCGCCATCATGGCGCCGAGCAGCGGCAGGCCGACGAGCGCCGCCGCGGCCGGATACCACGCACGGGAGCGATGCGGCCTGAAGTTACGGGAGTTTCGCATATTCGCACATCTACGCGGCCAGCATGAACATCCCGCCAGCTAGCGTCAAAGCCAAACAGAACTCGACGGTACGAGCGGATGTGCCTCCCATGCGGAGGTAGCGTCCTGTGCCGGGTCAGCGCCCGCTCTTCGGGGTGACCAGGTCGTGGTCGAAGGCGTAGACGACCGCGGCCGCGCGGTCCCGCAGCCGCAGCTTGGCGAACACGTGGTTGATGTGGGTCTTGACCGTGCCCTCGCCCAGGACCAGTTCGGCGGCGATCTCGGCGTTCGTCTTGCCTTGCCCGATGAGCGCGAGCACCTCGCGCTCGCGGCCGCTAAGCGCCTCGAGGCCAGCGTCGTCAGCCGGCGCCTGCGGCGTGGCTGAACGGTAGACCTTGAGCACCCGCCCGGTCACCGCTGGGTCCAGCCAGGCACCGCCCTCAGCGACGACGCGGACCGCCCGCTGCAGGTCCTCGGCGGTCACGCCCTTGAGGATGAAGCCCGATGCGCCAGCGCGCAGCATCGCGGCGAGGACCTCGTCGTCATCGAACGTCGTCAAGGCGAGCACCGGCGGGCTGGCGCCCCGGCGGCGCAGCTCGCTGGTGGCCTGGACGCCGTCGACCGTCGGCATGCGGACGTCCATCAGCACCACGTCCGGGTGCAGCGCGTCGACCGTCTCGGCCACCCGGCGGCCGTCGGGGAGTTCGCCGGCGATCTCGAAGCCGAACTGCGACCGCAGGATGCCGCGCAGTCCCGTGCGCACCAGTTCCTGGTCGTCGACAAGTAGCACCCGGATCATGCCGCACCTTCCACCCGCCGGCTGCTGGCCAGCGGCAACACGGCGTCAACCAGCCAGCCGCGGCCACCCGGCCCGGCCTGGCAGGTCCCGCCAATCGACTCGGCCCGCTCCCGCATGCTGATAATGCCAAGCCCTGAACCCATCCCTGGCTTGGCCGCACTGTCGATGGTCAGCCGGACGCTGGCCGGTCCCACGGTAAGAGTCACCGCCGTGGGCGCGCCCGCCGCGTGCTTGACCGCGTTCGTCAGCGCCTCCTGGGCGATGCGGTAAACCGTCAACCCGGTGGCCGCGGGCAGGCGGCTGGTGTCGCCGCCGACGGTCAGCGTGATGTCCGCCCCGGCCGACTGGAACCGCTCCGCCAGCACCGGCAGGCCGTCGACGCCGGGCAGCGGCGCGGTCCGCCCGGCGTCGCCCTGGGAGTGCAGCATGCCCACCGTCAGCCGCACCTCCTCCAGGCTCTCCCGGCTCAGCCGCTCGGCCTCGGCGAGCGACCGCGCCGCGTCGGCGGGATCGTGCTCCACCGCGAGCCGGGCGCTTGTCACGTGCAGCAGGGCGACGGTGAGCGTGTGCGCGATCACGTCGTGCAGCTCACGGCCGATGCGGTTGCGTTCCTCCGCCCTCGCCTGCTCCGCGAGCCCCGCCTGCGCCTCGCGCAGCCGCGCCACCAGTTCCGCCTGCTGGCGGAGAAGCACGCCGAGCAGCGTGGACAGGATGGTGCCCCCGATCCACGCGCCCCAGCCGGGATTCGAGTGCGGGTCAAGCCATGCCCATTCGGCAGTGAACAGGGCAAGCGCCCCGCCGAGGAACAGGGCCGCATCGCGGAGCCGCCCGGCGAACCCGCACCATACGGCGACGAGGCACACCGCGAACCAGCCGACGTTGCGGGAATCGTTGTAGCCGAGCACCGCGCTCCCGCCGCTGGCGAGCGTGGCCCAGAGCAGCAGCGGCCGACGCCGCCAGGCCAGCAAGGCGCCCGCTGCGACGGCGACCACGGCCGCCACCGCCGCCGCGGCCGGGCTCGGGCGCATCGGCGTGGCCGCGATCGCGACGATCGCGGCGAACACCGCTACCGACGCCCAGCGCGCCCAGCCCGCCGAGAAGTCGGCGGGCTGGGCGCGCCCTGCGCTAGTGACCATGCCTTGGATAGTAAGGCGGCGGCGCGGCCGCCGGCCAACGGGCAGCGCGCTGCTCACAGCGCGGCTCGGCGGGCGGCGACGGCGGTGGCCGCCACCGCCAGCGCGGCCACGACGAGCAGCGAACCGGTGGCCTGCCCGATGCCCAGCCACGGGTCACGCACGGCGTCCGTCAGCTGCGTCAGCGGCAGCGGGCCGGCGATGGTCTTGACCATGTGCCCCATCACGTGCGGCGGCGGGCCGCCCGCGCCAAGCAGGAACGAAGGGAAGAAGATCAGCAGTCCTACCGCCTGGGCGGACCGGGCCGATGGCAGCAGGGTGCCGAGGAGGACGCCGATGCTCACGAACGCCACGGCGCCGAGTACCAGCGCGGCCACGACCCGCCACGCGCCGTGCAGCGCGGGGATCCCGTAGACCGGCGCGGCCACGGCGAGCAGGAGCGCGCAGGCCACGGTGACCGTCACGAGCCCGACGATGAGCTGGGCGATCGCGAACGACCAGCGGGGGAAGCCCGCTGCCGTGAACCGGCGCAGCACGCCGCGCTCCCGGTAGGAGGCCAGGTGCACCGGCAGCATCACCAGCCCGCCGGCGGCGATCGTCACGGTCAGGTACGAGGCCACGTACCAGTGCGAAGGATTGGTGTTTTCGAAGGCGGGGGTGGGCGTGGTGCCGAAGGCGCCCCCGATGATCAGCATCGTCACGATCGGGAAGGCGAACACGAACGTGAGCACCAGCGGGTCGCGCACCATCAGCTTCATCTCGGCCTTGATGAGCCGTCCCATGGCGTTCATCGCCGTCCTCCGATCAGCTGCTCGTCCGTTACGGGTACTGTCCCGGCCTTGGCCGGGGTGCCGTTCAGCAAGGTCAGCATCGCGTCGTCCAGGCTCGGCACCTGCACGTCCAGGTCGGCAGGCACCGGTCCGTACCGGACGAGGACCGCACCGACGTGCGCGATCGTGGCCCGGCTGCCTTCCACGGTGATCCGGCCCGCCGACCGCTTCACGTCGCGCACCCCGTCGAGGACGCGCATTTCCGCGAGCAGCGCCGACGGCGGGTCAGGCCAGGTGAAGTGCACCATCGCCACGTTGGCGTGACGCGCGACCAGCTCGGCCGGGGTGCCGCTGTCAAGGACGCGGCCGTCCCGCAGCACGACGATCCGGTCGCAGAGCGCCTCAGCTTCCACCATCTCGTGCGTCACCAGGAGCACCGTCGTCCCGTCGGCGTGCAGCTGCCGGATGGCGTCCCACACGTTGCGGCGCGCGGCTGGGTCAAGACCTTGCGTCAGCTCGTCGAGGATCACCAGCCGGGGCTGGTTAAGCAGGGCGAGCACGAGGAACAGGCGCTGCCGCTCGCCGCCGCTGAGCGAGGAGAACGCCGACTTGCGCCGCGCGGCCAGCCCGAACCGGTCGAGCAGTTCGCCGCCGTCCCGGGCGTGCTGCCGGGCGAACAACTCCACGGCCTCCGTAACCCGGAGCCGGTCAGGCAAGGCGGAGTCCTGGAGCTGGCTGCCGAGCAGCGGCCGCATCCGCGCGGCCTGGGTGACGGGGTCGAAGCCGAGCACGCTCAGCGTTCCGGAGTCAGGGCGCCGCAGCCCCTGGATGCACTCCACCGTCGTGGTTTTGCCCGCACCGTTGGCACCGGTCAGGCCGAGTATCTCGCCCGCGTGCACGTCCAGGTCCAGGTCGTCGACGACCACCCTGGTCCCGTATGCCTTGCGCAATCCGCGGACAGTGACAACATTGGATTTCACCATGCCACGATTTTGCGGGAATGCATTCGGGCAATACATCGCCGCATGGGCGGAACATATCCTCTATCGCTAGGTCATTGACCCTCTACCCCTGGTCATAGCGGGCTATGACCAGGGGTAGAAAACCTCGCTGAGCGCGCCGGATTTGCCCTTGCAAAAGGAATTACCGCGAATTCGCGCGGACGGGGCGGCCAGGGCGGGCGTCGTGGACGAGCTCCGTGTCGCGGACGACGAAGGTGCCGTTGACCAGGACATGGCGGATGCCTGTCGTGGGGCGGGTGCTCGCGGAGTAGGTGGCCTGGTCGGTGATCGCCGCTGGGTCGAACACCACGATGTCCGCGTCGGCGCCTACGGCGATCCGGCCCTTGCGCCGCATCGCGGGCACGTGGGCTTCCAGCAGCCGCGCCGGCTCAAGGCTGCACTTGGCGAGTGCCTCGGCTAGTTCCAGTGACCCGCCGTCGCGGGTGTCGCAGGTGCCGCGGGTGAGGAGCCGCAGCGCCCGGCCGAACGTGCCCGCGGTCCTGGGGTGCGTGAACGCTTCCGGGGGAAGCGGCCAGGCATCCTGGTCCGGCGTGGCGTTAGCCGATGACTCAGCCGGGCGCCAGGTCAGCGGCATCGCGTCGCTCGCCACGACCGCTCCGGGGAACAAGAGGTACCGCAGCAGGAGCTCCCGGTCGGCTGGGTCGTCGTCGTTCAGGTGCCTGATGATCGCCAGGCCGGCGGGGTCGGTGGCGCGCAACTCGCGGAGCCGGGCTTCGTCGGCGACCTGTTCGCCGGTCGGCGCGTAGGTGAGGTCAGCCGGCACCAGGCCGCGCTCGGCCAGCCGCTCGGGCGCCAGGAACGCTGCCCCGATCCCGGTCATCCCCGCCCCGTAGGGATATGCCTCCGTGGTCACCCGCGAGCCGGCGCGCTGCGCCCGGTCAACCAGGCTGAGTACCCGGTCCACGTGCCGCACCGTGGTGCTGTTGACGTGGCAGTAGTGCATGTGGGCGCCGGTCTGGTCGGCGGCGCGGACGATCTCTTCGGCCCCGTCGATCAGTGTCTGCGGGGTGAACTCGACGAGGTCGCGGCAGTGCGTGAACACCGGCACGCCGACCCCGGCGGCGAGGGCCGCGACCTGGAGGTACTCGGCTGGGTCCGCGCCCGGCGCGTAGCCGGCGAGGACGCCGATGCCCAGCGCGCCCTCGGTCAGGTCGGCTTCCAGCTGGCCCAGGACGCGGTTGGTCTCAGCCAGCGAGGCCGGGCGCTGCCAGTTGGGATCCGAGAAATACCGGAAGAGCCCGGCTAGGTCGGCATCGAGGCGCACCCCGGTCAGGGCCTCCTGCCGGGCCATGGCCCACGACGCCGCGAAGCCGTAGTTGATGGCCCGGCCGGCGCGCGCCGCCCGCTCGTAGGCGACGGCGACGGGCGAGATGCCCGCTTCCAGCTCCAGCGCCGTCGTCACGCCGTCCATGGCCTGCAGCCGCTGACCGCCGAGGTCGTGCGCGTGACTGTGCAGGTCGATGAACCCGGCGGTCACCACCTGGCCGGCGACGTCGACATCGAGGTGCCCGGCAGGCAAGCCCGAGCCGATCTGGGCCACCTGGGTACCCGTCAGGGCGACGTCCCGCACGGCATCCAAGCCGGATTCCGGGTCGATAACCCGTCCGCCTCGCAGCACTACGTGAAAATCAGCCATGATACGAGCATCCTCTCCTGCAGGCCGCTTTCGGAAGGACGCCGCGCCATGAGCACTGCTACCTGGACCACGGCCCGCTGGCACGCCTGCCCTGACGGCCATACCGACCCGAAAACCGGTGGCCCGTCGCGAGTGGTCGTCCCCGACGGTACCGGGCTCGCCCCGCGCTGCACCGCCTGCCACCAGCCGATGACCCCTGTCGACGGGACGCTGACCGGAACGTGGCGCATTGAGCAGTGCTGCGTGCCCGCCGACCCCAGCGGCCGCTGGTACGGGCCGCCCCGCGACCCCGCCGTCTGCACCCGCTGCTACGGCACCCGGCTGGTTGCCATCTGCACCACATGCCTGCTGCCCGGCTGTCCCGGTACTCATGCCGGCGCGTGCCAGGCCTGTGACGGCGAGGGCACCGTCCCCTGCGAGACCTGCGACGGCGAGGGGCACGTGTTCGACAAATCGGGCGAGGACAAGGGCCTCTGCCCCAACCGCGACTGCGTGGCCGGCGTGGTCCGGTGCCCGGCATGCCGCGGCGGGGGCGTTTCGCAGGCAGGCCGCTGAGACCAGTCCACGGTACGATCCTGGCCGTGGATGACTACCGCCAGATCGTGGCCGGCCTCCGCCAGGCGTACGGGGCCGCCGCGGCGGCCGACCGCGATGGCAGGGAGAAGGAAACCTTCAAGGTCGAGGAGCGGCGGCGCTTTCTTGGCCTGCTCCGCGACCGGGGCGCGACCAGCCTGCTTGAAGTGGGCGCCGGCACCGGGCACGACTCGCTGTACTTCCAGGAGCAGGGCCTGCGGGTCCTGTGCACCGACCTCTCGCCGGCCATGGTCGAGCTCTGCCGGGCGAAGGGGCTCGACGCACGCGTCGCCGACTTCCTCGGCCTCGGCGTTCCCCCGGCCTCATTCGACGCGGTCTACGCCCTGAACTGCCTGCTCCACGTCCCGACCGCTGACCTACCGCGCGTGCTGGCGGCGGTCGGCGAGGTGCTGGTGCCTGGCGGGTTGTGCTACGTGGGGACCTGGGGCGGAGCGGACGAGGAGGGCCCGGTGCGGGAGGACCGTTATCCGGTGCCCCGCTTCTTCGCGTTCCGCTCGGACGAAGTAATGCGACAGAAGCTAGCGGAACACTTCCACGTCCTGTCGTGCGCGACCTTCGACGCGGACGGGCACCACTTCCAGTCATTCATGCTGGAGAAGCCGAGGGCTGCTCTTTAGCGTGGGGCAAATAGAAATTCGCTGGCCACGGCGCCGGCTGGCGGATGATCATGGATCGTGCGGATTCTTGTCACCGGGCATCGCGGGCACGTGGGCGCTGTTGTAGCGGCTTACCTGGAAAGCCTGGGCCATGAAGTGGCCGGTTATGACCGCCGCGACGGCGACGACCTGCTGGACCTCGCCGCGGTCAAGCGGGCGGCGGACGGCTGTGCCGCTGTCGTGCACTCCGGGGCGCTCGCGCACGACACGGCGGGCAGCCCGGAAGACATCATGGCGATCAACGTCCTCGGGACCTGGCATGTGCTGCTAGCCGCCGAAGCCGCCGGCGTCAGCCGGGTAGTCCACTTCTCCAGCGGGCAGGTGTTCGGGCTCGCTGAGGGCGAGCGGCTGCCGGATTACTTCCCGGTCGACGACGCGCACCCGCGGCGGGCGATGCGTCCCTACGGCCTGTCCAAGGTCCTGGCCGAGGATCTGTGCGCGGGCTTCACCGCGCGGACCGGCATCGCGTCGGTGGCGCTGCGCCCCGCCTGGGTGTGGGATCCTGGCATGTACGCGCGGATCGAGGCGCAGTGGCAGGCCGAGCCCGCCGCCGAGTGGACGCCGACCTGGGAATACGGGCAGTTTGTCGATGTCCGCGACGTCGCCGAGGCCGTGCGGCTGGCACTAGAGGTGCCGCTGACGGGGCATCACCGGCTGCTGCTGTGCGCCGCCGACATCGCCGCCACCGAGGAGACCCTTGTGATGGCCGGGCGGTTCACCCCGTCCGTGCCCGTCCGCGACGCCGCGCGCTTCGTGCGGGAGCCGCGCCGCGCCCTGTTCGACTCCGCCGCGGCGGCACGCGTCCTCGGCTGGGCACCCCGCTACACCT
>Ga0310811_10005371_pt1 | contig 16209 bp, 17 predicted proteins | sample YCmetagenome_FD_207642 | JGI IMG/M metagenome (GOLD analysis project Ga0310811, IMG submission 207642) | Soil microbial communities from experimental microcosm in Duke University, North Carolina, United States - YC | ecosystem: Engineered > Artificial ecosystem > Soil microcosm > Unclassified ...
CCAGTGACAGATACGATATCGGCAAGACCACGATCAGAAGCGCGATCGCTTCGGCCCATCGCGCCGCGAAAGAAAACGGCAACGCGGCAATCTGTGGTTTGAGATATCCGCTCGCCGCCGCGCCGCCGATGGCCGAAGCGAAGGTGCTGATCACCGTGACGCCGATTTGCACGGTGGCTAAGAAGCGATCGGGATCTTCCTTGAGACGCGCCACGACGGCGGCCGATCGAACGCCGCGCTCGAGCAAAGCATCGATGCGGCTTTTACGCATGGCGATCATGGCGATTTCTGATGCCGCGAAAAATCCATTGGCGAGGATCAGGAAAAAAATCACAATCGGTTCGAGCCAAATGTAGTCTGTGGTCATGTCACTGTCTCCTGGTCTTTGCCGCTGGCAAAATCGGCAAAAGCGCTGGCACTGTCGGCGGATTTAGCAATGGAATTGGCGATGGAACGCCATGATTGCGAGGCAGGGTTCGGCGATCGGTTTGGTGGGGATTCTAGCGCCATGCCGGCAAAAGGCAAGGGGAGCGTTTACCGTCCAGATCGTTTCGCGTAGGATATCCCCGGTATGGCGGAGAAGCAGAACGAAACGACCTCCATTCAAGGAACCATCGGGCGCATCACCTACCAACACCCGGAAACGCACTACACGGTGGCGCGTCTGGACGAGCAAGACGGCGGCGGAATAACCATCGTCGGGAGTATTTTTCCCGTCTCTGAAGGTGAGGAGATTAAAGTGACGGGCGCATGGAAGCGCCATGCCCGCTATGGCCTGCAGTTTCAGGTCGATCACTGGATGAAGGTCGATCCGGCGACCCGCGAAGGAATCGAGAAATATCTCGGCTCGGGGTTGATCAAAGGCATAGGTCCGACCTATGCGAAACGGCTCGTCGCGGCTTTTGGACTCGAGACCCTCCAGATTTTGTCAGAGCAGCCGCTGCGCGTGATGGATGTCGGCGGCATCGGCGAAGTGCGCGCGCGCCGGATCATTCAGGCGTGGCAACAACAGCGCGGTATGCAGGATGTCATGGTTTTTCTTCAAGGTCATGGCGTGGGGGCTTCGCTGGCGCTCCGAATCTATCGCGTTTTTGGCGCGGAGACCATGACCCAAGTTCGTGAGAACCCCTACGCATTGGCGCAGCAGGTGCACGGCATCGGATTCCTGTTGGCTGACCGTTTGGCCAATCAGATCGGCATCCGAGGTGACTTTCCCCTGCGGGTACAAGCTGGAGTTTTGCATGTGCTGCGCGAGATGGCGGAGCGCGGCCATTGCTTCGCTGCGCTTACAGCGCTCAAGCAAAGTGTCGCGGCTCTCTTGAATGTGGACGAGGATCCGGTGGAAGCCGCGATCGGGACGCTCGCAGTCAAAGGCAATCTCGTGCTGCACGAGACCGAAAATGCGGATACCCAAGTGTATTTGGAGGAGCTTTACCAAGCGGAGCGCCGGATTGTTCGTGCCATGCAAGATCTTTTATCGACACCCTCCACTTTGGAGGGCACGCCGCTGCTCACCCAGCGCGAATCGTCGAACGGCCTCCCGCGCGGAAAGGTGGATCTGGTCAGTCCCGAATTGTTTGCGCCATCGGCGGTCACTCTCGATGAAGAGCAGATGCGCGCCGCCGAGCAGGCGCTCAAAGAAAAGGTTCTAGTGATCACCGGCGGCCCGGGCACGGGGAAAACGACCCTTCTGACCGCGCTTCTGGCCGTCTTGAACCGGGCCAAGCTGCGCTTCGCATTGGCGGCTCCCACCGGCCGAGCCGCCAAACGGATTTGCGAAAGCACCGGAGAAGAAGCACTGACCATCCATCGGTTACTCGAGTACAACCCGCGCGACGGCGGTTTTCAGCGCAATGAAGAAAATCCACTGGAAGCCGATTTCATCATCATCGACGAAACCTCGATGGTCGATTTGCCCTTGATGGATCACTTGCTGCGCGCTATCGATCCGCGCAGCCACCTGATCCTTCTCGGCGATGTTGATCAGCTGCCGTCCGTTGGACCGGGCAGCGTGCTGCGCGATTTTATCGATTCCGGCGTCGTTCCCAAATTTGTCTTGCGGCGAATCTTTCGCCAGGACCGCGAAAGCTTGATCGTCGCGAACGCGCATCGGATCCTGCAAGGCAAGTCACTCTGGTTAGGTGAAAGCGGCGACAACCGCGACTTTGCATTCCTCGCGCATGAATCTGAGGATGAAATTCTTACCACGTTGAAAACGCTGGTAGGTGAGGAGATTCCGTTATCGCTCCAGCTGAATCCAAACGAGGTGGTTCAGTCCATTCAGGTGCTGACGCCGATGCATCGCGGCCTGCTCGGGACGGTCAATCTGAACAAGGAGCTGCAAGCGCTGCTGAATCGTAACGGTGCCGCTTTGGAGCGCGCTGGAGCGCGATTACGCGCCGGCGATAAGGTGATGCAGTTGCGGAACAATTACGAAAAGGGCGTCTTTAATGGCGATCTTGGAAAAATTGCCAGCATCGATCCGGAGGATGGCAGCGCGAAAATCGATTTTATCGATCGCATTGTCGAATACGATTCCGACGAGCTCGATGAAATCACTCTAGCCTATGCGACCTCAGTGCATAAAAGCCAAGGCAGCGAGTATCCCGCGGTGGTGATCCCGCTGCACACCTCGCATTATGTGATGCTGCACCGGAGCATCCTGTATACCGCGGTGACGCGCGGCAAAAAATTGGTCGTGATCGTCGGCAGCCGCAAGGCTTTGGCGATGGCGATCCGCAATGTTCGTTTGGAGAGGCGGAATACCGGGTTAACCGAAAAGCTCCGAAGTCTAATTCGCCATCCGGCGGATGTTATCTAACGGGAACAACACATCCTGAGTTGTCCGTGGAGCGCGACCGGATTAGTGAAAACAATCGACCAAGTCTCGGGTCGGTATGCTCGATGTTGAGTTTTTTGAGGCAAGCCCAGAGCGTCGCTTGATTGCTGTTGATGACCGGTTTGCCCAAATCCTCTTCCAAGTCCGAAATGGCTTCGATCATCCGCGTATTCGTGCAGCTCAGAAAATAACCGTCGGCATCCGCCCGGCTATTTTCTTTGACGACAGCTTTCCACTCTCGGGGCGTCACCGCCGCATAGGCATGCGTTTCAAGACCGAGCCCCACCTCATGCAGCACCTGGTAACCAATTTCACTCAGATAGTTCACTTCGAGCTGATTGGTGGATTGAACATAGGGGCTTACGAGCACGAGCTTCTTGATTCCCGATTGATCGAAAGCCTGCGTGATCGCCTGCGCTGTGGTGATGGTCGGACAGCCGCTTGCTTGTTCGATGATTTCGATCAGCGCCTTTTCATGGGCTCGGCCGCTCTCCATCGAGTTGGCCGTGCAGTGAAACACGATCACTCCGGGTTTCACGTCCGAAATCGCCTGCGCCGCTTCGGTTAGCGGCTGTTTGAGCTCGCTCAGCGGTTTGCGAAATTTGCCGGTCATGCGTAACCGGGTGACATGTACGCCGACACCGGCGGGCGCGTAGGTGTTAAACTGCGGCTCGGTCAGGCGATTGCTCGATGGGATGATCAAGCCGATGCGGGGTTCAGAATTCATTTGTGTCCAAAGCGTTCGAACAGTTCAAATCGTGTCAATCGTTCGCGTTGCTCGCTCCGTTCAACCACTCTGCTTTGCTCAAACCTTTTGAACGGGCTTGAACCATAGCTTACAGTCCCGGCGCTCCGAGGCTATAAAAGCGGCGCGCATTGCCGTGCAGAAACGCCGCTTTGTCGTCGGCGGTGATTTCGTCATTCTCGAGAAATTCATTGATCTCATGCTTGCAAAATTCGTTATTAACCTCGTGTGGATAGTCGCTCGAATAAACCCAGGGCTTGTTGCCGACCCGTTTTATCGCGTGAGCGACATCGGGCTCTTCGCCTTCGCAGCCGACGAAAATTCGGCCGGCATCAATGTGCCGCGCGATGTATTCGCTCACTTTCTCTTTGGGTCGAAGCTCTAAAAAGCGCTGACGCGGATCATGCTGAATATGAGTTTCCCAGGAGCGGTCGAAGCGCTCCAAACACACGAGAAGCCAAGCAACGCCGCCTTCCATAAAGCCGAATTTCACGTTCGGGTATTTGTCGAAAACGCCGTTGAAGACAATCCCGCCAAAGGAGATCATCTGGCCGAAAGGATGACCTAACGAGTGGACGGGTGCATATGGGCTTACGTCATCCAGTCCCAAATTTTCATGAGCGCCGCCGTGAATCCCGATGGCACAGCCAAGCCGGTTCGCTTCCTCGTAAATCGGCCAGTAACGCTGATCGCCGAGATTAGCTTGGATACCGGTGGAGGGCAGCATTGCGCCGCACATGCCCAGTTCGTTGACAATCCTGCGCAACTCCTCGACAGCGGCCGAGGGTTCCTGGAGTGGAATCAGACCCATCGCCTTGAAGCGCGGATTTTTTTTCATGTAGGTATTGTGAATCCAATCGTTGTAGGCGCGTGCGACATCGATTGCCCAGTCGCGGCTAACAATTTTTCCGAACGCCAAACCCAGTGTGGTGTAAAGTACTGTGGTTTCGATGCCCACGTCCTCCAAGAAATTAACCCAACCATCGGGGCCTACCTTGTTGAATGCGCCTGGCTGAAAATCGTGCAGGTTGGCGGAGTGCAGATGGTCGAGGGGCGGAAATGGATTGAAGAAGCTGTGGGTCTCATATTTATCGCGATAGGCTTGCGGCATGTAATTGATGATCGCCTGGCAATCTTCGATCACGTGACCGTCGCCATCTATGATTGTGTGGCCGTTGAACGCCATGGGGATGCCCTCCTCAGGTTAGGTCATCAAGCGTGATCATTTTTGTCAAGTCCGAACATTTCCTGGTCTGACCAACAGGCGTGAATTAGAAATTAAGTGCCCGCTCCACCGAACCATTTCACATAGAGTTGATCGTAGGCACCGCTTTCTTTCAGCTTCAGCAGAGCTTCGTTGATGCGCTTTCGTAGTGGGCTATTGGAGGGAAACACAATGCCGTAGTTTTCCTTGCGAAACATTGCGCCTACGGTTTGTGCATTACCTTTGCCTTCATGGGCGGTGTAATAGAGAAGAATGGGCGTGTCATAGACGACGGCATCGATTTGGTGCTTTTCGAGTGCCTGGTACGCTTCTTCAATTTTCGCGAATTCGATCGGCTCGAGGTTGCGCTGGCGCAGATATTCCGCGGAAGTACTGCCGTGAATGCTGCCCACGCGTTTCCCCGGCAAATCCTCGGGACCGTTAATATCACCGCGCAATTGCTGCACGGTCAATGACGAAGTGACGGCCGCCGTAAAGTAGGCGATGAAAACCACGCTCATAAACATCCAGAGCACCGCGATGATACGCGCGATCGCCGCGCGCGGCATCTGATCCGCCTGGGTGGCTAGGGTGGAAGCGGCCCACCAGCAAGCCTCGAAAATTCCGGGAAAATAGGATCGATTTGTCAACATGCCAGTGGGATTGCGCCGCTCGAACCACCAAACCAGGTGGGCCATCAAGAAAAGAATCAACGCGACGGCTAGCACATAGAGCAGCACTGTCGTCGAGAACAGGCTTCCGACGATCGCTTCGACGAAAGCAGTACGGCTTCCTTGTACCGGCGTAAGGATCTGCAATCCGGAATCGAACATCGGCTGGGAAAAATCGAAATCGATTTCCCGGTCCGCCGTAATCGAGATCGCGGCGATACCAACGGAGGCATCGTTCGATTTTACCGCGTCCAACAACTCTTTCACCGTCGGTTTGACCACGAATTCCGACTGAATATTTAGTTGCCTGGCGATTTCCTGCCAGAGCTCGATGCTGAAACCCGTGAGTTGTCCCTGCTGCTCATAAACAAACGGTCGGACCAAACGCGTGGCGACCCGCAGTTTGCTCGGCTGGGATTGGCCGAACGTGTACGGAGCGAAACATAGGATGAAGAGAACGACGGCGAATCGGCGCATTTTGCTACGGAGCTGTAAATTACTGGACGGTGGCCGTCACGGTGAGGTTAGTTTCGTCGGTGCTCGAGCGGCTTGAGTAGCCGAGAATTTGCCGAGTGACCTCGTGTAGCTTACTCGTGGACCCACCGACCGCGATTGCTTCGCCATTAGGCACGATCAAGTCCGTCGACGCTTCGGTAAAATCGATGCCGCCCGGTCGATCGATGGAAAAATAGCTGATGCGTGGCGTCAGGCGCAGTCTGATTTGACCATCGCGAAGGATTGCAGCGCCGACGCGGAGCGATGTTCCGACACCGTTAAACACAACGCGCCGCTCGATGTAGCCGAGGCCGAGTGCGTAATTGTAGTAGTAAGCCGCCTCGCTTTGCGGCACCCGAGTTGCGATGGTAAGTATCGATTCGCTCCCATCCAACACGAGAGTAAAAATTCCGTTGGAACGTTCTACCGTCGTCCGGCGATCATCCGCGGCGATTCTGCCGGACGGGCGGACCGTCCCTCTGCGGACGACGATGCTGCCGCTGCCTTGGACACCGGCGTGGTCGCTGCTGCCCGTTTGGTGGGTTTCGAGAACCACCTTGATATTGCGGCGAGTCTGCGCCCCCACGATTTCGCTGCCGCGTAACTGCCAAACCAAGCTCGATACGACCAGCGTAAGTACAACTCTGGGATGCTTATGAATCGCCACCGTCATGGTCGGCTTGCGGGCAGCAATGAAAAATCGACAACCTTTTGCAGATCGAAATCCGTTGGGATCGGCCGTTCCTGACGCAGGATATCGAGATAGCCGCGCGCGACTTTGGGATTGAGCTTTCCGTCTTTGTTGAGAAGTCGAATCAAAGTGGCGTAGGTATTTTCCGCTTCCTGTTGATTCACTTTGAATTTGTCGATGATCATCTTCACGCTTTCGGCGCGGTTGGCGCGCAACCAGGCGAGGGACTCCATCACGGCGGCGACCGTACGCCGCACCGACTCGCGATTGGTCTTGATCTCGTTCTGTGAAGTGACCAAGCCGACATAAGGAATGTCCGCGAGATCGCCGAGCTGCATGAATTTCTTATAGCCGAGGGAGACCGCTTTATCGTCGAACGGCGGCGTCAATACGGTTGCGACCACGCGGTTCGCCGTCAGGGCACGAAAGCTGTCTGCAGTGCCACCGGTGTTGATGATGTGCACTTCTTTGTCATTGAGCTCGGATTTCTTCAAAAACGCCTGAAAAAAATAGTAGGGAGATGTGCGAATCCCGGAGAGCGCGACCGTCTTGCCGATCAGATCTTGCGGCTTATTGATGTCCTTGTTCGTGACCAATACCCAGGGAGAGCTGTCGCAAAAGCTAATCACGATCACCAGCGGCAGTCCGGCCACGGCCGCGGAAATCCCGGTGGATACGGAAGTGAAGTAATTGATGTTTCCGGCGACCACCGCTTGGGGCTGAATCGTCGTCCCCATCTGGATGTATTCCGACTCGATGCCGTATTTTTTGTAAATGCCTTTTTCCTGCGCGACATAGAACGGCATGTAAGAAAACGCCAGGGACGGAAAGCCGATTCTAATTTTGTACGTGCTTTCCGCTGCGAGAGCAAATTTAGTTGTGAGAATAGCCAGCGTACACAAAGAGGCGAAAAATAGAACGCGTAGCTTCATCACGAGATCCTCAACCAACGGCGGATTTCGCTGGCTTCTCATTCCATAGACGGCAGGCGTGCCTCAGAGCGGTGGGCTTGGGCAGGTTCTTGAGCCGAAAAAAATCGACGGCGTTTTTGCCGAGCAATTTTTCTTTCTGCGCAAATGTTAACTCCTTGCCGTCGACGATGTCTTTGACCGAGTAAGGGAAGTGACAGTCCCAATGGCAGTAGTCCGACGCGTACATAACCGTGTTCTCGCCGTTGGCGGCAAAAACACGGTCCAGACCGCTTTCTTCCGATTCGCACGTCAAAGTCAGTTGCTCGCCGCGAATGATATCACTCGGACGCCTTCTAAGATCGGGCATCTGCGGCGCGAGTTTTTCGATATGCTCGTCGAAGCGCTCGGCCCAGAAGGGCAGCCAGCCTGCGCCGCCTTCCATAAAGCCGACGCGGAGTTTCGGGTAGCGGTCGAAGACACCCTCGCCGATCATGTGCATCATGGCGATCATCAGCTCGAACGGAAATGCGGTCATGTGCACATAAGCATATTTGCGCAGGCGCTCGCTGCCCGCGCCCATGACGCCGGAAACACCGGGTACGCCATCATGGCCGGTTTGCGGGTGCACGCTGAGCGGCATCCCGATCTCCTGGGCGCATTGGTAAATGGGATCGAACATCCGGTCGCCCATATTGTTCAAGCCATAGACGTTGGTCGGAAGCATCGCCGTCACCGCGCCGGCTTTTTTTAGGTACTCGAGCTCTTTTATGGCGGCCGGCGGATCCTGGCAAGGAATCAAACCGACCGCGAGCAAACGCTGCGGGTTCGTCGAACAATATTCGATCAGCCAATCGTTCACCGCGCGACAGAGCACCGCCGCGAGTTCCTTATTCATCAAACCATTGACGGTAAGCGCGATTTGAGTGCCGAAGAGAATGGCAACGTCGATGCCTTCCTCGTCCATATCCTTGAGCCGGGCTTGCGGATCCACCATGCCGGCGCGATAACCGCGCGCCTTTTCGGTCATCGGACCCGATACACCCGGGCCGAGGCCTTGGGATGCCGACCAGAGTCGCCCTTCCAACAGAATGCGGGAATTGCCTTCGTTATCTTTCAACCGAACGGGCGCCTGGGAACGCCATTTTTCGGGCATGCGCGAGGCCAAGTCGACATTACCTTCGTACACATGACCGTCAGCGTCGACGACCAGCAGATCGTCAAAATTTTCCATCGTTTTTCTCCGAATAGAATGCTGCAGCGCAGCCCCATCGAGCCACTCGGGATAAGACGTACCATAGCAAAAGTATTTCGAGCAACCGCAATTGAAGTGACGAGATCTTACCCGGTTTGAAAGCCGGGGCACGATTCGATATGCAAGCATTAGTGATGCAGCAGATTTTGCAAGACAGTTTGCGCGGCAAAAAATTGGCGCGCGATGAAGTGATGGCGCTTAGCGCGGCAGCAGATGATGACGTTCAGGCTCTGCTCGAGACCGCAGCGGCCATACGCAATCAACACAAAGGGCGGACGGTCACTTTTTCACCGAAAGTTTTTGTGCCGCTGACCAATCTGTGCCGCGACTTTTGCGGCTACTGCACGTTTCGAAAAGCCCCGGATGAACCCGGCGCAAAGACCATGACGCTGGACGAGGTTTTGCGCATCGTCAATCACGGCAAGCGCCTCGGTTGCACGGAAGTGCTCTTCAGCCTCGGCGATAAGCCGGAAGCGATATATCCCGAGATGAAAAAGTTTCTCTCGCAACGCGGCCATCAAAGGACGTTGGATTATTTGCACGAATCTTGCCGCAGCGTCTTGGAGGAAACGGGTTTGTTGCCGCATTCGAACCCCGGCGTGATGGGCAGGGGGGATCTCGAACGCTTGAAGCAGGTCAATGCCAGCATGGGGTTGATGGTCGAAAGCGTAAGCGAGCGGCTGCTCATGCCGGGCGCCGCCCATGACAATGCACCGGATAAAAAACCTGCAGTTCGCCTAAAGACGCTTGAAGAAGCTGGAAAGCTCCGCATCCCGTTCACGACGGGAATCTTGATTGGCATCGGCGAAAACTGGGCAGAACGGATCGATGCCTTGCTCGCGATTCGCGATCTCCACGCGCGCTACGGCCACATTCAGGAAGTGATCGTACAAAATTTTCGCGCCAAGCCGACCATTCCCATGCAAGCTCATCCAGACGCCAGCCGCGACGATATGCTTAAAACGATCGCGTTGGCGCGGTTGATTTTTGGCGGTGAGATGAATCTCCAGGCGCCGCCCAATTTAACACCCGATGGCTATGAGCTCTATTTAGAGGCCGGCATCAACGATTGGGGTGGCGTTTCGCCGCTGACGCCCGATTTTATCAATCCGGAAGCGCCCTGGCCGGCGTTAAAGACTTTGAGTCAGAAAAGCGCCGCGGCTGGTTTTCACTTACAGGCGCGATTACCCATTTATCCTGAGTACATTCGGGAGGAATTTCTCGCCCCATCGGTCCTTCGTTGTATCGAGCGACTTGCCGGCGCTGACGGTTTGGTGCGCGACAACGGCCCGCTGACGAACGGATCACTCGATGCCTTCAATATGTCATCGAGCCCAGGACTCTGCGGATGATTCTGGCTCTTACCGGCGGTACCGGGGGTGCAAAGCTAATCGAAGGGCTCGCCGCTGAATTGGACGCTGACGAGCTCACGATCGTTTGTAACACCGCCGATGATACACTGGTTCACGGGCTTTACGTCTCGCCGGATCTCGACACGATCACTTACACACTGGCGGGGTTGATTGATCCTGACCAAGGATGGGGCGTGCGATATGACACATTTGCCGTGTTACAGCAGCTCGGACAGTTGGGGGTCGAAACCTGGTTCAAACTTGGTGATCGAGATCTCGCGCTGCATATCAGGCGCACGCAATTGATCAACGAAGGACTGAAACTGTCGGAGGTGACCGATCAACTATGCCGAGCTCTGAGCATCAAGCCCAAGATTCTGCCCATGAGCGATGAGAAAGTTCAGACGCGCGTGAACACGCCGCAGGGGGAAATTTCCTTCCAGGAGTTTTTTGTCAAGGAGCATTGGACTCGTGAGGTGACGGGAATTCATTTCGCGGGTGTTGAACAGAGCCAGCCCGCGCCCGGCGTGCTCGAAGCGATGCGCCGGGCCGAAGGCGTTATCGTCTGTCCCAGCAATCCGATCACCAGTATTGGGCCGATCCTCGCTGTGCCGGGAATTCGTTCGGCTCTAGCGGCCCTCGAGGTGCCTGTTGTTGGTGTCAGCCCGCTGATCGGCGCGACAGCCATCTCCGGACCGGCGCATAAACTGATGCTCGCTTGCGGCTACGACCCGTCATCGCTCGGCGTTGCGCGCCATTATGGCGATATTCTCGATCGCCTGTTCATTGCGGCAGAAGACCAGAACCTGGCAAGCTCGATTCAGGATCTTTCGATCGGCCCGGTTTGCACGGACATTCGCATGATGACTGCCAATGACAAACGCCGCCTCGCCGCCGAGGTCTTGGCGGCCCTGGAAAAATAGTCTAAGGAATTCTCTCTGAAATAAGAATGCGAGTCGCCGCACTCATACCCGTGAAGGGTTTCAGCAAAGCAAAACAACGCCTCGGCGGCTTGCTGAGTCGTGCCGGACGCGAAGTTTTGGCCGAAGCGATGTTCCGGGACGTCTTGCGTCAGGCGGTCGGCGCGCGCGGTCTCGAAGCGACGTTTGTAGTGACGGGGAATAAAGACGTAGCCGCGATCGCATCCACAGGGGGCGCTGAAGTTATACTCGAACCAACCGAACGGGGTGAAACCGGTGCCGTCGACTTTGCCCGATCTCGATTGAAAAATGATGGTTGGGAAGCCGTCTTGATCATTCCCGGCGACCTGCCGCTCGTGCGTGCCGAAGATATCGAGATGATTCTCGCGCAAGTTCCCGCCGATGCTAGAGCGCCTTTCGCGTTGCTCATACCCTCGCATGATCGGCTCGGTACGAACGGGCTACTCCTGGCGCCGCCGGACCTGGTTCAGCTCCGATTCGGCTACGACAGTTTCAGTTTTCATATGAATCAACTGAGCACACATCGATTGCCGGCGCGTTTTTATGAAAACGAGCGCATTGCCCTGGACATCGACGAACCGAAGGATCTGGAACGATTTCTTTCCTATACGATGGAAGACGGTGAGACCACAAAGGCTCTGCGCCGAATGATGGCCGAGGCGGATCTCTGGCAGATTCGGTCTTCCGGTGGCGCATGAAGCGGCTTGAACTGATCGCGCTCGATGGGCTGGGAGAGATTTGCGGTGGTGATTCGGTTGGCAGTTTGATTTGTGATAGCTGCGCGCACCAGCAAATCAGTCTTCAAGACAATGACGTGCTGGTCGTCGCACAAAAAATAATTTCGAAAGCGGAAGGGCGCGTGCGTTCTCTCGACGAGATCAAGCCATCGCGGCGCGCGGTCGAATTAGGACATGAATTATCTAAAGATCCGGAGCTCGTCGAAACCATACTGAGCGAAAGCCGGCGCATCGTGCGGAGCGGTGGCAGGGCGTTGATCGTTGAAACCCATCACGGTTTTATCTGCGCAAACGCCGGGGTCGACCAATCCAACGTGGGTTTGAAGCAAGTGACATTACTACCGGAAGATCCGGATCGTTCAGCACGTCAATTGCGCACCACGATTTATCAGCGCACCGGCAAACATCTTGGAGTGATTATCAGCGACAGTTTCGGTCGGCCGTGGCGGCTGGGCACGGTCGATGTCGCGATCGGCGTCGCGGGCATGGCTCCGATCAAGGACGAAAGAGGCATGCACGACCGGTACGGATATGAGCTCAAGGCGGCGGTTTCGGCGGTTGCGGATGAGCTTGCCGCGGCGGCCGAATTGGTGATGGGCAAATGCGATAATGTTCCAGTCGTACTCGTGCGTGGCTATGATGTGCAAACAAAGGAGGATGGATCGGCGCGGGAACTTCTTCGACCCGATGCGGAGGATCTCTTTCGCTAGTTCGAAAACTGAACATGAACGAATTGAAAGTGGCAATCGTGGGCGGCACCGGCAATCTGGGCAGCGCCTTGGCGCTTCGCCTGGGCGCGCCCGGCGTCAAGATCATCATCGGCTCCCGTGACGCTGAAAAAGCGCGCAACGCCGTCGAAACACTGCGGCCGAAACTTCGTGCCGGGGAAATGTTCGGCACGACTAATCGCGACGCAGTCAAAGACGCAGACTTTATCGTGATTGCGGTTCCGTACGAAGGGCACGCGCAAATGGTTTCAGATCTCAAAGGGCAGCTCAGCGGTAAAATCCTCATCGACACCGTGGTGCCGCTCAACAAGGTGAAGCCGTTTGTGCCTGCCGCGGGCTCCGCGCTGCAGGAAGCGCAGCAAATTTTAGACGGTGAAGCTCCGGTGATCGGTGCCCTTCACAATATATCGGCCGTCGATCTGGGCGATGTCGACTCATCCGTCGGTGATGTTCTGGTGTGCGGTGATGATAATGCGGCTAAACAGAAAGTCATGGAGATCATCGAACGCATCGGTGCCAGCGCGTATGACGGCGGCCCCGCAAGCAACGCCTACGTAATCGAAGGACTGACCGGCGTCATTATTCATCTCAACCGCAAATACAAATCGAAACACGGCAGCATCAGGATTACCGGAATCAAGAACCACTGAGCCGCCCGTCCGAGATTACCCCGCCCATTTCAACCGTAAAAATTACTGATTGCGCACCATTTTTGTCTGGAGCGAGTTATCGCTCGCTCTGGAGCAGAGGGAAAAACGCCAAATTTTCCTCTGAACATCCTTGGCCGTAGTGGCTCGCTTATTGCCTATGGTCAGCTGCGTGAAAGTTGAAAGACGATTCTTCTTAAAAACAGCAGCACTCGCCGCAATATCACTGTACGGGCGCGGTATAGCGGCGGCGCTGGACACAAGTCGGCCGGCTCGTTTTCTTCCTGAGGAACGCCGCGTAATCGAAGACTATTATCGCCAAACCCCAAAGGGCAAAGGGAAGGGTTTGCCGCCGGGGCTAGCGAAGCGAGGCGGAAATTTGCCTCCCGGTTTGCAGAAGCACCTCGAAAAGAACGGCCAGCTCCCTCCAGGTTTGCAAAAGCGCTTAGAGCCGCTGCCGGTCGATTTGGACCGGCGCTTGCCTAGGCTCCCGGAATATTGGGAACGGGTGGTGCTCGAGCGCGATGTGATCCTGATCGATCGACGTACCAATCGGATTCTCGACATCATCGAAAATATTGCCGCCTTGGCTACTGGCCAATGATTGATTGACTCTAGCCCAGCTCGGCTGGGTGGACATTTCCTCGCCATTTTCCTTCTGGTTTCAGATATTTAGCACGGACCGCTCCAAATACCTTCGGCTGTTAACCTTTCCCGCCATGGTGCGTCTAAGTGTTTGTAAGGGATGGGAATTCGCGGCACGAGAAGCAAATGACCAATCCTGAAGAACTTCGGGACGAACAGTTAGTAGAATTGTGTCGGCAAGGCGAAAGACACTATTTCGATGTACTTGTGCGTCGATATATGGAAAAAGCATTTCGGATCGCGTTTGATTTCACGCGAAATACCGAAACGGCGAAAGATCTTTCGCAGGATGCGTTCCTACGGGCGTTTGCGAACATCAAGCAGTTTGACGGCCGCTCGAGTTTCTATACCTGGTTTTATCGGATCGTGGTAAACCTTTGCCTCGATCATGCGCGGCGTCAACAGCGCGTCGGATGGGAGTCCCTCGACCGCATAACGGAGGAACCCGGTGAGCATAGGGAACTGGCCGACTCAACATTTGCCCCGGATCAGCAAGCGATTGCGAGTGAAGCCAAACGGCGGGTCGACCAGACCCTTGAAACGATGCCGAACAAACAACGGACGGCCTTCTTGCTGAGAAATCATCAGGGATTGTCGATTGCCGATGTTGCCAAGGTCATGAAAACCACAGAGGGCACAGTGCGGGTTTATCTCCATCGCGCGGTGGCCGCGTTGCGTCAAAGTCTTTTGGAACTTGTGTAGGGAGAAATTATGAAAAACGCCATGCCATTGCAGAGTGCATGTAAAGAGTTCGAAGAAGATTTGGTGCTTTACTATTACGGTGAAACGAGCGAGGACGAGCGCCGCCGTGTCGGCCAGCACCTCTTCGGATGTTTGCGCTGCCAAGGGTTTCTCGGTGATCTACAGCGCTTGCTGCCGCAGATGGCGAGAACCGAAGAGTTACCGCAGTCCTTCTGGGACAATTACTATCGGGAAACCGTTGCGAAATTGGCGCAACAAGACGAACGCAAGCACTGGTGGCGGTCGCTGATTCCGCAGATGAAAATCTGGATGGTGCCGGCACTCGGCACGGTGGCCATGACGGTCTTGGTGATTGGCCTGCTGTTCGGAAAAGGTAACCTGAGCTCGTTTACGCTTCGGCCAGCGGAAAAAATTCCGCATGAAATTTTGGCCGACGAAAACCAGTTGCAATTTTTCGAGTCCATGGACTTGCTCGAGTCGCTGAGTAAGCTGCAGTCTCTGGACGAACAAAAGCCGGAGGCGGTGAACACGCAATCGAGCCGGATGAGATTTCAAAGCGGTACCGTCTAGGCGGCCGACTCGTTTCAATTGAAGCATATGCGGAAAGAAAAGTTAATCAGTCTCATACTCGGATCGTTCCTGCTCCTGACCGCTCAGGTGGCGAGCGCGGCGGGCGATAATTGGCGCAACTTAACGCCCACGGAAAAAGACCGGGTGTTGGAAAATTATCAGCGTTGGCAGAGACTGCCGCAACAGGATAAGGAACACCTGCGCGAGGAATGGAACCGCTGGCAGCGCCTACCCAAGGACGAGCGCGAGCGCATCAAACAACGCTACGATCAACAACAACGGCGCGACCGGCACAGAGACTAATTTTCGCGCGAACTCGACGTCGTTAAGCCGCAGCCCAATCGTTTTCCCTCTACCCATCCTGGCTGGGGCGCAGCATGCTGCGCCCTGCTATCTGACGCCGCTCTGCAGTCATCCTCCGATCAGGACGCAGCCGGAACCGCCGGAATAATCTCCTGGCTCATAACTGCTTGGTCAAAACGTCTAAATACTCAGAGGAGGAATATCAGGAAGTGATGACGAGTTTTTCGCAAGGAGGAAATATGAAGACCATTGCGCTGATCGCTTTGATGGCCATCGGCCTCGTCGCGGCTTCCGGCTGCTACTGGCATCATCACCGCTACAATGATCGCGACAGCTATTACTCGCGCTAAGCTTACGACGCGCTGCTCCGGTATTAATTACAAGCCGGAGCAGTTTCCTGCCCAGCTGCCAGATCACATCGCGTAGTACGCGGCACAATTGTCCCAGAGAATTCGCCTTTTATCCGCGTCGCTGATCGGCAATTTGAGAAAGTGGTGTACTGCCTCGGGAAATTTTGAATCGCCGTGCGGATAATCCGTCGAGAACACGACATTGTTGCCACCCATGTAGTCGATGACATGGGTGATCGTGGCTTCGTCCGGTTCCACCGAGACGACACATTGGCGTTTGAAATATTCGCTCGGCGGCCGCTTTACGTCCGGCGCCCAAACATCACCCTCGCGTTCCCATCCTTCATCGAGACGCCATAAGAGCCACGGCAACCAGCTGCAGTTCGCCTCGAGGAAGCCAACCCGCAGTTTTGGATGACGCGCGAG
>Ga0310811_10005372_pt1 | contig 16208 bp, 14 predicted proteins | sample YCmetagenome_FD_207642 | JGI IMG/M metagenome (GOLD analysis project Ga0310811, IMG submission 207642) | Soil microbial communities from experimental microcosm in Duke University, North Carolina, United States - YC | ecosystem: Engineered > Artificial ecosystem > Soil microcosm > Unclassified ...
CGCCGAGTAGCCCCGAACAGCCCGCAGGGGGCAGGGGGTTTCGTGTACCTCCAGGGTACGCACTCCCGCCGACAACCCCGTCCCGCGGGTGATTTACCTGATCGGCGACCTGTCGTCAGGCGGGCTGCAAAACGCCACGAATCGGGCGCGCGTCAAGAAATCGGCACCCTCGGACGGCACTCCCGCCTATCGCCGGACCGCCAGGTCCGGGTACCGTCGTCGGGAGCACTAGTGTGCCGGGCCACCCACGGGCACGGCCCGCGCGAGGCGATGGCAAGGGACTGGAGAACGATGACGCAGGGAACGGGCACGGGCCTTCCGACGAACGCGGCCGGAATACCCAACGGTCAGTTCGCGGGGCGCCTCATCGAGTTCAGCGATGTCGAACTGGATCGCAAGTACCCGCGCGGGGTCTATCTGAACTTCCACGGCTACCCGGATTTCTCGGTGTACGCCCGGCAGGCCGTGCAGATCGCCGACCCGCCCGCGGAGCTGTCCGTGGACGAGGTCCGGGTGACCGACGTGATCGCGGCGAACCTGCTCGCCTCCGGCACCGGCGACCCGCTCTACCAGCAAGGCCGTCCCCCGACGGCCACGCCGGAGGGCTGGACCTGGACGCACGAGGCGCGCAGCCGGCGGCTGTTCCTGGTCCCGGCGGAGCTCAACGGCTCCTTCCGGCACCACGGCGGCGTGGCCACGCTGCAGCTGGACCGGGGCAAGTCCGGCCTGTGGCACGAGGGCATGCTCGACCCGGTGGCCTTCGAGCGCTCCGGTTCGGTGCCCGAGGACGCGATGCTGCAGCTCGAATCGCAGCTCGGCTTCCAGCTGCCCGTCTCCTACCGGCGCTTCCTGGCCGGCACGGACGGCGGCCGGCCGCTGGGCCCGGCGGTCAACCTGGCTGGCTGTTCGGCGTGCGCCGCTCGGACCCGCACCAGGAGCTCGTCTACGCGAACCAGGCGCTGTTCGACCGGTTCACCGAGGAGTTCCTCGCGGTCGGCTACGTGCGCGGCGGCATGCTCGTGCTCAAGATCCGCGGCCACGACACCGGCTCGGTCTGGTACTTCGACGACGACGACGTGCGCGACCGGGACTCCAGGGACGCGGCCTCGGTGTGCAACGAGCTGCTGATCCGGGTCGGCAGCGACTTCGACGACTTCGCCCGGCACCTGGTGGCGCTGCCGCAGCCGATCCAGGAGATCTCCGAGGCGGCCGTGCAGCAGGGCTTCGCGAGCCTGGTGACCGACGTGGACTACCTCGGCTCGGCGCTCCCGCCGCACCTGGCGTTCCACCGGCGTTGAGCCACGTCTCAGGTTCTGGCCAGGTATCGCCGGTGTGACGCACGCCGCATACGATGCTGGCGAAGTCCTGAGCTAGGACAACGGCGTCCTCGAGTTCAGCTCGCCCGCTTATCGAGGAGTGTGCCGCAGTGGCCGACACCGACGCCGTATCCACCTCTGCACCGGAGACCCCCGCGCCCGACGCCGCGCTGCGCGGCGACATCAAGGCCCTCGGCGAGCTGCTCGGGCAGACGCTGGTGCGCCAGGAGGGACAGCAGCTGCTGGACCTCGTCGAGCAGATCAGGGCACTGACGCGTTCGGCGGAGCCGGGCTCCGGGGACGAGGCGCAGGCGCGGCTCGCCGAGCTGGACCTGGCCACCGCGATCCGGCTGGTGCGCGCCTTCTCCAGCTACTTCTACCTGGCGAACGTCACCGAGCAGGTGCACCGCGCCCGCGAGCTGCACGCCGAGCGGGCCACCAGCGGCTCCTGGCTCTCGCGCGCGGTGGACCGGATCGGCGCCGCGATCGACGACCCGGAGTCCAAGGTCACCCGGGACTGGGTCGAGGAGGTCGTCAACCGGCTCTCCGCGCGCCCGGTGTTCACCGCGCACCCGACCGAGGCCGCGCGCCGCACGATCCTCGGCAAGCTGCGGCTGATCGCGCAGTTGCTCGACGCCAACCCGTTCGCCCAGCCGGGCACCGTGGCGGACCCGGTCGCGCAGCGGCGGGCCGAGCGGCGGCTGCAGGAGCTGGTCGAGTCGCTGTGGCAGACCGACGAGCTGCGGGTGGCCCGGCCCGAGCCGACCGACGAGGCGCGCAACGCCCTCTACTACCTCGACGAGCTGCACGGCAGCGCCGTGCCCGACGTGCTCGACGAGCTGGCCGCCGAGCTCGAGCGGATCGGCGTGCGGCTGCCGGTGGACGCCCGGCCGCTGACCTTCGGCAGCTGGATCGGCGGCGACCGGGACGGCAACCCGAACGTCACCCCCCTGCTCACCCTGGAGATCCTGGCGCTGCAGCACGAGCGCGCGGTGGACGACGCGCTCAAGATCGTCGAGGGGCTGCGCGGCAGCCTGTCCACGTCGAACCGCATCGCCTCGATCACCCCGGAGCTCGAGGAGTCCCTGGCCAAGGACCTCGCGGCGCTGCCCGACATCCCGGCCCGGTACAAGCGGCTCAACCAGGAGGAGCCCTACCGGCTCAAGGCCACCTGCGTGCGGCAGAAGCTGCTGAACACGAGGAAGCGGATCGGCAAGGGCCGGGCGCACGTGCCCGGCCAGGACTACCTGAACGGCGAGGAGCTGGTCGCCGACCTGCTGCTGATGCGCGACTCGCTGCTGGCCGACCGCGGCGAGCTGATCGCCCGCGGCAGCCTGGACCAGGTGATCCGCACGGTCTCGGCCTTCGGCCTGCAGCTCGCCACGCTGGACGTGCGCGAGCACGCCGACGCGCACCACCACGCGATCGGCCAGCTGATCGACCGTCTCGGCATCGAGTCCTGGCGTTACGAGGACATGCCGCGCGAGTACCGCGCCGGGCTGCTGGCCAAGGAGCTGCGCTCGCGACGGCCGCTGGCGAAACTGCCGGAGAAGATCCACCGCGACGGCGTCGAGGGCTTCGACGCCTGGGGCGGCGCGGTGCCGCTGCTCGACCCGGCCGCGGCGAAGACCTTCGGCGTGTTCACCGCGATCCGCGAGACGATCGAGCGCTTCGGCCCGGACGTCATCGAGTCCTACATCATCTCGATGTGCCGCGGCGTGGACGACGTGTACGCCGCGGCGCTGCTGGCCCGCGAGGCCGGGCTGATCGACCTGCGCGGCGGCCGGGCCCAGATCGGCTTCGTGCCGCTGCTCGAGCAGGTCGCCGAGTTGCGCCAGGCCGACGCGATCCTGGACGAGCTGCTGAGCGACCCCTCCTACCGGAAGCTGGTCCGGCTGCGCGGCGACGTGCAGGAGATCATGCTCGGCTACAGCGACTCGAACAAGGACGCGGGCATCGCGACCAGCCAGTGGGAGATCCACCTGGCCCAGCGCAAGCTGCGCGATGTGGCGCACCGGCACGGCGTGCGGCTGCGGCTGTTCCACGGCCGCGGCGGCACGGTCGGCCGCGGCGGCGGCCCGACCCACGAGGCGGTGCTCGCCCAGCCCTGGGGCACCCTGGAGGGGGAGATCAAGGTCACCGAACAGGGCGAGGTGATCTCGGACAAGTACGCGCTGCCGAGCCTGGCCAGGGAGAACCTGGAACTGACCGTGGCCGCCACGCTGGAGGCCTCGGTGCTGCACATCGGCCCGCGGCAGAGTGCCGACGCGCTGGCCCGGTGGAGCGCGGCGATGGCCGGCATCTCGGACGCGGCCTACGCCCGGTACCGGACGCTGGCCGACGACCCGGACCTGCCCCGCTACTTCCTCGCCTCGACCCCGGTGGATCAGCTCGGCGACCTGCACCTCGGCTCGCGCCCCTCGCGCCGGCCGGACTCGGGCGCGAGCCTCGACGGCCTGCGCGCGATCCCATGGGTGTTCGGCTGGACCCAGTCCCGGCAGATCGTGCCCGGCTGGTTCGGCGTCGGCACCGGTCTCGCCTCGGCCTACGCGGCGGGCCACGAGGACGTGCTCGCCGAGATGTACGCGGACTGGCACTTCTTCCGCAACTTCCTGTCCAACGTCGCGATGACGCTGGCCAAGACGGACCTGCGGATCGCCCGGCTCTACGTCGAGCAGCTGGTGCCGGACGACCTCAAGCGCATCTTCGACACGATCGTCGAGGAGCACGACCTGACGGTCCAGCAGGTGCTGAAGGTCACCGGGCAGACGGAGCTGCTTGGCCACGACCCGGTGCTGGCCCGAACGCTGCAGATCCGCGACCGCTACCTGGACCCGATCTCCTACCTCCAGGTCGCGCTGCTCAAGCGGCACCGCGAGGCGCTCGCCGCCGGCGAGACCCCGGACCCGCAGCTCAGCCGGGCCCTGCTGCTCACGGTCAACGGCGTCGCCGCCGGCCTGCGCAACACCGGCTGACGGCATTCCGCACAGGAACCGCCAAGTTATCCACAGACCTGGGGAGGTTATCCCCAGGATCCACAGATCTTGTCCACGATGGGGATAAATCCTGTGGATAACTCGGCGGCCTGTCCCCAGTCCGGCGTAACCAAATGACGCCGACTGGGGATAACCCGCGCCGCACCTGTGGAAAACCCCGATTCGGCCAGGTCACGGGTAATGCGCGGGTAAAGTCGTGCACTGATCTGGACGTCGGTTCTCCGGCATCGTTAGCTTGAAGCGACGACGTGCCGCGGGGTGTGCACGCGACGACGGGGAGGCGCGGATGCGCATCGGGGACGGCGGTTCCGACTTCCAGGTCGACCCGGAGCAACTGGGCGGCGTGGCCGGCGAGCTGGGGCGCGCCTATGACGACTTCCAGACGGCGATCGTCGACGACGGCATGGCCTTCACGGAACCCTCCGCCTTCGGGGACGCGGCCGTCGGGCAGGCCTGGCAGGCCTTCGGGGACGCGGCCGTCGGGCAGGCCTGGCAGGCCTTCGACGGCGCGTGGACCGGCGAGATGGCCGAGGTCTCCGCGGCGCTCGCCGAGATGGTGCGCAACGTGGAGACGACCGCGCAGCGCTACCGGGAGACCGAGCAGGCGATCACGCGGAACCTGAACGGGATCGGTGCCCGGTGACGACTTGGAGAGCCTCGAATCGGCGCGCGGCTGGATGCAGAACCTCCTGTTCAACCCGATCCCGTTCGAACTGGGCCTGGCCATCGGCGCGGCGCTGGCCCCCAAGCCGCTGCCCGGCACGCCCTCGGCGGTCCGTGCGCAGGCCCAGGCGTGCGGCAAGGCCGCGGCGCGGTGCCGGCAGGTGAGCACGGACATCAACCAGGTCGCCGTCGCCTCGCTGCCCTCCGCGTGGAAGGGCCAGGTCGCGGAGAACGCCGCCCAGGCCGTCAGCGCGCTCGCCACCGGGATCGGCACCGTCGAGTCCGACCTCAGCCAGGCGGCCGGCGCCCTGAACACGTGGGCCGAACTGCTGGAATGGGGGCAGGCCAAGGACGCGGACGGCCGGGCGCAGCTCAAGAGCGCGCAGGCGCTCGCGAAGGACGTGAACCCCTTCAGCGCTCAGCACACCGAGGCGCTCAAGCTCGGCGTGGCTGGCGTGGACGCGCGCATCGCGGCCTTCCAGGCGATCGCCGACCAGGCCCCGAAGACCGTCAGCGCGCTCAAGGAGCTGACCAGCCAGGCCCGCGTCCATGAGGTCACGACCGGCGACCTCGACCCGCTCAGTGACGTCGTCCTCGCCGCGGCCGCAGACCCCGGCGGCGCCGTCGACGCCGTCGACGCCGTCGACGCCGCGGACATCCTCACGCCGACGGCGCTCACCCGAGCCTCGCAACGCCTCGACGCCATGTCGCAGGCAGACCAGGCCGCGTTCCAGAAGCTGCTCGCGGACGCGAAGTCGCCGGAGGAGTCCGCCTACCTGTACAAAGTGCTGGCCGCCGGATACAACCTGCAGCAGATCGAGGCCTTCGACGCGGCGATCCACGCGCACGGCAGCGATACGACCTGGCTCGCGGAGCATCTGACGCCCGATCTGAGCAACGCGGACGGCGCGAGCGGCGGCGGCAACCACAACGAGATGACCTACGAGGGGACCCAGATCGTCGGCGACCGTGACCTCTACGACCAGGGCAATGTCGGCGACTGCGTGGCCGCCTCCACGGTCATCGCGCAGGCGAGCCTCGATCCGGTCCTGATGCTCGGCCTGACCACCGGCTACGGTCAGCCGAAGGGCAGCAAGCCGGCTCCCGGCGACGACAGCGCGGCCGCGCTCCAGCAGCGTCTGCAGCAGACGTACCTCAAGGAGTACGCGGTCGGCCGCAACGACGACAGCCTGTGGGAGCAGTGGACCGGCGGTTCCTCGGGCATCTACCCGGACGGCGAGAACGCGCTGGCCAACAACCTGCTCGGCAACTCGACGGGCACGGCGTATCAGTACCATGGCCTGAGCGGCACCGGCGACCGGCAGGCGGCCGTGGCGCAGATCGAGACGGCGGTCGACTCGGGCAAGCCGGTGCCGTTCGACGTCACGAACGGCGGCGAGGGCCACCAGATGCTGATCATCGGATGCGACGGGGACCAACTCGAGGTCTACAACCCCTGGGGCTTCACCACGTGGATCTCGGAGAGCCAGTTCGTGAACGGCGATCTCGGCGCGCTCACGACGGGTGCCTCTGGCGCCGCCAACGGCCTGCCCACCGCCGACGGAGTGGAGCTCCCGCGGTGACGCCCCCTGTGGATAACCGTGCGCCGCGCTCCGACGCCGAACTGCGCGACCTGGACGTCGAGTCCGCGGTCACCCGAGGCCTGTCCTGGACCGGCGCCGCCCGCGCCACGCTCTTCCGGGAGGCCGCGATCACCGCTTCCTGGCGGGCCCAGGAGCTGGACGTGGGCCCGTATCCACTCTCGTTCCTCGCGCGCCACGTCAGGGCGGCCGGGGTGCGCGGCGCGCTCGAACTGCCCGAGCCGCTCATCGGCGCCGAGCGTGCCGAACTCGTGCGCGGCTGGATGTCCGCGGCGGTGGCTGTGGACAACGAGCCTGCGGACGACGACCTGTTCGCGCAGTGGCTGGACACGGTGGCCCTGCTCCTGGCCGTGCGGCGGCAGAGCGCGTGAGGCGCCTCGGACGAGCCGTATCCGGCCTGGCCGCGCTCACCGCGGCCACGGCCCTCGCCACGGCCGGATGCAGCAGTTCGCAGCAGCCCGCCGTCTCGATGCCCTTCTGGACCTACACGCTCTCGACCGACGTGGTCGGCGGGAAGATCCAGCCTCCCGAGGCCGACCGCACGGCCACGATGCCCGGCCCGGACTACATCGCGCGATTCGTACTCACCGAGTACCCCGGCTTCGAATGGCGGGTGGGCACGCCGGAGGACGCGTCCTTGCTGCAGTACATCGCCTCGGAGGGCACGAAGGCCGAGGAGTTCGCGGCGCGGCGAAGCGGCTCGACGAAGATCGTCTTCACCCTGGTCGCGGAGAGCTCCGCCGCCGCGTCGCCGGCGCCGGCCGGGATCGCCTGCCCGGCCGGGATCGGCGCGCCGCCGCCGTCCTCCGACGACGGGTGCGTGCTCGGCCGGGTGACGCTCACCGTCATCGTGCCCTGACCCTTTTGTGGATCAGGGGAAGACGACCGTGCGCTTGGAGCCCATCAGGACCCGGTGCTCCGCGTGCCAGGCGACCGCCCGGGAGAGCACTCGCGACTCCACGTCCCGTCCCGCCGCGACGAACTGATCGGGCGTCATGCCGTGGCCCACCCGGACCACGTCCTGCTCGATGATCGGGCCCTCGTCCAGGTCCGCGGTCACGTAGTGGGCCGTGGCGCCGATCAGCTTCACGCCGCGGTCGTGCGCCTGGTGGTAGGGCTTGGCGCCCTTGAACGACGGCAGGAAGCTGTGGTGGATGTTGATGATCCGCCCCTCCAGCGCCTTGCAGACCTCGTCCGAGAGCACCTGCATGTAGCGCGCGAGGACGACCAGCTCGATCTCGTGCTCGCGCACCAGCTCCAGCAGCCGGGCCTCCTGGGCCGCCTTGTCGGACTTGTCCGGCGCGACCGGCAGGTACACGAACGGGATGCCGTAGCCCTCGACCATCTGACGGAAGTCCTGGTGGTTCGAGACGACCAGCGGGATCTCCACCGGCAGCGCGCCGCTGGCGTGCCGGAAGAGCAGGTCGTTGAGGCAGTGGCCGAACTTCGAGACCATGATCATCATCGGCATCCGGGTCTCGGCCGCGTGGATCTGCCACTGCATGTGGAAGGACGCGCCGGTGGCCGCGAAGCCGTTGGTCAGCGCCGTCAGGTCGACGCCCGGCTCCTGCGCCCGGAAGTGCACCCGCATGAAGAACACCCCGGTGTCCGGATCTCCGTACTGCTGGCTGTCCACGATCGAGCATCCCGTGACGAGCAGGAAGCTGGCCACCGCGTGCACGATGCCGCGCTGGTCGGGACAGGACAGGGTCAGGATGTAGTCGGCGCGGGGCTCCTCGGTCATGCGCACAGGGTAAAGGACGCGTCACCTGCGCCGCAGCGCTCGACCGCCTGGCGAACGGGCGCGCGGGCTACTTCAGGTACAGCGCCTGGTCATAGCGGCGGACGAGCAGCCGGGCGACCAGTTCGTGGGCGCCGAGGGGGCCGGCGACGCGCGGGGTGCGCACGGCCTCCTGCTCCAGGCCGGCGAGGGCCGCGATGTCGCCGAGCCGCTGGGTGTAGCCCCCTTCGGCCAGCAGGTAGCTCGCCACCGCCACCGGCCGGCCGCGCCGGGAGAGCCTGGTCAGCAGCGACTCCACGGTCGGCTCCGTCGCGCTCAGGTACGCGGTGCGCACCGGCATGCCGAGCCGTTCCGCGAGAAAACCCGCCATCACCACGGCGTCCGCGTTGGCCCGGCGGTCCTTGGAGCCGGCCGCCGCCAGCACGACCTCCGTGCCGAAGACCCGTCCGGTGACGGCCGCGAGCCGGTCCGAGAGCACGTGGGCGAGCATCGGGTCAGGACCGAGCGCGCGGGCCGTGTGCACCCGGAAGCCGCGGCTCTCGGTGGCGCGCACGGCCTCGGCGATGTCGTGCCGCACGTGGTAGCCGGTGGTCAGGAACATCGGCAGCACCACGGCCTCCCGGTGCCCCTGGCCGGACAGCTCGGCCAGCACGTCGAGCGGCCGCGGCTCCGCGCTGGAGACGAAGCTGAGGCTGACCGGCATTCCGGGCCGCAGGAACCTCACCCGCTCCATGATCGCGTCGAGGGTGAGCAGTCCCGGCAGGTGGGTGGTGCCGTGGGCGACCGCGACCATGGGCACGTCGTCCCGCGCGGGCGGCAGGAAGGAGGGGCTGAGCGACGCGACGTTCTGGACGGCCATGGGTGCTTCCCTCTCCGGCGGCGTGCTCGTATGCGGTCGGAACAGTCTGCGATGGCCGGGTTACGGTTCGACGGCGAGCCGGTATCCCCGCTTGGTCACGGTCTTCACGAGGCCCGAGGCCGGCCCGAGAGCCGTGCGCAGCCGGGCCACCGTGGCCTCCACCGCGTGCTCGTCGCGCCCCGCCCCGCCGCGCACGTCGCGTCCGTCCCACACCCGGCGCAGCAGCTCGGCGCGGGAGACCACCCAGCCGGGCCGCCGGGCGAGCTCGGCCAGCACGGCGGCGGGCAGCGGCGGCAGGGTCACCGAATAGTCGCCGATCGCCGCGCTGAAACCCTGCATCACCAGCGTGCGCGCCGCGTCCACCCGGACCTCGCGCCGGATCCGCGGCGGCAACTGCTCGCAGAGCACGTCCGCGAGCGCCGAGAAGCGCGGCTTGTCCGGGCTGAGCGCGGGCACGCCGACCGCCTCCAGCGGGCGGGCGCAGGCCGGGCCGAGGCAGACCGGCATCACGTCGCCGCGCAGCGCGGCGAGCAGCTGGTCGAGTGAGCCGGATACGGCCGCGGCTTCGAGCAGCCCGGTCACGCCGGGCGCGGTGGTGAAGGTGACCGCGTGCACGTCGCGCCGCAGCACGGTCTCGACGAAGCGGGATGCGGCGGCGCGGTCGCCGGCGCGCCGCGCGACCACGCCTTCGTCGCCGGGGGCGAGCCGGACCGTCGGGGTCTCCACGGTCCGCGCTCCCCGTTCTTGCAGCAGGGCGGCCAGTTCCTCACGACGGCGGTCCGCGGTGATCGCGATCACGCTGCCGGTCAGCGGGCGCGCGTCGAAGACGGTGCCCGGTTCTGCGCCCCTAGCTGCGATGACGGTGTGGTGGTCAAGCGTCTCTGCCGGTGCCATGGCACCAACCTTCGCCGCCCGGCGTTTCCGGAGTGTTGCCGGATCGTTGTGCGCCGGTAAGACCCGCTACCGCTACCCGCCGCCGCCGCGGATTTCCTACAGATCGCTCTCGGTGATGGAGGGCTCGTAGCTCGTCATGACGGAGTTCCACAGCTTCGCGGCGCTCTTCTTGTCCGCGCTGCTCGAACTGTCGAGCGCCGCCTGGTAGTTGGCGTCGTTGCGGAGGGCGCCCTTGCTGCAGCCGCCACTCGCGAAGTCGGCCGCGGCCTTGGCGTAGTTCGCGTCCGATGTCGCCGAGTCCTGCCAGCCCTTCTGCAGGGCGCTGAGGACCGCCGAAGCGCCGCTGATCTTGTCCACCGCGAGGGTGGCGACCTTGTTGGCGGCGTTCTGCCGGGCCTGCGCGGTCGTGTTGATCTGGCTCTCCAAGCCTGAGACCTCGCACGCGTCGAGCTTGCCCACTTCGCCGTTGATGTCCGAGCGCAACTGCTTCGCCTGCGTCACCAGCTGATAGACGGCGTCCGCTTCCTGCTGCGCGGTCTCGTTGGACTTGGCGCTCGCGGTCGCGGTGCTGGTCGCGCCGGTCGCGCCGGCGCTGCCGGAGCCTCCGCCGCCGGACAGGCCGAGGTAGAGGCCGACGACCGCGATCACGGCCACCACGGCGCCGATGACCAGCGGGGTGCGGCGGTTGCCGCCGTCGCCGCCGCCGGGCGGGCCTTCGTAGCTGAACGGGCCGTTGCTGTAGTCGAGCGACTGGCCGGCCGGCGGCGCGTCGTACGGCTGCTGCTGGTTGTACATCGCGGTGGCCTGCGGCTGCGGCGCGACCTGGGTGGTCTGTCCCTGCTGCGGGGCCTGCTGCTGGTTCTGCGCGAAGCCCGGCGAGGGCGAGGCGCCGGGTCCGGAGACCATCGGCTGCCGGCCGGATATCGCGCGGCGGTCCTCCGGGGAGGAGTCGCGGAAGAGGTGGTCGAACTCGCTGGGCAGCGAGGCCTGCTCCTCCTCGGCGAACACCGCCTGCTGCGGCACCGTCTGCTGGGGCTGGTACTGCTGCTGAGCGTACTGCTGCGGCTGCGGTTGGTGGTACTGCGCCTCCGGGTAGCCCTGCTGCTGGTACGGCTGCTGCGTTTGGTACGGCGCTTGCTGCGGGTATGCCTGCTGCACCGGTTCCATCGGCGCACCGGGCACGTACTGCGTACCCTCTTCCGGCCAGCTCCCCGCGACTTCGGGCATCTGGGACACAGTGCGTCTTCCTCGCAAATAGGCGAACTCTCCGGTGCCACGGCAGCATCGAGCACCGTGCCACGGCGTACCGGATAGACGCTACTCGCCCCGGCGCGCCATGCCACGCCCGCATGAGCCTTCGTCACGAAACTGCAACGCGTTTCTACCAAACGCAGAACCCCGCTGGCCGCGAAACCGCCTGCTCAGCGCGGAATCGCGGGCGCCAGCACCAGCGGGAGCGCGCTCTGCCGCACCGCGAGCCTGCCCAGCCGCTCCCGGAAGCCGCGCACGGACGCGCTGTCCTGGTACGGGTCGAGCCTGCGGTCCAGGTCGTGCAGGTACTCGATGCCGCGGTGCGATCGCAGCTGGCTGAGCATCTCGATGGCCTGGGACCCGGTGGCGCAGGCCGCCTCCACCTCGCGCTCCTGCGCGTACGCGGTGGCCACCAGCACGGTGTCCACCACCCGCCGCCGCACGTGGCCAGGCTGATGCTCCGCCAGCGCCCGCTGCGCGTGGTCCCTGGCCTGCCGCGGCTTGTCCAGGTCCCGGTAGCAGTGCGCGAACTCGTCCGCCAGGTAGGCGGGCGTGAAGTGCCGGATCCAGTCCGGATCCTCCTGCGGGTTCGACTTCTCCATCTCGGCCGCGGCCTTGGACAGGGCCGCCTCGCAGGAGCGCACGTCCCCGAGCACCGCGTGCCCGCGCGCCTCCGCCGAGTGGAACATGGCGCGCACGGTCGGCGTGGCCTGCTCCCTGGCCCCCTCGCTGGCCGCACGGGCGAGCTGGGTTATCTCGCGGGGCGAGCCGAGCTGTCCCGCCAGGTGGCTCATCCCGGCGGCCAGGACGTAGCCGCCGTACGCGCGGTCCCCGGCGGCCTGCGACAGCCGCAGAGCCTGGATGTAGTACCGCTGGGCGAGGCCGTGCCGGCCGGTGTCCACGGCCATGTAGCCGGCCAGCTCGGTGATCTGGGCCGCCGCCGAGAACAGCGCGCGCCCGGTGCGCTCCGGGTAAGTGCCCGTCAGCATCTCGGCGACCACGTCGTCGAGGTAGTGCACGACGATGGAGCGCACGTAGCCGGAGCCGAACTGGTGGTCGAGGTCGCGGAAGACGCGCGCCGCGGCGCGCAGCGCGTAGACATCGGAGGGGCCGATCCGCGGGCCGCGCCCGGCCAGCGACGGCGGCCTGGCGACCTCGGCGTCCGGCGGGGTGATCAGCCAGTCCCGGCTCGGCGCGATCAGCGCGGCTACGGCGAACGAGGACCCGAGCAGGAACTCACGGTGGCTCACATCCGCGCGCCACAGCTCCGTGACCTCCTCGATCGCCGCGGCGGTGGACGGCGCGAAGTGCAGGCCGACGCTGGACGAGCCGTTGCGCCCGTCCGCCATGCCGATCTCCTCGACGGTGACCGGGCGCCCCAGCTTGCGGCCGAGCGCCTCGGCGATCAGCGTCGGGGCCATGCCGCGCGGCTGCTGTCCGCGCAGCCAGCGGGCGACGGAGGTCTTGTCGTAGCGCAGGTCGAGTCCGTGCTCTGCGCCGACCATGTTGACGCGCCTGGCCAGCCCCGCATTCGAGCTCGCCGCCTCCTGGATCAGCGCGGCGAGCCGTTGGTTCGGCTGCCGCGGTCCCGCGGTGCGTACGGCCATCGGGCCTCCCCTATCTCCCTCGGTCCACAGGCGTTGAGCACGAGTACGGCCAACGCGCGCCCGGCGTCGCGGCCCACGCGAGCCGCCGGGTACTGCATGCGCATATGTCGCGAAGAGTAGCGGCGAATCGCTCCGAGCGGTAGCCCAGCGTAATCACTCGGACAGAATTCGTCGTTACCCCACGGGTAGGTGATTTATTCGCCACGCCGGGGGACGCGCCGTAACCAGGACCACTGGAGCCCGGTTTCCAGCGTGTGGAGACAACTATCGCGACGGGGACGCCCCGCAAGGCGAGCGCGGACCGGACCAATCCGGAGGACCGGCTCGGTCTGCTCGACGCCGCTCTCGAATATATCGAGGATCGGCACTGGGATGTGATTCTTGGGACGAGTGTGCTTCGGGAGGACGGGTTCTGCTTCTGCTCCTGCGGGGACAGGCGGTGCGCGATGATCGGTTCGCACCCGGCGATGCGCGACTGGCAGAAGCGGATCAGCGGCCAGCCGAGCAAGGCGCACGAGTGGTGGTCGGCCAATCCGCAGGGTTCGATCATCCTGCCCACCGGCCGGGCCTTCGACGTACTCGAATGCTCCGAGGAGGCCGGGCTGCTGGCGCTGGCGCGCCTGGAGCGCTCGGGGGCGAACCCGGGGCCGGTGGCCGCGACGCCGACCCGGCGCCTGTACTTCTTCATCCTGCCGAACTCACGCACGAAGGTCGCGAAGGCGCTGGCCGAGCTCGGCTGGGGGCGCACCGCGCTGGACCTGAACTGCCGCAGCGCCGGCGACTACATCGTCGCGCCGCCGTCCCGGATGGGCACCCGCGGCCAGGTGCAGTGGGTGCGCGGCCCGGCGGACTCGGCGCGCTGGCTGCCGGATCCGGAGGAGGTGCTGGCGCCGCTGGCCTACGCCTGCGGCCTGCACCGCGACCGCGTCGCCGGCTTCCCCCGCTGAAGCGCGGGCTCGGCGTCGGCAGGGGCGGAGGCGGCGATCGCGGCCGACTACTTATATAGCGCGCGAAACGTTCCGCGGAACGTTCAACTCAACGTTCCGCGGAAGCGCGCACTCGACGTTCCTCCACCTTCCGCCGGCCGTTCTGTCCGGCGGTCGGTCAGCCCCTGTCCGCGAAGACGTGCGCGGCGAGTTCGAGGTCGAGCTCGGTCGACTCCTTGGCGGCGCTCAACAGCACACCGCTCTCGGTCGGTGTCACCTGCACCGCGTTGCCCGGGCGCACCCCGGCGCGGCGCAGCCGGTGCATCACGTCCAGGTCCGACTGGATCGGCTCGCCGATCCGCCGGATGACCGCCACGCCGTGCTCGCCGGCCGGCAGCGTGTGCGCGAAGTCCCGCAGCGTGACCAGGTCTCCGTCCCGGAAGCCGGTCGAGTGCAGGCCGGCGTCCAGCTCCTCCAGGCCCGGGATCGGATTGCCGTAGGGCGAGACCGTCGGGCTGCCGAGCAGCTCCAGCAGCTTCAGCTCCACCTGCTCGCTGATCACGTGCTCCCAGCGGCAGGCCTCCTCGTGCACCTCGTCCCAGGGCAGCCCGATCACGTCCACCAGCAGCCGCTCGGCCAGCCGGTGCTTGCGCATCACCCGGGTGGCCAGCTGCCGGCCGTTGTCGGTCAGCTGCAGGTGGCGGTCGCCCTCCACGGTCAGCAGCCCGTCCCGCGCCATCCTGGCCACGGTCTGGCTGACGGTCGGCCCGCTCTGTCCGAGCCGCTCGGCGATCCGGGCGCGCAGCGGGACGATGCCCTCCTCCTCGAGCTCGAAGATCGTGCGCAGGTACATCTCCGTGGTGTCGATCAGATCGCTCATGGGAGCGGCTCCCGCCGGTCTCGGCCCACCTCTTCAGGCCCGGTCAATACAGTCAAAGCCCATTGTGTCGCACCGTGCCGACCGCGGTCGCACCTGCTCAAGGGCTGAGCCGGTCGACCCGCCAGCCGTGCGGCGCCGCGGCGTCCCGGACGTACAGGATCCGGTCGTGCAGCCGGTCGGGACGGCCCTGCCAGAACTCCACGGATTCCGGAAGCACCCGCAGGCCGCCCCAGTGCCCGGGCCGCGGCACCACGTCCGGGAATCTGGCGTCGAACTCGGCCAGCCGCCGGTCCAGCCAGGCCCGGTCCGGGATCGTCTCCGACTGCTCACTCGCCCAGGCGCCGAGCTGGGCGCCGCGGGGACGGCTCGCGAAGTAGCCGTCGCTCTCCGTGTCCGGTACCGGCGCCACGGTGCCCTGCACCGCGACCTGACGCTGCAACGGGTACCACGGGAACAGCAGGCTGACGTTCGGATTGGCCGCGATCTGCCGTCCCTTTCGGGAGCGGAGGTTCGTGTAGAACGTGAATCCTTCCGGTCCGTACCCTTTGAGCAGCACCGTTCGGCTGGACGGGTGAGCCTCGGCGTCGGCGGTGGTCAGCACCATTGCGTTGGCTTCGAACCAGGAGGCGTCCGATTTTCGTGCAACGGCGTCGACTTCAGCGAACCAGCGGGCGAACAGGGGCTCCGGCGCGCTTGTGAGCTCAGTCACCTCAATCGCCCGTTCGGCGTAATCTCGGCGCAACCTGGAGAGTTCCGGCTGCTCAGCGGACATGTGCTCGCCTCCCAGATCTTTCGGGCCCCTGGATTTCCATCCGGCCGTTGTAGCGGTCCAATATAGGTAGCTGGCCGCACTTGGCGGGAACCTCCAAGGGCGTGCCACCCGTTCATACAGCGCTCGACGGCGCCGCGATCCGCACGCGGACCCCGCTCGCGGCGCCGGAGAGAACCTCACGAAGGACATTTGCCACAGCAAGGGAGCCGTAGGATGCCCGACTTCGTACCCGGCCTCGAAGGCGTCGTCGCCTTCGAGACGGAGATCGCCGAACCCGACAAGGACGGCGGCTCGCTCCGATACCGCGGCGTCGACATCGAGGACCTGGTCGGGCACGTCACCTACGGGAACGTGTGGGGCCTGCTCGTCGACGGAAAGTTCAACCCGGGCCTGCCCCCGGCCGAGCCCTTCCCGCTCGCCATCCACTCCGGTGACATCCGGGTGGACGTGCAGTCCGCGCTGGCCACGCTCGCGCCGATCTGGGGCCTGAAGCCGCTGCTCGACATCAGCGACGACGAGGCCCGGGACAACCTGGCCCGCGCCGCCGTCATGGCGCTCAGCTTCGTCGCCCAGTCCGCCCGCGGCATAGACCACCCGATGGTCCCGCAGCGCGAGATCGACAAGGCCGAGACCATCGTCGAGCGCTTCATGATCCGCTGGCGCGGCGAGCCGGACCCCAAGCACGTCAAGGCCGTGGACGCG
>Ga0310811_10005373_pt1 | contig 16206 bp, 15 predicted proteins | sample YCmetagenome_FD_207642 | JGI IMG/M metagenome (GOLD analysis project Ga0310811, IMG submission 207642) | Soil microbial communities from experimental microcosm in Duke University, North Carolina, United States - YC | ecosystem: Engineered > Artificial ecosystem > Soil microcosm > Unclassified ...
TCCGGAAGTTTATGCGCTTGCCATGACCGGCGGCCAGATCAAGGACGTGCTCGAAGACGTCTGCGACAATCTGTTCAACGCCGATCCCTATTACCAGCAGGGCGGCGACATGGTCCGCCTCGGCGGGCTTTCCTATGCCTGCTCGCCCGCGGAGTCGGTCGGAAAGCGGATTTCCGAGCTGAAGCTCGACGACGGCCGGGCGCTCGAGGCCGGCAAGAGCTACAAGGTGGCGGGCTGGGCGTCGGTCAACGAGCAGAGCGGCGCGCCGGTATGGGATGTGGTTGCCAGGCATCTCAAGTCGGGCAAGGCGGCCAACCGGTCGGCATCAATCGTCACGCTCAAAGGCGTGGACGGTAATCCGGGCATTGCGGGGCACGGATGACGCCCCGCGTCCGGCCGTAGTATGGTACTATTCGGAATCAACGAGCGGCAGCATCACCATGATCTTTCGTCAGCTCTTCGACAGCGTCTCTGGCACTTACAGCTACCTCCTGGCCAGCCGGCCCGGCGGCGAGGCGCTGATCCTCGATCCCGTGCTGGAAAAAGCCGACCGCTATTGCCAGCTGCTGCGCGAGCTCGATCTGCGGCTGGTCAAGGCGGTCGACACCCATCTGCACGCCGACCACGTCACGGGTCTGGGCGAACTGCGCGACCGCACCCAGTGTATCACCATCATGGGCGAGCAGAGCAAGGCCGACGTGGTGTCGATGCGGGTCGCCGACGGCGACAAGGTGATGATCGAGGGCTTGAGCCTCGACGTCATGTACACGCCCGGCCACACCGACGATTCCTACAGCTACCTGATGGGCGACCGCGTCTTCACCGGCGATACGCTCCTGATCCGCGGCACCGGCCGCACCGATTTCCAGAACGGCAGCTCGCGGGCGCAATATGAATCGATATTCAACCGGCTGCTGAAACTGCCTGATGAAACCATGGTGTTCCCCGCCCATGACTACAAGGGCGACACCGTCTCCACCATCGGCGAGGAGAAGCGCTACAACCCGCGCCTGCAGGTTCGCTCGGTCGACGAGTACATCGAGCTGATGGCCAATCTGAAATTGCCCAATCCGAAGATGATGGATGTGGCGGTGCCGGCCAACATGCATGTCGGCCTGCATCAGGATGAACTCGCCAAGCAGGGTCTTTCGCTCAGTGCCCATGACGCCATTTCGAGCCTAGGCCGGCCCGACATCCTGCTGGTCGATCTGCGCGAGAGCAGCGAGCGGGCCAAGCACGGCACGCTGGCCGGCGCGCTGCACGCACCCTACCCCGGCATCTCCGAAAGCCTGCGCCCCGGCGGTATGCTGCGCGAGGTGGCGGCGGCGACCGGCCGCCGCGTGGTGTTCTTCTGCGCCTTCGGCGAACGCTCGGCGATGGCGGTGGCTGCCGCCAAGAGCGCCGGCCTTGCCAACACCGCCCATATCGAAGGCGGCATCGACGCCTGGAAGAAGGCCGGCGGGCCGGTCGTGATGGGGTGACTGTTGCCGAAACGTAGGGTGGGCAAAGGCGCGCATGCGCCGTGCCCACCATCTATCCGCATCGGTGTCGCAAGATGGTGGGCACGCTTCGCTTTGCCCACCCTACGATTCCCTGCGATTGACTACCGCCCCACCCGATTCAGAATCGTAGGGTGGGCAAAGGCGCGCTTGCGCCGTGCCCACCATCCAATACCATCGTTGTTGCGAAATGGTGGGCACGCTTCGCTTTGCCCACCCTACGATTCGATCGTCACCGCCCCACCCGCTTCAGTTCCGCCGTCAGCACGTCGAGCGCTTCCGCCAACATCACGCCGCCGCATTCGGTCAAGCGTTCCGGAATCACGATGCGCTTTTCGGGTGGATAGAACCGCGCCAGCGCCGGATGCAGCAGGAACGCCTGGCCATCGTCGCGGGCGAAATCGCCGGCCTGCGAGACCAAAAGCAAATCCGGTTTCAGGTTCACGATCGCCTCGAGCGATGCGTAGCCGCCGAAGGTGAAGCCGAGCTCTCCGACGGTGTTGAGCAAGCCGGTTTCCGCCAGCAGCGCGCCGATAAAACTGTCGCGGCCCTCCGCCCAGCCGCGCCGCGACAGCGCCAGCACCCGGTACGGCTTCTCGGCGACCGCCTGGCGCGCCCGTGCCAGCGCCGCATCGAGCCGGGCGATTTGCAGGCCCGCGCGGTCGCGATGCCCGACGATGTCGCCAAGTTCGCGAATCTGGTCCTTCACTTCGGTAAGCGTCCGCGGCACCGACAATTCGGCGAGGTGCACCCCGTTCGCCTTCAACAGTTCCCGGGTCGAACGCTTGTCGAACAAGTTGGCGAGGACAATGTCAGGCTTGAGCACCAGCACGTCTTCCGCGCCGCCTGACAGTCTTGGATAGCGGCGCGTGTCGCCGCTTACCCAGGCGTCCCGCGAGAACCGGGAGAGTCCCAGAATCTGTTCGGGATCGGCCAGCGACAGCAGCAATTGATCGCTGCAGACGTTCATCGAGACGACGCGCGGCAGGTTGGCGGCAGGTGAAGCGCTCACCGGCATCGCCAGCGCCGCAATCATCAGCAGCCATCCCAGCCGGCGCATCACAGATCCGCCCATGGCACGATCACCGCCTCGCGCTGATACTCGGCCCGATAGGCGCTGATCCTGAATACGTCGGCCATGACAGCTTCCGACAGCGCGTCCGCCGGTGCACCCTGCGACACCAGCCGGCCTTCGCGCAGCACCAGCACATGATCGGCAAAGCGGGCGGCGAGGCCGATGTCGTGCGTCACTACGATCACAAGCACGCCGCTGTCGGCGGTGACGCGCAGATTCTTCATCACGTCGATCTGGTGGCGCGGATCGGCCGAGGCGGTCGGCTCGTCCGCGAGAATCACCGGCGCTTCCACCGCCAGCACGCGCGCCAGCGCGACGCGGCTGCGCTCGCCGCCGGACAATTCCGTGACGCGGCGCTCGGCAAATTCCATGACGTCGACCGCCTGCATCGCCCGCAGCACGGCCTCGGTGTCTTTTGGCGACAGCCGCGCCGGATCGGTGGCGCCATGCGGGTAGCGGCCGAGCGCCACGATGTCGCGCGCCGGCAGCGGCCAGTGCACCACGTGCCCCTGCGGCAGATAGGCAAAGCGTTTGGCGCGCTCGCGCAACGACAGATCACCCAGTGCGTCACCCGCGATGTGGACGTTACCACCAGACGGCAACAGCCCCGACAGCGCCCGCAGCAACGTGGTCTTGCCGGCGCCGTTCGGCCCGACCAGTGCGACCAGATGACCGGCGGCCAGCGACAGCGAGACGTCGCGCAGCACCGGGCGGCCGGCCAACGTCACGCTGACGCCGTGTGCAGTGAGAAGCGGGTTTTCCGTCATGCGACGCCTCCCCCGAGCGCGCGGCGTTCGCGCGCGATCAGATAAAGGAAGAACGGCACGCCGATGATCGAGGTCAGCACGCCGACCTTGATGTCGGAGGTCGAGGGAATGAGGCGTACCGCAATGTCGGCGGCGAGCAGCAGCGCCGAACCCGTCAGAGCGCTCGGCATCAATAACCGCGCCGGGTCGTGGCCGATCAAGGGCCGCACCAGATGCGGCGCCACCAGCCCGATGAAGGCGATGGTGCCTGACACGGCGACCGCACCGCCGACCCCGAGGGCTACGCCCGTGATCACCACCAGCCGCAGGCGTCCGACATCGACACCGAGGCTTTGCGCGGTTTCCTCGCCGAGCGTGAGCGCGCGAAAGGCGTTGCGCTGGCTGAACAGGATGATGGCCCCGGCCGTGATGAACGGCAGCGCCAGCATGACGTGCGCAAAACTGCGATCCTCCAATGACCCGAGCAGCCAGAACGCGATCTCGAGCACCACGAAGGGATTGCTGGAGAGATTCATCACCAGTGCGGTGGCGGCGCCCGCCAGAGACGAAATCGCCAGTCCCGCCAGAATCAGGATCAACAGCCCGGCGTTGCGGCCGGCAATCGTCAGCAGCGCGAACACCGAGGCGAACGCGGCCGCGATCGCCGCGACCGGCAGAGCGTAGGATCGCACGTCGGCGAGGCCGAGCGCGATCACGAGCACCGCGCCGAAGGCGGCCGATTGCGGCGCACCGAACAGCGACGGCGAAGCCAGCGGGTTGCGCAGCAGGCCCTGCAGCGACGCGCCGGACAGTCCGAGGATCGCGCCGATCGCCAACGCCAGGATGGTGCGCGGCAGGCGGATTTCGCGGACGATCACCTGCGACACGTCGCTGCCGCCGCCGAACAGCGCGTCAATGACCGAAAGCGGCGACAGCCGCACCGGCCCGATGCCGAGCGAGATCAGCACCAGCAGCCCGACGAGGGCGGCCAATGCGGTCGTCACGCCGATGCGGCGGCGCGCGGCCTCGTCATTTGCGGCCCTGACGGCCTGAACACTCATCGATCGTCCCCGACGGCCTTGATGGACGGCATTGCCCGATCAGGTACCGCAGATGTGCTCATGCGGCAAAAAAGACGCACTCGTCCAGTGAGGTCGGCAGGCGCGGCCTGATGGGATTGACTCTGACTTTGACAAACTTCTACCATAATTTTCGACGGTTCCTTGTCTGGGGATCAAAAGGGAATGCGGTGCGGGGAAATTCCCCAATTCCGCGGCTGCCCCCGCAACTGTAAGCGGTGAATCCTTCGTCTGATGCCACTGGGAATCTCGGTCCTGGGAAGGCGACGAGGGGTAACGACCCGCAAGCCAGGAGACCTGCCGTCAGCCGTGGTCACACGCGAAGATGTCGGTCGGGGAGTACAGGCATTAGCTTCACCTGAGCTGGTTTCAGCACAATGGTGGGACTTGGTTCGCTGTGACGTGCCACTGACGTCATACCGAGGCCTGAACCATGTCTTGCATTATCTCCGCCGCCGGGCGTCGCCGTGTTTTGCTGGCGTCAAGATTCCTCGTTCCCCTGCTTTCGCTTGGCAATTCCGGTGCGCACGCGCAGCAAACCGCGTCGAGCGAACAACTGCCGCCGATCGAGGTCAGCGCGCCCACCGACGCGAACCGGACCCGGGCCAGACCGATCTTTGATGAAGGGGCTGGCGCGCGCCGGGTCGCGCCCGATCCCGGGCCATCCAACAATCCTGCGCCGGGGACCGGCGCCAACGTCGGCTTGCAAGGCGGTGGACAGGGCGGTGGCGGAACACCCATCCGGCAATTCGCCGGCATCGTCGGTGCATCGGCGACCGTCATCACCGCGGAAGAGATTGCGCATTCGCCGGCGCAAACGCTGCAGGAGATCATCGCGCAGGTGCCCGGCGTGCAGCTGACAAGCCTGTTTGGCGGCGTCAACGGCGCAAAGACCAGCGTCGACCTCCGCGGATTCGGCGCCTTCGCGACCTCCAACAGCCTGGTGCTCATCAATGGCCGCAGGCTCAACGACATCGACATGGCGGGTGTCGATTTTTCGACCATTCCGCGCGATTCGATCGAGCGCATCGAGATCACCCGCGGCAACAGCGGCGCGGTGCTGTACGGCGACAATGCAGTCGGCGGCGTCATCAACATCGTCCTGAAGAACGGCGTCGGCGGCCCGCCGGTTGCCATCCGCGGCGAAGCCGGCGTCGGATCGTTTAACCAGCGCATGGCCTCGGTCTCGGCCGCGACCAATTTCGGGCCGTGGTCGACGTCATTCTACGGCAACGGCATCAAGTCCGACGGCTACCGCGAGAACAACGCGCTGGACCAGCGCAACGGGGTCGGCAATATCAACTACACCACACCTGACCTGAAGGCGTTTGTGACGGTGACCGGGGATGACCAGAAGCTCGGCCTTCCTGGTGGCCGTATCGTCGACCCTTCGATCGGTGTCAACGAACTGGTCACCGCCCGTACCGCCGCCGCCACGCCGTTCGACTACGGCAACCAGCAGGGCAAGAGCGCCACCGCCGGCTTCACCAAGACCCTCATGAACGGCGTCGATCTTATCGTCGATGGCGGGGTGCGGAAGAAGGATACGCAAAGCGGGTTCTTCGGCACAGTACCGTTTGCGTCGCCGTTTCCGAGCTTTTCCTCCACCTTCAATGATGCGGCATTGCAGACCTGGTCGATCACGCCGCGGCTGAGCGTCAAGAACTCGATTTTCGGAATGCCGTCAGCGATCCTGACCGGCATCGACTATTACGATGCGACGTTCCACCAGGAACGCGGCGCGTTCAAGGGCGTTCCGCCCGGCCATACCTACGATCTGTCGCAACAGACGCTGGCCGGTTACTGGCAGCACACCCTGGGCCTGTTGCCGACGACCGATTTCTCCTACGGCGCCAGAATTCAAAACACCCGCCTGAGCGCCCGGGATCGATACAACCCCGACGCGCCGGATTGCGCGCTGTTTTTCAACTGCAGTGCTCAGGCCTTCCCGTTGGACAGCAACGAAACACAATACGCGCTGCATGCCGGCCTCGAGCATCGCTTCAACAACGTATTTTCGCTGTTCGGCCGCGCCGCCCGCGCGTTCCGTACGCCTAATGTCGACGAACGCGTTTCGAGCGGACCGGCTTTCGGCCCACCGCCCTTCTTCGATCCGATCCCCGGAAACTTCCAGTTGAAGACCCAAACCTCGCAGGACATCGAGGGCGGCTTCCGCATCAAGTCGGGCGGTTTCCAGATGCAATCGAGCATCTACGGCATGGACCTCGAAAACGAGATCCATTTCAACCCCGCGCTGTTCTTCAACGTCAATCTCGATCCGACCCGCCGCTACGGCTCCGAGACCAGCGCCTCGCTGCGCGTCAGCGACAGCGTGCTGCTGCGCGGCGGCGTGGCCTACACCCGCGCGGTGTTCCGCGAAGGGCCATTCGCCGGCAATGACGTCCCGCTGGTGTCCCGCTATACGGCCAGCGGCGGCGTGACCTGGAATATCTGGAAAGACTATGTCGTGGCTGACGCGACGGTGCGCGCCTGGAGCGAACGCTTCATGGACAACGACCAGAACAACACGCAGCGACGCATCCCCGCCGACGCGACCGTCGATTTGAGGCTGAGCGGCGCGTATGAGCACTTCTTCTGGTCAGTGAGCGTCAACAACCTGTTCAACGCGCTGTACTACGACTACGCCATCGCGAGCACCTTCACGCCTGGCCGCTTCAGCGCCTATCCATTGCCGGGCCGGACCTACATGGTGAAGGCCGGCGCGACGTTCTGACCCGACGGGTCGCGATCCGCATTGCGCTGCGGCAGAACAAGGCCACATTCGACGCTGGGAGCCCTGAAGGCGGCGTTGACGACACCGGTCTTCACCATGAGGGCTGATTCCGCCCGATAATGGGGCTTTTCCGGCCGAATATCGCGCCCCTGACGATCCGATCCATGGTAATACCGCCGAAACACCGCCCGACGGCATGCGTCGCGGTTCCAGAGGTACACGATGAACGACGAACCGAAGAGCCCGGCCGAAATGAAAGAGCTTCGGCTGCACCGCAAGCGCAGCCAGGAAGTCGAGGGCATCAAGGCGATGGCCGAGATCGCGGCGGCCGACATTGCGATACGCAAGCGGACCGAGAAACTGCGCGCGCTGCGGCTGGCCAAGGAAGCGGCCGACCTCGCCAACCCGCCCGAACCGAAAGCCAAGCCTGCGTCTAAAGCAAAGCCGAAAGCCAAAGCGGCGAAGAAGGCTGACGTGAAATGACGAAAGAGGATCGCGACCGCGCCCAGGCGCGACTCGACAAGGCGACACGGGCGTCGCAGGACGCCCGGTCCGGCAAGGCCGACCGCGACGCCGCGACAAAAGCCGTGCTCGACAACATGGCGAAGCTGAAAGCGTTGCGGCTCGCCCGCGAGGCGGCCGCGCCGCCGGCTCCCGTTACGGTGAAGAAAGCGCGCGCCAAACCGAAAACGCCAGGCGAGCAAAACCCGGCGCCCGCATTGGGCGACTGGCTGGCAAACCAGCAGAGCGGCGGACGGCGGACCTGAGTTTGAAGATCGCAGCGCGGGTGTGGGTCTTCGCGTCAGAACAAACGGCGCTGGCTTACACCGGCGCCGGCCATTCGACCAGCGATCGCGTCTTGGTCTCGGCGTCATAGACCTGCACTTGCAGCATCTGGTATTTGTTCTTCAACGCCATGCCCGCCTCTTCGGCGGCTTCGACCGTGTCGTGATGCGACTTGAAGTGACCGTCGACCACCAGTGAATACCCTGATGTCGGCGCCTTGTCGGCGCGAATGATTTTGCGTGGCTGCTGTTCTTCGGCTTCGATGCGTGGCTTCTTCATATTGGCTCCATGTTGCGCCCCGTTTGATCATTATCCCCCAAAAGGGCAAGAAAATTCGACAGGAAAACGCGGCCGATCAGCGCTAATATGCCGCGCAAAATCGGTCGGATTGCGGTGAATGCATCATTCCGGTCAGATAAAGCCGTACGATCCGGCGAAAAAGGAACGATATGGGCGGAAACGGCAAAAAGAACGAGCCTCCGAAGCAGGACAACGACAAGTCAAGGAGGCCGAAAGGCAAGCCTGCCGAGGACGACGATTGCGAAGACGGCGACATCGCCACGCCCAAACGCGATCGCGACGGCAATGACGACGAGCCGTTGTAGGTTCTAGTCGCCCGGTAGCAGTCGTAGGGTGGGCAAAGCGAAGCGTGCCCACCATTCAGTGACAATTTGCCGATAGATGGTGGGCACGGCGCAAGCGCGCCTTTGCTTCCTGACACGCCCGAGACCGCCCTCGCCGGGGCAGCCATGCAGCGGCATTCATGGACAAATAACCCATAGCCATTATTTTTGGCGGGTCATTTTGCGAGTGCCTCTTTGAAGCGCCTTGCCGGGCCGCAATCGAGACGGGGTTTGGAATAGCAATGGTCGACGTTCTGGCCGCACCGCAACCAGCGAAAGCGGACACTTCACTACGGACGCTGACGGCGATCTCGGTGGCCCACTGGGTCAGCCATTTCCACCTGTTCGTGCTGCCGATGCTGTTTCCGTATCTGAAGGCGCAGCTCGGCACGGGCTATATCGAACTCGGTTTCGCGCTCACCGTGTCCGGCCTCGTGTCCGGCCTGACACAGGCGCCGATCGGCTATCTCGCCGACCATATCGGCGCCCGCAAGGTGCTGCTGATCGGTCTCACGTTGGGCGGGCTGGCGCTGATCGGGCTCGGCCTGCATCTGAGCTACACCTCGCTGATCGTGTGCGCCGCCCTGCTCGGCCTTGCCAACTCCGTCTATCACCCCTGCGACTACGCGATTCTTTCCGCGCATATGGATGTCAGGCGAATGGGCCGCGCGTTTTCCATCCATACCTTCGCAGGCTTCCTCGGCGGCGCGGTGGCGCCCGCGATCATGGCAGCCCTGGTGGCGACGATCGGCGGCCTCGGCGCGCTGATCGTCGCCGGCGCGGTCGGCCCTGCCGTGGCGCTGCTGTTGATCGCGGTCGGCATCCCCGATGCGAGTTCCGCCGATCGCAGGCAAGATGGCCCGGCAACCCCGAAGCAAAGTGTCATCACGCCGGCGATCATCATGCTGACGTTCTTCTTCATGCTGCTCGGCCTGTCGAATGCCGGCATCGGCAATTTCGGCGTGGTCGCGCTGATGACCGGCTATGGCGTGACCTTCTCGGCCGCCAACATCGCGTTGACCGCGTTTCTCGGGGCGAGTGCGGCCGGCGTGCTGGCCGGCGGCTACCTCGCCGACCGCACCACGCGCCATGGACAGGTCGCCGCCGCCTGCTTCGGCGTCAACGCCGTCATCATGCTCGTCATCGCAACCACCGGCCTGCCGCCGGTGGTGTTGACCACGGCCCTGGGTGCTGCCGGATTTTTGGGGGGCGTGATCGCGCCTTCCCGCGACATGCTGGTGCGCAACGCCGCCCCTGCGGGCGCCGCCGGCCGCGCTTTCGGTATCGTCTCTACCGGCTTCAATTTCTCGGGCATCCTGAGCCCGCTGCTGTTCGGCTGGATCATGGACCAGAACATGCCGCATTGGGTGTTCGGCGCTTCCGTCGCCTTCATGGTGCTGACGGTGATCCTGGCGCTGGTCACCGACCGCAAGCCGCAAAAAGCCCCCGTCACCGGCTTGATGCATTCCTGAACCTCATCCCGGCCGGTTGACAGCATCCCGGCACATCCGATGATGCCATAACAAAACCAGAACCGGGATGAATCGCCATGACCTCTACCCCTGACCTCGTGATCCGCGGCGGCAATATTGCCGACGGCAAGGGCGGCGACCTCTACGAGGCCGATGTCGCCATGTCAGGCGGCCGCATCACCGAGGTCGGCAAGGTTTTGGGCAAAGGCAAGGAAGAGATCGACGCCAAGGGCAAACTGGTCGCGCCCGGCTTTGTCGACGTTCACACCCATTATGACGGCCAGGTCACCTGGAGCCAGGACATCACGCCGTCGTCGCAGAACGGTGTCACCACGGCGATCATGGGCAATTGCGGCGTCGGGTTCGCGCCATGCCGGCCGGTCGATCATGTCCGGCTGATCCAGTTGATGGAAGGCGTCGAGGACATCCCCGAACCGGTGCTGAGCGCGGGCATTCCCTGGGCCTGGGAAAGCTTCCCGGACTACATGGATTGGCTGTCGAAGCGCAGCTTCGACATGGATGTCGGCGCGCAACTGCCGCATGCCGCACTCCGCGTCTATGTGATGGGCGACCGCGGCGCGCGCCGCGATCCGTCGACGCCCGAGGACAACAAGGCGATGGCGGCACTGGCGCGCGACGCGGTGCGCGCCGGTGCGCTTGGCTTCTCGACCTCGCGCACCCTCAACCACCGCACCTCGACGGGCGACTACACGCCGACCTTGAAGGCCGGCGAGGATGAACTGACCGCGATTGCCGCCGCAATGCACGGCCAGGGCCGCAGCGTGCTGCAGTTCGTGCTCGACCTCTCCACCATCAACGAAGATTTGCCGATGATGCTGCGGGTGGCCGAGAACACCAGAATTCCGGTCACGTTCTCGATCACGCAAAACGACAAGGCGCCGCAGCGCTGGCGCCAGACGCTCGACACCATCGCCGACGCTTCCGCGCGCGGCCTGTCGATCACCGCCCAGATTGCGGCCCGCCCGGTCGGGCTGATGCTCGGGCTGGAATTGTCGCGCAACCCGTTCCAGACCCATCCGAGCTACCAGGCGATCGCAAAATTGCCGCTTGGGGAGAGGCTCGCCCGCCTGCGCCAGCCGGAAGTGCGCGCCGCGATCCTGAGCGAGCACGCGACCGCGACCGACGATCCGCTGTTCTTCCGGCCGAACTACGACAAGATGTATCTGCTCGGCAATCCCCCGGATTACGAACAGTCGCCGGAAAACACGCTCGGCGCGCAGGCGCGCCGCCAGGGCGCACAGCCGGAAGCGCTCGCCTATGACGCGATGCTGACCGACGAAGGCCGCGGCATGCTCTACGTGCCGTTCCTCAACTACGGCGACGGCAATCTCGACTCGACGCGCGCGATGCTGAGCCATCCAAATTCGGTGCCGGGCCTGAGCGACGGCGGCGCGCATTGCGGCATCATCTGCGACGCCAGCTTCCCGACCTATTTGTTGACGCACTGGACCCGCGACCGCACCCGCGGCGAAAAGCTCTCGATCCCGTTCGTGGTGGCGCTGCAGTCGCGCAAGACCGCGCTCTCGGTCGGCCTCTATGATCGCGGCGTGATCGCGCCGGGCTTCAAGGCCGACGTCAACGTCATCGACTACGACAAACTGCATCTGCATCCGCCGAAGGTGCATTACGACCTGCCCGTCGGCGGCCGCCGCCTGATGCAGCAGGTCGACGGCTATGACGCCACCATCGTCTCCGGCGTGGTGACGCAGCGCGGCGGCAAGGCTACCGGCGCCCGCCCCGGCAAACTGGTGCGCGGCGCGCAGGGGAGCCAGCCGAAGTACGGCGCGGCGGCGAGCTGAAACAAAAACATCGAAAACAACCCCATGCACCGTAGGGATGGGGGCTCGCGTCCATGCGAGAACCCAATATCTAGTATGCCTCCGGCACGACGAGGCGGGCCGCCCTCTCCAAACCGGTTTATCCCTTCGTAATTTGCGAGCCAACGGGTCGCGCGAACGCGCGCCCGATGACAGGCTCCGCGAAGCAATCCATAGTTCGGCAAGCCGCGAAATGGATTGCTTCGTCGCTGACGCTCCTCGCAATGACGTGGGGCGAGTTAGGCCGCTTTCGCCATCACCGACGTCACGAAGCGATGGCCGACCCACCATACCGGCTGACGGGGATTCAGTGCCTCGTGCAGCATGGCGTAGCCGCAGGCCTTGAACACGATTTCGCTGAGCGCTGCCGTGAGCAGCTTGCGCTCGTCCTTGTGCATGTCGATGATTTTTTTCGACGTGTCGTGCATCAACGCCATCTGCTCGGGGCCATTGTGCTGCGGCCATTGTTCGAATTTGGTCCAGCGCTGGATGATGTCGGAGCGGAAATAGCTGTCGGTGAGTTCGATAAGCGCGTCGAGCGTATATTCCGGCTTCAGCAGATCGGCACACTCCGCCAGAAGTTTCCTGGTGACCGGATGATCGGGCGCTTCCTTCCTGAAAGCGCCAAGCAGCGGATAGAGCGCCACTTCAACGCCCTGGAAGATCGAGCTTGAATTGGTCAGGATCTCCGGCGCATTGAACACGCAGACCTTCACGCCGGCCTCGTGCGCGCGGCGCGAAATGTTCTCGAGTTCGATCTTTGCGAAACCCTGCAGGTAGGGCGAATAGCTCTGCCAGTGATACCCGCCGGCAATGAAGATCTCGGCGCCGTGATAGCCATAGGCCACGTAGCAAACCTGGCCGCCCTTTTTCGCGACATGATCGCGCAGTCCGGAACTCAGTTCGATCAGATCCGCAAGACTGTTCGCCGTCACGTCCATAAAACTCATGGCGCAAAGCTGGCCCAGATCGCCTTCCCAAAACTCCTTCGACGAGGTATCGCGCCCCTTGAAGACCCGGTTCATGACCGGCATCAGGATTTTCGCGCGCGGGACGCCGCCGGCCATGGTGTGGGCGATCAAGACCTTGGCGCCATCGGGAATCTGCTTTTGCAGTTCGGTCAGATATTGCGTCACGCGCGCGCGAAAACTTTCGCGCCCCGCCTTGCGCGACTCTTCCGCTTGCACGAGATCAATCCTCGCCTTGTCCCACTCGCTGAGCTTGAGGCCCTTGAGCTGGTCGCAGGGGCTGACGCCTTGGCTCGATTTCGCCAGATCGAATCCGCATTCCAGCGGGACATTGACCAGCGGCTGGTCTTTTGCCGCCAGCTCTTCCGCCGTCAACGGGCGCAGCTCGTCATTTTCATCGCGGCGTCCGACCGTGCCGTAAATGACTTTCATCCCGGCTTTTTTGGCCTCGTCGATCAAGCCGTTGACGTAACCTCGCGCGAACACTTCGCCGAAAACGACCAAAACGTCCTTGTTGCCGAAGCCCGAAACCGGATTGACCTGACGGAGCGGCTCGAATTTTTGCACGCGGATATCCTTACGTTGAAGAAGCCTTTTAGATACTTACAAACTGATCTACATCAAGTACATGCGTAAGTGCCCCTGGTTCCGCGCAAATATCGATATGCGCCCGCTCCGCGAGGCTTCCCGTGCAAACACCCTCACCCGACATTCTCGCCCCGGCCCGGATCGAAGTCTTTCATTACAAGGCCGCGATCCGGGATCCGATCGTCACCTCGTTCGGCTCGATCCCGGCGCGCAATGCGCTCCTGATCCGCCTGGAGGACCAGGACGGGGCGTTTGGATGGGGCGAGGTGTGGGCAAACTTTCCGCCTTCCGGGGCCGAGAGCAAGTTGGCACTGCTCGAGACGGTCATCCTGCCGATGGCGCTTGGACGCAGCTGGACGAGCCCTGCGGCGGCCTGGGCCGACCTGACCCAGCGCACGCGACGCAACGCCATTCAGAGTGGCGAGCCGGGCCCATTCGCCGCCTGCATCGCCGGCATCGAGGTCGCACTGTCGGACCTCGCCGCGCGCAAGGCGGGACTGCCGCTCTGGAAAGCGCTCGGCCGGTCAACAAAGCCCGAGCCGGTCATCGCGTATGCCAGCAACCTCAATCCGAAGGGCGCGCCCGAATACGTCGCCATGTGCCGGGAACGCGGCTACCGCGCCTTCAAGATGAAGGTTGCCTTCGACCTGAAGGGCGATCTGGCCAACGTGCGCGACATCACCGCCGGCCTCAAGGCCGGCGAGCGGTTCATGATCGATGCCAACCAGGGCTGGGACCTTGCGACCGCCCGGCCTGCGATCGAGGCGTTCAGCCAGTTTCCGCTGGACTGGATCGAGGAGCCGATACCGGCTGACGATCCGCACGCGCACTGGGCGGAGCTTGCCATGCTCTCGCGCATCCCGCTCGCCGGCGGCGAGAACCTGATGGGGTTTGACGCGTTCGATGCTGCGATCGCGTCCGGTCACCTCGGAATCATCCAGCCGGACCTCTGCAAGTGGGGCGGGATTTCATGCTGCGCAGCCGTGGCGCGGCGCGCGATCGCCGCCGGCCGCCGCTACTGCCCGCACTGGCTCAACTCGGGCATCGGCCTGCACGCCGCCGCCCACGTGCTGGCCGCCGCCGGCGGTGATGGGCTGCTCGAGCATGACGCCATGGAGAACCCGCTGCAGGCGGTGCTTGCCGAACCCTTCCCGCCCCTCGTCAACGGCCGCTTCACGCTGACCGATGCGCCGGGGCTCGGGGTTACGCCCAATCTAACCGAGGCCAGATCGTTTCTGGTTCACCACAGCGAGCACCGGAAATAATCCGGGCGTTCCGCTTCAGCCTTTTCGAGCAGAGGCCACCGCCTGGCCGACCCCGATCTGCATCAGGTCCCGGCCAATCACCAGTTCGCCCGAAAAACCCTTGCCGGCAGGCAGCAGTTGTTCGCGCGATGCATTGCCGGGCACGATGTGGCTGAGCACCAGCTTCTTGACGCCCGCCGCTTCCGCGATCGCTCCGACCTCTTCGACCTGCGTGTGGGCGTTGAGCAGATGCTGCATCAGGCCTTCCTGCGCGACCGAGCGCGATGCCGGGAAAAGGCGGGTAATAAAGCTCGTCACGATGACCTCGTGAACGAGAATGTCCGCGCCTTTTGCGAGGTTGATCAAATTCTCGCACCGTCCCGTATCGCCGGAGAATACGACCGATCCATCGTCGGTGTCGAAGCGATAGGCGAATGCAGGCCAGACCGGCGCATGATTGACCAGTGTGGCGGAAACGCGAACGCGATCGTCCTCGAAGATTTTGAACGGCGCCATCGGCGGAAAAGGGGTCTCATTGGGCGATTTGAAACCGGCAATCGGCGGGATCTCGATGTCGTGCACCTCGACCACCGATTCGAGGTTTGGCTTGCCGTTGTCGCGGATTCGGTCATTCAGATCGGTCGCGAAAGCCTGGTAGAGGTAGCCCGTCATATCCTTGATGCCGGGCGTCGGGTTGTCGGGATTGATGATCGGCACGGCCGGAGCCGGCGTGCCGGGCAGCGAAAACACCGGCGCCATCTGGCCGCGCCGGCCCGGGCCGAAGACCTTGAAAGGCGAGGAGCGGCGGTCGAGGCCTACGAACAATCCGAACAACAACAGATTTGCATAGTCGACGGTATGATCGGAATGCAGGTGGGTCAGGAACAGCGCTCTCACCTTGTCGTCCATGACACGGCTGCTGGCTGGCGATATCGCCTGCTGAAGGCGTTTTCCGACCCCCTCGCCGCAGTCCACGACGTAGTAGGCGTCACCCACCGCCACCACCGACGATATGCCGCATTGGTCCGAATTCGGCCACCAGGTCGGGCCGCCTGCCGTGCCCAGCAGGATGAGCCGGGTCCGCGAATTGCTGACATCCCCTGAGGATTGGGCGAGCTGAATTCGCGTGTCCGGGCTGCCGTCGCCTGCAACCGCGGAGCAAATCATGGGCCCCAAAACGCCCGCTCCCGCAGCACTTCCCGCGATGAAGCCGCGGCGCGTCAACGCTTGCTGGATGGCGCGATTGAGCAGGTTGCACATCTTATCCCCTCAGAGAGCCATCCGGCGGAAATGGCGGGCAAAGCGAGCCCAGGCCCGTTGCGGGGCACTATCCGCTCCGATGAACGTACCAATGCATCGGCGGGCGCGCTTGACATTCGGCTTACATTTGCCTGACCAACCGCCTAGTCTTTGCCTCCTACGCGGTGTTGAGGCACGTCCGGCCAGAGGATTGAGGGCTTGCGTTATCTCTTTGAGGAGTACGCATTCGACACCGACCGGCGCGAACTGCATCGCGGGAAAGGTGGCATTCGTCTCGCACCCCAGGTATTCGAC
>Ga0310811_10005375_pt1 | contig 16204 bp, 12 predicted proteins | sample YCmetagenome_FD_207642 | JGI IMG/M metagenome (GOLD analysis project Ga0310811, IMG submission 207642) | Soil microbial communities from experimental microcosm in Duke University, North Carolina, United States - YC | ecosystem: Engineered > Artificial ecosystem > Soil microcosm > Unclassified ...
CCGCCGGGCCTGTTCCCTGCTCCTGGACGAGACGCAACGCCGATTCGGTGATCAGATCAACCTGGCTGACGTGCCCATCGACTACTACTGGACCGTGGACCTGGCCGCTGCGTTCGACATTCACCAGGCGCCCGAGGCACACCTCGACTGCGGCCAGAGCAGCGACGACTTCGCCGAAGTGGCAGCCGCCGCCCGGCGCGGACCACACGACATGATCGCGCTCTGGCACGACCTCGACCACCTGGCCGGGGTCCTGCGGCTGCTGGCCTTCCTCGACCTACCCGCCAGATCCGACACCCCCACCGAAACAACCACAGTGCCGACACAACACGCTGACTGATCCGGCAACGGGTCGACGATCAAGCCGACACAAATGGGCCGGCTACTAACGGCAGGCCGCCCGCAGCGCGACGGCTTCGCAACCTCATTACGGCGTGGCGAGGTTTTCGGCGTCGTTGGCTCGGAAAATTGTCTCCCGGAGTCGCGGTGGTCGAAAGCCTCAGCTCCACAATCGATCGTGGCTGTATTCGCCGTTCCAGTTTTCGGTGTCCTCGAACATGACCGGCGACCGCGGGTCGAGGTGGGCGGCGAAGGCGTCGGGATTGATGTCTTCGAAGCCCAGTCCCGGGGTGTCGGGTACGGTGATGTGGCCGTCCTCGATCAGCGGACTCGGCAGGCCGGTGACCAGATCGCTCCACCCCGGGACGTCGGCGGCGTGGTGTTCCAGGGCGAGGAAGTTGTTCGTCGCGGCGGCGATGTGCGCGCTGGCCAGGGTGGCGATCGGGGTCGCGGCCAGGTGCAGCGCCATCGCGACCCCGTGCTGCTCGGCCAGATCGCCGAGCTTCTTCGTCTCCAGGATGCCACCCGCGCTGGCCGGGTCGGGATGCACGATGCGCACGGCCTCGTTTTCCAGCAGGGGACGGAAGTTCTCCGCCAGGTAGATGTCCTCGCCGGTGCAGGTGGGCGTGTCGATCGCGGCGGTCAGCTGCCGCCACTGGCCGGTGAGCTGCCAGGGAATCATGTCCTCCAGCCAGGCCAGCGTGAACGGTTCGAGTGCCCGGCCGAGCCGGATGCACGAATCCAGCCCGAGGTGTCCGAAGTGGTCGGCCGCGAGCGGGATGTCGTAGCCGAGCACCGACCGCACCGTGCCGACGTAGGAGGCCAGGTGCTCGATGCCCTTCGCGGTGAGCTGGATGCCGGTGAAGGGATGCATCGTGGTGGTGGTGTCGAGCGCGCCCGGCGGGGCGATGACGCACCCGGGAATGTCGCGTACCAGACCGACGCCCACGTCCATTTTGAGGAAGGCGAAGCCGCGGTCTCGTCGTTCCAGCAGCCGTTTCCCCATTTCCTCGGGATCGGCGACCGTGGGGGTGTCGGCATAGCACAGGATCCGGTCCCGGAACTTGCCGCCGGCGAGCGCATAGGCCGGCACCCCGTACGCTTTGCCCGCCAGGTCCAGCAGCGCCATCTCCACTCCGCACACCCCGCCCGCCTGACGGCCGTGGTGACCGAACTGCTTGATCTTGCGGAACACCTTGTCGATATTGCACGGGTTCTCGCCGATCAGCCTGCTTTTCAGCAGCAGCGCGTAACTGCTGCTCGCCTGGTCGCGGACCTCGCCGTAGCCGTGGATGCCCTGGTTGGTGTCGATGCGGATGATGGTGGACCGGAACGGCACGCCGGTGAGGTTGGCGATGCGCAGATCGGTGATCTTCAACTGGCTGGGCCGCGAGAAGGTGTTGACGTTGTCTTCCAGGCTGGTGGTCACCAATTCTCCCGAGAGGATGCGGGCAGCAAGACGAATGAAACCTAGGATCGCGTGCCGTGGCCGCTCTCGGCCCGCCAGCGCCGGAAGTCTCCTTCGATCTGGTCCGACCAGACCGGCACGTCGATTTCCGCGCTGGTGTAGGTTCGCTCGGAAAGGCGCAGCTTGCCGAAGATGTCGCGCACCCGGGTGTCTTCGGCCTCCTCGGCGACCTGCTGGGCGAACTGCGGCGGAATGAACACGAGCCCGCTGGGCGTGCCGAGCACGACGTCGCCGGGCAGCACGGTGGCCTCGCCGACGCGCACCGGGATGTTGATTCCGGCCAGCGTGACGTCGCGGATCGGCGTGGGGTCGACGTCCCGGAAGAAGATGTTCACCTGCTCCAGTTTCGTCAGGCCCTGGTAGTCGCGGATGCCCCCGTTGATCACGGCGCCGGCTCCGGTCCGCGACGCCACCGCGGAGCCGAGGTTGTCCCCGACCACGGTGCCGTACTTGATCTTGCCGAAGATGTCGGTGACCATGACATCGCCGGTCTGCAGGCTTTCGATGATCCAGGAGTTCTGGCGGTCGCCCGCGGTGTGCCCCTCGCGGGCACCCGCCGCCACGATCGCCTTGTCGTAGTCGGGCCGGTGCGGCAGGAACTGGGCGGTGACCGCGCGGCCGACCAGGATGCGGTCCGGGTGGGTCTGGCGCCAGTCTCCGGCGAACTGGCGGTGGAACTCGTTGTCCCGCAACGTGCTCCACGCCTGCTCGGTGGTGGCGTCCAGCAACTGCTTGAGTACCTCGTCGGGTACTCGGGGCCGCCCATCGGGAAAACGATCGCCCGTCCACGCGCTGGTCAGCTCGATCAGGTCCGCACGACTGGGTTGAATCCTCATCGCATAACTCCGGTGTCAGCGTTGGGTTTCCGGGAAAGGAATCGGTGTTCCCGCCGGGCCGGGTGGCCGCCCGCGGCCCGCATTCGTTCCACGTTGTTGAATACCGTGCTATGTAACTGAATCAACCTCACGCTACGAGCGCGCCCGCGGCGTTGTCAACGGCCGGACGGATGACGCCCGGCCGTGCTCAGCCGAGTACCGCGGACACCTCTCTCGCGGCGGAAACCACATGCTGGGCGAAACCCTCCAATTCGGCTCGGGACACCACAAAAGTGACGGTGGAGACACTGACGCCGCCGAGCGGGCGGCCGCGGTGATCGAGCACCGGCGCCGCGAGACACCGGATCGTCGGCTCGTTTTCCTCGTCGTCCACGGCGAAACCCCGGTCGCGGACGAAGGCGAGTTCGGCATCGAGCCGGGTCCGGCCGGTGATCGTCGCCGGGGTGCGGGCGGGCAACGGGGTCAGCGAAAGGAACGCCGCCAGCTCGGCGGGCGGCAGGTAGGCCAGGATGCACTTGCCGATCGCCGTGCAGTGCAACGGATTCGACATGCCGACCCGGGAGGCCATCTGGTACGGACGATCGGCGTCGATCTTGTGCGTGTAGATCACGTGATCGTCGCTGCGCAGTGCCAGGTGCACGGTGTGCCCGGCGACGGTGGCCTGCAGGGCGCGCAGGATCTCCTCGACACTCGGCGGCGCCTCGGCGGCGATCTGCGCGGCGAAGGCCCGCAACCGCGGCCCGATCCCGTAGCGTCCACTCCCGTCGGTGTTCAGAAACCCTTCCGTGGCGGCGATGTCGGTCAGCCGGTGCGGGCCTCGTGGTGCCGCGGCGGCTTCGAGCACTCGAAGGGTCTTCTCCGCGGCGTTGCCGGCGGAGCTGGCGCGGCCGCCGCGCCGGGCGGGCAGTTCCGGTTCACCCATTGACACTCTCCTGACACGGGCTTACGGTCATGTAAATTCAGTAACGTAGTACAGAGTTCCACAAGATGGAACACGCTGGGCAGCACACTTCCTTTGTCCCCGACCAGCACGGTTTTCGTGGCGATTTCCCGATGATTTCCGTCGCCGTTATCCGCGATGTGAAATCCGGGGAAGACGCCCGGACCGGATCACCGGATTCAGCCGAGTCCTTCCGGAGGCCGCGTCGTGCCCGATCGATTCGATGTCGTCGTTCTCGGTGAGGTCCTTGTCGAGTTCCATGCGCACACCCCGGTGCGTGCGGCCGACACGGTCCGGCTGTCCTTCTCCGGGGACGCGCTCAACGCCGCCGCCGCGGCCGCCGCGGCGGGCGCGCGTACCGCCCTGCTGACCGTCGTCGGCGACGACGAACTCGGTGAAGCGCTGATCGGCCGGGTGACCGAGCTGGGCGTGCACACCGGGCTCATTCGTCGCTCCGCGCGGCCCAACGGCGCGTATCTGCTCACTTCTGATCTCGACGGCGGCCGTGAGTTCATCTACTGGCGCACCGCGAGCGCGGCGTCGACCTTGTCCGCCGCGCGGATCGAATCGGCGCGGGATGTGCTCTCGCGGGCCGGGGCGCTGGTCGCCGGCGGGATCGCGGGCGCGATCTCGGCCAGTGCGCGCGCCGCGGTGTGCGCCGCCGCCGAGTTGGTGCACGACAGCGGCGGAGAAGTCGTCTATGACCCCAACTTCCGGCGCAGACTGACCACCGCGCGGGAAGCCCGGGAGTTGCTGGCCGAGGTGCTGCCCAGCGCCACGCTGATCACACCGTCCTGTCCGGGAGACACCGAAGCGCTGCTGGGCACCGACGATCCGGCCGAGGCGGTGCGCCGGTGCCGTGAACTGGGTGCCCGGCGGGTGCTCGTCACGGCGGGCACCCGGCCGGTGTGGATGGCCGATGACACGCGCGAGGAGACCGTTCCGGTGCCCGCCAATCCCGCCGCGGTGGACGCGACCGGCGCCGGCGACGTGCTCACCGGAACCGTCGCCGCCCGGCTCGCCCTGGGGGACGAGCTGGACCGGGCGGTGCGGATCGGGGTGGCCGCCGCCTCGCTGTCGGTGTCCGGGCTGGGAGGAACCGGCCACGTGCCGGCGCTTTCGGACAGTGTCGCGCTGGCCAGCAGATCCGTCGAGTCGCAACGGTCCGATGTGGACACCATTCGTTGATCAGGGAGAGAACAGAGGCCACTCCGGCAGAAAGGGGCCGATCAGCTCGTCCCGGGGCGTCGCAGGCCGTCCGCTCCGGTCACCATTTCAGCCCTACCTCCGCCTAGCGTCCGCCGACGTGCGCGGGAAGGAGAAGGCATGTTACGACAATCAGGTCACGTTCGCTGGGGTATGGCGGGACTGTTCGGCGTTGGGATCCTGGTCAATTACCTGGACCGGGTGAACCTGTCGGTCACCGCGAAGCCCCTCGAACAGACCTTCCACCTCAACGCCGCCGAATTCGGCATCCTGCTGTCCGCGTTTCTCTGGTCCTACACCATTCTGCAGATCCCGGTCGGCAGCCTGCTCGACAAGGTGGGTGTGGTCTGGGTGCAGCGGATCGGCAATGTCCTCTGGACGATCATCACCTTCCTCAGCGCCACGGTGAGCGGGCTGGGCCTGCTGTTGGTGCTGCGGGTGCTGCTCGGTGTCGCGGAGTCGCCGACGTTCTCCGCGGCGTCCAAGTCGACCGGGGCGTGGTTCCCCCGCAGGGAACGGGGCATCGCCACGGCCGCCTTCGACGGTGCGGCGAAGTTCTCCAACGTGGTGGGCGTCCCCTTGCTGGCCGCGGTGGTCACCTGGGGCGGCTGGCGCGCCGCGTTCGTGTTCACCGGGGTGATCAGCCTGATCTATGGCGTGGCGTTCTGGCTGCTCTACCGGACACCGGAACGCGCGCTGGCCGACGGCAAGCTCTCCGCCGAGGAACATCAGTACATTGTGGATGGTGGCGGGCGGGTCGGTGAGGCCACGGCGCCGAACCAGCTCGGACAGCTGCGCTACCTGCTCACCCGGCGCCAGGTCTGGGGGCTCACCATCGGTTTCGCCGCCGCGGGCTACGCCTTCTACCTGTTCCTGACCTGGCTGCCCGGTTACCTGCAGACCAGCCTCGGCATGTCCGTGCTGGGCAGCGGAATCTACACCGCGGTGCCCTGGATCGTCGCCACCATCACCGACTTCATGATCGGCGGCTGGCTGGTCGACCATCTGACCAAGCGGGGCCGCAACCAGTCGAACCTGCGCAAGACGGTGCTGGTGATCGGGTTGCTGCTCGGCCTGGTGGTGATCGGCGCCGCGTTCACCCGCAATCCCGTCGTGGCCGTCATCTACATCTCGATCTCGCTGGGCGGGATCGCACTGGTCGGCCCCATCTGCTGGAGTATCCCGGCGCTGCTGGCGCCGCCGGGCGGCGTCGGCGCGCTCGGCGCGATCATGAACGTCAGCGGTCAGGTGATCAGCCTGATCGCGCCGATCGCGACGGGTTTCCTGGTCGACGCGACCGGATCGTTCGACATCAGTTTCGTGCTCAGCGGTGTGCTGATCGCGATCGGCATTCCCTGCTTCCTGTTCATGATGGGGCCGATCGAGCAGCTGCCGCCCGACCCGGCCGCCACCCCATTGGAAAGTCCACAAGCGACTCTCGTCGGGGACGACCAGTAGCCGCTGCGAAGATCCGACCCACAACAGGAGAAGGACATGAAGATAACCGCCGTGAAGTGCGCGGTAATCGGGCAGAGTCCCGTGATCCGGGTGGTCACCGACGAGGGAATCGACGGATACGGGCAGATCGAGTCGCGCAAGCCCTATGCCGTGGCGCAGGTGCCCTTCTTCGAGTCGTTCGTGCTCGGCTGCGATCCGACCGATGTCGAGGCGGTGCTGCTGCGCATCCGGCGGATGGGCGGCTTCAAGCCGTGGGGCAGCGTGGTGAGCGCGATCGAGATGGCGTTGTGGGACATCGCGGGCAAGGCGGCCGGAGTGCCGGTGTACAAGCTGCTCGGCGGCAAGGTGCGCGACCGGGTCCGGGTGTACAACGGCGGCGTCCGCTTTGCCCGCAACGGACATCAGCCCGAGGACTTCGCGGACATCATGACCCGCATGAAGAACTCGCCGGAGGGATTCACCATCATCAAGCAGCCCATCGGGTTCCACGATCCGATGGCGACCGGTCTGCCCGGTTTCTTCTACGGCGAGCCGCGCAGTGGCCCGCCGCATCCGCACCGTGGCCTGGTCACCGAGCGCGGGCTCGATCACGTCGTCGAGTGTGTGCGGGCGATGAAGGACGTGCTCGGCGACTCGGTCGGGCTGGCCCTGGACTGCGGTCCAGGATGGACGGTGTCCGACGCGATCCGGCTGGCCCGCCGGCTGGAGCCGTTCCACCTGTTGTGGCTGGAGGACCTGCTGACCGGCGACTACGTGCCCTATGTGGACGCGGAGTCGTATCAGCGGGTCACCGACAGCACCACGACACCCATCCACACCGGCGAGCAACTTTACCTGCGGCAGAACTTCACGCAGCTCATCGAGCGCGGCGCGGTGCGGGTGATCGGGCCGGACCCGGCCGATGTCGGCGGTATCGCCGAGCTGAAGTGGATCGCCGAGTACGCCGACCTGCACGGGGTGCTGATGGCCCCGCACGGCGTGTTCGACGGGTTGCTGGGGCTGGCCGCACAGGTGCAGGTCGCCGCGGCGATGCCGGACAACTTCATCGCCTTCGAATATCCTGTCGCCGAACCCGCCTGGTGGTACGACATCGTCGACGGACTGCCGAAACCGCTCGTACAGGACGGATTCATCGAGGTGTGGGACCGCCCGGGGCTCGGTGTCGATCTCGTCGCGGAGGCCGCCCGGCGGTATCTTGCGGACGAAGACCGGTCGTTCTTCGACTGGTGAGGACGAAGGAAGGTAGCGATGGACGGATCGACGGCCGAAACCAGGTTCCTCGGGCGCAGCGGGCTGCGGGTGTCGACACTGACCCTGGGCACCATGACCTTCGGCGGCAGCGGCCGCCACGCGCACATGGGCACGGTCGGGGTCGACGAGGCGACGCGCATGGTGGACCTGTGCCTCGATCACGGCGTCAACCTGTTCGACACCGCCGATGTGTACTCGGCGGGGTTGTCGGAGGAGGTGCTCGGGCAGGCGCTGGGCAAGCGGCGGCAGGAGGTGCTGGTCGCCACGAAGCTCAACGGGCCGATGGGCGAGGGCCCCAACGATCGTGGCCAGTCGCGGCATCACATCATCGCCGCGTGCGAGGCGAGCCTGCGCAGGCTCGGCACCGACTACATCGATCTGTACCAGGTGCACTCGATCGATGAGCGGACGCCGTTCGAGGAAAGCCTGCGGGCGCTCGACGATCTGGTGCGGCAGGGCAAGGTGCGCTATATCGGGTGCTCGAACTATTCGGCGTGGCACCTGATGAAGGCGCTTTCAGTGTCGGATCAGCGCGGTTTCGAACGGTATGTCTCGTTGCAGGCGTACTACAGCCTGGTGGCACGGGAACTGGAGCACGAACTGCTGCCGCTGAGCCAGGACCAGGGTGTCGGGGTGCTGGTGTGGAGCCCGCTGGCCGGCGGTTTCCTGGCGGGCAAGCAGCGCCGGGGCGAGGGCGCGCCGGCCGGGACGCGGCGCGCGGTCAGCGGTGACACCGGAACCATGGATCTGGAGCGCGGTCTCGACATCGTCGACGAACTGGCCGTGATCGCGAAGGACCGCGGGGTGAGTGTGGCGCAGGTCGCGATCAACTGGCTGATCGCCCGCCCTGGCGTGTCCTCGGTGATCGTGGGCGCGCGCAACATCGCGCAGCTGGAGGACAACCTCGGCGCGGCCGGCTGGCAGCTGACCGCCGAGGAGGTCGACCGCCTCGACCGGGTCAGCGCCGCCACGCTGCCGTACCCGTTCTGGCACCAGCAGAAGTTCAACGGGCCGCGCATGCGGTACACGCTGTCCGGGTCGGGACAGGAGCTGTAGGAGGCGCGCGCCGGTGGCCGGGGTGGCCCGGTCACCGGCGATCGCCGCGCGCCCGGCGGTGCTGAAGTGGTGATGGGCCGAGCGGACACTGAGTGCCCGGGCAGGCCCCGATATCCCCAGTGCTGTCCTGGAGTTGCGATGTCCTCTGTCGACCGTTCGTCCCGTCCGCTCTCGCGCCGTCAGGTGCTGGCCGGTGGTGGTGGGCTGGCCGCGCTCGCGGTGCTGACCGCCTGCAACCCCCGCACCTCCGCGGCCGCCCCGGGTTCGACCGCCGCGGCGCCCGGCGCGCCGGTCCGGTCCGCCACCCTCACCCCACAGGTCACCCGCCTGGACCTCGGCGGTCCGGTGGTCGACACCTGGGCCTTCGGCGACAGCCTGCCCGGCCCGCTGTTGCGCGGCACGACCGGTGACGTGCTGCGGGTGGAGGTCGCCAATCAGCTGTCGACGGGCACCACCGTGCACTGGCACGGTCTTCCGGTCCCCAACGACATGGACGGCGTCCCCGATGTGACGCAGCCGGAGATCGAGCCCGGTGCGTCGTTCACCTACGAATTCACCCTGACGGAGCCGGGAACCCATTGGTACCACTCGCATGTCGGAGTGCAGCGCGATCGCGGGCTTTACGGACCGCTGATCATCGACGACCCCCAGGAGCCCGGCGGTTACGACGTCGACTGGGTGATCGTGCTGGATGACTGGATCGACGGCACCGGCACCACGCCGGAGCAGGTCCTCGCCGGCTTCGAAAGCGGCGGGAACGCCGCGGCGCTGACCTCACCCAGGCTGGGTGGCACCGCCGGTGATGTGGCCTACCCGTATTACCTGCTCAACGGCCGGGTTCCCGGGGCGCCGGTGTCGTTCACCGCCAAGGCGGGGCAGAAGGCGCGGATCCGGTTGATCAACGCGGGTGGGGACACGACCTTCCGGGTGGCGCTGGGCGGGCACCAGATGACGGTGACCCAGACCGACGGCTATCCGGTGGTCCCGGTCACGGTCGACACGCTGCTGATCTCGATGGGCGAGCGCTATGACGTCGAGGTCACCCTTGCCGATGGGGTGTTCCCGCTGGTCGCGGCGGCCGAAGGGAAGACGGGTCAGGCACTCGGGATCGTGCGCACCGGGTCCGGTGCCACCCCGGCCGCCGACGCGCATCCGTCCGAACTGGACGGAAAGCTGCTGGCCTACGCCGATCTGCACGCGGCGGCCGGTGCCGAGCTCCCCCAGCGGAATCCCGACGTCAGCTACGATCTCGTGCTCGAAGGCAGCATGAAACCCTACCGGTGGACCATCAACGGGCACGCGCATCCCGACGATCAACCCCTGCCGGTGAGCCAGGGGCAGTACGTGCGCCTGCGGTGCGTGAACAGATCGACGATGTATCACCCCATGCACCTGCACGGCCACACCGTGGCGCTGCGGGCATCGGACTCCGACGCGACCGGGCCGCGCAAGGACACCGTCATCGTCCTACCCGGACAGACGGTGGTGACCGATCTGCTCGCCGACAACCCCGGGCAATGGGTCACGCACTGCCACAACATCTACCACGAAGCCGTCGGCATGATGACCCGGTTGTCCTACCAGACCTGACGGTTTTCCGCGCCTGGCGGTCATTTCCTCGTGCACCCGGATTCATCGGTGACGAGTCCCGGCGGTAGTTTCTCGCTGCCGAAGGCGTGGCCGATCGTTGCGCAGGGACAGCGGGCCCGCTCCGGGCCCGCTGTCCATAGTGGTTCAGGTCGTTATCGGGCTTCGGGTCACGGCACCTGTCGACGCCGGCCGGGTTCCTGCGTGGGCATGGTCTGCCGGGCGGGCGGGACCGGCTTCGGCAGCTGGGCCACCTCGTACTGGGCCAGGTTGTACCGGCCGTTGGTGTCCGGCAGCACCGGCGGCGTGTGGTTCGCGTCGTTGAACCGGAACGCCGAGGTCAGGTCGCCGACGGTGCCGCGCCGCCACTGGCTGATGTTGGGCTCGACGACGCCGGTGACCCGCTCCAGCAAGCGCAGCTGCGAGGTGTGGTCGAACAGGTCGGAGCACACCCAGCCGCCCGCCGTCCACGGGGACACGATGATCGAGGGAACCCGGTAGCCGAGCCCGACGGGCAGGCCACCGCCGGCGGTGCCGGCCTTCGAGGTCTTGGTGACGAACTCGTCCGGGGTACCGGCCGGCGGGGTCGGCGGCAGGACGTGGTCGAAGATCCCGTCGTTCTCGTCGTAGGACAGGATGAACACGGTCTTGGCCCAGACCTCCGGGTTGGCCGCGATCGCGTCGATCTTGCTCGCGATATAGCCGGCACCGGCGGCCGGCAGGTTGGACGGGTGCTCGTCGAGCGCCGACGGCGGAAGCAGCCAGCTGACGGTGGGCAGCTGGTCGTTGAGCGCGTCGTACTCGAACTGGCCGGTCGGCGAGCTGGCCATCACGTACTTGTACAGGTCCGAGCCCGGCTGTGCGTTGTTGTACTGCGCGAAGTGCGTGAACGGCGACAATCCGGTCACGCCGCCGGGCTCGTGGTAGACCTTGAAGCTCACACCCGCCTCGAGCAGCCGCTCGGGGTAGGTGGTCCAGGACAGGGCTCCGTTGGGGAAGGTGGTTTCGAGGATCGGGCCGCCCGCGGTGCCGTTCGGGTCGACGGTGCCGCTGATCCACATGGTGCGGTTCGGTCCGGTGGGCCCGATCACCGAGCAGTGGTAGGAGTCCAACACCGTGAAGGCGTCGGCCAGTGCGTAGTGGAACGGGATGTCCTCCCGGGTGAGGTAGGACATCGTGAACGGGCCCGCCGCGCCGTCGGCGGCCCGGTGCGCCGGCAGCCAGTTGTCCATCGCGCCGTTGTTCCAGGCTTGGTGCTGGACGTCCCAGGCGTGGCTGGTCGACGGGATGGACTGCCCGGAGGTGGTCCGGGTGTCGAGGCGCCAGGGCAGCGTGTAGCCGTCGGGATTGACCGGATCCGGCTGGTAGAACACGGAACGCCCGTTCGGCAGCTTCAGCGCGTTCGGGTCGCTGAACCCGCGCACGCCGGACATCGTGCCGAAGTAGTGGTCGAAGCTGCGGTTTTCCATCATCAACAGCACGACGTGCTCGATGTCCTGCAGCTTGCCGTTGCCGGCGGGGCTCGTGGCGGCGAGCGCCTTGCGCACATTGGACGGCAGTGCCATGGAGGCTGCCGCCAGACCTCCGGCCATCGCGGCGGACTGGAGCAATCGCCGCCGGCTGGTGCCGGTGGGCGCGTTCGGGGTTTGTGCGTCGTCCTTCATCAAAGACCTTTCTCCGGCCGGCCGATGGGCTCGAACTGGACGTCGAAACGGTCGCTCATGCTGTTGTGGCTCGCCCGGCGTTTACCTGTCCGGCACCTGAACTTCTCCTGAAGAGGTCGGCCGGTTCCGGCGAATGCGGAAAATCTGGCGCATTCGCCTGATTGTTTCAAAACAAACCACGCTCGTGCGGTCGGAATTTAACTGATTCTCGGGGTTCCACGAAAATATCACCTCGGGCGACGCCGCGGCACCCGGGCGACCCGGGTTCGCCCGGGTGGATCTTGGCGGCGGGCCCGTCGCGCGCCAGGCTGGGGGAGTAGCCGCAATGATCGCGATGGCGAAGGAGTCACGGATGACGGACGGGACAGCGTTGCCCCGCTACGACGACCTGCCGCCGGCCCAGGCCGGCGGGCGTTCCGCGTGGGAGGTGTTCGGCGCGGGTGACTGCCTGGGCCGGATCGGGCTGCAGACCGAGGACACGGTCCTCGCCGCGGCCGGACTTGTCCGCCGCGGTGCGGTGTTTTCCCTGAATGCGCCGCAGAACATCATGACACCACCGTTGTTCAGGCGTGGCGCCATCAGGCACACGCTGTTCGGCCGCGAACGCGCGGTGGGATATGACGACGCCTACGACAACTACTACCCGCAGGCGTCGAGCCAGTGGGACGCGCTCGCGCACGTGGCCTACCGGCGAAACGTGTACTACCAGGGCGCTACCGCGGACGAAATCGCGGAGCAGCACCGGAACACGATCGAGCACTGGGCGCGTCGCGGGATCGTCGGGCGCGGGGTGCTGCTCGATGTGCGGGGAGCGCTTTCCGAAGCCGGACGCGCCTACGATCCCGGCAGCAGCTATGCCCTTTCCGTCGACGACCTGGAACTCGCCCGCGCCCGCGCGGGTGTCACGTTCCGGCCCGGCGATGTCATCCTGCTCTACACCGGTTTCCTGGACTGGTACCGGGAGCAGCCCGATGATGTGCGCCTGCGGTTGTCCGACCCCGATCGGTTGTGCGCCGTGGGCATCGAGCACACCGAGGAGATGGCCCGCTACATCTGGGACACCGGCGCCTCGGGGCTGGTCAGTGACACGGCCGGACTGGAGGTGTGGCCACCCGACCGGTCCGACGAGGCCGCGCCCTTCGGGTTCCTGCACCGGGTGCTCATCGCGCAGCTCGGCATGGCGATCGGCGAGCTGTGGTGGCTGTCCGACCTCGCCGCCGACTGCGCTCAGGACGGCCGCTACGAATTCTTCCTGACCAGCGCGCCGTTGAATGTGCCGGGAGGCACCGGTTCCCCGGCGAACGCGCTGGCGATCAAGTAGTCGCGCGGCACTCGGCTGATCGGAGAAACCCCTGCCGCGCGGGGGTTTCTCCGATCCTGGCGGTCATGCCGACGTGATGGCCCGGACGAGCGAGTCGCGGGTCGCTGGCGTGCCGGCACCACCGAGGCGGCGACCCCGGCTACCGCCGCCAGCGCGAAGTACGCCAGGATCTGCCCGATCGGAACGGTGATCGCACCGACGCCACCGGTGCCCGCGATGAACACCCGCATCACCGCCCAGCCGAAACCATTTCCGACACATGGCTGGTGCCCCCCGCGTGTCCGGGACGTGCACGGTCCAGGTGGGCAGGGAAAATCGGCGACCCTCGGCGACCCTGGTGCGCCATGGCGGTATCGCAGCTTCGCCGAATTGGACCCGGACCGCCCGAATAGTCCGAAGTTGATCGTCGGCAAAAACTCGTTCCCCCGAACTGCTGTTAATTCTCTGTTCGGGTTTCCTTCGTATCGTGTGCGGTCGCCGGCCATGCACCGGGCTCAGGGTTTCCCGTCGACGCTCCGGGTATGCGGGCACGCACACCCCGGGGCTGGCCAAACCCGGCTCCGAGGGGCCAATCGGCCCAGACCAGGAGGCTTTGGTGCGAAGGAAGTTGAGATATGCCGCGATCGCCGGTGCCGTCGGGCTACTCGGTTGTGTCGCCGCCGTTCCCGCCGCTCAGGCGGGTCCGCGAACCGGGCATGTGCTGTTGCTGAGCGTGGACGGGCTGCACCAGTCCGATCTCGCCTGGTACGTCGCACACCACCCCGGCTCGGCACTGGCGACGTTGGTGCGCAAGGGAGACGAGTACACGAACGCGAAGACGCCGGTCCCGTCGGATTCCTTCCCCGGCATGGTCGCGCAGCTGACCGGGGGAAACCCGGCAAGCACGGGGATCTACTACGACGACACCTACAACCACGCCCTGCTGCCCGCCGGCACCACCGACTGCAAGAACGCGACCCCGGGCGCCGAGGTCGACTACACCGAGGATCTGGACAAGAACCAGAACAGCATCGACGCCGGACAGGGACTGCCCGGCCTGCCCAACGGCGTGCTGGCCATGACCGGCACGCCGCGGACCCTGATCAACCCGGCGAAGCTGCCGGTCGACCCCGTGACCTGCCAGCCGGTCTACCCGTACCAGTACCTCAAGGTCAACACGGTGTTCGAGGTGGCACGCCAGGCCGGACTGCGCACCGCGTGGTCGGACAAGCATCCCGCCTACGACCTCCTCAACGGACCGTCGGGCACCGGCATCCAGGACCTGTTCACCCCGGAGATCAACAGCCAGACCGCCGGCGGGGACTGGACCACCGACAACGCCGACACCCGGACCTATGACGGCTACAAGGTCCAGGCCGTGCTGAACGAGATCGACGGCTACGACCACAGCCGCGCCACCCAGGTCGGCACCCCGGCCGTTTTCGGCATGAACTTCCAGACCGTGTCCACGGCGCAGAAACTGCCCACCTCGGACGGGAAACAGGGCGGCTACCTCGCCGACGGCACGCCCGGCCCGCTGCTGTCGGACGCGCTGGACTGGGTCGACCAGCGCGTCGCCGCCATGGTCGGGGAACTGCGCAAGCAGCACCTCGATACGACCACGACGATCATCCTGTCCGCCAAGCACGGCCAGTCGCCCATCCGGCCCAGCGCGCTGACCCGCATCGACGACGGACCCCTGCTCGACGGCCTCGACAACGCCTGGCGCGCCGCGCATCCCGGCGCGGGTGACCTGGTCGCGCATTCCCTCGACGACGACGCGATGTTGTTGTGGCTCAACGATCGCTCGCCGGCCGCCACGGCCTTCGCCCGCGATTACCTGCTCGCACAGTCCGGCACCGGCAACGACATCAACGGAAACCCGAAAGCGTTTACCCACTCGGGCCTGCAGACCGCTTATGCCGGTGCCGACGCCGCGCACTATTTCGGTGTAGCACCGGGTGATCCGCGGGTCCCGGACTTCGTGGGAATCGTGCAGAACGGCGTCGTCTACACCGGCGGCCAGGGCAAGATCGCCGAACACGGCGGCGCGGCCCCCGACGACCGTGATGTCCCCCTCGTGGTGAGTGGCCCGCAGACCGGACACCAGACGGTGTCCAGTCCGGTCGAGACCACGCAGATCGCCCCGACGATCCTCGCCCTGCTCGACCTCGACCCGTCGGCCCTGCAGGCGGTGCGCATCGAGCACACCGCCGTCCTGCCCGGGAGCCAGGACTGACCTCCGGCGGGGCCGTCCGATCGCGGACGGCCCCGCCGCATGTCTCCCCGAATCGATCGCGACAGCGCCGGTCCGGGTTGCCGTCATACGAGGGTAATGTTCCTCGGTGGGAGGTCGGCGGACGATGGCGGACAAGACGGTGCTCCACGTTTCCTTGCGGTGATGGGAAACGGCGTATCTCGCGGGTTTGATGCTCGCCGTCGGGGTCGGCGGCATTGTCATGGGCCTCGCCACGGATGTCCTTTGTCGAGGTTCTTCACAGATAGTTCCTTGGCTGGCCTCGATCTTGTTGCTCTTTTCGGTTCTCGTCTGGTATCTGCGTCGGATCCGAATCGTGGTCGATCGGGACACCGTGCTCGCCTACGATGTCGGGTCCCCGGTCTGGGAGGTGCGGCGCGACGCGGTCGCGTGCGTCCACCGGAACGGTCGATTCGTGGTTTTCGTCGATGCCGAAGGGAAAACTCTCATGGTGATCCGTGATCACTGGACCACCGGGCAACTCGAGCAGCTGTGCGCCATTCTCGGTGTGCCGTTGACCAGCCGCCGTCGCTGACCGCGAACGCACCGATATGTCTGGACCTATCGAACAGGCCGCGGCGCCGGTGGCACGACCATCCTTGGCAAACGACGTCGTCGAAAGAGAACTCCGGCGGTTGGGGATTGTTGGGGACGTGCGCGCCCGTTACCGCCGGGCCAGCAGCTGACCTCCCGCAAAACCACCGCGCGCGAGAGCCCCCAGCAACCGGACAGGAGACTTCGACAACCGGAAGAGGGGACACGGCGACGGGAAGAGGGGACACGGCGGCCGGAAGGGGGGACACGCGGGGCATGCGCGTGTCCCCTCTTCCGGCGGGCGTGTC
>Ga0310811_10005376_pt1 | contig 16203 bp, 15 predicted proteins | sample YCmetagenome_FD_207642 | JGI IMG/M metagenome (GOLD analysis project Ga0310811, IMG submission 207642) | Soil microbial communities from experimental microcosm in Duke University, North Carolina, United States - YC | ecosystem: Engineered > Artificial ecosystem > Soil microcosm > Unclassified ...
TGCTCACCGCCTTCGAAACCTCGCTAGAAGAGGGATTAAACGCCGAACGCAAAAACTTCTTCTTACTTTTCGCCAGCGAAGACATGCGCGAAGGAATGAGAGCTTTTATTGAGAAGCGTAAGGCAGAATTTAAAGGGAAATAGGGTCAGTTGGTTCCATTCAGCGCGGAGAGATATGCTTCGCGCAATTTGGGAACGGTAGTAAATTCGGACAATTGCGCGGGCTCAATCCAACGCATCTCAGTTGCCTCCCAGTCCGTCTTGACCAGTTCAGGGGCAGAGACTTCAAAGAGAAAAGGGTGCACGTAGAAATGCCGTCCAATCGCGGCATCACGGTGCTCGACCACTGCCCCTCGCTTCAGCAAATGCACCAGATCACGTCCCAGATCGGTCTCTTCCAGAATTTCAGTATAGGCCTGCTCTTCGGGTGTTACATTCGGCTCCACAAATCCGCTGATTCCCGCCCAATGCGCCTGATAGCTCCCCACGCGTGCGCTCCGTCGCACAAGCAAAATGTGGGGAGAAGAAAGATCTGTACGCAACAAAAAACAGGTCACCACATGAGTAGGTCGTAGTGATTGAGAAGAGCTCATTGTGTAACTCCTTGAAACTCAATTCTGATATCCTGGGTAATGGAATGATGACAGTAGAAGGACTGATACGTTATACTCCCTAGTAGACATTTTTAAGAATGTCGTCACCAAAAGATATAATCATATATTAGCATACTCTATCAGGAGCATCTTCCCACATGCAAACTCGAGAACCAGTCAAAGTAATGGCCGGAACACTTCCAGACACCCCCATACCAGTAGACCTGGAGGGTGAGCAGAGCTGGAAAACATTGCTCCTCCCCTGGTGGAGAGCAACCCGAGCCATACTGCCGATATTTCTGATAACGCGACTGATCTTCCTCCTTCTCACCTACTTCGCAGGGGTACTTTTCTTCGTACCAAACTACTTTGGAGGAAGCCGCACATTTCATGAAATACTCTATACCTGGTACCAATGGGATGCAATCCGCTACATCGCGATCGCAAGTAACGGCTATCTCTCCACTGATTATTCAGCATTCTTCCCACTTTTCCCGGCCGTCACGCGCGCATTGCACACCGTATCGCACATGGATATTCTCCTCTCCGGCATGCTCATCTCGAACATCGCGTTCCTCGGAACATCGATCATCTTCTATCGTCTGGTAGAGAGCGAGTTTGACAGCGAAACAGCGAGTCGAGCGGTCTTATACCTTTCCATTTTCCCAACAGCGATCTTCTTCTTTGCAGCGTATAACGAATCGCTGTTCATGTTCTTTCTGCTCTTCAGCATTTATGCGATGCGACGTGGTCGCTGGTGGTTTGCGGGCCTCTTCGGAGGGCTGGCAATGATGACACGTTCGATCAGCATATTTCTGATGTTGATATTCGTCTACGAGTTTGCCCTGCAAAAGCTGCCACAGTTATACCAGAGTTGGCGAGAAAAAGCGCTTCCCCGGCTGCTCTACGAGGCAAATGGTCTGATAGCGATCATATTTATCCCCCTGGGTCTGGTGATTTACGCACTTGGACTAAAAATACGCTTCAACGATTACCTGGCATTCACGCACGCGCAGGTGCACTGGCGAGCAGGATTAAACTTTCCCTGGGTTGCGCCCCTCGAAGTATTTAAAAGCTTACTGACGCATCAGCCATTCAACTTTTCCAGCGCGCATATCCTCCTGGATCTCGGAGCGTTTCTTTTATTTCTCGTCTTACTGATCCTATGCGTTACAGGTCCCGAGCGATTCGCCAGGCATCAATGGGGATTTGTGCTCTTTGGCGTCCTGGCGTTGATCTACGCAGTATTATTTCCAGGTTTGACAGGAGCGCACCTGGACGCAATGGCATCGACGCAGCGTTTTGTGCTGGAGATCTTCGCCGGTTTTATTGTCATGGCGCGCCTTGGGCGGCGTAACTGGTTTCATCAGAGTTATCTCCTGATAGCACTGCCACTGCTTGCCTTCCTCGTAATACAGTTTATGACAAAACACTGGACAGTGTAGCTATTTTTAAGTAGAAAAACGGAGCAAAAAGAAGAGTCACCTGCTCTATTTGCGCCTTCTCAAGGCTAGAACCCCTTTTTCATCCTTGACGTATTGTTAACACTTTTATATAGTATGCTTGGCACATAGTACATTTTTGCCCATAGGCCATTGATTGGAAACATAGAGAGTACTTATGATCTTATTTTAAGCCTTGAGAGGCCTGTTTGCCTTGACAATTAGGAAGTAGAGGCCGACATGACATGTTAAACTCACCCATTATTATTCTCCTCATAGGAATCCTGGTACTCTTAGGCGCAGGAACTGCGCTAGGGGCAGGATATCTTTATGGTAGGTCTCAGAATAAAGAAAAATTCGAAGAAAGTTTACGTATGCAGAAAGAGGCCAGTGAGCAGCGTTTGCTTGCTGTCCAGACAGAGCAAAGAGAAGCTCTACGAGAGGCCAGCGAAGAAAATGCCAGATTCCGTGGCACCATAGAGCGAGAGAATCAGGAACGTCGTACGGAAATACAGCGCCAGGAGCACCGTTTACAACAAAAAGAGGAGAACCTGGAGCGTAAGATAGACCTGCTCGAACAGCGAGAGCGGAAGTTAAGCAACAAAGAGCGTGCCATTGAGCAGGTGCGTGAAGAGGCTGAACAGATACGGCGTGCGCAAACAAACAAGCTCGAAGAAATTGCACGCATGAACGAAGAGCAGGCCAAAGAGCATCTTTTGCAGCAAGTAGAGAGTCGTGTGCGCGCCGAGGCGGCCTTGCGCATCCGAGCCATCGAGGAGCAGGCGAGAGAAGAGGCAGATAGCCGTGCGCGCGAAATCATCACCCTGGCAATCCAGCGTTGTGCCTCGGACCAGGTCTCTGAAGCGGTAGTCTCAGTCGTACCACTTCCGAACGACGAGATGAAAGGCCGTATCATCGGGCGTGAAGGGCGCAATATTCGGGCCCTGGAGGCAGCAACCGGCGTTGATTTAATTATTGACGACACCCCGGAGGCCGTCATTCTCTCTGGCTTTGACCCGGTGAGACGCGAAGTTGCCCGTGTGGCCTTAACCAAGCTCATTCTGGATGGGCGTATCCATCCAGCACGTATTGAGGACGTCGTAGCCAAAGCGCGACAGGAGGTCGATACGATCGTACGTGAGGCAGGCGAAAATGCCGCCATGGAGGCCAACGTACACGGCCTTCAGCCGGAACTCCTCAGAATTCTGGGGCGGCTCCATTTCCGCACCAGCTACGGACAGAACGTCCTATCACACTCTGTTGAAGTCTCTATACTCGCGGCCACCATGGCCCACGAATTGGGGGCCGATGTCAACGTCTGTAAGACCGCTGCGCTCCTGCATGATATGGGCAAGGCGATAGACCAGGAGGTTGAAGGACCGCACGCCATTATCAGTGGTGAAGTTGCGCGTCGTTTCGGCAAATCGCCAAGGATCGTCCACGCGATTGTAGCCCATCACGCCCTCGAGACTGAGCCACAAACGTTAGAGGCAGCGATCGTTCAGGCCGCAGACGCTATTTCCGCAGCCCGTCCCGGAGCGCGCCGCGAAACCATTGATCTTTATATCAAACGCCTGGAAGCGCTCGAACATATCGCCAATTCTTTTACCGGCGTCGAAAAATCCTTCGCCATTCAAGCCGGGCGTGAAGTGCGTATCATCGTCAAACCCGAAGAGGTTGACGAATTTGCCGCATCACAACTGGCGAGCGATATTGCAGAGAAAATACAGGAGAGCATGGATTATCCCGGGCAGATCAAAGTCTGTGTTGTGCGTGAGACACGGGCCGTTGACTATGCTCGCTAACGTTATTTGCATCCATAAAATATACTGGTGGTGACCTCGCCTTGAGATCACTGCCAGTTTTTGTCATACGGCAAAAATAACGCAGCCATTTCTAGAGAACAATGAGACAAGATAGGCAAACATTATGACGCATTTCGTGGATCTTCATACGCATTCGACCGCCTCCGATGGCATTTATGCGCCAGACAAGCTCCTTCAGCTTGCCAGTCAGGCGGGACTACGTGTCCTGGCGCTGACCGATCATGACACGACCGGTGGTATCTTAGAGGCTGCGCAGGCCGCAAAAGCGCTGGATATCGACTTTATTCCGGGCATCGAAATCAACACCGATGTCAATGGCGGTGAAGTACACGTCCTCGGCTATTTCGTAGATTATACGCAGCCCGCTTTTCAGAATATCTTGCAAATCCTGCGCAATGCTCGCGAACGACGAGGGCAACGCATGGTCGAGATTCTCAATGAAGAAGGCATCCACATCAGCTGGGAGCGAGTGAGAGAGATCGCACAGGGAGCGGTGGGACGGCCCCACGTCGCGCGAGCACTGCTGGAAGGGGGCTACGTTCAGAGTATCGCTGAAGCCTTCGACAAATACATTGGCAAAGGCTGTCCGGCCTATGTGCCACGCTATAAGCTCTCGCCGCTCCATGCCGTCCAGCTCATCGTGAGCGCCAACGGTTTGCCCGTCATCGCCCACCCCATCACCGTGCCGGGGCTCGCTGAACTGCAACACTGGCTACCTGAGCTCTGTCAGGCAGGACTGGTCGGACTGGAAACCTACTATGGTCCTTATACGCCAGAGGAGGAACAGACCTTGCAGGCCCTGGCCGATCAGTATCAATTGATCGCGACAGGCGGGACCGACTTTCATGGACCTGACATTCATCCAACCCCGCTGGGAGGCCGAGAGGTTCCTTATACAGCCGTTACGCGCCTGAAGGAGGAGGCGGCAAAACGTCAGGGAAAGACCCCCCCAGCGTTTATCCTGCCTCCACCAGAGGAAGAGAAATAGCTCACAGGCGGCGCGCCAGCGCCTGTCGTCCGGAGGCGCGCCAGCGGCTCGGCTCCTCCTCACCGGCAGCAAGAGGTTGGCGACGCAAACGTTCAGCTTGCTGCCGCTCGTGAAAAAGTAGCGTCGCCGCGATGGCAGCAAGCTCGGCTGGAGCGGGGGGGAGCGCGGTATCCTGCTCAGCCACCTGTGTTTCTGGAAGCGATTTAGCAGGTGGCCACTCCTCCGCAATAAAGTCCGTCGACATCTCTCCGGCCACAAAGCGCGGATGCTCCACCAGCCAGCGTGCAAAAGGCAACGTCGTACGCACACCGACCACCTGATATTCAGCCAGCGCACGGCGTAAGCGTCCGAGAGCGTGAGAGCGATCACTTCCCCACACAATCAACTTGGCAAGCAGAGGGTCGTAATACAGAGGGACCTGCAAGCCGGGATAGAGCGAGCTATCGACACGTACACCCGGGCCTGATGGCTCCTGGAGAGCCTGGACGATCCCGGTAGCCGGAAGAAAATGATTTTCCGGGTCCTCAGCCGAAATGCGGCACTCAATCGCCGAACCACGTAAAGCCACCTGCTCCTGCGTAAACGACAGAGGAAGGCCAGCTGCGACCCGAAACTGCTCCTGTACCAGATCGATGCCAGTGCACCACTCCGTCACCGGATGCTCGACCTGAATGCGCGCATTCACCTCAAGAAAATAAAAATTATTGTCCGGTCCTAACAAAAACTCGGCAGTGCCCGCATTAACATACCCGATTGAACGTATCAGATTCAGCGTCGACTGCGTCAAACGTTCGCGCAGGGCAGCATCAACGGCGGGCGAGGGCGACTCCTCAAACAACTTCTGATGGCGACGTTGGATACTACACTCGCGCTCGCCCAAATGCACAACATGTCCATGCGTATCCGCAATAAACTGAACCTCGATATGACGAGCCGGAGTAATCGCCTTCTCTATATAGACGCGTCCATCGCCGAAGGAGCTCTGCGCTTCGCTGCGAGCCGTACGTAGAGCCGGGAGAAGTTCTGAGGAAGTACGCACAAAGCGAATACCCTTGCCACCTCCACCGGCAGCCGCTTTCAGCATCAGAGGATACCCCAGGCGTTCGGCCAGTTCAGCGGCTTGAGCCTCATCTGCAATATCGCTCATCGCGCCCGGCACAATAGGAACGCCCGCACTCTGAGCCGTGCGGCGGGCAGCCGTTTTCTCGCCCATCGCGAGTTGCGCCTCAACGGGTGGTCCCACAAAGATCAGGCCAGCCTTCTGACAGGCCTCCACAAAACGCGCATTCTCGGACAAAAATCCATACCCCGGATGCACAGCCTGAGCGCCCGAACGGCGCGCCACCTCTAACAGAGCGGGAATATGCAGATAGCTTTGCGACGCTTGAGCGGGACCAAGATAATAGGCCTCATCAGCCAGCCGCACATGTAGTGCCTGCCGATCTGCATCACTGTACACAGCGACACTGCTCAGACCAAGCTCGCGACAGGCGCGAATAATACGTAGCGAAATTTCACCGCGATTGGCAACCAACACCTTTTGGAAGGGCCAACGTGTGACAGGATAGCTCTCCATAAAAAGACTCCTTTGGCCTTATCTGACTATCTGGCAAACAGTATAACACGCTTCACAGCAGCATTCAGATGAGAAAACAGAGACAAAAAAGTGTAGCGTGATTCGCCGCAATAATCGCCAATAACCATAAATACTAGGAAAATAAGGCCATCCATCCCCGGCATATATTCCCTTTCGCCCAAAAGTAGAGTACACTCAAGTACGATCGTGCAATGTATCGAATATTACTAACACAGACAGCATATTTGCCTGGACATTGTGCACGTTGAGATCATTGACCCTCTTTACAGGAGGGACGGAGACAATTATGTTCACATTTGTTACAAACATCCCCATATTTCGCCGTCTCTTCTACGCATTTATGTTGGCGGCGGTTATCCCCGGCGTAGTTATCGCCATACTCGGTGTAAGCTTCGTCGATCGCCTGAACGTACGAAGTGACTCCACCAAAACAATCACCCAAGCAGTACAGCAAGCCCGTGACGCCGACACAAGCATTCGTATTCTTTCCAGTCAGGTAAATACGTTATACCAGGATGAATACCAGTCGACGCAAGGAATAGCCCCACTTGATCAGACGGCGCTGCTCAGTCTGATTAATGAGAACGAGACAGATCTGGGCAAAACGCTAAATACCTATATTGCGAACTATCAACTCGCAGACGCCCCCAGTATGCAGAACGTGCGCAACAGTATTATCAGTGATGATCCTGCCGCACAGACAGTCATTGATGAGCAAAAGAACGCACTCAACCAGGCTCTGACTCCGCAAACCGGATTCTGGCCGCAATTTCAAAAATCCCTGGACACCACCCTCACCCTGATGTCAAAAAATGCCCCGGCCAGTGAGGTGGATGCAAGCAATCAGAAAGCGACCAGCAGTTATATCTCCTTCCTGACCTCATGGGCCGACGTCATTTCAACGACGCAGGACGCCGACGACCGGGCAGTGAGCGTTGGTTCCTCACAGATCACACCAATCATTATCACGACAATCATCGCCTTCTTCAGCACAATCATGGTCGTTATCGCAATTGGTTACTTCGTCAACCTCACCATCACACGTCCTCTGCGACAGCTGGCGACGCTGACAAAGCGTATAGCGAAGGGAGAAACGTCGGCGCGAGCCAGTATCATAGGGCGTGACGAGATCTACATGGTAGCGACCTCCATGAATAACATGCTCGACAACATTGTGCGCCTGATCCAGGAAACGCAATCGCAACGTGATGCATTGCAGGGGCAGGTAGAAAAGCTGGTCAGCGAAGTCAGTGGTGTTGGTGAAGGTGACCTCAGCGTCCAGGCGGAAGTGACCGCCGATGCATTGGGAGTGCTGGCCGACTCCTTCAACTACATGGTAGAAGAACTTGGTAGCCTGGTCGTACGCGTAAAAATGGTGGCGAACGAAGTTGAAAGTTCGACGTCGACGATTCTGGATCGTATGACACAGCTGGTGGAGGCTGAAGAAGCGCAGATCAGCCAGATCTCAAGTGCAGGCATCGAAGTTGAAGCCATGGCAAACTCCAGCCGCCAGGTAGCAGAACGATCACAGTTGCTCTATGAAGTAGCTCGTATCGCCCGTAAAGACGCCCAGGGTGGTCGTGAGTCAGTGCAGCAGGCCATCGAGGGTATGGGACGTATCAACTCCAACGTGCATGCAACAGCCAGTAAGGTTCAGAACCTGGGTGAGCGTTCGCGCGAAATCAATGAAATCGTCGAAGCCATGTCCAGTATCGCCCACCAGACGAACAGGTTAGCCCTCGACGCCGCTATTCAGGCCGCCATGGCCGGTGAAAACGGCAAAGGCTTCGGAGCCGTCGCAGCCGACATTCGGCGTCTGGCTGAACGCGCAAAAGACCAGGCCAGTAGCGTCACCCGCATCGTGCGTAGCATTCGTGAAGATATCGGCTCCGTCGCCGTCTCAATGCAAGATACAGAACGTGAGACCGCCATTGGATCGCAACTGACACGTGAAGCTGGAATCGCGCTGGAATCGATCTTTAGCGCCGTTGAGCGTCAGGGACGTGAGATCGAGAATATTAATCAAGTCGCCACGCAACAACAGGAAACTTCAATCTCGATCGTGCACGTGATGAACACCGTCTCTGAATTGACCCAACAGGCAGGCGTAAGCACACGTGATGCCTCCCAGAACATGGAACGTCTGGCGCGCCTGGTCGAACAGTTGCGTGCCTCCGTAGAAGCCTTCAAGCTGCGTAATACGCAGGGATATTTTGCGCCTAATCAGGGCATCAACATCGGCAACGGCATCAACCTCCAGGAAGATCCCGAGAATGCACTCACCGTCAGCGGCGTCTTCCGTACCGTCAGCGCAACAGCCCAGCCTGCACCAATTCCGAGTAGCTCCTTCGCGGCCATGCAACCGGAGAATGGCTATGCGCTCAATCGTGGCCCCAACGACAGACCATCTGCGAATCAAAATAGCAATGGGAACATCTGGGATTGGAACTCATCGCAAGTTCCAGGCAACCAGTCGTGGAGAGGATAACAAAAAGGGGCAATTAAGGACAACAATCCCGACAAAAGCAAAGCAGGCAGAAATTACTTCTGCCTGCTTTGCTTTTGTCGTACAGCTTCGTACAGCACAATTCCTGCCGCCATCGCCGCATTCAGCGACTCCACACCGTTCGACAAAGGGATCGTTATGGTCTGTGAGGCAAGGTGACGGGCGGCAAGTGAGGGGCCATGAGCCTCATTGCCAATAATCAGCGCGAAGGGCTTCGTCAGATCCTGCGCGAAATAGAGATGCTCACGCCCAGCCTCAGCCAGGAGGACGCGCCCCTGACAATGTTCCTGAGCGCGTTCTGCGATCTGCGGCCAGGAAACAGCAAGCTCCACAGGGAGAGCCATATGCGCTCCAGCTGCGGCGCGCACCACTTTGGGGCTAAAATAATCAACGCAATTCGGCGTCAGCAAAACCGCATCAACATCGGCGGCCAGAGCCGTGCGCAGAATCGTGCCCATATTGCCGGGGTCAGCGATATCGTCGAGAATGAGCAGAGCCGGACGCAATGCAGGCGGGCGACGTTCTCGTAGATGTGCGGGCGAAAAGATGTCCAGCGGCAAAACGCTCACCACACCCTGCGAAGACTGCGCATCACCGATGGCCTCGATTACCCGTTCGCTTACCTCGACCAGATGGTCCGCTGCCAGATCAGGCATGCTCAACAAGCGTTTGAGGAGAGTGCGTCCCTCAGGAGTACGCTGCAACAGCTCGGGTTGATAATAGACCTCGGAGGGATGCAGGTCTGCGGCCAGCACCGCCTCCAGCAAATGCGGTCCCTCTAACAGAAAAAATCCGCTCTTCTTGCGACCGCGCGCGCTATGCAAATGCTGTAACTTTGTAATGCGTGGATTCGATGGGCTGGTAATGACCGTCATAACGTTCCCCATAAAAAAACAAGCTGGGGAAGAGAGCGACATAATCATCGTCCCTTCCCCAGCAAATCAACAATATGCCTCGTTACTTCGCAATAGCTCCCAGAGCCTGCTTCACGAGTACACCAAAGGCCGCCGGATCATTGACAGCCATCTCGGCCAGGATCTTGCGATCCACCTCGATATTTGCAGTATGAATGGCATGCATCAACGTGCTGTAGCTGACGCCGTACATACGAGCAGCGGCGTTAATGCGGGTAATCCAGAGGCTGCGCATATCACGCTTGCGGTTGCGGCGGTCGCGATACATATACGCCATCGAGCGCATGACCGACTCATGAGCGGGACGGAAAAGATTGCGGCGTGTACCACGATGGCCTTCGGCTAATTGTAATAACTTCTTATGTTTCTTGTGGGCGGGTACTCCACGTTTCACTCTTGGCATAGTTTATTTGTCCTCCATCGATCTCACGATTAAAAAGCGTAAGGAAGTAAACGCTTCAGACGACGAGTGTCGCCCGTAGCGAGCTGAAATTCCTTGTCCATAGAGCGGACAGCCTGAGGGGACTTATTGCGGCGCAGGTGGTTGATAGCCACTTTACGGCGCATAAACTTACCGCCAGCGGTGACACGGATCCGCTTGGCCATCGCCTTGTGCGTTTTCAGTTTCTGCTTCATTGTCTCTTTCTTTCTCTTTGAGCGGGGTAAAAGTTATTTTCCAGAACACAAATACCTATTGCACATTCTTCATCTACCCGGGTAAGAGAACAAGCTCATCTGGGAGAGAGGCAACACTGGTATGGTGGTGATTGAAGCCCATCAATCTCACATCGACTCAATCAAAGGCGCAGAGAAGCCTTTTTCAGGAGTAAACCCCGCATGCGCGACGCATTATATCATAAACGCTTCTGGTATGCAAGCGCGATCAACGATAGCTTCCGGGTCGAGAAGGACGCGAGAGCCAGGGTGGACGTGAGAAGCGACGCAGCCCTGCACTCACCTGTAGCCTTGCATCCTCCTTCGCCCGCACCATCTGCCAGGTCGAAGAGAAGAAGAGCGACCAGCCCCAGAGCACAACCGGCAGGGCAAGGCAGGCCAGAGCCAACCCGCTCCACACCGTCTGCCACTGTAAGAAATAATAGCACAACAATGCTCCTGGTATCAGAAACCCCACCAGGGCACGCATCTTGCCATTGGCAGAGGCCAGAGCCAGCACCAGGGGTACCAGCACATACCAGGGCCAGTAAACGGGCAATAACAATATCGTCAATAACAACTGCCAGCTTGCAAAAAACAGCACCACCTCAAGCGTGTCAGCCAGCCAGAGGCCGAAGAGCAGAAAACCGCCAATAATCACCAGAGAAGCCACCGTCCAATGGTGAGGAGCCAGGATCCAGAGCAGAGGAACAGGTAGATGCACAGGCAGGTGCAATAGGGCCGCATCCAGGGAATTCTGCGCGGTACCTGACCAGAAAACCTGCAAAAAATTCTGTAGAATGCCGCCTATTCCCCAGCCGGGCCAATATGGCAGATATGCCAGCACGACCACCAGACCTGTCACGAGCAGAATACCGAGCCACCAGAGAAAACGACGGCCCGCTGGTAGCACACGAGTACGCTTCACAAGTATCATCAAAAAAAGAGGCACAAGCAAAAGATAGAGTAGATTGCACAGAGCCGCCAGCAGTAGAAAGACCCAACCCGGCAGCGAGGCATTGTGCGCAAAGAAAAAGACTGCCAGCAAAAGCAGCAGTACCAGTACCAGCTCCTGATGAGGTTGCGCTACCCCCAGCAACAATACCAGCGGATTCCAGGCATACAAAAGTACGCCCGAGAAGCGCCGCTCCGGTTTGACATGACCCAGAATAGCCCAGAGAAAAAAACAATTGAGAAGATGAGCGGTCAGACCGAGGAGACGAAATGTGAGCAGTTCTTGCGCCAGACTATTCTGTGCAAATAACGTAGCCAGCATACTGATATCTAGCCAGACAGGACCATACTGCGCCACCTGCTGTGTTTTTAGCGCCTGCTGAAAGAAATCCTGCGCAAAAGCGGTTGGCGCCACCACATAGGGATTCACATGATAGAGTGCAACCATGCGGCCATAGAGACCAGAAAGCAGCAGATCCTGAGTAAACACCGTATTCGTGAGAGGCGCAAACACCATCGTACAGGAAAAAAGCGCGGCAAAGAGCAGAATACACCCCAGCAACAGCCTCCGACCGCCCGTTGAAAGACGCACACGTTGCATACGTACGCCAACACTCACAGCCAGCAATAAGCACAAAAACGCAAGCACCAGGACGAGCAGCCAGGCATTGGTACGATTTGCTTCTCCCCGGGCAGGATCAAGCCAGGGAAAATAAGTCAGCAAAAATGTAGAAGGCCAGAAGAGGAATGATCCCCAGGGAAGCAGATCAGCAAGCTTCTGCTGAGAAACAGCATCAGCATTTGAGACAAAAGCCAGAAGTGGATAGAGAGCCAGATAAAGCAATTCCAGGAGAAGGCCAAGCACAGTAAGCTGAAACACAGCCCAGGGAAGCGTTAAGCGCTTTTTCGTCTCAGGCTGGAGCATAGGAGAGATAGCCTCCTGTTGCGCGATCCCAACAGGAGAAATAGTCGCGCCGGGAAGCGCAGATTGAGTTCGTTGAGAGCGTAGTTGCTCTAGACGTTGATTTTCTGGACGCTGCTGCATAGTTTCTCCGAGAAGAGAGAAATACTCATTTGTGGAAATAGCAGAATATTCAATTACGAGAAAACGCTCAAGTAGAAGAACGTCCATCGCCATGAACGTAGCTGGTAGCTCCTAGTATGGCCTAAACATCCAAAACTGTCAATAAAAGAGAAAATGGGCAAAATTGGGGTGAAAAAGTTTCCGCATTTCCAGTTTTTACCGGTATAGTAAGAATAGAGAGGTAGAGTGAAAAGTCCCGATACCTCGGCTCTATTGTCAGACAGGGAGGACTCTGATATAATAGCGTGGCACTGATAGCTTCCAAGAATAGCAAGTGGTCCTTGCCAGGTCGAAACTGCACCAGCGAGCGCTCCACTGGCCGAAGAAGACATCGTTATTGTAGCAGAAGTCGCCTACATATTGTATCCATTTGGTGGTCATGTTGTAGGGGTGGGGTGTAGCTCCGCCCGGCGGTTGTAGCCGTTATGTGACATCTGTGATCTGTCGTAAAAGCATCAACGTTGTGTTGATGTTCCACCTGCTCTGGCAGTTCCACCTGAGTATAGTCAATCTGTACAACAACACGTGGGCTGACCGGATGCATACCCAGAGGAAGGAGGGGGCTTCGTGACAAGAGATTACGAACTTGGTATTATTCTCAATCCCGAAGTCAACGAAGAAGAGACACGGAACATACTAGACCGTGTCGAACAGGTCGTCGCCACGCATGGCGGTCAGACGGTGAAGGTAAATCAGTGGGGACGTCGCCCACTGGCTTATCCAATTGAGCGCCAGCGCAACGGAATCTACATTTTCATCGATATGATTCTGACACCAGAGACCGTGAGCGAACTAGAGCGCACCCTCAAAGTTTCTGAGGCGGTTCTGCGTCACATGATGAAGAAACGCGATCCAAAGGCCATTCAGAAAGAGCGTGAAGAGCGTGAAGAGCGCGAGGCTCGTGCTGCTGCCGCTGCCGCCGCCGCTGCTACCGCTGCTGCTGCTCCTGTCGTACCGGCAGAGAGCGAGGAGCAACCCGTGGCAGAAGTGGTAGAGGAACCAGTAGTAGAAGAGAGCGCGCCAATTCCATCTGAGGCCGAGTTGGAAGACGTTCCTCCTGCCGTTGAAGAGACCGTCGAAGAGACTGTTGAATCCTAGTTTTTAAGAGCTAGAATACGTTTGGGTGCGTCCAAAGTAAGTTTCCTGGAGAGAGCTGAGGCAGAGGGTATCAACCGAAAGGATTTTGCAGGTAATGAACAAAATTATATTAATCGGGAACCTGGGAAGAGACCCTGAGATGAGTTACACTAACAGTGGTACTGCTGTCACCAAGTTCTCGCTCGCTGTTAGCAAACGCGCTTCTAAGTCGCAAACAGGCGAAAAGCCGCAAGACGACACAGATTGGTTCAATATTACAGCATTTAATCAGCTTGCTGAAATATGCAATACTTACTTGCGTAAGGGCCAAAAAGTGTATGTTGAAGGTCGCTTGTCGATACGTAAGTATACCGATCGTGAAAATATTCAACGCACAGCCGTTGATGTGACCATCAACGATATGGAGATGCTTACACCAAAGGGTGCGCAGCAATCCGGCTCAGGTGGCAATTTCTTGAGCGATGACGGAGGTCTGGGAGATCTGGAGGACCACCCCTTCTAGCATTTGCTTTTGAAGGAGGTTTCCTGTGCAGAGACGCAGTGAATCGGGCCCACGTCGCGAGCGTCGTGAGGGTGGGCGTGGCGAGCGCTCTTCGCGCCGCAAAATTTGTCAATTCTGTCACGATCATGTCCGCGAGATCGACTACAAAGAAGCTTCTCGCTTCACGAAGCGCTACATCTCGGATCGCGGCAAGATCGAGCCCCGCCGCAAAACGGGGACGTGTGCCAAGCATCAGCGCGGTTTAAGCACCGCGATCAAACAGGCCCGCTATATGGCTCTGCTGCCTTACACCGCAGAGCACATGCGCGGCATGTAGGATTGAGTACGCTAAGCGTGCGCAGGTGTTTTTCTACACACAAGGGAGACTGAGAGCCTCGCTCTCCGCCTCCCTTGCTACTACCAGTGCATCTTGCCCATTTTCCCTGTGGTAGACGCCGGGGTTTCCCGAAGTGGAGGTTTTGATGAAGAGTCAGACGGCGCAGCGGCCTGAACATCAGCGACCAACGCGCTCTGCCAAATCGAAAAAATACGTAAAACAGACCGCACACGTCGAGGCGCGCCGCGATGGCAAACCCCTTATTTTTGGCTGGGGCGCGCACTTATCACGTCACGAAAAAAATCAGCTCCAACGACGTGCTGTCTGGACAATAACTACACTTATTGCCATTCTTATTGTCGCCGTCGTGGTCGGTTACTGGGTCGATTTCAATATCGTTATCCCTAACCTGCCTATTGCCAGCGTCAACGGCCAGAATATTCCACAGTCCGATTACCGTAAACTTGTTGTGGTGAAAGCGCAGCTCCAGACCAATGATCTGCAAGGTCCTCACGGCCTGCTCGTGCAACGCGACAACCTGAGCAAACAGGTCACGCAACTACAAGCGACTATCACCAAAACCACGCAGCAGATCGACACCCTCAACAAGCAGATAAAGACGGCCCCGGCTGACCAGCGTGCCAGTCTGAATACGCAGCTGACCACGGCTCAGAACCAGCTCAATGATCAGCAGAATCAGCTCAATACCGTCAACACGCAATACCAGACAATGCAAACGACCACGGTTCCGGTACAGCAATCTCTCTTCACCCAGTCCCAGGTTGGCAACGACAGCGTCGACTGGCTACAGACAGACCTGTTGATCCGCAACTGGATGAAGACGCAAAGTGCAGCGGTACAGGCAAAAATCGAGCCGACTACTCAGCAGATCAATCAGGCGTTGAATAGCTTTAAAGCGAACCTCCCTAAGAGCACGCCATATAATCAGTTTTTGAGCAGCAATCACATCAGTGAGAGTGATCTACGCACGATGCTTGCACTGCAAGTTCGCCGCAATAATATGCAATCTTACCTTAGCTCTCAGGTTACCTCTCCTGCCTATCAGGTTCTGGCCAGTGGTATCACGGTGCAGAGTCAGCAGGACGCAGCAAAAATTCTGAAGCAGCTCCAGGGCGGAGCGAATTTCGCGAAGATAGCAGGGGCTCAGTCGTTGGACTCCACAACGAAAGCCAGCGGTGGTGATCTTGGTTGGATGGCTCGTGGCATGTACTTCGAGAAATACGGCTCAAAGATCAGCGCGGTTATTGATAACTGGATCTTCAATCGTTCGCGCACGCTGGGCGAGCTTAGCCCTGTACTGAACGAAAATGGCACCTATCATATCATCCAGATCAGAAATGTTGATCCATCGCGTGTGGTAGCATCGTCTGATCTCCAGACCTTGCGAACAGATGCACTGCTAATCTGGACCTATCAGCAGAAAGCCACACCGGGAATCAAGGTCTCGCAGCCTGATTCAACCAGACTGCTCGATCCTTCCAACATGCCAACCTGGCTCCCAAGTTCACCTCCGTCTCAACCGGGCGCGGGTGCACCGGGCACCGATAGTGGTGCTCCCGGAGCTATCCCTGGCGGCGATATCCCTGGTGGTGCTGTTCCGGGCGGTGCTGTTCCTGGTGGCGCGCTACCATCTGGCTCGTAGTTCAATTCATTCTGTAGTATACTACCGGTGCAGGAGCATCTTCCTGCACCAGGTATCGTTAATAGAG
>Ga0310811_10005377_pt1 | contig 16200 bp, 15 predicted proteins | sample YCmetagenome_FD_207642 | JGI IMG/M metagenome (GOLD analysis project Ga0310811, IMG submission 207642) | Soil microbial communities from experimental microcosm in Duke University, North Carolina, United States - YC | ecosystem: Engineered > Artificial ecosystem > Soil microcosm > Unclassified ...
ACGATGCGGTCGAGCGTTGGGCTCCAGCCGCAAAAATCGTTCAGCGCGCGAAAGATCGAAAGGTCGATTGCCGCCAAGTCTTGCATCACCACCCTAATGCCCCCGATGCCGCTACCGTGACAGTGGCGCGACAGAAACATGACAACCTCGAAGCCGTTTGCGTCCGGAGTTTGGCGGCCTTCGGGCTGAAAGCGGGCGGGTGCTGCGCCGCGGCGTCGCGGCGATGCACGATGCCGTTGCCGCCTCGCGCCATTTCATTCCGTGCCGCAAGCCGCCAGCGCGTGCGCTTCCATCGCAATCGATATTGGACGAACAGGCTCAACGATCGGATTTCGCGTGGGTCAAGCGAAAGCAGGGGAAACAGGCAGGCGCGGGATTACGCTGCGCCGCATTCGGGATACCCTCGCGGTTCACTCAACGGGAGGAGATCACCATGCGTTTTCGAACCGGACTTCGCGCAGCGCTGGTCGCGCTGACTGCGGCTTTTGCCGGCCTTGCGTTCGCGCCCGCCGCGTATGCCGACAGCGGTACCATCAGCTTCAGTGTCGTGAAGGCCGGTTTTGTCATCGGCGGACAGGGCGGCCGCGGCGTGCTGCATTTTCATGGCCGCAACTATCCGGTCTCGATCGGTGGCCTGAGCTACGGTTTCACCTTTGGCGCATCGGAAACCCGCTTCCACGGCCGGGTCAGTCACATCCGCCGTGCATCCGATGTCGCCGGCGTGTACGGCGCAGCGGGCGCGGGCGCTGCGATCGGCCGCGGCGCGCAGGCCATCGTGCTGAGCAACCAGAACGGCGCGGTGCTGACGCTCTCGGGCGAGCAGCGCGGTGTCATCGTCAGCGCCGACCTCAGCGGCCTTGCGCTCACGTTGCGGTAAAGCGTCAAGCGCCGTCAGAAAAACCGGACGCAAGTCTGATCCAGCGAAGCTGGATCAGACTCTGATGCATCGGTTTTGAAAACCGTCATTGCCGGGCATTAGCCGTTGAAGACGGCGTCTTTACGCCTGATGACCCGGCAATCCATGTTTTAGAGCCAGGCTTGATCGCTAGCCGCCGCCGAGGCCGCGCAGCTTCCACGTTTCCAAAAGCTTTTCCGCTTCCGCGAAGGTGAGGTTGTCCTCACGCACCGGCCGCGACACATCCGCCGTGCGCGTGAGCGTGTAGCGGTCGCCGTGTGTTTCGAGCGTGAATTCAAGGCGCTCGGCCAGCGCACGCAAGCCGGCCTCGCGGTCTTTCGGGTCCTGCGTCGCATTTGTCATGGCTGGTCCTCGATCAGCCGATAACGGCTCGCGGACGGGAAGGGTTCCTTTCGGAAACGAAGGCTCCTCCGGGTGCGCGTCGCTGCGCGCGTCATTTCCGTCGCGGCACGCCGCACCACGATTCTCGCCCGCGGCAGGCGGTGAGACCTCTTCCGGCAACCCGCTAGATGTTGGCCGATGGCATCGTTTCGCCGCGTGCCTGCGCCGCCGACGGATGCCGCACCCGCGACAGGCGGCCGGCGGTGCGCAGTTGCGTTTCGGCCTCGCTCCAGTCCGGCAGCGCGTCCTGCTCCCAGTGCACGAGCGAAGCCTCGTCACACCAATATTGCAGCCGGAGCATCGCGACGCGATGGGGGCCATTGGTCATGTAGGCGCGCATGGCCTCGGCGTCGCGCCAGAGCGAGCGGGTCCAGAACACGCGGTCCGTCTTCGCGCGCACATCGGAGCCGAGGCAACCGTCTGCTCGACGCACCTGCCGCAGCGCGCGGAAGGTGATCACCACGAACGGTGGCAGAAAGCGCCAGTGGCGCACGCGCAGGCGGGTGATGGCGGCGAGCGGCATGGGCGTGAATATAGCGGCGCAACTACGATGATGATAGCCGCGTGGGCGCGTCGACCGCTCAAGCTTCTGCCGCAAGCGCCGCCACACGCGCGTCGTGCAAACACACCGCGTCACAGATCGCGAACACGTCCTCAGCCAGTTCGGTGCCGACGACCTCGGCGCGCGTGAAGGCATATGCCGCGATCGTGTGATGCTCGCCGCGTTCGGCATCGATCACTATGAAGGCGGGACCGGTCTCGAGCAGGCGATGGCGCAGCCGCACCAGGCCGCGATCGGTCGGACCGGTGCCGTCGCCCCATTGGCCGACAATCACGGTCCAGTGCGCGTCATGCTCACGAAAATGGCCGATGGCCCAATGAACGAAATACGTCGCGTAGGGGTGATCGTGCCGCCAGACATAGCCCCATACCGTCCGGCTCACATGCCCGCAACAGGGACAGACGCCCGTCTCGGCGCTGCCGTCGGGTTCGACTCGGAATATGTGATGAGGCGACGACATTGTGCTCCCGTTTCATCACCATCGCGGCAGCGCGGAAAGGCAACGCGCGCCGCGGCACGTCAGAATCCGCAATTCAGTCCATAGCGCTGTATGCGGGCCAAAGGCCCGACCCGAGGGCTCATCCGGGCTACGCTTACTGTCAAAAATACGGCCCGCGTTCGACGTGGTCCTTCACGTCTTCTTCTTCTTCGACAGCGCATCGCGTTGTGCAATGAGCTGCTGCAATTCCTCTTCCTGCTCCGCGATGCGGTCGGCGTTGCGCGCTTCGTCCGCGGCGCCGGAGACGGCCGCGGCCTGCTCGGTCAACTGACGGATGTTGTCGCGCAGGATGGCGATGCGCTTCTCGAGTTCGGCAAGCGGGAGTGTGTTGTCACTGGACACGGTTTCCTCCTGCGGCGGAATGGCGTTTCGGTGGCCCGCCCGTCAATGATGCGGGATTTGCTGCTATGATAGCGAAAAGAGGGTATCCGAAACAACCATCACTTGTCCGGTGGGATCAACACGACCCTGCGCCGTATGCGAGGTTAGAGTCGCTCGGCGCCCCCGCGCCGCAGCTTGTAGTCCCCGCATGAGCCCTCGGGTCGGGCCTTCGGCCCGCCCCAGGATAAACTCCGCGAGATGGGGGCAGGTCGGTCGGACATTCTGAATCCCGGATTTCGCTGCGCTTCATCCGGGCTACGCTTGCTAAACATCGTGAGGGCCTAAGATGTCGATGGAAATATGTATTCTCTCGGATCGAAAACTGTCCTCGGTTGAATCGTGGCAACACGCCGTCGATGCGTGCGGTCTCAATTATAAATTGTCGCCTGTCTTCGCGTCCAAACCGTTTGACGGCATCATGTCCGTTCAGGGCGAGAACCATCGCACCTCGTTTGAGATTCGGACCCGAAGTGCAGCCAATATTATGATGGAAATGCCCCGTATCGATTTCGGCCACCGATGGAAATTTGCCATTGAGCTGATCTGGGCTGGCGACATTAATGCCGGACCGGCGGCCTATGCGACCGGCGCCGCTTATGCAAAAGCGACCGGCGGCGTTGTTCTCGATTACGAGGAGGGAAAGCTCATTTCGCCGCAACGTGCGCAAGAGATTGCGCTGGAAATCGAAGCGCAGGCGCCTGACATTTTGGCCTTGGCGCAACGTGTAGTGCAGCAGTTTCGGAAGTAGGGCGCGGCTAATTGCATATGCAGAAATGCGCGTCGCGGCCCCCACCAACCCCTCCGCGCGAGGGGGGCCGCGTAGGGCGGATTAGCGAAGCGTAATCCGACACTCCACAAAGAAAAGGCGGGTTACGCCTTTGGCTAACCCGCCCTACGAGATGAGAAGATGTGGATGGCCGGGTCAAGCCCGGCCATGACACATTGAATACGTCAGCGTCCGGTTACCCGAACGCCTTATTACTTTCCTTCACCAGCTTCGCGTTCCTGGCGGCGTGGGCCGCTTCGGAATCGATTGCAGTGGTGCGCGGTGCGGCTTTGACCTTGTCGGCGTCGACATAGACCTGTTGGCCCATGGCGTTGAATTTTTCCGACATCTCTTTCATCCCCGCTTCGGCGGCTGAGGGATCGAGACCAAGCGCGGATTTTTCGTTCTCGCCAAGGCTTGCCGCGTAGTCGCGCACGTCCTGCGTGATCTTCATCGAGCAGAATTTTGGCCCGCACATCGAGCAGAAATGCGCGACCTTGTGCGCGTCCTTGGGCAGCGTCTCGTCGTGATATTGGCGCGCGGTGTCGGGATCGAGACCGAGGTTGAACTGGTCCTCCCAGCGGAAGTCGAAGCGCGCACGTGAGAGCGCGTCGTCGCGCAACTGCGCCGCCGGATGGCCCTTGGCGAGGTCGGCGGCGTGGGCGGCGATCTTGTAGGTGATCACGCCTTCCTTTACGTCGTCGCGGTCGGGCAGGCCGAGATGCTCCTTTGGCGTCACGTAGCAGAGCATGGCGCAGCCGAACCAGCCGATCATCGCGGCGCCGATGCCGGACGTGATGTGGTCGTAGCCCGGCGCGATGTCGGTGGTGAGCGGTCCGAGCGTGTAGAACGGCGCCTCGCCGCATTCCTTGAGCTGCTTGTCCATGTTGATCTTGATCTTGTGCATCGGCACGTGGCCGGGGCCTTCGATCATCACCTGGCAGCCCTTCTGCCACGCCACCTGCGTGAGTTCGCCGAGCGTTTCGAGTTCGGCGAATTGCGCGCGGTCGTTGGCGTCGGCGATGGAGCCGGGGCGCAACCCGTCGCCAAGCGAGAACGACACGTCATATTTGCGCATGATGTCGCAGATCTCGTCGAAGCGCTCGTAGAGGAAGCTTTCCTTGTGCCGCGACAGGCACCACTTGGCCATGATCGAGCCGCCGCGCGAGACGATGCCGGTGACGCGGTTGGCGGTGAGCGGCACATAGGCGAGGCGCACGCCGGCGTGGATGGTGAAGTAGTCGACGCCCTGCTCGCATTGCTCGATCAGCGTGTCCTTGTAGCATTCCCAGTCGAGCTTGACCGGATCGCCGTCCACCTTCTCCAGCGCCTGATAGATCGGCACGGTGCCGATCGGCACCGGCGAATTGCGCAAAATCCATTCGCGGGTGTTGTGGATGTTGCGGCCGGTGGAGAGGTCCATCACCGTGTCGGCGCCCCAGCGGATCGACCACACCATCTTCTCGATCTCCTCTTCGACCGAGGAGGTGACGGCGGAGTTGCCGATATTGGCGTTGATCTTCACGAGGAAGTTGCGGCCGATGATCATCGGCTCGAGTTCGCCGTGATTGATGTTGCACGGGATGATGGCGCGGCCGCGCGCGATCTCCTCGCGCACGAATTCCGGCGTGACGAAGGCGGGGAGCGCGCCGCCGAACTGCTCGCCGTCGGCAAGGGCTGCTTCCGCACGGTCGAGCATCTTTTTGCGGCCGACATTCTCGCGCTCGGCGACGTAGATCATCTCCTTGGTGATGATGCCGGCGCGGGCGAATTCGTATTGCGTCACCGGATGGCCGTCGAGCGCGCGCATCGGCCTCGGCGTGTTGGGGAAGTTGCGCGCGAGGTATTTGCCGGTGGCGTTGCCGTTATCGACCGCCTGGATGGCGCGGCCGTCGTATTCCTCGATGCCGCCGCGCTCCTTCACCCATTGCACGCGGGCGCGGGGCAGGCCCTGCTCGACGTCGATCCTGGCATCGGCGTCGGTATAGGGGCCCGAGGAATCATAGACGTGCACCGGCGGTTCGTTGGCCGAGGGCTGGAGCGCGATCTCACGCACCGGCACGCGCACGTCGGCCGCCGCGTCCGCGGTCGCATAAATCTTGCGCGAGCCTTCGATGGGGCCGGTGGTGACCTTCGGCGTGGTGAGGTTGGGATCGTGCAGGTTCATGGTGAGGCTCCCTTTGGGATGTTATTTCGGATGATTGCGTCAGCGCCCGCTGCGTACGCCAGCTTTGCCGGCCGCGGCGACGGAATTCGGGCGATACGGGGATTCAAGGAAAACGGATTCAACGATAGATGCGCGCATGATTGCGTCCTGTCCCTTCGCCGGCATGACCCGGATCAGGTTCAAAGGGTCTCCGCGTTGAACCCGCAAGGTTTTGAAAAAACCTTGCCGATGTCCTGCGGTCTCTCAGCCCTTTCAGGGCTCCCCTCGGAACGGTGCTAATTTAGGCTCCCAGGCCCGGCTGTCAATGCAGGGTGTGGCGGCGGAGCCCTCGATTCTTCAGCACCTTAGCCTCCGCGGACGCCGTCTTTACGGACAATTATGTCTTGCGCGATCTACTCGGGCGCACGCCGCCGCCGCGGTGGTCCGCCCAGGAATGCGCGCCATGGTCTATTCACTCGCCGAGGACGCAAGCCCCGTCGCGCGCCGGCGCGTGCCGATGGCGCTCGGCGTAGGCGCGGGCTGTTATCTCCTGCTGCTCGTGCTCGGCGGGCGGCTGCTTCATGATCCTGATACTTTCTGGCATATCGCGCTCGGCGACTGGATCGTCGCGCATGCGCAGGTGCCGCACGTCGATATGTTTTCCGCAACCATGGCGGGCGCGCCCTGGATCTCCAGCGAATGGCTGTCGCAAGTCGTGTTCGCGCAGGTGTTCGCTTATGCCGGATGGACCGGGATCGTCGTGCTCGGTGCCGCCGCTATCGCGACCGCGCTCGGACTTCTGACCCACGTCCTGCTGGAAAAGCTCGCCGTCGGCCCGGCGCTGGTTTTGACCCTCGGCGCCTTCGTGCTGATCTCGCCGCATCTCGTGGCGCGACCGCACGCGCTGGCGCTGCCGGTCATGGTGGCCTGGGTCGCCGGTCTCGTGCGCGCGGTGGATGAACGGCGCGCGCCGCCCTTCGCGCTGCTGCCGCTGATGACGCTATGGGCGAATCTGCATGGCGGCTTCACCTTCGGCATCGCGTTCATCGCGCCTCTCGCACTGGAGGCCTTGTGGAATGCGGCGCCGTCCGAGCGCGTTCGCGTCGTGCTGCGGTGGGGTCTGTTCGGCGTGCTGGCCGTCGCCGCCGCTTGCCTCACGCCGTATGGGCCGGAGTCGATCCTGGTCACGCGCCGAATCCTCGGTCTCGGCCAGGTGCTGGCGTTGATCGGTGAATGGCAGCCGCAGAATTTCTCCCGGCTTGCTGGCTTCGAATTGTGCCTGCTGTTGGGCATCGGCGCAGCACTTTATCGCGGGCTGACGCTGCCGCCGATCCGCATACTCGTGCTGTTGGGCCTTCTGCACATGGCGCTCAGTCACAATCGCAGCGTCGATCTGCTCGGCTTGCTGGCGCCGCTGATCCTCGCAGCGCCTCTGGCGCCGCAGATCGGGCAACGCGAGGCGGAACCCTCCCGCGCGCGTTGCGCCACGCATTACGCTAACTGGGCCCCTGCACTGGCCATGATCCTGGCGCTCGCCATCGCCAGCGTCGCCGCGGGGCGGGTCTTTGCCTATCAACCCGATCCGCACGTGACGCCGGCGCGCGCCGTCGCGGCGATGAAGGCGACGGGCAAAACGCACATCCTCAACAGCTACGATTTCGGCGGCTATCTGATCGCCTCGGGGTTCAAGCCGTTTATCGACGGGCGCACCGAAGTCTATGGCGAAGCGTTCACCGTGGCTCACACCCGTGCGTTGATGCTAAGCGATGTCGGCGGATTTTTGCAGTTGCTGCACAAGTACGACATCGATGTGACGCTCCTCGCGGTCGGCACCCCCGCGGCCGGCCTGCTTGATCGCCTTGAGGGGTGGAAGCGCATCTATGCCGACGATATCGCGGTGGTGCATGTGCGCACGGCAAGTCCAAAAGCCGGAAGTGCGGATATTTTGCGATAACCGACATCCCGCTGAAAAATGGCCGTGAAACGGCGAGGATTTTCTCCGCGCCACCTACCCCTCGACCTTTTCGCGACTTTTGACTAGAGCAATTCCGGAAAAAGTGCGAAGCGTCGGGGACGCATTGAGCGTTCGGGCCGATGGAATTTAAAGACGCGCGCGACGATCCGAGATCGCCGAAGACGCGTTACGGAAAAACGCATTCAGGGAGGTTGTCGTGCCACAGATCGACAAAAGGCGGGGCTACAGAACGCTGCTCGCTCTTTTCCTTGCGGTGGTGCTGGCCGGTGCCGCCGGCACGGCGCGGGCCGCGGGGGGAAAATGGCCGACGCATCCGGTCACCTTCGTGGTGCCGTTCGGTGCCGGCGGATCGACTGACGGTGTCGCGCGGCTTATCGCCAAGCATTTGACCGATGATTTCGGCCAGCAATTCATCGTCGAGAACAAGCCGGGCGCGGGTGGCAATATCGCCGGCGCGGCCGTGGCGAAGGCGTCGCCCGACGGCTACACGCTGTTCTTCGCCACGACGGGTCCGGCAGCGGTCAACAAGCTTCTCTACAAGCGGATATCGTTTAATCCCGACAAAGATTATGCGCCGGTCGTGCTCATCGGCATCGTGCCGCAGGCGATCGTCGTCAGCAAGAAGCTGCCGGTGAAGACGCTCAAGGACCTCATCGACTACGCCAAGGCCCATCCGGGCGCGCTGACCTTCGGCAATTCGGGCGTTGGCACCATGGCGCATATCTCGGCGGTGTCGCTGGCGCAGGCAACCGGCATCAAGGTGACGCATGTCAGTTACCGCAGCGGCGCGCAGGCGCTGCAGGATGTGCTCGGCGGACAGATCGACGTGGCCTTTCCTGCCTATATCCCGCAGGTCGCACACATGAATACGCTCGCCGTCACTGGCAAGGAGCGGCTCGCCTCGCTCCCGAACGTGCCGACGGTACGCGAAACCGGCGTTGCTGATATTGTTGCCGGAACGTGGTTCGGCGTCATCGCGCCAACCGGCACGCCGCCCGGCGTGATCGCGAAGATCAACACGTCGGTGAATGAGTTTCTCAAGACGCCGCAGGCCAGGCAGGTCTCCCTCCAACTCGGCATGCAGACGATCGGCGGCACGCCGCAGGACATGAAAAAATTCATGGATGAGGAAACCGCGCGCTGGGCGCCGGTGATCAAGAAAGAAAATATCAGTCTCAACTGAACGCGCAGTGCGAGACGATGACATCGCGATGCGGCCGTGAGCCGTTCTTGCGTGGGGGAATATGATGACGATGAAAGCCGAGTGGATTGACTACACCCATGGCGATGCCGCGCTGCGCGGCTATCTGGCGCATGATGCGGCGGTTGCCGAGAAGCGGCCGGCCGTCATGGTGATCCACCGTAACGACGGCATGAGCAACACCACGATCCGCTTCACCGAGCAGATCGCGCGTCTCGGCTATGTCGCCTTCGCGGCTGACATGTTCGGTGTGGCACACCAGCCCCGTGGCGGCGCGCAGCGCAAGGAGCAGTCCACGATCTACAACAAGGATCGTTCCTTGATGCGGGCGCGGGCCCAGGCCGGTTTCGACTGGATGCTTGCTTCGCCGCTCGTCGACGGAACGAAGGTCGCGGTGCTCGGCTATTGCTTCGGCGGCACGGTGGCGATCGAGTTCGCGCAAAGCGGCGCGCCGATCCGCGGCACCATCACGATCCACGGATCGCTTCGTGGCTTCACCGAAGGAGCATCGACAGGAATCAAAAGTCCCGTTCTCATCCTGCACGGCGCCGAGGATAAAACCTCGCCGATGCCCGAGGTGAACTGGCTGCTGCGCGATCTCAGCGTTTCGGGCTGTAGCTGGAAAATGGAATTATACAGCGGCACCGGCCATGGCTTCTCGGTGCCACAAAATCCGGCGGAAGAGCACGCCGACCGCGAAGCCCAGGCCGCTACATCCCGTTTTCTGAGCCAGATATTCGACCCCAAGGCGCGGGCTTGATGATCCTGTGAGGCCCTGTCGATCTGCGCGATGGCAGGTTTTGCGACGTTTCAGCCTCTAGTCGTGGCGATCCATTCGAGTCACACTCCTTCGCGGAATTGAATGTCGGCATTCCGGCATTGAATAAGAAAAAGCGCGCGGACCAAAATCCACAGCGCGCATAAAATCGCAGGGAGAGAATGATGGACCGCTTCACAGGCGTTACACGCCGCACCGTGTTACAAGCCGCGGCGGTGTTGCCGGGCGCCGCCGCGCTCGGGTGGCCTTTGGCCACACTGGCGTTGGCCGCGGACAAGGTCGACATCGCCGCTGCGAAGAAAGAGGGCAAGGTCGTTCTCTACACGTCGGCGCCAGTGAAAGCGGCGGAAGCGGTCGCCAAAGCATTCGAAAAAGAATACGGCATCAAGGTCGAGCTATTCCGCACCGGCGGGACGGAAGTCCTGCGCCGATTCATGATGGAGCAGCAGGTCGGGCACAAGGGCGCCGACGTGCTGGTGTCGTCCGATCCGGGCGCGACCATCGATCTCGCGAACAAAGGCAGCTTCATTCCGTTCGTTCCGAAAGACGCCGACAAAATCCGTGAAGGGCTCAACGACGAGAAGGGACGGTTCATCGCCCAACGCGTCAGCATCATCACCAATTACGCGCGCAGCGATCTTTATCCACTCGAGAAGATGCCGCAGACTTGGGAAGATCTGCTCAAGCCGGAGTTCAAGGGCAAGCTGGTGATGACCGACCCGTCATTCTCGTCGCTGGCGCTGGTCGTCGCGGCGATGAACGTGAAAAACCACGGCTGGGAATTTTATGAGGGCTTGCGCAAGAACGAAATTCTGGTTGTGCGCGGCAATCAGATCGCCTTGACCATGGTGAAGTCGGGCGAGCGGCCGATCGCAGCCGGCGTCGACAGTCAATATGCCAACGAAGCGCGCATGGCGGGATTCAAAATTCACAGCCTTCCGCCGAAGGACGGCACCTTCGCCATTCCCTCGATCACCGCGGTCGTGAAGGATTGTGCCCATCCCAACGCAGCGAAGCTGCTTGCCGAATACACGATCAGCAAGGAAGCTGAAATGCTCTGGCCGAAGGAGGGCGTCTACGCCGCGCGCGCCGATCTCGATCCGCCGGAAGGCGCGCCGCGCATTGCCGACATCAAGCTTTCACCGCTCGACTATCATTACGTCAACGATCAGGCCGCGGCGGTGAAGAAGAAGTTCTCGGAGATTTTTTCCTCGTAGCCCGCCGCCTTTAGAAAGCACGAAAAAGGCCTCACGCGATGTGAGGCCTTTTGTCTTTGATCGTCTGCTTTGATCGAGAGGCGCCGTTTAATATACGCCTTCCGCTCGGCTTGCCGTCTGCGCAGGCATCCGGGTCGTGCGGTGGGCGACGACAGGCGCAGCGCGCATCGGCATCACGACCACCTTGGCGCCGACCTTGACGCGGCTATAGAGGTCTTCAACGTCTTCATTGACGAGACGGATACAGCCGCTCGAGACGTGGTGGCCAATGGTCGACGGCGCATTGGTGCCGTGGATGCGATATTCGGTATTGCCGAGATACATGGCGCGCGCGCCGAGAGGGTTGCCGGGACCACCCGCCATGAAGCGCGGCAGATAGGGCTGGCGTGCGATCATCTCTGCCGGCGGATGCCAATCCGGCCATTCGGCCTTGCGCGCGATATGCTGCGTGCCGGCCCAGGTAAAACCTTCGCGGCCGACGCCGATGCCGTAACGCATCGCCTTGCCGTTGCCGAGAACGAGATAGAGATAAGTGTGCGGCGTGTCGATGACGACCGTGCCGGACGCTTCGTGCGTCGCGTAATTGACGATCTGACGGCGCAGATTGGCGGGCAGTTGCGCGTCGCCACTCTCCTGCGTGGTTTCTTCCTGCGGCATCACCTGCTGATCTTGCGGCATCGCCTGCTCGTAAGCGGCCGACGGATAGGCGTTCGCCTGATTGTAGAACGCGAGCGGCTCAGCCGAGGCGGCCGACGTGAAAAGGAATGCGGTCGCCATCGTGGAGATTGCGGCAACCGTGATCTGCGCAGCGCGCTTTCTGGAATTCAACATGGCTTCCCTCGCTTTTCCCATCTGCCAAATCAAATCCGCGGCGGTTTATTGGTTCCTGCTCACATTTTTGCGAACGTCCTGCCGCAAAGGGAACAAATTCCGCGCAGCGTTCAGAACCGCACAAAGGAATTGGAAAGCGCAGGTTTTCGGGGGTTTGGCAGGGGCCCAGGAGATCCAGAAAGGGCCTAAGGCCTTCCAGATCAAAACGCGGTGATCGTTGGAAAGCCGTTCGGCGCCTGTTTGTCGCGGCTCTCTGCCTTATTTCGCCCCTGCGTGCCAGCCGGCGACGGCGTCCGGAATGGCGTCGGTCGAGGCGAAATACGGCTTGATGTCCAAAAGCCGTGTCCCGTCCAGGCAGTCGAGCCCGATGACCGAGAGGGTGCCGTCGCTCACGGACACGAGTTTTACGACACTTAGGGCGATCGGGTTGGGCCGGGCCGGGGAGCGCAGCGCGAAGGTGCCGCGCTGTTGGCCGTAATGCCGCGGCACCTGTAGAACCAGATCTCGTCGCGCCAAGTCCATCCAATAGAGGATGATGAGGTGCGAGCAGGTCTCGACATCCTTGAGCGCCGGCGCAAAGCGCGGGTCGATTTCGATGGTGCAGACGGCATCGGACTCCCGGCCATTCTTCGGGCAGGCCTCGCGGCGCGACCACGGCGTGTGGATGATGCCAATGAAATAGAGGCCGGCGTCCGGCTGCTCGGGCAGGGCGACGGCCGTCTCGCCGGGCCGGATGCCGCTGTCATTATTGGCTTTGTCGCTGTTCATGGCGCTGCCGCTCCCGTTGTGTGCGGACCATGAACCGAACCGCGCTGCGTTGAAACCCTCGACCGCAGGATTACCTGCGCGCTTCCGGGGCTTGCCAACGCCCTTGCAGACTCCTAGATAAGCGTATAAAGATATCCTTATATGCGGTCCTGCGAGAGGATGCGGCATGACACTTCCCCAACCCGGCCTCCGCCCATGTCCACCTTGCGCCCAGGCGACCTGAACCGCCCCGATGATGCGATCCGCCCCGGCCATCGGGGCCGGGCGAGCGGCCCGATCAGTGACCTTGGTTTCACCGACCTCCAGGCTGTCATGAAGGCGGCCGGCGAGGCGACGCGGCTGCGCATCCTGGCATTGCTTTGCCAGGCCGAACTGACCGTGACGGAGATCACTGACGTGCTGCGCCAGTCGCAGCCGCGCATCTCGCGTCACCTCAAGCTGCTCACCGAGGCCGGCCTGATCGAACGTTACCGCGAGGGCTCGTGGGCATTCTTCCGTTTCTCCGAGACCGAAGGCGGGCCGGCGGCGATCCGCGATCTGGTCGGCCGGCTTGATCCAAGCGATGCCGTCATCGCCCGCGACAGCGAACGGCTGGCCGACGTGCGCCACGCCCGCGCGGCAGTGGCGCAATCCTATTTCCGTCGCCATGCCGCGGAATGGGACCGCATCCGCAAGCTGCATGTGGCCGATGAGTCTGTCGAGGCGGCGCTGCATGCCATCGTCGGCGATGGGCCGATCGGTTCGATGCTCGATCTCGGCACCGGCACCGGCCGCATGCTCGAATTGTTCGCGCCGCAGATCGATCGCGGTCTCGGCCTCGATTTCTCCCTCGACATGCTTTCGGTGGCGCGCGAGCGGCTCGACCGCGCCGGTCTGCGCCATTGCAGCGTGCGCCAGGGCGACATCTACGATCTCACATCGGTGCGCGACCGTTTCGACCTCGTCATCATCCATCAGGTGCTGCACTTCCTCGATGACGGCGCGCGCGCGCTGCGCGAAGCGGCGCTGGTGCTGCGCCCGGGCGGAAAATTACTGGTTGTCGATTTCGCGCCCCACGATATGAGCTTCCTTCAGGAGGAGCACGCCCATCGCCGCCTCGGTTTCGCGCCGGAGACTGTGACGCAATGGCTCGTGGAGGCCGGGCTCGAACCCGTTTCACAACAGACGCTCGCGCCCGAACAGGGCTCGGATGGAAAAATTGCCGTGTCGATCTGGTGCGCGCGCGATCCTCGCGTGCAGATGGCACAGCCGTCGCGGACGGCACCGCAGGAGGTCGCGTAGATGAATCCCATGCCGCAACGCGCGAGCCGGGCGACCGGAGAGGCCGATCGCATCAACGTGTCGTTTGAATTCTTCCCGCCGAAAACCGAGGAGATGGAAAAGACGCTGTGGGACGCGATCACGCGGCTGGCGCCGCTTTCGCCGCATTTCGTGTCCGTCACCTACGGCGCGGGCGGTTCGACGCGCGAGCGCACGCATTCCACGGTCAAGCGCATCATCGACGAGACGGCGCTTCTGCCGGCGGCGCATCTGACCTGCGTTGCCGCCACATGCGATGAGATCAACGGTGTGATCGACGATTATCATCGCGCCGGCGTTCGCCATATCGTGGCGCTGCGTGGCGATCCGGTGACCGGGCCGGGGTCGCGCTACGCGCCGCATCCGGGCGGCTATGAGACGTCGGCCGCGCTCGTCGCCGGCATCAAGAGCCGCTCCGACATGGAGGTCTCGGTCTCCGCCTATCCGGAAAAACATCCCGACAGCCCGACGGTGGCCGACGACATCGACATGCTCAAGGCCAAGGTCGATGCCGGTGCGAACCGCGCGATCACGCAATTCTTCTTCGAGAACGATTTGTATTTCCGTTATCTCGACAAGGTCCGCGCGCGGGGCATCGAAATTCCCGTCGTGCCGGGGATTCTGCCGGTGCAGAATTTCAAGCAGACGAAAACATTCGCCGAGCGGTGCGGCACGTCCGTCCCAGCCTGGCTGTGCGAACGCTTCAGCGGTCTCGATGACGATCCGGCGACGCGCAAGCTGATCGCCGCCGCTATCGCCGCCGAGCAGGTGTTCGATCTCGTCGACCGCGGCGTTACGAATTTTCACTTCTACACCATGAATCGTGCCGACCTGGTTTATGCCGTCTGCCATCTGCTCGGGCTGCGTCCGGCGCAATCGGCGCCGGTGCAATCGCAGGTCGCCCGCACGGCATAACCATTACACATATAGAAAATCAGAGCGTTCCAATGTCTGAGTCAGTGAAGTCCGGCGAGTTGGCCAAGATCGAGACGGAGACCGCGACATCGTCGCGGCCAAGACCCCAGTCCCGGAAGATGTCCGCGAAGGAGGTCGCGTTCCGCAAGGCGGCGGCCGAACGCATCCTGGTGCTCGACGGCGCCATGGGCACAATGATCCAGGGGCTCGGCCTCGACGAAAGCGGTTATCGCGGCGCGCGCTTCGATGCCTGGCATCGCGACATTCGCGGCAACAACGACATTCTCATCCTCAGCCGTCCGGACGACATTCGCGACATTCATCTCGCCTATTTTTTGGCGGGCGCCGACATTGTGGAGACCAATACGTTTTCGTCGACTTCGATCGCTCAGGCCGACTACGGCATGGAGGATGTCGTCTACGAACTCAATCATCAGGGCGCGATCCTGGCGAAGGAAGCAGCCGCCCTTGCGGAAAAGGAAGACGGTCGTCCGCGCTTCGTCGCCGGCGCCCTAGGACCGACCAACCGCACGGCGTCGATCTCGCCGGATGTGAGCAATCCCGGTTTTCGCGCGACCACATTCGATGAATTGCGCAAAGCCTATTCTGAGCAGGTGCGCGGTCTGCTCGACGGCGATGTCGATCTGCTGCTCATCGAAACGATTTTCGACACGCTCAACGCCAAGGCGGCACTGTTCGCCATCGCCGATGTGACCGAGGAACGCGGCATCTCCGTGCCGGTGATGATCTCCGGCACGATCACCGACATGTCGGGACGGCTGCTGTCCGGCCAGACGCCGGAGGCGTTCTGGAATTCGGTCAGCCATGCCAAGCCGCTCACCGTGGGGCTCAACTGCGCGCTCGGCGCGAAGGAACTGCGCGCGCATGTGGTCGAACTGTCGCGTATCGCCGACACGCTCGTCTGCGTCTATCCCAATGCCGGCCTGCCAAACGAATTCGGCATGTACGACGAAAGCCCTGAATACATGGCCTCGCTGATCGAGGAATTCGCCAGCGCCGGGCTGCTCAACATCGTCGGCGGTTGCTGTGGCACGACGCCGGAGCACATCAACGCCATCGCCAAGGCGGTCGCCGGCAAGACGCCGCGCGCGATTCCCGAAATTCCGCCGCGGCTGCGGCTCTCGGGCCTTGAGCCGTTCACCCTGACGCCGGAAATCCCGTTCGTGAACGTCGGCGAACGCACCAACGTCACCGGCTCGGCGCGCTTTCGCAAGCTCATCAAGACCGACGACTTCAACGCGGCGCTCGCCGTCGCGCGCGAGCAGGTGGAAAACGGCGCGCAGATCATCGACGTCAACATGGACGAGGGGCTGCTCGATTCCGAAGCTGCGATGGTCACCTTCCTTAATCTCATCGCCGCCGAACCGGACATCGCACGCGTGCCGGTGATGGTTGATTCATCGAAATTCACGGTGATCGAAGCCGGGCTGAAATGCCTGCAGGGCAAAGCCATCGTCAATTCGATTTCGATGAAGGAGGGTGAAGAGGCCTTCATCCGTCATGCCAAGACCGTCCAGCGCTATGGCGCCGCCGTCGTCGTCATG
>Ga0310811_10005380_pt1 | contig 16189 bp, 8 predicted proteins | sample YCmetagenome_FD_207642 | JGI IMG/M metagenome (GOLD analysis project Ga0310811, IMG submission 207642) | Soil microbial communities from experimental microcosm in Duke University, North Carolina, United States - YC | ecosystem: Engineered > Artificial ecosystem > Soil microcosm > Unclassified ...
GGGTAGTGGATTTCCAGCCGTCAAACATCCCGAGCATTTGCAGGATGTCTGGTTGAAGTTGCCAGGTGGTGGTATCAAGTGTTTGCTTTTTCTGACCTTGTTCATCGCGTTCTATCTTGCCGGTTTCATACGAGAAGGCGCGTTCCGCGACAATAATATCTCCGAGCGCCGTCTTTTCCCTATCGCCAGCGCAAATGCCGGTCATGCCCACAAAGCGAGGTTGATATTCGCGAATGAAATCATTGAGCAGCAAACCGGCCTCCATGGAGCCAGGATTGGGCTGCCAGGTGATCAGGATATGGAGCGGCTCGCCCTCTTTATTGAGAATGAATGCATGACGGTAATCGCGTCTGAGTTTCTCACTATGGCCTTCCGCAAACTGAACCTGGCATTGTTCCTCGATTACCTCAATCAGCGCTCTTGCCTCCTCCGGCAATGCACAGACGAGACACACGTCCACGCTCGTTGCTGCTGGCTGAACAGGTTCTGGGGAGAATAAGGCGGGAAGATTTTGTAACGGCCAGCGGATAGGATAGGGGTCCACTTTTGCGTTCTCGCTTTTCCATACGCGGAAAAAAGGTCTTTTGATATCGACCCGATAATTGATCTCTCCTTCGACCAGAGATGTGTCTCGTGGAACCTGCAAGACGACGAGCACATTTTTGGTGGAATCGAAAGGCACGCCTTTTCTCTCATCGGTTCCTGTAAATGTCCAGTAGAACGAGTTCTGTCCACCCCCGGCGGCACGAATAATGGGTTGCAGATCGTCAAAGTCCAGGTAGCTGCCAATGTTGATAGTTGGATCCTCGGTCGTTGAGAAGCGCCCATCCCGAGAAAGCGTAAATTTCCTGCCTTCAACCGAAGAAAGAATATCTTTTGGAAAGAGGTCAAGGGCCGTGACATGTTGATTGTTCAGAGTGATGGAGAAGGTGACCCGTGCATAATGAGCATTGGTCCTGGTTGGCCTGTGTAATGTGAAAGGGATTACGACGAGATAGAGATCCCATTTTGTTCTATCAGGAGCAAAGGAGAAAGAGGCGGTTGGTCGTTGGGGGGGAAGCGCAAAAAGTTGAATGCCGCTGGGATTCAGCGTAATTTTGCCCTCCTGTACCTTTTGCTGGAAAGAGGTGGTCTCCGTTTTATTGCGAACGGTTGTATCATCCTCCAGACTATAAAGTTCGAGCGTGATAGCGGTCTCGTTCTGCGGTAGTGGAGTGCTATCAAAAAAGAGTGTTGTCTCATCGTGATCCATGCCATATCTCCCAACCAAGGCAAACTGGTGCAGGTTATGCGGTTTCGCAGGAAGCGTTATTCTTGCCACTGGAAAACAGGAAGAACGCTTTTGGCATACGTATGAAAAAATATGCGAAAAGGAAGTTTTTTCGATTATAGACGAAAAATATACTTTTGTCTATAAACTCGAGAATGTGCAAATTTTTTGCTATCATGCTTTCTAACGTCTTATGGTAAGAGAAGGAAGATATGCAAGAAAAAAGTCTTCTTGCAACGTTTAGCCTGAAGGGAAAATGCGTCTGGCCTGTTTCTGGCAGGAGAAAGCAAAGGGAGATAGAGAGAGAATGATGGATGACCAGAATCGTGAGCAGGAGAGTGAGCTTGCCTCGGTCCTTGAGCAGATTTTTCAGCACTATCGCGCCGATCGAGAGGAGGCTCGTGAGCTTTTGAAAGCATGGCACGAGCAGGTGCTTTCTCCGGAAGCTTTCGCCATCGTGCAAGAAGAGATACGCCTGCTTAACGATGAACTCGCGGAATTGCGTCAATTCCAGAATTTCCTGGAAGATGCTAGACGGCAACGGGATCTGGAGCAGGAACGGCTGGGGAAAGCCGAGGCGATAGCGGAATCGTTCAGAAGGCAGATGTCAGACACGATAGAGTCCGAGGTTCCAGACCTCCCTGTACAGGAAGAGGGTGCGCAGGCGTCTCCTGCTGATCTCTTTTCTCTTATGCAAAGAATAGTTGATTTCAGCGATGCCGAGATCGAAAATCTCGTCGAGATCATTGGCGTCTCGGCAAAGATGACGGACTATCAACGGGCCTTCTACCGGCAGGCATTGCAGGACGTGAGACGCATGACGCCGGAGCAGAGGGAGCAACAGTTCAACCTTATAAAAGACCTCCCAATAGAGCAGATCAAAAATATCGCAGAGACGCGTCATCAAGCGGTTGGTATGTTCGATTCATGGACGCCTGCTTTTACTGCGGGAGGGCAGCAAGCGTCAGCCTCTTTTGCGCAGGAGGAGCAGGCCAGACAGGATCTGGCTGCATGCACACAAAAAATTGAGCAGCTCTCGCGAGAACAGCAGCCTGTTGAGTGGGCGCAGGCTGTGTATCAACGGGTGAGCTTATACCTCTTGCTTGCGAAGGAGGGACAGGATGATTATCTGCTTCTGGCAATCGAGGATATCACGGCTATTCTGAGCATTTTTACGCGTGAAAGCGCTCCTGTCCTGTGGGCGTCTGTTATTCAGACGCGGGGAGCGGTATTTATGAGGCTGACGAAGGGAGAACGCAGGGAAAATCTGGCAAAGGCACTGGCTGATTTTGATCAAGCCAGTGAAGTTTTTGCCAGCTTACAGATGGAGCAGCCACTGAGTGCCGTAAAAGCGGCGCGTGCCATGGTCCTGGTGGAACTGGGTGGGGATGGGCAGGGAGAGCAGATGGAGGAGATGTTGCAGCAATTTATGCGTGGGCAAGAGAATGGCATGTTCTCGTCCCTGCCCGCAATGGACGCGAGTACCGCTGTGATGCGTGGGATGGCATTGATGCAGCGTCGGGACGGCGACCGAGCGCAGAATATTGAGCAGGCAATTGCTGAGCTGAGTGAAGCGGTTGAACTGCTTGGAAAAGACAAATTATGGATTCAGCGCGCTGTCGTGATGGGGGCACGTGCGGGGGCGTACTTCGATCGGATCCTGGGTGAGCGCATTGAAAATCTGCGTAATGTGCTCACGGACAGCGATGAGGCGCTTTCAGTTCTCTCTTATGAGCACACGCCCGAGCCGTGGGCCATGGCCTGTTCTACGCGCGCCATGGCGGGCATGCGTCTCTATGAGCTGACGCATGAGCTGACGCAGGAGAGGGCAATTGCGGATTGTGAGAATGCGTTGCGGGTGTTTTCGCGTGAGCGCAATCAGGAGATGTGGGAGACGCTGATACATCTGCGTTGTTCAGCCTATATCACACGCGACACAGGGGATGCGCGCCAGAATGCCACTCAGGCATTGACCGATGCCAATCAGTTGGTGAGACATTTCTCGCGCGAGAAAACCCCTCAGCAGTGGGTGGAGGCACTTGTGCTTCGTTGTAACGTCTATACGTTCCGCGCAGATGGAGGACGGCGCAAGAATCTGGAACTGGCCCTTGCTGACTGTGATGCGGCTCTGACGGTAGTGACGCGTGAAGCATCTCCTGAGCAGTGGGCGAAAGTGGTATCGAATCGCAATCGAATCGTGCAAGAACTGGGCATTGCGGTCACACGCCAGACAAAGGAGCAAATTTACGCTGACTATGATGCGGCCCTTGCGCTTCTGAGTTCCGAAAAAAATCCGCTGGAATGGGGTACGTTGCAGGTCAATTACGGCAATAGTTATCTGACGCAAGGAACGAGCAATCCGCAGCAGTATTTGAAGAATCTCGCGAGCGCACAGGAGCATTACGAACAGGCCCTGCGCGTCTTTTCCTATGAGCAGCAACCATTACTCTGGGCTCAGACACACGTGAATCTGGGGATGGTGAAACGCCAGCTTTTGCCCAAAAATCTGGCAGAAATTATGTCCGAAGAAGCAGGATATAGCGAGCTACTGCATGAGGGCCTGCAAGAGGGGCTGCAAAATGTGTTTGCTGAGATCGCGCAATTGCGGCAAAACGTCCCGGAGGCGATCTCGCATTTTGATCGTGCCCTGACTGTGTTGAGCTATGAGGCAACACCGCGTGAATGGGCAATAGCGCACAAAGAGCGGGGGCTTGCGTATTACCTGCTCTCTATCCAGTTGAGCTTTGCAGTAAGCGAGCGAAAACAGTATTTTTTGCGTGCTCAGGAAGATTTCGCGGATGCGTTGAAGGTGATTACGCGCGAGAGTGGGCCACTGGACTGGGCGATCTTACAGTATAATTGTGGGTTGATGTATCGGGGAATGCTTGTTGAAGATCCGAAAACGGATGCCCTGCATGCCCTTGCTCACTGTGCGGCAGCATTAGAAGTCTACAGTCCTGAAGTAATGCCTGCAACGTATCGCCGTGTGCAGATGTTGCGTGCGTTGATGCTGGAGAGATTAGAGCGTTGGTCTGATGCGCATGAGGCGTTGTTGAAAGCGCGCGAAGTGCAACGCGACCTTGTGGCGGCGTCCATAAGTGAGCAAGGAAGCCTGGAGGCCATCGCTGACAATGCGTTTGTGGACATTTATGTGCGCGATGCTCGGGTGTTGTTGCATCTGGAGCCACAAAATCTGCGTGAAGCCGTGGTGGCATTGGAGGAGGGGCGCGCCCAGAATATGCGCATGGTGCTGGATCTGGACTCCATTGATCCTGAGAAGATTGTGAATACAGTGGCAAGAGAGCGCATGAAAGAGTTTCTGCATGCGCGTAATCAGTGGCGCAAACAGCAGCATGCCCTGGCTGATCTGTTGCCCGCATCGAATAGTGTGGCAACAGATCAGCAGCAGCGCCAGCAGCACTATCAGTTTTTGCAACAGGCCTATGAAGCCTTTATCGCAGCGCGAGAAACTATTCGCAAGCACGATGATCCAGATTTTATGACGCCCGTGCCTACGATGCAGCGTATTGCGAGCAGTGTTTCTGAGCCCGGGGAGGCCCTGATCTATCTTGCCATGGGGACGCATTCATTCGTCAATCCGCCGAAGTTTGATGGCGTAGAGGAGGAGGGTGTGGCTTTCATCGTGTTGCGTACCCATGATGGGCAGGAGCGTATTCGCCATCTTGCTTTGCCGCGCCTGACGAGCAACGCCGTGTCGGCCCTGGTTGTGCGCGATGCAAAGAGCAACATCGCGATCCAGGTCGAGCGTGCGCTGCGCTATCTCGGCGAATTTGGCCTCAACACGCTTGCGGCCGTCTTGCAAGAGGAAGGGGTACATAAAGTTATCTTTGTGGCCTATGGGCGTCTGGGCCTGTTCCCGCTTGCGGCCGTTCCTGTGCGCGTGGCGGAGCGTACGGTCTGTCTGGGAGAACTGTTCGAGGTCAGCTTTGCGCCGGGTGCGCGTGCAGCCGAAATTGCGCAGGCTCGTACCGTCGAAGCGAGACGTAGCCGTACGCGCCAGTCGCTTCTGCTCGCCGGGAATCCTTTTCCCACTCCTCAGAGTTATAAAGATCTGCCCTATACCGAGCTTGAGGTGCAGAATATTCAGGAGATTGCGAAAGAGCATGGTTACTTGCCGAGTCGCTTAAAGCTCCTGCTGAGAGAGCAGGTAAATAAACAAAATCTGCTGAAAGAACTGCCGAACGCGCGCTATGTGCATCTGGCCATGCATGGTAGTTACGTTGCCGATGATCCTCGCGCCTCATGCCTGATTCTTGCGGGCGATGAACGAACGGGGGTCGAACAACGAACGATCACGCTGGGTGAGGCGCTTGATGGCAGAATATCGCTGGCGGGCATACAACTCCTGGTTCTCTCTGCCTGTGAAACCTCGCTAATCGATGTGCGCAACATCCCTAATGAAGTGATCGGGCTTGCGGCCGGATTCTTGCAGGCGGGCGTAGCGGGCGTGATTGCCTCGCTCTGGTCCGTTGATGATCGCGCCTCAGCCGCCCTGATGATCCGTTTTGCAGAGCTCTATCTCAACCCGCAAAACACGTGGTCGCCTGCACGTGCTCTTGCCGAGGCACAGCGCTGGCTGCGAGAAGAGGCGACCAATCGTGTTTTGGCAGGTGGCGATGGTGAGGATGGGACGCGTACATCCTATGCGTTCCGTTCTCCGCGGTCGTCCGACGAAGAGCCGCGGAGCGAGGACCCCGATGCGCTGCCGTTTGCTGATCCACGCTATTGGGCCGCTTTCGTGGTGACGGGAGGCTGAGGCATTCATCATTTCCGTCATGGCCAGCCAAACATCATTGCGTCTTTTCACCGCGCTCACCTGGCTCAGTAGGGACGCTATGGAGATTGAGCGCAAGAGCGTCCCCGTCCCCCACCGGCCATCTCGCCCTTACACGTGCTCGAGAAGCGCGTGCGGGGGCGAGATGGCCGGTGGGGGTGGACAGGACGGTCAATAAGGAGGCGAGATTCGCCTTATTTCCGTGACATTGCTGCTTGTTTGCGACCGGGTCGCTCTCCGAGCGGAGATTTTCGTCATCGACCGGGTCGCAGACGAGCGGCGACTCTACGGGATTGATGGGAGATTCGCCTTATTCCCGTGCATTGCAGGGCAGCAGCGCTTTTACAGGATGGTAGATTTATTTTTTGCATCAGGGTTCGGATGGAAAGTGGGGCGTTTTTCCCGCGTTTTGTCTTCTGGTGGGGCTATTGTGCTATTCGTTGTTTGATTGAGAGAGCGCATCTCAGGCGTCGGGAGGGTGGTCTGGCACGCTCTCAGCAGATGCTCACTGGAAAGGGCTTGTTGCTCATACATGGCCTCTTCAATGGCTTTAGGGAGGAGCCGCTGAGAGAGATCTGAATAGGTGAAACGGTGTTTTTGCGGGCCAAAGCCGGGTAAAGTTCGTGGTTCTGTCTGAGAGACAAGCCTGGTGATGGTCTGTTCGTCGATATTTGTATTGGCAAGGATGCGGCGAAAGAGAGCGGTGCGCTGTTCTGGTTCGGGTCGATCAAAGTGATAGGTAGCAGCAGCTCGGCGCAAGATGGCGGAGTCGAGGGATTGCGCAAGGTTCGTGGCGAAGAGCACGCCGATCGGCTTTCCCCGCAGGCGGTCGATGCGCTGAATCAGCGTATTGACGCCTGCATCATCCTCGTGATGAGTCTGGGTGCTGCCCCTTGATTGGGCCAGCGAGTCGGCCTCGTCAATCAGGATCATGACCGGGACCTGTTCTCGTTCCTGGCAGCGCTCCGCCTCATCAAAGGCGCGCGAGATATTTTGCGTCAGCTCGCCGACGTGGCCCCCGCCGCGCACCTGCGCATTGATCACAAAAAGCACGATCTCGCTTTTGATACGCCGGGCCACGCGACTCCCGACGCTGCGCGCCAGCGCGGTCTTGCCTGAGCCAACCTCCCCTTCGAAGAGAAAAAGCGGGTAGCGATCCTTAATGATCTGCGAGAGGGCTTGCGGCTTTTTTTGTCGATAATGAGTATTCACCCACTCGTTCAGGTAATTGGGCTTCAAGAGCAGATTGAGTTTGCGTACCAGATCAACCTTGACCGTATCCAGGCCCACCAGCGATTCAAAGATGGCTTCCATACGCTCATTGGGATGGCGAATGACTTCTGAGACGAAGCGGGAAATCTCCTGCCCCTCATCTTTGGCGCGCGTGCGATAGCTTGCGAGCACATTGGTGCTGGTATCTGCATAGCTGGCCAGCATCGGCTCGACATTGCTCAAACGCGCCTGGATCGCATATGGACCGAGCTGGAGGCGGATCTCGCGTCCGACCCAGATGCGGGTGCGCTCACGAAACAGTTGTGTGATTTCAAGCGCAACGTTCTCTTCCAGAGCAGCGAAGAATTCTCTATCGCTGCTCTCTTCAGAAATGGCCGTATAGGTCCACAAGACTTCGCGGGCAATGGTGCCGCTCGAATTTCCTGCCGTTTGTGTCATCGTTTACATTCTCGATTTCTTTCTCTTTTGAACTGCGAATACGAACCGTCTCCCCTCTCGCTATTGAGAGAGCAGACGACCCTTGCGCGAAGCCATAAATGCGCGGCTGCGCTTTTTAACGGTTTGTTCCTGAGACTGTTCCTGAACGGTGCGCGAGGCGGCGGCGACAGAATCGTGCTGGTCCTCGCTGATGTCCGTCTGGCTGGCGTCTTTCAAGATCTGCACCTCGCCTTCAGGCGACATAATGACGCGATAGCCCATGTTGCCTTCGAACGCCTCCAGTTCAATGGAGCCGCCGATAGAGCTGACGCGAATATTGGGATAGCCCATATCCTCCAGAACGCCCTTCAGATTCTCCGCCATCTCCGCCTGCGTTTTGTTTTGGTTCAGCGTCAGCTTGAAACGCTCCTGCTGCATAATCTCCGCGACCAGATTTTCGGCGGGCAGACGATGCAGTTCATCCATTGCCTGCTCGTTCATCAGATAGACGCCTTTTTTGTGCAGGGCAGCGAAGATTTTGTTGGCATCAGCGAGGCAGGTCTTGCCGACATAGCCTGCCAGATCGTACGAAACGCGGCCCTCGCGTGAGATGTCAAAGGTGATGAGCCGGTCTTCGCGCTCGCCAGTCGTTTTTTCGCGCGAAGCCATGACCTCGACACGCGTAACCTCGCCGTTGCGCGTGATCTCGGGAGCCTCGCCAATCTCTGAGGTGAACCCGAGTTCGTTGAGCGTCGTTTGAATGAGCGTGGCGATCGTTTGCTGCTGACCGCTTTTGACCAGCGTGAATACCTCCTGTCTCAGCAGCTCAACGCCAGTGGTGAGGCGCGTCAAATCGTCCTGCATCTGCTGGCTGGTACGCTGAAGGAGGAGGTTTGCTCTTTGCTGAAAGAGGGCGATGCGCTGACGCAGACCTGCCAGACGTTGTGCGTCCGCGAGCTGGATAGCCTCAGCTTCTTGAAGCATGGTTGAGAGAGCTTGCAGCGTGCCAAGCTGTTGATTGATCTGAGTGCTCTGCGCATTCCAGGCTCTGTGGGCATGGCTGGAGACTTCGCCTAGCAGCGTATCGGTGTCGCGCTGCGTGCGCGTTGCCTGAGCGTAGGCCTGTCCTGGACTAACATTGAGCTCATCACGCGCTTCGATGACCTGGTTCTCAAGCTGGCGAAGTCGTCTTTGATAGTCAAGATTGCGGGTCGCGCCACTATCGCGCATGATGCCATCAATGGCTCTGAGTCTGGTGGAAATCAGCGTCAGGAGCTGTTGTGTCTGTAGAATGGTATGCGCCTGTTGGGCCGGGGCGTTATTGAGTGTGTTCCAGGCATCCTCCAGCCGTTTCAGCATGCTGGCAATCTCGCGGGTTGTGCCGTGTAAGGCTGCTTCGGCCTCGGCAATGATCGTCGCCGGTAACGTGCCGCGTCCTGCCTTAATCTCGGCGCGCAGACGAGAGGCCTGAAGTTTGCGTTCGGTCTCAGCTTTGTTGCCCTGGATCTGGTTGCTATCGGTCAGGGCCGCTTTTGCCAGGGAGATGGCGCGATCAAGCTCCTGCTGGCTGACAGAGGCCCGGGTATTCTGGGGAGCCGTGGCAAACTCGCTGACCGAGAGAAATTCGAGTTGCGAGTTCAGATAGGTGCTCACATCCTCTACATTGGCGCGACTTTGCGCTCGGCTGGCATTGGCAAGATCGGTCCACTCCTTGCAGGCTTGCTGGTAATTCTCGTCTATCTTTTCGCCACACCACATAATACCTTTGGCAATCACGATGCCTGCTCCGGCGACTACGCCCACCACGGCCATCGCCGCTAATCCCCCAGCTCCAACAGCTACTGTACCCGCTCCGACTGTACTCATGAGAGTATCTCCTTTCTTATGCCTGTTTGTCTGTTTATCCTCGTGTTGGCGACCCACTGATGCGCTGCGAAAGGTTCTGGATCTCCATTTCGAGCTGTTTCGGGTCGATATGTCTGGAATTTGGATCTTGAATACGCTGGTAGACGCCTGTTTCTGGCAGGGTTGGAATGACCGAATGGAAGTTGCAGGCGCGCAATGCAAGCAGGCTCTGGAAATCGTATTCGTCGCGGCTGAAATTCGGCTTGAAGTCGTTCACGGCTTGCATGAGATGTTTCGACTCGATAACAGCCGGAGCGTCGTCAGGCAGTCCATCGACATTCTTTTCATACTTCTCTTCGTACGCGAGCTCGATGGCGCGCCGTACCACGATTTCGATTGCCGCTCCGGTCAGTCCACGCTCAGTGGTAATCTCAGCTACTGCTTTAAACTTCGAGAGATCGTCCTGCGTTGGGTCTGGACGCCCCAGATTATCTTTTTTCCCGCTCTGCTTCAGATCTTCCCCATACGTAATGGGCAGAATACCGCCACTTTGTCTGGCAATAAAGGTAATGATGGTTGCGAAGATGCGACAGGACTCGTGGAGATCTGGCGTCAGGAGCGGGACAACACGATCAAAGCGGCGAAGCAAGGCAGCGTCGATAATATCAGCTCGATTGGTGGCTGCAACCCAGAGGATGCGCCCCCGATTTTCGGCATTGCTCATCTCTTCCAGGATGCGTGCAAACATACGTGCGCCGACGCCGCTATCGCCGCTTTGCCCTGTATCGCGCCTGCCCATGGCCTGATCGATTTCGTCGATAAACACAACGACCGGATGCAGATCTTTGAGCAGATTGAGTACCATATCCAGATTGCGCTCGGAACTGCCAACCCATTTATCCTGAATATTGCGCATCTTGACGAGATTGAAGCCGCTCTCTTTTGCCAGAGCCTCAGCGATAATCGTCTTCCCCGTTCCCGGAGGGCCAGCGAGCAGGAGACCACTGGGCACGAGTGGAGAACGATTGCCCTTGCTCATGAGTATAGTGCGTTTTTTCAGGTAGATTTTGAGTTCCTCCAGTCCGCCAATGTCTCCGAAGCCACGTTCAGGTGGCACGACTTCCAGCAACTGAGCGCTTTGCGCATCAATGACCTCAGCCTTGACCCGCTGGACATCGTCTGCGAGGAGGAGCGGCCCATTATCCTGCTGATCTGGCCGTTGTCTTTTGCGTTTGCGGTATTCCACAATGACGCGGCGGCTCATATTGTCGATATCGGTCAGGCGCATACCCTGCGTGGCGCGCGCGAGACGGCGAGCCTGTTCGCGTGGATCGCTCCCAAATTGTTTATCGATAGGGACAAAGCGGGGACGCCCTCGGGTCATCGAGAAAAAGATGTATGCTTCGCGCTCTCCTGAGGTGGGGAGGGGGAGGCGGATCGCCCGGCATCCGCTGCCTTCGGCGTAGACGGCGCTGGGAATGAGTCCGAGATTGGTGGTGAGGAGAATGACGAGATTTTTGGTCTTGCGAATGAGCGGGTCAAGTGCCCAGCGTTGTACGACCTCTAATGCCTGCAATTGCTCGCGATCGCCCTGCCCCTCGCCCAGTTGATAGGGAATGAGCTTCTCCGCGTAGTCGATAATCACGGCGACAGGGGTCTCCTGGCGATTTTGCCCTTGCGCGGGATTGCTCTGTGGCGCGTAATAGGGCTGGCGCAGGAGATGGCCCAGTAGTTTAAAGTTTTCGGCAATATCGTCGGGAAGTTCAACCTCCTGTCCCTCCTGGGGCTCACCTCGCTGTTTGCGCATGTGTGTGTTGACCTGTAAGGTTTTCGAGGCGTCGTGCAACAACTTTAAGGCGGTACTGTTGCGGGGAATTCCCTGTGCCAGCGGAGAGTTCGCCAGTGGATAATTCGCGAGCTGACTCGGGGGCGGTCGATCATCGGCGATCAGGCCACCGGCCAGCGAGTAGGTATAGACTGCCTGACAGGCGAAATCGCTGAAGAGCAGACGGTGCAGATATTCGCGCATGGTCAGGGGTTGTTGCCCATCTGCGAGCCCGACCATCTCCCCCATGCGTTCGTATTCGCCTTTTCTGCGCTCCTGACGTTCATTGGTATCGATGACAAAGTCGGTAATATTAAAGTGCAGGACAAATTGCCGGGCGATGCGCCCTTCATAAAACGTACTCAGATCTTCAACCCAGGAAGGTTTTACTGCCTGGTCTGCTCCATAGTCACTGTTATAGTTATAATTCACTCCTGCCAGCCTTTCCACGATTACCCACATAAAGAGACGTGGTCAACCTGAATATCCAGCTCTGCCTGGGCGCACCGCTGGAGAAACTCCTGGATGCGTGCGCGGCTCCCTTTAAAGAAGAGCGTGCCATCCGGTGAGAGGCGTATGATAAAACGATCAATCTCCTCCGGCTTATCGACAAATTCACCCGGCGGTAGGGCCGGTATGAGCCGTTCTCCCTGTTGTGATGCCATTGTTCGCACCTCGTTTCGTGCTAGCCTTACAATCAATGTTGAAGGGTTTATAATGCATAAGGGTCCAGTTCTTCCGCCATTGGCGCGGATGTGCTGGTCCCTTCGGCCAGTTTTTGTAGTTCTTCGCGCAAAACGGTATTTTCCTGTTCGAGTGAAAATACCGTATCGCGCAATTGCTGTTCGGCGTCCTGCGCATTTTTGAGTTTCCGGCGCAGATCTCCCAGCTCTTTCTCGTTACGCGGTCCGGCAGGACGCTCCTGCGGTTTTTGTTCGGCCAATTTTTGCTCAGCTACTTGCAGGCGTATTTCCATGGCGCTTACCTGCTGAATTGCTTCCATTTCTCTATCGCGAGCTTGCAGAGCGGCTCTTCTTACGCGCTGCGCCTCCTCCTCGGCGTGTTGGAGGCGAGAGCGCAGCTCTGTGAGATCTTGATTTGCGCTTTTGTAGAGGCCCTCGAAGCGTTTCAGACTCTGATATTGCAATTGGAGCGCTTCTTTTGCGCGGCGTTCCTGGGAATGAGCCTGCCTCAGACGCTGAATTTCCTCTGTCAGTGTTTTGAGCTTGTCGCTGACGTCGCTGCCATCGTTAATCCTGCCATCCAGGGACAAAACCACGCCGTTGAAGACTGCAATATTGCTCATCCGTCGCATAAACATCGACAGTTGCCGCATATGATTTTCAGGTTTCACTTCCGGGAACTTCTTGCGAATCTGTCTTGCGATCTCACGCGCCGCTATTTCGTCCGAGGAAGCACCATCGCGCGCTTTCAGCATCTCTGTCTCTATGGCGGTGACGTCCAGCTCCATTGCGGTGATCAGGCCTCCCTGTTTGGGTTGAATATAGATGATAATTGTACGCTTACTGTTATTCACGTATCCGTCTCTTTTCGTTACTTGCGAGATTTGTACCCGGGAGAGCGTGCTTCTACTCTGCGTACGACTTCTGCGCCGTTGGAGGTAAGGCCCCCTTCGCGATAACGAACCAGACTGGTTGCGTCAAAACGTGTTTGTTCTGGAACCCAGTCAAAAAGATATTCGGGACGTCGCACTTGCAGGCGGCGTCTGTCCGCAGATTTATTCCAGTCGATCAGCAGGGCGAAACGCGCGCCTACCCAGACGCGATCAGGTGGCTCGATGCTGCCGCCGAAGCGTTGCGCCTTTAAGCTGCGCTGTGCTACGGCGGGTTGGTTAATCGTATAGAGTGCGTGATAGCGCAGTGGATAGGCACCCGTATTGGCGTCGACGCGCGGCTCACTCAGGAGCAGATGAATGCCGGTGATTAAGCCTTCGCGCAACATATGGCTCAGGTCATCGAAGAGCATTTCAATGATCTCCTGGGTGTCGCCCGCCTCCTCTGCTGGTATCTCCAGCTCATGCGCAAGATCGAGATTGGCAATGTGTACGAATTGCGTCAGGTCGTCCGTAAAGTAGCGGGCAATCTGTTCCGTTTGCGTCATGACGCGCGGCGTGACAGTGGCCTCAGTGGTGGAGGCTGTGGTGTCGTATGTTTCAGTTTGTGAGCCCGATGTGGTCATGTTCACCCTCTCATCTCTTCTTGGCTAGGGGGCACCCGGATCGGGATTGCCCACAGGTGGCTGCTGATTTTGATTGGCGGCGGCAGGGGGTCGGGGAGGGAACAGACGCCTGAACGGCCAGGCTGTGCGTAGAATATTGCCTGGTGTAGCCATATTGTCTATGCCCTGGTCGTATGCTTGCTGTGCTGTGAGTTGTGTTGGTTGGCGTCCACGTCGAAGAATGGCGAAGACTCCCACAAGGATGGCCGCCAGCATCAGTAATGTCTCTACCCATAGAAGAGGCCATTCGTCTGGTGGCCGGTTGGCCGCGAAAAACCCACGTTTCAGGGTGGCCTGCATGACAAACAGGAAGAGGGCGATCACCCCATAGCCTATCAGGTAGTTTCGTCGGTTTTCCGCCCGGGTGTGGTAAGTCTCGCTACAATGGGCGAGAAAGACGATCATCCCCAGGAGCGCGAAGGCAATGGGCGGCGATTTGTCGAGCCACCACATGACGTTGATGATGATGAAGGCAATGAGTCCCTGGATCAGGATCATCGGGCGCAATGCACCAAACTCCGTCATCCGACGCGCAGCCTCTCCGATCACGTTCTCGCTCCCAGCGGGTATTTCGACCAGAGGAATACCGAACGCCATGAAGGGCCACCATAAAGCAAGGAAAAAGAGCCAGATGATTGCAACCTGGAGCGGATAAAAAAGATCGGGAAACTGGCAGATTCCAGGCTGCGACAGCCCCTTACAGATGACTGGCGTCCAGAGCAGAGCCAGGACGATGACCACGATGCTACAGGTGAGTGCGGCCAGCAGCCACCAGCGAGGATACCAGCCCCTCCGGTTGGGGGCAATGATAGGGAGAGCGCCCGCGTTATTTTGTTGATTCGCCACGAGTGGTGGATTTTGCAGAGCTGCGTTTTGTTGATTCACCATGATCTGTGGATCTTGCATAGCTATCTCACTTCCTCTTTCTACGTGCGCGTGGCAAGTGATCATCATCATGTTTTGCCGGTAGCGGGTCTTCTGGCTCAGGGGCCTGCGCCGGAGGAACGCTATCATCGTCGTCGGGAAGCGGCCCTGAGTGATGGGGGAGCGCATCGTCATCGTCAGCAAATGACGTTGAAGAGGGGAGCGCGTCATCATCAGGGAGTGACCCTGTAGAAGGAATATCGTCATCATCAGGGAGTGACCCTGAAGAGGGGAGCGCATCATCATCATCAGGGAGTGACCCTGTAGAAGGAATATCGTCATCATCATCAGGGGTGAGTTGTGCTATCAGGTCATCCTCTGTGGGAAAGAGCACTTCGGGATTAATCGTCGTGGGCAGGCCGCCACGGAAGAACGCGACCAGCAAGACCCATTCGTGTTTGTCAGAGATGCGCACCGGATGGGCATGCGCGGGAATGTAGGAAGTGCCCTTGGTAACATCGCGCTCCTGCCCACACACGAAGATGAATTGCGGCTCACGTATACCAACCTCGGCCTGGTAGAGCGGATTTTCGACGCGATCAAGCGCCTCCCGCCAGGTATCGCGTTTATCCAGCGCATATTGCAACTCTACCAGTGGTCCGTGGAAGTAGGCCCTGGTTACATCGGTGGCAAATGTGCGGATAAGATCCTGTGCCTCAGTTTCGTCTATCGACAGAATACTCTGGTTCCCCTGACGAAACATCTGGATCATGTGGCGTTTGAGATCAGGCGAATTGCGGTGCCACTCTTCTACCGGCTCTTTCATGCGCAACTTTGTGATCTGTCCGGCAAAATCTTCCAGCGTATTGTGCTGGCTCTGTTGCAGGCGTTCACTGTTGGCGACGAAGATATCGCGTGCACTGGCTGGGCTCTGGAAGAGTTCTTGCTCCGCGCGCCTCGTATCGGCATCGAAAGTGTCACGCGTCTGATTGATGAAATTTTGCATATTATCAAGGCGTTCGCGGATGGCCAGGACATCGCGGCGCAGTGGACCTGTCACGAGTAAGCGCAGCCGGTCCTCGCGTGTCTCACTGCGATGCGCATAATAGCGGCGATAGAAGTTGAGAAGCTCCTCTTTGGCGAGCTTTACCTTCTTTTGATGATGCTGGAAAAAAGAGAAATGAGCAATGCCAATCAGGAGCGTTGTAGCAGCACTGGCGAGGGCAATGGAGAAGAGCGTGACGGGTAGCCAGACGAGCGCTGTCAGAATTAACGCCAGGATAAAGGGAAACGCGACCACGGTCTGCGTCGCTATCGGCGGAATGCGATTCTGGTACCAGGTGACGCGTTGCTCCAATTGCTGGGCCAGTTGCTCCTCGTGGGGAGGGAGATGCTGATGGGAGGTGACAGGGCTGGGCGGAGTGCCATCGCCGTCTCCTCCCACGATACCCGTGTTTGCATCTCCTGAGACCGTCGTCTGGCTGTTCAGGCTGACATTGCCCATCTTTGGCGTGGCCGGACCTCCGCCAGGTCCCGAGGGATCATTGAGAATGGAGGTGGTGCCCTCTGGTACGATCCACGGTCCCTCAGCGATACGCTCGTAGACAGCTAAGAATTGTTTGTATTCTGCATCGTGGATTTCGCGCCAGCGGCTCTGTGCATTGATTAATCTTCTCAGCTGATCGTCAAGTTCCTGGACATA
>Ga0310811_10005381_pt1 | contig 16189 bp, 14 predicted proteins | sample YCmetagenome_FD_207642 | JGI IMG/M metagenome (GOLD analysis project Ga0310811, IMG submission 207642) | Soil microbial communities from experimental microcosm in Duke University, North Carolina, United States - YC | ecosystem: Engineered > Artificial ecosystem > Soil microcosm > Unclassified ...
GGCCGGCTCGGCGGCTTTCCCAACATCCAGGCCTGGGTGAAGCGCTTCCAGGCGAGGCCCGCCTACAAGACCGCCCTCGAGAAGGGCGGCGCCTACTCGTTCGTGCAGGCCTGAATCCCTCGCCCCCATGCGCAGCGCAGAGGGGAGAGGGCAGGGAGAGGGGCGGCGCGGCCGCCCAACTGCGCAGGATTTCGGACAAGGGCCTGCGGGTCGTCGCGGCTGAGGGAGCGCGAGCGGTGTGGTCTGCGCCGCCCCTCTCCTTGCCTCCCCCCTCTGCGCTGCGCAGGGGGAGAGGGATGGCCCACTGGCGCCGGCGCGCGGGGGAGGATAGGGCTGTCGCCGTAAGGCGTGGGGGCATGGCCGGATGGCGGAGACGACGACGGTGGAGGCCCCGCAGAGGCGCCGCTACCTGGTGCTGGGCGTGCTGATCGTCGCCTACACCTTCAACTTCCTCGACCGGCAGATCCTCGGCATCCTGGCCGGCGCCATCAAGCGCGACCTGCACCTCACCGACAGCCAGCTCGGCCTGATGGGCGGCCTGGCCTTCGCGCTGTTCTACACCGCCCTGGGCATCCCCATCGCGCTGCTGGCCGACCGCTGGAACCGGACCTGGATCATGACCGGGGCCCTGGCGCTGTGGAGCGCCTTCACCGCCGCCTGCGGCGCGGCCGGCGGCTTCTGGAGCCTGTTCCTCTGCCGGATGGGCGTCGGCGTCGGCGAGGCGGGCGGCGTCGCTCCGGCCTATTCGCTGATCGCCGACTACTTCCCCAAGGCGCAGCGCGGCCGGGCGCTCGCCGCCTTCTCGTTCGGCATCCCGGTGGGCTCGGCGCTCGGGCTGCTGTTCGGCGGCCTGATCGCCCACGCGGTGAGCTGGCGGGCCGCGTTCGTGGTCGTCGGCCTGGCCGGCCTGGCGCTGGCGCCGCTGGTGCGCCTGCTGGTCCGCGAGCCCAAGCGGCCGCCGCCGGCCGCCAGCGCCGCGGGCGGCGGCGGCCTCGGCGACCTGGTGCGCAAGCCGAGCTTCTGGCTGATATCGCTCGGCGCGGCGGCCTCCTCGGTGTGCGGCTACGGCGTCGCCTTCTGGCTGCCGTCGTTCTTCGAGCGCAGCCTCGGCCTGTCGCTGGTCGACCGCGCCCTGTTCCTCGCCGCCATCACCTTCATCGGCGGCGTGCTCGGCGTGTGGGGCGGCGGCTGGGCGGCCGACCGCCTGGCGGCGAAGAGCAAGCGCGCCTACGTGCTGGTGCCGGCCGCGGCCTTCCTGCTGGCCCTGCCGTGCTTCTTCTTCGCGGTGCAGACCCACTCGCTGGCGCTCGCCTTCGTGCTGTTCCTGATCCCCAGCGGGCTGAACCTCGCCTGGCTCGGCCCGGTGATCACCGCCGTGCAGCACCTGGTGACCCCCGACCGCCGCGCCACCGCCTCGGCCGCCTTCCTGTTCATCAACAACCTGATCGGGCTGGGGCTTGGGACGTGGTACTTCGGCGCCGTCTCCGACGCCCTCACCCCCCACTTCGGCGCCGAGGCGCTGCGCTACGCCATCTACTCCGGCCTCGGCTTCTACGTGCTGAGCGCGGCGCTGTTCTTCCTCGCCAGCCTCAAGCTGGAGACGGCCTGGGTGGAATAGGATTCCTCTCCCCCGGAGCGCAGCGACAGAGGGGAGAGGCAGGGAGGGGGGCGGCGCAGGCCTCGACGCACTGCTCCCGGCGCCGCGATCGGCTGCTGGTTGCGCCGCTTGGGCCACGGCGATGCGGAGCCACCCCTCTCCCGGCCTCTCCCCTCTCGCTTCGCGGGGGGGAGAGAAGGGGGGGCAGCGCCGCTTCGCGGGCATGAGCGGAACCTAAAACCCCTCCGGGAACGGGTCGTCCAGCAGGCCGTCCAGGAAGTCGAACACCGCCGCCTTGGTCAGCGCGTGCGGGATGGCCGAGAAGTGATCGCAGCCGATCACCGTCACCCCGTGGCCGTTCGGGAAGATGCGCGCCAGGTCCTCCGGATCGCCGGCGACCTCGTCGCGCTGGCCGGCCACCACCAGCACCGGCATGGTCAGGCCGCGCAGGGCCTCGATGTCGAGCGGCGGGTTCGTCGCCTGCACGAAGGCGGCCAGCGCCCGGCGGTCCTCGCCCTGCTCGTCGGCGAAGTGGCGGAAGCTGCGCAGCATGGGCTGGCTGATGGTCTCGGGATCCTCCGCCAGCATGGCCTGCGCCATCGGGTTGCCCTCCGCCGGGGCCGACGGCTCCAGCAGCCGGCCGCCGATCCCGCCGAGGATCAGGTGCGACACCCGCTCCGGCGCGGCGAGCGCCACCTGCATCGCCGTGCGCGTGCCCATCGAGTAGCCGAACAGCTCGGCGCGCTCGAGGCCCAGGTGGTCCATCAGCGCCAGCACGTCGGCGGCGAGCTTGTCGCGCGTGTAGGCCTCCGGCGCGTGGAGCTTGGCGCTCTCGCCGTGGCCGCGCTGGTCGAGGCCGATCGTCCGGGTCTCGCGCCGCTCGAAGGCCCCGTACCAGCCGGTCCGCCGCCAGCCTTCGCCGCGGTTCGACGCGAAGCCGTGCAGCAGGATGATCGTCCGCGCCGCGCCGCCGGCCGGCGCGATGTCGTCGTAGGCCAGGCTGACGCCGTCGGGTGTGGTGAAGCTCGCCATGGGGCGCAACCTAAGAGCGCTCGCCCGGACCCCGCAAGTTCTGCGTCAGCTCCGCCAGCGCAGGGTCGCCGGCGCCACCGGGTTGACGAAGGCCCGCGTCTCGCGCCGGCTCGCCGCCCATTCGCGCTTCAGCTGGTGGTACCACTTGGCCTGCTTGTCGGCGTCGTCGATCCACAACAGCGGCGGGTCGTACTTCAGCCCCTGGTTCTGCAGGTTCACCATGTCGCCGTCCTGGCGCAGGAAGGCCCGCGCGCCGGCCCCGATGAATGGCCGCAGCAGCACGAAGGCCGGGTGGTCGGACCAGATGATCTGGGTGATCCGTGTCTTCTTCGGCGCGATCGGCGTCAGGCAGGTCAGTGACAGCACCTGCCGCTTGCCGACCGTCACGTGCTCCCAGCGCAGGCCCGGGATGCGGAAGGTGATCTCGGTGAGCGGCTCGCCGCCGAGGATGGCGTAGGCGCGGGAGTTCTTCGACGGCTCGTGGCGGACCATGGCGAAACCGGCCTCGCGCGGCTCGAAGCGCTTGGCCTTCTCGTGCTGGCTCTTGGCCGAGCGCCACCACCACTGCTGGTGCACGTAGGGCCCGTGCGCGGGGTCCATCAGGCCGACCACCGCGTGGTCGATGTGGGCGTCGAAATCCATGCGGTCGACGAGCTTCGGGGCGCCGCCCACGACGCCGGGGAACACCGGCGGCGGCTCATCCGGCTCGGCGTCCTTGCGCGTGTCGGCGGCGACCCAGACGAACACCAGGCCCTGGCTCTCGGCCACCGGATAGCGCCGCACGCGGATACGGCTGACGTCCATCGCCTGGTCGTCGACCAGCGAGGGGATCGCCGCGCAGGCCCCGTCGGCGCGGAAGCGCCAGCCGTGGTAGGGGCACTCGACCGTCTCGGCCCCCGACGCTTCCCTGTGGAAATGGCCGGCCGACAGCGGCGCGGCGCGATGCGGGCAGATGTCCCTGAGCGCGAACAGCTCGCCCGAATTCGAGCGGCCGAGCAGCACCGGCTCGCCGAGCAGCTCATGGCGCGCCATCTTGCCGGGCTTGAGGTCCGAGGACAGCGCCGCGAAATACCAGATGTCGGTGAGGAACCCCTCGCCGAAGCGGCTGTCCGCCCTCGCAGGTTTCGTGTCGCCTTCGGCCATGAGCCGCTTCTATTCCCCCGCTCATCCCGGCGAAAGCCGGGACCCAAGCCGAATCGCCGCAGATGCGGCGCCGCTGAGCTTACCCCAGGATCCGGCTCCGCTTGGGCCCCGGCATTCGCCAGGGACGAGCGGTGTCAGGGCAGCCGCAGGAACACCGCCGCATAGGGGCTCAGGCCCAGCGAGCCGCCGCGCAGTTCCGCCTCGCCGCTCCGGACCGGCAGGAGCTGCGCGCCCTCCAGCGCCGGCAGGGTCGGGAAGGCCGGATTGTCCGACAGGTTGAAGACGCAGGCGATCCGCTCGCCCGCCCGCTCTCGCACGAAGGCCAGCACCGGATCGGGCGCCTCGAGGAACTGAAGATCACCCAGCCGCATCGCCGCCGACCCCTGGCGGAAGCCGACCATCGCCCGGCTGAAGGCCAGCGCCGACTCCTCGTCGGCCTCCTGGGCCGCGACCGTCAGCCCCTGGTGTTCCTTGGCCATCGGCAGCCACGGCGCGCCGCGCGTGAAGCCGAGGTTCGGCTCGGCCGAGTCCCACGGCATCGGCGTGCGGCAGCCGTCGCGGCCGCCGGTGTAGGGCCAGTAGAGGTCGCCGACCGGATCGCGCAGCTCGCTCCGCGCCAGCTTCGCCTGCGGCAGGCCGAGCTCCTCGCCCTGGTAGATCAGCGTCGTGCCCTTCAGGCTGACCAGCAGCGCGAACAGCAGCTTGGCGAGCTCCGGCGAGGCCTGCTCGCCGCCGAACCGGCTCACCGTCCGCGGCACGTCGTGGTTGGAGAACGAGATCGTCGGCCAGTGCGCCGGATAACGGCTGAGCGTCTCGTAGTGCGCCCTGACGAAGGCCGGCGTCAGCCGCCGCTCCAGCAGCATGACGAAGGTGTAGCCGGAGTGGAGCCCGGCGTCGGGCGACAGGTAGCCGCCGCAGCGGTCCTCCTCCTCCGAGAACTCGCCGAACACGAAGCGGTCGCCCCCATTCTGACCACTATGCGCCTCCACCCGGGCGCGGATCAGCTCCAGCATCTGCTCGTTCTCCGGCAGATTGGAGTCGTGGAGGTGGCGCTGCAGGTTGCCGGCGTGGCTCCAGTGGTGCTTGGTCCGCTCGTCCGGCGGCACCGGCGGATTGTCGGCGAGCGTCGCGTCGTGGAGGTAGGTGCCGGCGACGTCGAGCCGGAAGCCGTCGACGCCCTTCTCCAGCCAGTGATCCAGCACCGCCAGCGCCGCCTCGCGGGCCTCCGGGTTGCGCCAGTTCAGCTTCGGCTGCTGGCGCAGGAACTTGTGGTGGTAGTGCTGCCGCCGGGCCGGCTGGTAGGCCCAGGCCGGGCCGCCGAACACCGACAGCCAGTTGTTCGGCGCCGCGCCGTCTTCCCTGGGGTCGGCCCAGACATACCAGTCGGCCTTGGGGCCGTCCGGGCCGCCGGTCAGGCTCTCCACGAACCACGGATGCTCGTCGGAGGTGTGCGACAGCACCTCGTCCAGCACCACTTTCAGCCCCTTGGCGTGGGCGGCGTGCAGCAGGCTCTCGAAGGCGGCCATGCCGCCCAGGTCGCGGTGCACGCCCTCGAAGTCGGCGACGTCATAGCCCCAGTCGCGGTCGGGCGAGGGATGGATCGGCGACAGCCAGATCCCGTCCACCCCGAGGCTCTTGATGTAGTCGAGCTTGGCCTCGACGCCGTTCAGGTCGCCGAAGCCGTCGCCGTCGCTGTCGAAGAAGCTGCGGACATAGACGTGGTAGAGGACCGCGCCCTTCCACCAGGGCGCATTTTCCTCCGCTCGTCCCGGCGAAGGCCGGGATCCAGGTTCAGCCGCGGAATCTCCTGCAGGATCGCCCGTGGTCATCTCCGGTCCCGGCGCTCGGCATCTGGGTCCCGGCCTTCGCCGGGATGAGCGGTTGAGGCCCTACGCCTCGCCGATGTGGTGGATGATCTTCGAGACGATGCCGTAGGTGACGGCCTGCTCGGCGTTCATCCAGAAGTTCCGCTCGGTGTCCTTGACGATCTTCTCGTAGGGCTGGCCGGTCTCGCGGGCGATCATCCGGTTGACGCGCTCGCGCATCTTGATGATCTCCTCGGCCTCGATCTCGATGTCCGAGGCCTGGCCGCGCACGCCGCCCATCGGCTGGTGCAGCAGGAAGCGGGTGTTCGGCAGCGACAGGCGGTTCTCCTTCTCGGCGCCGAGGTAGATGTGGGCCCCGGCCGAGGCCACCCAGCCGGTGCCGATCACCTTCACCGGCGCGCCGCAGAAGCGGATCATGTCGTGGATGGTGTCGCCGCTCTCCACGTGGCCGCCCGGCGAATTGATGATCATCCGGATCGGCGCGTCGCTCTCCGAGGAGAGCGCGGTGATCTGTGCGGTGACCCGCTCGGCCAGGCGCATGTCGATCTCGCCGAACACCAGCACGGTCCGCGACTTGAACAGCGCGTTCTGGACGGGCCCGGCCGTCATCGGCATGTCGGGCAGGCGGCCCTTCTCCTCGTCGTCGGGCTGATCGTCGTCCAACCGGACCATCCACTGCGTCATGAGGCGCTCCTTGTTCCCGTTGCAGTTATTGGCCTGCGCGAGTTCCCGCAAGGGCCCACCTCTCCCCCGGAGCTGAAGCGACAGAGGGGAGAGGGTAGGGAGAGGGGCGGCGCAGGACGTTGAGCCCCACTCTTGGCGCCGCAATCGAATGCTGGCTGCGCCGCTCGCGCGTCGGCGACGCGGAGCCGCCCTTCTCCCGATCTCTCCCCTCTCGCTGCGCGGGGGGAGAGGGGAATCTACCCCGCCGCGGTGGCCACCAGCCGCGCGTAGAACTGCACCGCCTGGCCGAGGTTCTTCAGCGTCATGTGCTCGTTGGTGCCGTGGATCATGCCGATGTCGGCCAGCCCGAAGTCCATCGGCTGGAAGCGGTAGACGTCCTTGGCCACCGGCTGCAGGTAGCGGCTGTCGGTGCCGGCGGTGACCAGGCTCGGGGCGACCGGCGCGCCGGTCGTGGCGGCGGCCACCGCGGCCAGCGTCTTCCAGCCGTCCGAAGTGGTCGAGGAGACCGGCGACGGCTCGGCCGGCGGCTTCTCCCAGGCGAAGGTCACCGCCAGGGGCCCCGCGGCGTCCCTGGCCCGCCTCATCACCCCCGCCGAGGTGTCGCCCGGCGCGATGCGGTAGTTGATCCAGGCGCTGGCGTCCTGCGGCAGGACGTTCTCCTTCGGGCTGCCCTTCAGCATGGTCGGCGCGATGGTGGTGTGCAGCAGGGCCGCGCCGGCCGGCGTCGCGGCGACCTGCTTGACGATCATCGGCTTGAACAGCCAGGTGTTGGCCACCGCCATGCGGATGGCGAACGGCGCGGTCGGGGCCAGGCTCTGCAGCATGGCCGCGCCCGGTCCGCGGAAATCCATCGGAAAGCCGTGCTCGGCGATCGCCACCACCGCCTTGGACAGCGTCACCGCGCCGCCGCCGTCGTTCGGCGGGGCCGAGGAGTGGCCGCCCGGCGCGCGCGCCGTGACCTTGAGCGTCGCATAGCCCTTCTCGGCGGTGCCGATCAGCGCCAGCCGGCCGCCGGTGACCGGATTGTTGGTGATCACCGCCAGGCCCTCGTCGACCACGAACTCGGCCTTCACGCCCCTGGCTTGCAGCGCGGCGGCTGCCGCCCGGGCGCCGGAGCCGCGCACCTCCTCGTCCTCGGTGGAGACGACGATCACCGTGCGCCGCGGGTGGAAGCCCTGCTTGGCCAGCGCCTCGATCCCCTCGAACAGGGTGATCAGCGAGCCCTTGTCGTCGATCGAGCCGCGGCCCCAGACCGCGCCGTCGGCGATCGCGCCGGAGAACGGCGGCTGCTTCCAGTCCTTCTCGGTGCCCGGCGTCACCGGCACCACGTCCTGGTGGGCCATCAGGATGACCGGCGCGAGCGAGGGGTCCGACCCCGGCCAGGTGTAGATCAGGCTCTTGGTCCCCACGACCTCGCGGCGCATGGCGGCGTGGGCGGCGGGGTAGGCGCTCTGCAGCAGGGCGTGCAGCCGGTCCCACTCGGCCGGCTGGTCCTCGGCCGGGTCCTGGTGGCTGACCGTCTGGATCTGCACCGCCTGCGACAGGCGCCCGGCGGCGGCGTCGACGTCGACCACCACGGGCGGCGCGACCTTCACGGTGGCGAGGTCCACTTCGGCCGGCGGCTTGTAGGTGAAGGTCCGGAACAAGACGACCGCCACCAGGACCACAAAGGCGGCGATCACCAGCAGCGCCAGCCGGCCAAGCACACGCATCGATTTCTTCCCCCCGAGAGGCGGCGAGCTTTAGCCGTTTCAGGAGCCAAGGAAAGACCGCGCTGCGCTTGACCTCGCCTCGGCCCGCGTCGCAAATGGGCCGGACTCAAACAACCGTTTTAAGAGGAAGCGCCATGAGCGAGGTGATGGACCGGGCCGGCCTGCAGATGGGCCAGCTGTTCGACCTGACGGGCAAGGTGGCGGTGATCACCGGCTCCTCGCGCGGCATCGGCAAGGCGATCGCCGAGCGCATGGCCGAGCACGGCGCCAAGGTGGTGATCTCCTCGCGCAAGGCCGGCCCCTGCGAAGAGGTGGCGGCCGAGATCAATGCGAAGAGCCCCGGCCACGCCATCGCCGTGCCGGCCAACATCTCCTCGAAGGAGGACCTTCAGCGGCTCGTCGACGAGACCCGCAAGGCGTTCGGCAAGATCGACATCCTGATCTGCAACGCCGCCTCGAACCCGTACTACGGCTCGCAGCTCGACATCACCGACGACGCCTTCAACAAGATCCTCAACAACAACATCGTCGCCAACAACTGGCTGATCTCGATGGTCGCGCCGGAGATGAAGGAGCGCCGCGACGGGGCGGTCGTCATCGTCTCCTCGATCGGCGGCCTGCGCGGCTCCACCGTGATCGGCGCCTACTGCATCTCCAAGGCGGCCGACATGCAGCTCGCCCGCAACCTCGCCCAGGAGCTCGGGCCCGACAACATCCGGGTCAACTGCATCGCCCCGGGCCTGGTGAAGACCGACTTCGCGCGCGCCCTGTGGGACACCCCGGAAGGCGAGAAGCGCGCCTCCTCCGGCACCCCGCTTCGCCGCCTCGGCGAGCCCGACGACATCGCCGGCGCGGCGGTGTTCCTGGCCTCCAAGGCCGGCTCCTGGATGACCGGCCAGACGGTGGTCATCGACGGCGGCAGCACCTGCTGAGCCGGCGCGGCCGCGCCTAGCAGGGCGTCCGGTCGTAGAGCTGCGTGGCCGGGTTCCACGTCCAGCCGCAGAAGGCCGGAGGGGGAGCCGCAGGCGCTGCCGCTGCCGCTGCCGTCGGGGGCGGCGGCGGTGGCGCCGCCTCGGCCATGGGCGGCGGATAGTCGTCGTAGCCATAGTCGTAGTACGGCCCGGCGTCGTACCAGGAGCTGTAGGCGCCCAGGCCCCAGCCCAGCCCGAAGGCGCCGAGCGCGTAGGGATAGGCGCCATAGCCATATCCCCGGTAGCCGCCGCCGTAACGGCCATAGCCGTGGTAGCCGGCGAAACCGCCGCCGTGCGCGCCGCGGCCCGCAAAGCCCTGGCCGCCATAGCCATGACCGCTATAGCCATGACCACCGCCGGCGAAGCCGCCGCCGTGCATGCCGCCGCCGCCGCCAGCGTGTTGCGCCGCCGCCGGCAGGGCGACGGCGAGAACCGAAGCGCCCGCGAGCGCTGCGACGATCGGTTTCAGACGAATCGGTTTCAAAATGACCTCTATCAGAGGCCGAGGCCTATGCGGCCAAGGTCAGGTGTCCCTGGCGATTAGATAGGTCTCACCGGGCCACGCCGCTATGGATGTGGCGAACGCGGGGCCCGAAGCGGGTCGGATGCGGGAGTGTTGATTTCAGAACCTCTCCGCCCGGCGGAAAGGTTCAGTGCTCCCAGACCCCGTCGGCGTACTGCATCGCCCCGGCGATGTTGCCTTCGGAGTCGCGGAAGAAGATCAGCCGGCCGACGCCGGGGATCTCGAACGGCGCCATCACGATCGACCCGCCGTTGGCCTCGACGGCGGCCGCCGTGGCGTCGAGGTCCTCGACCCCGAAGGTCATCTCCATGCCCGGCATGGTCTGGCCCTCGATAGGGCGGCGGCCCTGCAGCGCGCCAAGTCGGCCCTCGCCGACGCTGCGGGTCTGGAAGAAGCCGGGCGGTCCCCACGGCGTGAACTCCCAGCCGAACACCGCCTCGTAGAAGGCCCGCGCGCGGGGGACGTCGTCGGCGTTGATCGCGAAGTGGCGCAAGGTGGCGGACATGATCGCCTCCTGAGGGATGACGCCTAGGTTGCGGCCTGCGGCGCGCGTCTGGCAAGCTCCCGGGCCCTCGCCAGCCGCTCGATCCCGGCGTCGAGCGTCGCGTCGCCCTTCGAGAAACACAGCCGCACGATGGTGCTCACCGGCGCCGCTTCGTAGAAGGCCGAGACCGGGATCGCCGCCACGCCGGCCTCGCGCACCGCCTGCAGGCAGAAGGCGCGGTCGGCCATCGCCACCCCGGAGTCCGCCAGGTCGACGTTGAGGAAGTAGGTCCCCTGGCTGTCCAGCACCGCGAAGCCCTCGCGGCGCAGCCCCGCGGCCAGCCGGTCGCGCGAGCGTTGCAGCTCGCGCGGCATCGTCTCGAACCAGTCGCCGCTGTTCTCCAGGCCCCAGGCCACCGCCGCCTGCAGGTTCGGCGGCGTGGTGAAGGTCAGGAATTGGTGGGCGCGGCTCAGCGCGTGGGTGAGCGCGGGCGCGGCGCAAAGGAAGCCGACCTTCCAGCCGGTCAGGCCGAACATCTTGCCGGCCGAGCCGATCTTCACCGTCCGCTCGCGCATGCCGGGGAAGCCGATCAGCGGCCGGTGCCGCGCCTGATCGAACACCACCTGCTCCCAGACCTCGTCGCAGACGGCGATGGCGTCGTGCGCCACGCAGAATTCGGCCAGCAGGGCGAGGTCGTCCGCCGGCAGGACGGCGCCGGTCGGGTTCATCGGGTTGTTGAGCACCACCAAGCGGGTGCGCGGCGAGAACGCCTGCTCCAGCATCTCCCGCGTGAACCGCCAGTGCGGCGGCTCGAGCCGCACCAGCTTGGCGACGCCGCCGGCCAGCCGGATCATCGGCAGGTAGGAATCATAGAGCGGCTGGAAGCAGATCACCTCGTCGCCGGGCTCGATCAGCCCGAGGAACGCCGCCGCCAGCGCCTCGGTGGCGCCCGAGGTGATGGTCACCTCGCTCTGCCAGTCGAGGTCGAGCCCCTGCGTGCGCCCATAGTGGCCGGCCACCGCCTGGCGCAGCTCCGCCAGCCCGGCCATCGGCGGGTACTGGTTGTAGCCGTTCAGCACCGCGTCGGCGGCCTTGGCGCGGATCGCCGCCGGCCCCGGATCGTCCGGAAAGCCTTGGCCGAGGTTCACCGCGCCGCTGGCGCGGGCGAGGCCGGACATCTCCTCGAAGACGGTGGTCGGCAGATTGGCGAAAATCGGATTGGCCATGGGCGCCCGGGCTTGGGTAAGTCTCGCCCTTTCTGAAACCCATCCTGCAGGGCGCGTCCATGGAGATCGTCGACTTCGGACCTGAGCACGCGGCGGCGTTCAGGGCCCTCAACGAGACCTGGATCGCCAAGCACTTCGCCCTCGAGGCCAAGGACCGCGAGGTGCTGGCCGATCCGCAGGGGACGATCCTCGCCAAGGGCGGCCAGATCTTCATGGCCATGGACGGCGACCGCGCCGTCGGCTGCGTCGCCCTCATCCGCATGGCTGACGGCGGCTATGAGGTCGGCAAGATGACGGTCCTCGAGGAGCTGCGCGGCGCAGGCCTTGGCCGTAGGCTGCTGCAGGCCTGTATCGACGAAGGCGCCCGCCGCGGCGCGCCCCGCCTCTACCTCGAGACCAACTCCGCGCTCGCCCCGGCGCTCGCCCTCTACCGCGCCATGGGCTTCCAGCACCTGGCGCCGGTCGCCACCGACTACGCCCGGGCCGACGTGTTCATGGAGAGACGGTACTAGGTCCATTCCCTCCCCCCACGCGAAGCGAGAGGAGAGAGCGGTCTAGTCCTCTTTCATCCGCTTCTTGCGGAAGCTCGGGTTGAGCACCTTCTTGCGCAGGCGGATCGACTTCGGGGTCACCTCGACCAGCTCGTCCTCCTCGATGTAGGCGATGGCCTGTTCGAGGGTCAGCCGGCGCGGCGGGGTGAGGCGCACGGCCTCGTCCTTGCCCGAGGCCCGCACGTTGGTCAGCTGCTTGGCCTTCATCGGGTTGACGTCGAGGTCGTCGGACCGCGAGTTCTCGCCGATGATCATGCCCTGGTAGGTCTTCTCGCCGCCGCCGACGAACATCGTGCCGCGCTCCTCCAGGTTCCACAGCGCATAGGCCGCGGTCTCGCCGTCGGAGTTGGAGACCAGCACGCCCTTGCGGCCGGCGTCGATGGCCCCCTTGTAGGGCTCGTAGTGGCTGAACACCCGGTTCAGCACGCCCGAGCCGCGGGTGTCGGTGAGGAACTCGCCCTGGTAGCCGATCAGCGAGCGCGACGGCGACATCAGCGAGATGCGCGTCTTGCCGGCCCCCGACGGGCCCATGTCCTTCAGCTCGGCTTTGCGCGCCGACAGCTTCTCGATGACGATGCCGGTGAACTCGTCGTCCACGTCGATCATCACGTCCTCGATCGGCTCCAGCCGCTCGCCGGTCTCGGGATCGTTCTTGAAGACCACCCGCGGGCGGCTGATCGACACCTCGAAGCCCTCGCGGCGCATGCTCTCGATCAGCACGCCGAGCTGCAGCTCGCCGCGGCCGGCCACCTCGTAGGCGTCCTTCTCGCTGGTCTCGGTGACCCGGATGGCGACGTTGGACTCCGCTTCCTTCAGGAGCCGCGCGGCGATCACCCGGCTCTGCACCTTGTCGCCCTCACGACCGGCCAGCGGGCTGTCGTTGACCGACACGGTCATGGAGATGGTCGGCGGGTCGATCGGCTGGGCCGGCAGAGCCGTGGTGACCTCCATGGCGCACAGCGTGTCGGCCACGGTGGCCTTGGACAAGCCGGCGATGGCGACGATGTCGCCGGCCTCGGCGTCCTCGATCGGCTGGCGCTTCAGGCCGCGGAAGGCGAGCACCTTGGTGATCCGGCCGCGCTCGATCTCCTTGCCGTCCAGCGACAGGGCGTGGATGGGCAGGCCGGGCACGGCCTTGCCCGACTGGATGCGGCCGGTGAGCAGGCGCCCGAGGAACGGGTCGTTCTCGATCAGCACCGACAGAATCTGGAACGGCTTGTCCTTGTTCGCCACGACCTTGGGCTCGGGCACGTGGCGCACGATCAGGTCGAACAGCGGCGCGAGGTTGTCGTTGGGCTTGGCCATGTCCAGGGTGGCCCAGCCGTTCTTGCCCGAGGCGTAGATGTGCGGGAAGTCGAGCTGCTCGTCGGTGGCGCCCATGGCGGCGAACAGGTCGAAGACGTCGTTGAGCACGCGGTCGGGATCGGCGTGCGGCCGGTCGACCTTGTTCAGGCAGAGGATCGGCCGAAGACCCATTTTGAGCGCCTTGCCGAGCACGAACTTGGTCTGCGGCATGACGCCTTCCTCGGCGTCGACCAGGATGACGCAGCCGTCGACCATGCCGAGGATGCGCTCCACCTCGCCGCCGAAGTCGGCGTGGCCGGGGGTGTCGATGATGTTGATCCGCGTCTCGCCGGCCTCGCCGTGCCACAGCACGCTGGTGCACTTGGCGAGGATGGTGATGCCGCGCTCGCGCTCCTGGTCGTTGGAATCCATCGCCCGCTCGACGGTGGATTCATTGGCGCGGAACACGCCCGACTGGGCGAGCAGCTGGTCGACGAGCGTGGTCTTGCCGTGGTCGACGTGGGCGATGATGGCGATGTTTCGGAGCGACATGGACTTTTGAGGCTGGAGGCGGCGCGGGACTGGCGACAGGTGCGCCGGCGAAGGCGGGCTTTTAGGCGAGGCGCATCGGAAGGGCCAGCAGGACTTGCTGGCCGCGACCTCGCGACCCTCGTCGGCGGCCCCCGTTCATTGTGCGCTGCAGCAATGTGGGGTCGATTTCATCATTAGCAAGCTACAGAAAAGCTGTGACATTTCCGAAACAGCCCCCGGCGCGGGCAGATTTTCCGGACCTCAGCCTTGCCTTTTTGTGCGCTGCACAGTATCTACTCCCTCGTGAGGCGGCGCTGTCGCCTCTGCCCTTCCTGGGCGTTTCCTCCCTAATGAACTGCCGCGCCGTTTCACGGCGCGGCTTTTTTTTGGCCTGCGCGCCGGCGGCGCTTCCCCTCTCCCGGGCGGGGGGAGGGCGGGGACGAAGGTCGATTGGTCCTAGAGCGGCGTCTCGACGCCAAACCCCTCCGCCTGGGCCCGCCGGAAGAGGTCCCAGCCGCAGGCGAGGTCCTGCACGATGCTGCCGAGCGACTTGTAGATCGTCACCTCGTCCGCGCCGCGCCGGCCGGCCAGGCTGCTGTCCATCACCTGGCCGATCTCGCCCAGCACATGGTCATCGCCGACCAGCCCGGCCGCCTTGGCGTTGAGGAGCTCCGCGCCTTGCGCCAGCACGCCGTCGCGATGGTCGGCGAAGAACCGCGCCCGCGCCACCAGGGCGACGTCGATCTCCGCCGGCCCCGCCCGGCTCGAGCCCACCACATTGAGATGCGTCCCGCCGGCGACGTCGGCGGAGAAAAGGATCGGCTCGGCCGCCGCGGTGGTGGTGCAGATCACGTCCGCCGCGCCGACTGCTTCGCCCACGCTGGCCGCCGCCCGGCAGGGGCGCCCGAGCTCGCGCTCGACCCGCGCCGCGAAGGCCGCGGCCCGTTCCGGCGAGCGGCCCCACACCCGCATGTCTTCGATGTCGCGCACATGCGGCATGGCGCAGGCGTGCCGCCACGCCTGTTCGCCGTAGCCGAGGATGGCGAGCCGCCGGGCGTCGGGACGGGCGAGGGCGTCGGTGGCCGCCGCCGACGCCGCCGCCGTGCGGATGGCGGTGACCTCGGTGGCGTCGATGACGCAGACCGGCGCGCCGTCGTCGGGATCGAACAAGACGATCAGCCCCTGGTGCGACGGCCGGCCGAGCGCGAAATTGCCCGGCCGCACGCTGATCAGCTTGGCCCCGAACGCGCCTTCATCGAGCGCCCCGGGCATGACGCCGAACGCATTGTCGTGGTCGAGGTCGAGGATCGACCGCAGCAGTTGGCGGGTGCGGCCCTGCGACAGCGCGGTCATCGCCTCGCGCATCAGGCCGATGCAGCGCGGATAGTCGAGCCGCGCCGCCACCTCGGCCTGGCCGATGACGATCATGCGCCCCAGACCTCCTTGGCGTAGCGGACGAAGTTGCCGCCGAGGATCTTCTCGATGCGGGCGGGCCGATGGCCGCGGGCGGCGAGCAGCCGGGCGAGCTTGCGGAACTGGTCCGGTCCGCGCAGGTCGACGACGAACGGATAGGTGTCCGGCCGCTCGCCGGTGGCGCTGATCCCGGCGGCGCGGCGCTCGGCGATCTCCTTGGCGAGGGCGCTCTTATAGGCCTCGAGATCGTCCACCTGGGTCATGCCGCCGTCGGTGCCGAGGCCCACCTGGTCCTCGCCGCAGACCTGAATGGCGTGTTCGATGTGGGCGACCACGTCCTCGGCCCGCGCGTGGCCGGAGGCGTTGAGGAACGGCATGAAATAGATGCCGACGAAGCCGCCGCGCGAGGCCACCAGCCGCAGCTCCTCGTCGGTCTTGTTGCGCGGCAGGTCCACCAGGGCGCGGCAGCCGGTGTGATTGATCGAGATCGGCTGGGTCGAGGCGTGGGCGGCGTCGAGGCAGATCTGCCGGCCGCTGTGCGACAGGTCGACCATCAGCCGGTTGGCGTTGAGGCGCGCCACCACCTCGCGGCCGAACGGCGTCAGGCCGCGGCCCTCGGGGACCATGGAGCCGTCGCCCAGCTGGTTGCGGTCGTTGTAGGTCAGCTGCACGATCCGCACGCCGAGGTCGGCGAAGATGTCGGCGCGGCTGGCGTCCTGACCCATCATGGCGGCGTTCTGGAAGCCGTAGATCAGGCCCACGCGGCCGCTCGCCCTGGCGCGGGCGATGTCGGCGGCGCTCCGCACCTTCATCAGGTCGCCGGAATGGCCCGCCACCAGCCGGTCCCACTGGCCGATCTCGCGCACGCTCTGCTCGAACGGCTCCTTCTGCCCGGAGACGTAGCCGAGCGTCATGTTGACCGCCGCCACCCCGGAGGCGTGCGCGTCGGCGAGGATCCGCGCGTCGAGCTTCGGCCCGTCGCGCTCGCTCGTGTCGTTCGGGTTGTAGAGCCCGCCCAGCGCGTTGACGACGGTCAGGCCGGCGATCGGATCGTGGCGAGGCGCTGCGAGCGCCGGGGCGGCCGCTGCAGCGGCCGCCAGCGAGAGCAGGGTGCGGCGCGGCAGGGTCATGGGACTTCCTTGAACTCGTCGTCGCTGATCGGCCGGAACGCGGCGCGCGGATAGGCCCGGCCACGCTTCACCGTCAGGGTGA
>Ga0310811_10005383_pt1 | contig 16183 bp, 11 predicted proteins | sample YCmetagenome_FD_207642 | JGI IMG/M metagenome (GOLD analysis project Ga0310811, IMG submission 207642) | Soil microbial communities from experimental microcosm in Duke University, North Carolina, United States - YC | ecosystem: Engineered > Artificial ecosystem > Soil microcosm > Unclassified ...
GCCCTGGGCGGAGCCCGTGCGCTCCGCGAACGCGGACACCGTCAAGCCGCGGTCCGGCCCGAGGAAGAAGCCGGCCCGCCGCCCGATCACGTCGTCCGCGGACAATCCGACGAGCTCCTCGGCTCCCTGCGTCCACGCGACCACCACCCCGTCGTCGCTGAGCAGCGCGAGCACGCTCTCCACCGCTGCCGCCCACGGTGCTGCCATCAGCTCACACCTCCTCCGCGTCGATGGGCGCCGAACGGCTACGGGCCCGGGTGCCCGGCTTGCTGCGGAAAGCCGTCCGCACAGCGCGGTCCATGCTCAGCGCCGGCGGCCGGGAACGCTGTGGAAGGCGGAGCCGTCCGCGATCGCCTCGGAGCTGATCCCGCCCGAGCGGACCCGGGAGATCATCCAGGCCGCGTTGATCAGGCCGATATGGCTGAACGCCTGAGGGAAGTTGCCCAGCAACTCCCCGGTCGCGGGGTCGACCTCCTCCGCCATGAGGCCGACGTCGTTCGCGGCCGCCGCGGCCCGTTCGAAGACGTGCTGCGCCTCGTCGACCTCTCCCGCCATGGCCAGGGCCTGGGCGAGCCAGAACGTGCACAGCAGGAACGTCCCCTCGCTGCCCGGCACTCCGTCGTCCGTGGCCCCGTACCGGTAGACCAGCCCGCGCGCGTCGGTCAGCTGATCGCGGACCGCGTGGATCGTGGCCAGCATCCGCGGATCGTCGGCGGGCGTGAACCCCGCCAACGGCATCATCAGCACCGAAGCGTCCAGGACGCGGGAGCCGAAGGCCTGCGTGTACGCGCCCACCTCGTCGTTCCACGCCTGTTCCTCGATCGCCGCGCGGATCTCGTCGCGCGCCCGGGTCCAGTGCGGCACGCGGTCCTGCGCGCCGAGCAGAGCGGCCATTTGGACGCCGGCGTTCGCGGCCGCCCAGCACATCAGTTTGGAGTACACGAAGTGCTGACGGCCGCTGCGCACCTCCCAGATGCCCTCGTCGGGTTCCTTCCAACGCGTACACGCGGTATCCGCCAGCGAGGCGAGGAAGCGTTTGGTGGTGATGTCAGCATGCTGCGTGTACTCGCTCAGGCGGTACGCAGCGCACAGCAGTTCGCCGTAGACGTCGAGCTGCCGCTGCCGCCAGGCGTCGTTTCCGATCCGGACGGGTGAACTGCCCCGCCATCCCGGCAGATGCGGCAGCTCCCTTTCGGACAGGTCGCATTCGCCTCGGATGCCGAACATGATCTGCACGTCGGGCCGGGTCTGCGGGTCTCCCGCCGCGGCCTGGGCCATCCAGTCGAAGAAGGCCGCCGCCTCGTCCGGACAGGCGGCGACCCACAATGCGTTCAGCGCGAAGGCGGCGTCCCTGACCCACGCGTAGCGGTAGTCCCAGTTGCGGGATCCGCCGACCGTTTCCGGCAGGGACGTGGTGGGGGCGGCGATGATCGCTCCGGTGGGCCGGTAGGTGAGGGCTTGCAGCACGCGGCCGCTGTGATGGACCTCCTCCTGCCAGGGTCCCTTGTACTGCTCGTGCAGATCGGACCAGGAACGCCAGGCTCGGATGGTCTCCTGGAGCAGGTCCTCGGTCTCCTCCTGCGTGTACAGCCGCGGCGTCTGGCCGGCCTGCACGAAGTGCAGGGCGAACGCGACGCGTTCGCCCTGCCGCACCGTGAACCGTGCGTGGGCGCGATCACGGATCGTGAAGGGTACGGAGGATGCGAGGCCCAGCGTGTCCGGGCCGCCGTGGCAGCGCAGCCCGCCCTCGACCGGGATGAGGAGGGGCCGGACCAGCCCGTACTCGGAACGGGGAGCGAACTCCGCCTCGACCTCGACCTCGCCCCGAATCCCTTCGACCACGCGGACGAGCACGTGCGGAGCCTCGGTGCCCAGCTCGTGGCCGCTGCCGTTCGGCCCGGTGGCGAGGGCGTCGGTGACCGCGATCTCTCCGTCGGCGTTGCGGAATTCGGTGCGCACGGCGAGGGTGCCGTGCAGGTAGGAGCGGCGAGTCTGTGCGGCCGGCCGTGCGGCGAGCGACCAGTGCCCGGCCTCCTCGCCCAGCAGACGGCCGAACACTGCACGCGAGTCGAAGCAGGGAAGGCACAACCAGTCGACCGATCCGCCCCTGCTCACCAAGGCCGCCGTCTGGCAATCGGACAACAGGGCGTAGTCACCGATAGAGGTCTGCACGGTTACACAGCTCCTCCCGCGATCCGCCACGTTCACGTCACGATGTCGCGCGGTTCGCGTCACCCGAGTCCTCGGGAGCAGGCCCGGGAGACGCGCTCCCTCCTCATGCTAGGCGGGGTCGGCGATCATCGCAGCGCCGGATCAGCCCCGCAGTTCCTGCCCCCGCGTCGCGGTGATGTGCGCGGGAAGGGCGCTGTCGTCGCTGCGGTCTCCGACGTTGAGCGTTCCGGTCGGTTCGAGCATGAGGATGCTGGCGCCCCCGGAGGCGCTCGGCCGGTGCTCGACGCCGCGCGGCACGGTGAACACGGCACCGCGCGTCAGCCGGACTTCGCGTTCCCCGGCGGGTTCGCGCAGTCCGATGACCAACTCGCCGTCGAGCACGAGGAAGAACTCGTCGGTGTGATCGTGCGTGTGCCAGACGAACTCGCCGTCCACCTTCGCGATCCGTACGTCGTAGTCGTTCACGCGCGTGACGATCTTGGGGCTCCACAGGTCCTCGAACGACGCCAGGGCGTCGTCGAGCCGGATCGGCGCGGTTGCGGCAGCTGCGGCGGTTGCGGCGGCCTCGCGGCCTTCGTGATTGCTCATGTCCCGATCATGGCCGTTGGCCGGCCCGCGGCGTGAGTGGTAGAAATCGCGTATGGCGCAAGGATCCTCTCAGCCGATCGACCGGGCCGACGGAGCCCGCCGGGACAGCCCAGCCCGCCCAGCCCGGCGGTCCCGCCCGCACCGCGTGGTGGTGATCGTCGACGAGAACTCCAACCCGTTCGAGCTCGGCTGCGCGACCGAGGTGTTCGGGCTGCAGCGGCCGGAGCTCGGCGTCGAGCTCTACGGCTTCCGGCTCTGCTCGCCCGAGCCGGACACACCGATGCGCGACAGGTTCTTCACGCTCACCGACGTGGCCGGGCTCGAGGCGGCCGAGGACGCCGACACGCTGATCGTGCCGAACCGGCCGAACGTCGAGACCCCTCGCCGCCAGGACGTGCTCGATGCGATACGCCGGGCACACGCCCGCGGCACACGCCTCGTCGGATTCTGCAGCGGCGCCTTCACGCTGGCCGAAGCCGGCGTGCTCGACGGGCGGCGCGCGACGGCGCACTGGATGTGGGGCGACCGGTTCCGCGAGCGCTTCCCGAACGTGCAGTTCGAGCAGGATGTGCTCTACGTCGACGACGGCGAGATCCTGACGGCCGCGGGCAGCGCGGCCGCGCTCGACCTGGGGCTGCACATCGTGCACCGGGACTTCGGCGCCGAGATCGCCAACGCGGTCAGCCGCCGGCTCGTGTTCGCGGCCCACCGCGACGGCGGGCAGAAGCAGTTCATCGAGCGGCCGATCCGGCAGATCCGCGGGCGTTCACTCGGTCCTGTCGTGGAATGGGCGCAGCAGCACCTCGACGAGCCGATCACCGTCACCGATCTCGCCGCGCGCGCCGCGCTCAGCCCCGCGTCCTTCCACCGCCACTTCAAGGAGCAGTTCGGCACAACCCCGCTGTCCTGGCTCACCGGCGAGCGTCTCGCCCTCGCCTGCCGGCTGATCGAACGCGGCGAGGAGCGCCTCGATGTCGTCGCCCGCGGCGCCGGGCTCGGCACCGCCGCCAATCTGCGCACGGTGATGCGCCGCGGCACGGGTCTCGCGCCGAGCGAATACCGCAGCCGGTTCGGGCCTCAGGCCTTCTCGGCGTAGTGGACGGCACCCTGCCAGTCCACCAGCACCACGTTCTCGTCGCCGACCACCCACGCGTCGTGCCCCGAGGGCAGCACGGTCACGTCTCCGGCCTTCGCGTCGAACTCGGTGCCGTCGGCCATGTGCACGCGAAGCGTCCCGGAGATGTGGTACTGGAAGTGGTTCGCCTCGCACCACTCGGTGCCGGCCATGGGCTTGACGTCCTGCGACCACCGCCAGCCCGGTTCCAGGGTGAACCGGCCGACGGTCGCGTCGCCCGCCTGCAGGATCTCGGCACGGCCGTGGTTGAAGGTGCGCACCTCGTCCGGCTTTCCGAAGTCCAGGTGCCGGATCGCTTCGGCGGTGCCCGCCGCGGCCGCCCGGGTGCCGGCGGCGCCCCGGTCCTCTTCGTCCCAGGCCTGCAGGCTCGTCTGCGCGGCGATCCGCCCGTCGCGCAGGTCCAGCATCGAGGTGGAGAGCACCTTCGTGCCGTCCGGGTAGCGGCAGGTCTCGAGGTAGGCCGCGTGAGTGCCGTCGGGCGAGACGACGATCTGATCCAGGTGGTGCTCCATCTCCCGGCTGCACAGCTCGTCGAGGAACTCGCCGATCGCGGCGGCTCCGGCGATCTCGTGCGGGTGGCTCGGCTGGTCGCGCTGGTCGACGAGGGTCATCTGCGCGTTCTCCGCGTACAGGCCGCGGATGGTCGAAGCGTCACGCCCCTCGATGCCGCGGCGCAGTGTCTCGACGTCGAACATCGGTGTGCTCTGCATAGCACTCATCAGGTGGCCGCCCTTCGTCTCGGTCGTGCTTCCACTGCATAACACTCCGTGCCGAGCGTCAAGGCACCACCGGTCACGCCGACGAGCTGGCCAGCCACGATGCGGCTCCGCCGCATTCCGGCTTCACCCGAATAGAGGCCCGGGCCGCGCGGATACCCGTCCGCCCGCGCCGCGCCCGCCGCGGCGGTGGAACAGTGGAAATCAGTGGGCTGACAGGGAGGACGGTACTGCCCGCGGGTACTCCGTTTGCCGGGCGCCGGGGACGGGGGAAGAATGAGAATCGTCCCGCGCAGGACCGATACGTGCTGTCCACCGTCGTGCCACAGCGTCTTTTCCCGCAGGGGAAACGGTGACCATGGATCAACGTGACGTCGCAGGGGTTGTTGCGCCGGCGGGTGTCGAGAGAGCGGAGTTCTCGGCCGCTTTCACCGTCGACGCGTGCGGTCATGTGATCCGCTGGAGCCCGGGCGCCCAAAGTCTGCTGGGATATCGCGCCGAGGACGTGGCGGGACTTCACGTCGCCGAACTGCTGGATCCGTCTACTCCGCCCTATATCGCGGCACTGCTGCTCAGCGGCTCCGACACCGTGCAGAACGTGGTGATGCGGCGCCGGGACTACAGCAAGGTCGCCATCGAACTGCTGGTGCACGCCCTGGGATCCGGTACCGGTGGGGGCACCCTCACCGGCAGAGGCATCGACACCCCCATCGATGCCGGCACAGTCGGCGGCACGCGGCTGGTGGTGGCCACCGAGCTGCCGAACCAGCGGGACCTCGACTCCGCGCTCCTGGGCTGGGCGTTCGACCAGGTCCCCTTCGTCGCCGCCATCACCGATCGGGACCTGCGCTACGTCCACGCCAACAAGGCGGGCAGCCGGATCTGGGGGATCCCGGCGAACGCCCTGCTCGGCAGGCGACTGCTGGAGCTTCTGCCGACGGACGTCGGGGAGGCGGTCTCCGCGGACATGCGGCAGGCGGTGGACACCGGACGCCCGGGCGTCATCCGCGTGACCAACAAACTGCCGCACGAAGCCAGAAGGCACGAGTGGATCATCCACAACACCCCGATCAAGGACGGCAGCGGCCGGGTCAGGGGCCTGTACACGCTCGGGATCGACAACACCGGCGAATACGAGGCCCGGCGCCGCCTCGCCCTGGTCAGCGAGGCGAGCGGCGTCATCGGCAGCACGCTGGACATCGAGCGGACCACGGAGGAGCTGGCGCAGGTGCTGGTGCCGGCGCTCACCGACTTCGTGACCATCGACCTGCTCGACTCGCTCTTCGAGGGCCAGGAACCCCGGCCGGGGGCGGCCGACGGCTCGGCCACCCTGCGCAGGATGGCCGCGGTCTCCATCGTGCCGGGATGCCCGGAGACCGTGTTGCAGCCCGGCGAGACGGACGTCTACGCCGACTACTCGCACGTCGCGCAGACCCTGGCCTCGGGCACGTCCCGCATCGTCGGGCTGCAGGGCGATCACACCTACGCGCAGCGCTGGGCGGGCTCGGTCCCCGGCCGCAGCCGCGTCGCCAAGGCCTTCGGCTTCCACTCCTCGATCCTGGTGCCCATCAAGGCCAGGGGCGCCACGCTGGGCGTCGCCACCCTGCACCGGCATCAGACCCCTGAGGACTTCGACGCGGACGACCTGCTGCTGGCGGAGGAGATCACCGGGCGCGCCGGGGTGTGCATGGACAACGCGCTGCGCTACATGTGGCAGCGCTCCACCGCACTGACGCTCCAGCACAACCTGCTGCCGCAGGATTTCCCCCGGCAGGCCGCGATCGAGGTGGTCGGCCGCTACCTTCCCGCGGACACCCGGGCCGGGGTCGGCGGAGACTGGTTCGACGTCATCCCGCTCTCCGGCACGCGGGTCGCCCTGACCGTGGGGGACGTGGTCGGGCACGGGATCCACGCGTCGGCCACCATGGGACGGCTGCGCACGGCCGTGCGGACGCTCGCCGACCTGGAGCTCAGCCCCGACGAGCTGCTCACCCGCCTCGACGACATCATCGCGGGCCCGTTCGCGGCCGGCGCCGGCGCCGGCGAAGGCGGCGACCTCGACACCGGGGCGACCTGTATATACGCGGTCTACGACCCCGTCTCCCGCGACTGCACCATCGCCAGCGCCGGGCATCCGCCGCCCGCGCTCGTGCGCCCCGACGGCACGGTCGAATTCCTCAACGTGCCGCCCGGCCCGCCGCTGGGTCTCGGCGGCCTGCCCTTCGAGAAGTTCGAGTCGCGCCTGCCCGAGGGCAGCCTGCTGGCCCTCTACACCGACGGCCTCATCGAGTCCCGCACCCGCGACGTCGACCAGGGGTGCACCGCGTTGCGGGCCCTGCTGGCCCGGCCGGAAAATTCGCTGGAAGCGATGTGTCAGAAGCTGTTCCGCGAACTGCTGCCCAGTACTCCCACCGACGACGCCGCCCTTCTGCTGGCGCGGACGCACGTGCTGCATCCGGATCATGTCGCCACCTGGGAGTTCCCCGCCGTGCCGGAGGCGGTGGCCAAGGCTCGCGAGCTCGCCTCCCGGCAGTTGGCGCAGTGGGGCCTGGAAGACGCCGCGTTCGCCACCGAGGTGATCGTCAGCGAACTGGTCACCAACGCCATGAAGCACGCCGAGGGCCCGATCCAGCTGCGGCTGATCCGCGAGGACAGCCTGATCTGCGAGGTCGGGGACGCCAGCAACACCTACCCGCACATGCGCCGCGCCCGCACCTTCGACGAGGGCGGCCGCGGGCTGCTGCTCGTGGCGCAGCTCAGCCGGCGGTGGGGGACCCGCTCCAGCGAACGCGGCAAGATCATCTGGGCGGACCAGCCCATCGGCGTCCATTGATCAGCCGGGTGATCCGGGATCCGACTCCGTCCAGGGGTCGGAGTCCCTTCCGGGGTCGGACTCCGTTCATCGGCGGATCAGCGTCGACTGCACGGCGCTGCTCGCCGCACTGTCCAGCAGGCGTGCGCTCCATGGTCTTTCCCTTCAGACGATGCGGTGCCGGCGGTACGTGGCGGGCCGCGACGTGGCGGGCGGACAGTGCGGGCGGGCGCCGGACTCAGCGCACCTCGTTCTGTATCGTTGTTCCGTAACGGCTGTCTCAGGTTAGGATGCCGCCATAGAGCACGCAATCGGCGCGAGGAGGATTGAGATGCAGATGTCCGCGACGTCACCGCTCACGCCGGACCTGCGCCGTGTGGAACTACCGCAGGGCACTCTCACCTACCGTGTCCGCGGCCCGGCGGACAGCGTGGCGCCGCCGGTCGTGTTCGTGCACGGTCTACTGGTCGACAGCGGCCGACCGGTTCGCATCCGATCGCGATGAAAGCCGACGCCGATCTGAGCCCGCGGGCCTTTCCCGAGATCATCAACGGCTTTCTCGCCGCCCTCGGCCTGAGCGATGTCACGCTGGTCGGCAGCGACACCGGCGGCGCGCTGTGCCAGTACACGATCGACGCCGACGCCGGCGCGACCGCGTGGCGGGCGTTCATAGCGTCCAGTCAAGGGCAGACGAGGCGAGCCGGGCAATGGTCCTCGCGCCGACTCCACGCCGGACCACGCGATTCGTATGCCTCGCCCGCGCGGTCCGCCGAAGTCCGCCCTGCCGTCCTCGGCAAGGAGCAGCAGCAAGTCGTAGCAAGTAGGACTAGCAAGTAGTAAGCGCCCACCGGACATACGCGTACCCGACCTGTAGCCTGTTCCACTAGGGGATTTCCGATTCTTGAGGAGGACGCGCGTGCGTGCCGGTCGGCGGATACTCGTGCTCGCAGCAGTCGCTGCGCTGACCAGTCCGACAGTGGCCTACGCCCGCGGTGGGGGCGGCAGCCACGGATTCAGCGGTGGAGGCGGCAGCCACGGCGGCGGCGGTGGCGGCTTCCACGGATCGGGGACCGGCGGATTCGCTTTCGTCGGCGGCACCGGTGGCGGGTACGTCACGGCGTTGCTGATCGTGGCGGTGATCCTGCTGATCCTGTTCTTCAAGTTCCGCGCGCGGAAGTCGGGGAAGGGCGGCGGCCTGAACACGGCGTCGGATCGGACGGCCCACCGCGCGGACGCGCAGGCGCGCGAGCGCGCCGCCCAGGTCGAGGCCCGGGTCGACGTGCTCTCCGACACGGACGCGACCTTCAACACCGAGGCGCTGAAGCAGCGCGCCGTCTGGCTGTACGCGACCGCCCAGCAGGCCTGGACGAACCGCGATCACGCCACGCTGCAGCAGATCCTGTCCCCCGTGCTCTACAGCAAGTGGGCCGAAGAGCTGCGCGACTACGAGTCGCGCGGCGAGGTCAACGTCGTGCAGATCGTCTCCGGCCCGACGGTCGAGCTGATCGACGTCGCGAACCGCGAAGGCGAGGTCAACGACACCGTCACCTTCCGGATCAGCGCGACGCTCAACGACTACGTGCGCCGCAGCAACGGCGCACAGGCCGTGCGCAAGGACGACTCGACGCGCCCGGTCGAGTACTGGACGCTGCGCAAGAACGAGGCCGGCGAGTGGATCGCGTCGTCGGTGGAGCAGGCGGCGGAGGGCGCGCACCACCTGACCGCCGCCATCGAGACGGACGGCTGGGACCAGAAGGCGGTCGCCCGGGAAGCCGTGCTCGAAGTGGCCGAGAAGACCGCGCCCACGGGCGTGAGCGACATCCTCTCGCTCACCAACATCTCCTGGAGCACCGACGCCGACGCCGCCGCCAGCGACGTGAGCCTCCTCGACGGCCGGTTCGACAAGCCGGTCCTCGAGGTCGCCGTCGAGCAGTTCCTCGAGGAGTGGGCCATGAACGACGGCAGCCTCGACTTCACGCCCGTGCGCACCGCCAACCGCACCGTCATGCGCAACGCCGAGATCACGTCGATCGAGGTGCGCTCGCTCGTCTCGCGCGATCCGATCGTCTTCCACGTCGCGGTCGACGCCGAGGGCATCTACTATGAGGTCGACCGCCGGACCGAAGAGGTGCTCCAGGGCGACGCGCACAAGCGTCGGCCCGTCACCTTCGCCTTCGACCTGCGGCTGGACGGACCGCCGGCGAAGGGGTGGACGGTGGTCGCCGCCGACATGGCACAGGTCGGACTCGCCGGGCGCTAGACAACAAGGCGCTGAACGAAGCACGAAGAATACGATGTGACCGATCCGGCCTCACGTGGCGAGAATCTCGACCGTGCGGCCGTCGGGATCGGTCAGGGTGTGGCGCCCAGGTGCCAGGGGTGGGCTGGCCGTCGTCCCGTCGACGGCCAGGCCCAGGCGGAGGGCGTCCGTCTGGCGGAAGGCGCGCGCCGGGTAGAGCTCGAGGACAGCACCGTCCGCGAGAACGGCGGCATAGTGCTCAGGTCCGCGACCATGCTGCTCGGCTGTGAAGTCCAATCCGAGATTCCGATAGAAGCTTCGGCAATCCTCGAGCCGTGACGTGTACATCACCAGCAACGTCACCCGTGCCTGCGCCGTCATACGCTCCTCGCCTTCCCTCTTTATGCAGCGGTGAGCGTCAGCCTCCGGTCTGACTCCCAGGTCAGGCGTGTGGGCGCCGTCCCGTGGTGGGGGACGGCGCCCACTCGCACTTCAGCCTTCAGCCGCTTACCCTTTCGGCACTGGGCACGACACACCGTTCTCATGTCACCAGTGGAACATACGCTGTCCGGGGCCGTTGCCCGCGGTTGTCGGTCCGAACAGCGTGGCGCCCTCGTGATTCAGGGTCACGGCGCATTCGATGCAGACGTTTCGGCTGGCTCCGCCGCTGATCGGCGTGTATCCGTTGTAGCGGAGCCAGTTGATGGCGTTCGACTCCGCGTGCGGACCCTGGACGTCGTCCGGGTGCCCGCCGCTGTTCGGCACCCATTCGTAGCGACGATCGGTGACTCCGTTCTGCGCAAGGTGGTTGTTGAACCGGTCGACGGCGTCGCGGTGGGAAGGCGGGGTGATGCCTGCGCCGTTCGTGGAGACGATGCCCACCCGGTTCCCGTTCCCGTCGATCGCGGAGACCACAGAGGTCGTCATATAACCCTGCGATCCAGGATCGAGGGAACCGTGCAGTGCGGAAGCCATCCGGGCGTCGCTCTGCCCCCAGTTCTGCCGGTCCGCCGGGGTGAGCTGCGCCGGGTCGTAGAGGCCCAGCGGGTCGGACTGGATCAGAGGATTGTCGACGTAGGTGCGGGGGTTGGCCTTCGGTCCGATGCCCAGCGGGTCCTCGGAGACGTATGTGCCGGCTTCGGGGTCGTAGTAGCGGTGGTAGTTGTAGTGCAGGCCGCTCTCCGCGTCGAAGTACTGCCCGGCGAAACGCAGGGGGCAGTCGGTCTCCGACTCGGGCGCGGCGATCGGCGCGCCCCAGAGGCTGGTCGTCTGGTGCCAGGCGATGCGCCCGTCCGGGGTGACCAGTTCCGAGGGAGCGCCGGACAGGTCCGCGACGATGGCGTAGAACCGCTGGTCGTAGCTGCGCTGATCCGCGGTTCCGGCCCAGATCTGCTCGCGCTGCGCGGACGGCCGGTAGTTCGCCGGCTCGTAGTCCCAGGTCAGGACTCGAATATAGGCGCCGTCCGGCGCGCTCGTGGTCTGCTCCACCAGGCGGCTCTGGTCCCAGTCGAACAGGGTGTGCTCGACGATCTCGCCCTGCGCGTCCAGCCGCAGCTTCGCGCGGCGCCGGCCCACCGGGTCGTACTGGTAGCGCCAGCGCGTCCCGTCCGGCGTGGCGGTCTCGGTGAGCAGGCCGAGGCCGTCCCAGGTGTATGTCCAGACCCTGCGTTGACCGGAGAGGGTGCTGCGCACGACGCGCGTCAGGCGGCCTTCGGCGTCGTATTCGTAGTGGGTGCGTCCGGCTCTGCGCAGCAGGTGCCCGTCGTACACGCGCTCGCCGTCGCCGTCGCCGTTTCCGGGGGTGCTGGAGGCCACCGTGTTGCCGAGCGCGTCGTAGGAGTAGGTCTCGGCGCCCGCCGGACCGGTCACGCGGGTGACCCGGCCGACCGGGTCGAGCTCGAAGCCGCGGTTCCCGCGCAGCAGGTCGGTGACCTCCCGCGGCCCGCTGCCCGCGCCGTAGGTGTACGTCCTCTGCTGGAGCGTGCGGTACTCGTGCTGCGGGTCCGGCGCGGCCGGGTCCGGGGCCGTGCCACCCCAGACCGCCTGCCAGGAAAGCCTTCCCTCGACGTCGAAACCCTGTGTCAGGGCTGCGCCGTGCCCGAGCCAGCGTGCCGTCTCGCGCCCCGCGGGATCGTACTCGAACCTGAGGAGGGAGTCCTCGCCGCCGGCCATCGCGACCGCCCGGCCGTGCGCGTCGTAGGTCCAGGAGGTCTCGGCGCCGGCCGGCGTGGTGCGCCGCACGGGCCGCCCGGCCGCATCGAACTCGGTGGCGAGGGTGCGGCCGCTCCAGGTCTCCGCGACGACGTGCCCGAACCCGTCCCGGGTGATCTCCAGGACGCCGTCGGGGCTCTCGGCGCGCGTGAGCGCGCCGAGCGTGTCGTAGGCGAAGCGGGTCTCGGCGCCGTCCGCGCGCTGCGCGCTGACCCGCCCTCCCGCGTCGTAGTCGAACTCGATGACGGCCCCGGTGGCGTCGGTCCGCCCGAGCAGGCGGCCGACGGCGTCGCGGAGGTAGGCCACGCTGCGCCCGCCGAAGTCGGTCTCGCCGACGAGCTCGCCGTCGGCGTCGTATCGGTACTGCCAGGTCTGTCCGTTGGGCGCGGTCACCCCGGTCAGCTGCAGTTCCGTGTCGTAGTCGAAGTCGTAGGTCGCGCCGGAGCGGTCCCTGCGCGATATCAGGGTACTGAAAGGGCCGTAGGCGATCTCCGAGACGGCGCCGGAGGCGTCACGGTGCCGCAGGGTGTTGCCCATCGCGTCGTAGACCCACTCCTCGCGGGCGCCGTCCTGCTCCGCCCGCCACAGCAGCCTGCCGAGCGCGTCCCAGCCGAAGCGGACCACGGACCCGTCCGGCGTGGTCAGCTCGGTCTGGCGGCCGAAGGCGTCGCGGACGCAGCGGGACGTGGCGCCGTCCGGGCCGATCACCGCGAGGACCAGGCCGGCGCGGTCCGTCTCGAAGCGGGTGGTCGCGCCGGACGGCGCCGTGATCGTTTCCACGCCGCCGCGTTCGCCGTAGGAGTAGCGGGCCGCGACGCCGGCGGCGTCGGTGACGGACAGCAGGTTGCCGCGTTCGTCGTACTCGTAGCTCAGGGTATTGCCAGCGGGGTCGGTGACGCGGACCGGTTGCCCCGTCTCGTTGTAGGCGTACCGCATCTCGGCGCCGTCCGGGCTCTGCACCAACTCCGGGCGCCCGGCCTCGTCGCGCGTGATCCGGACGGTCGCACCGAGGGCGTTGGTCTGGGCGAGTTGTCGACCGTAACGGTCGTATTCGTAGGTCCGCTCGCCGCCGCCGGGATCGGTGACCCGGACGGCGTGGCCGTACTCGTCGAACTGATACTCGGTGGTGCGGCCCAGGCTGTCGGTGACCACGGTCACGCCGTGCTCGTCGTCGTAGGACAGGCTCGTGGAGAGCATGCCGTCCGGCCCGTGCCCGCGTACCACCCGGCCGCGCTCGTCGTATTCGTGCTCGTAGCGGAAGCCGTTGCGGTTGGTCGCCGCGACGATCCGGTCCTGCTCGTCCCAGTCGTACAGCTGCGCGTTCCCCGCGGCGTCGGTGGCCGCGATGAGCCGGCCGCGCGGGTCGTAGTCGTACGTCATCAGGGGTGTGCTCGTGCTCTGCGAACCGGACTCCTCGAGCAGGTGCAGGCCCGTGACGCGGAAACCGGCGGCGGTGTAGAGCGTCTCGACGCCGATCCGGTAGCCGCCGAGGTGCCGCACCTCGACCGGAAGGCCGTCCTGCGAGCGGAACTCGATCCGGTTGCCGTTGCGGTCGGTCAGCGCCGTCAGCGGACGCACCGCCCCGCCCCCGGCCTCGTCGGAGCGGTCGAGGGCGGTGAAACCGAAGGTGAGCCCCCGGTCCGGGTCGGTGACGCTGACGGTGTCGAACCTGCGGTCCCACTCCAGCGGCCACCGGCTGCCCTCCGCGGGCATGACCTGCTGCCCGGGCTGGCTCGGGATCGGGTAGTGCAGGACACGGCCGTCGTCGTCGGTGAAGTGGACGCCGTCGTCGTCGACCAGCACCCGGATGTCCAGCGTGGAGGCCCAACCCGGCCCGAGGAGCCGGCCGGCGCGGCGCCCCGAGGCGTAGACGCGGCGCAGCACGAGCGGGAGCACCCCGGGCAACTGCACGTCGTCCTCGGCCATGAGCATCTGGCCGCTGGCCACATCCACCGGGTCGCCCGCGGTCGTGGACGCGCCCGTCCCCTCGCGCTCGACCGTGCCGCCGCCGTCGTGCTTGAGCGGGTCGTCGAGTTCGTTCTTCAGCCCGCTGCTCTCGCCCTTGCCCGCGCCGGAGCCGTCGTGGGTGCCGGAGCCGTCGTGGGTGGCGCCGCCGGGATCCTTCCCGTTGCCCTTGACCGACTTGACGTTCGCGTCCGGGTGGAGCTTCGCGAACCCGTCCGCGGTGTCGGCGTCCTTCTTCACGGTGCGCTCGACGCTGCTGGTGACCCCGTCGTGCACCTGGCCGTAGAGCTTGTGGAACACCTGAGGCAACGACTTGCCCAGGCCCTCGCCCAGTTTCTCGGCGCCCTCGCCCAGAGCCTTGGATATCTCGCTGCCCACTGTCGCGCCATCCCGCCTTAACGATCGATACCCGTCCGCCGCGCCGGCTCGACCCGGGCGCGGATCCGTCCTGCCCCGGCCACGGTCACGTGAAAGTCAGGGCGGAGACATTCGAGCTGAAGGTGTCCGCGTGCTGCTGCATGGTGTCCGCGTGATCGAGCATGGTGCGCGCGGTCGAGGTCAGCTGGTCGGGCTGCATCATGAACGAACTGCCGACGGAACCGCCGGACCCGCCCGCGCCCGCCGCGGACTGCACGGCCTGGAAGGCGAACCCGGACACCGCCTTCTCGACCACGTCCACCAACGGGTTGATGGCCGCCTCGATGACCTTGCCCACCACGTACTGGGTCAGCTGCTGCTCCAGGTACTCGCAGAGCTTGCGCGCCCCCGCCTCGATCAGCGGCAGCGCCGCCTCGGAGAGTCCGAAGGTGACGGCCGCCGCCGCCTGGTCCGCCACGAACGCCGCCGCCATCGCCACCAGCTCCGCGATCGCCGCCACCTTCTCCGCCACGATGAAGTCCGCCGCCGCGTCCATGGCGGTGGCGACCACCGAGCAGGCGTCCTGCAGTTCCGTCATGTGCTGCGAGGACATCTCGCCCCAGCGCTGGACCAGCGTGTCGTACGAAGCCCCCTGATAGGCCTGGCCCATCTGCGTGATCGTGTCGGTGGCGTCCTGGTGGACCTGTCCTACGTTCTGGGCGAAGTCGCGCACCTGCGAGCCGAGCTCCCGCACGTGGTCCTCGTTGACCTCGGGGAAGGTTATCCCGATGACCGAAAGCAGCTTGACGACCGCGTCGGGCAGTTCGATGGCCAAGACACACCCCCTCGCTCAAGATCATGCCGCCCTACGGGGACCATGCTAGCAGCGCGGGTTTTCAGAGGCGTCGCGCCCCGAGGGCGCGGCGCGGTCTTCGGTCAGCCGGCCGAATCAAGGCAAAGCAGGCCTCTTAGTCCGCCGGCGAGGATCGCCCCCTCGGTGGTGATCAGTACGCTGCCGGGCGACCAGCCGAGCGGAACGGCGGCGAGCTGCTGGTGGGTAATGAGCGAGTGGACCAGGATCATGCCGTCGGCCCAGGCCGATGCGACGACCGGCCCGGAGGCGGACTCCGCCGCACAGAGGGCAGTCACCGGGGTGGCTCGCTGTACGAAAGTGCCGCCTCCGAGTTGGCCGGCGACCGTGATCAGTTCCACACGGCCGTCCCTTGCGCCGGAGACGACGATGAGCTCGCCGGTGCCCGACGTACGGATCGCGCTGATCGCGGTGACCGGTCCGGTATGCAGTTGCAGCAGCTGTGCGGTGAACTCGCGGCTGGTGAGATCGAATACGTGGATGCTCCCGGCGGCGTCCCCCAGGGCCAGGACGCTGCCGTCCGGCGCTGCGGCCAGCGCGGTGGCGGGTATGGTGGCCTGCTCCCGTAGCGCTGTGACCGCAGCGCGGACATGGGCGGTCGGCGAGCGGTCGGGGGCGATGAGGTCGGCGATCCGGTTCGTCTCGTCGGCCCCTGCGGCCGGCTCGTGGAGGAGGAGTGTCACGGCACCGTCGGGATTGACCGCGAGCACGGCTCCCGTGTCCAAGCCGACGAGCGCGGCGTTCGACTGGGGCTGGGTCTCGTGACCGCCCAGTTCGCGGCCGGTGGCCGAATCCAGGGTGTGGATGCGGCCGAGAGCGTCGGCGGCCAGGACGTGGCCGTCGCCACCGGGACCGCGGCCCGCCGCGAGCGCGAGGACCGGTCCGGTCCAGCCTGCTCCTAGGCCGGTCGGGGCCTCGAGGGGATGCCAGCGCGCCCACCGAGCGGTGAACGGCGCGTCCGTCAGGTACGGGGTGAGGGCGGTGGCGAGTGCGTCGTCGCGGGTGGCGACTGCGGCGGCGTGCCAGAGAGCTGCCCGCTCCGGCCGGGTCAGGTCCGCTAAGGCGATGGCTTGGCCGAAACTCGTCCACTGCATCCGGGCTGCCGCTGTGAGTTGTG
>Ga0310811_10005384_pt1 | contig 16181 bp, 12 predicted proteins | sample YCmetagenome_FD_207642 | JGI IMG/M metagenome (GOLD analysis project Ga0310811, IMG submission 207642) | Soil microbial communities from experimental microcosm in Duke University, North Carolina, United States - YC | ecosystem: Engineered > Artificial ecosystem > Soil microcosm > Unclassified ...
CCTGGACCGGCAGCAGGACCTCAAATTGCAGCGAAGACTGTTCGGGCAGATCTTTCAGCACGGCCGTGACGACAAACGGGGTGCTGTATCCGTCGAGCTCGAGGTTCTTGCCGAGTGGCGACGCCTCGCCGAAATAGCGCTGGGCGGCGCGCTGGGTCAGGACGATCGAGGTGGGTCCGTTAAGACAGGTATTCCTGTCGCCTTGCAGGAGGGGGTAGCCGAAAAATTGCAGAAAGTTGGAATCCACCGCCAGGAGGTGCTTATCCGTGATGGAATGTTTTTCCCTGTTGATCGTATAGCGGACGAGCTGGTCTCCCGGAAGGAAAATGCGGGTATAGCTTTCTATCTCCGGAAACTGATCGGCGAGAGCCCCGGCGGCAGGCGGGGGAGTATGGCCGGCGGTAAATTCATTGCTGCCGATCTTTTCGTGCGTGTTTACCCGGTATATCCGAGTGGCATCCGGGAAAAACCGGTCATAGCTAAGCTCGTCCTTTACATACAGGCCGATGAGGATCACGCAGGCCAGTCCAATGGTGAGCCCGCCGATATTGATGGCGCTGCTGACCTTGTTTCGGACGAGGTTCCGCCAGGTGAGCTTGAGATAGTTCCGGAGCATAGGAGTCTGTTTGACACCGGGGTGAAAATTCGATGCCAAATTGATAACTACCTGATAATAAGCGAACTGACCGGGTTTGAATTTGGGTGGGTGTCCGGCTGCGCACAATTGCTGTATTGATTACGCACAGTGGAGGCCGGTTCCTTACCTGCGGACCGGGCGTCTTACTCACTCGGTGCGCAGGGAGGTGACGGGATTTGCGTGTACCGATCTCCAGACCTCGTAGAACACCGTCAGCAGGGTGACGAGCAGCAAACCCGTCAGGCTAAAGACGAAGATCAGGGGGCTGATGGAGACCCGATAGACAAAGCCCTGGAGCCATTTGTCCGCAAGGTACCAGGATACCGGGATGGCGATGAGGCTGGCCACCCCGAATATCTTTATGAATATCGAGGCGAACAATGCGATCACCTGTTTATCGCCGGCTCCGAGCACTTTTCGGATGCCGATCTCTTTTGTGCGTTGTTCCGCCGTGTAGGAGGCGAGGCTTAATACGCCCAGGATGGTAATGAGGATCGCCAAAACGGCGAATATTTTTGCAAGCGACGAGATGGTTCTTTCGACCTGGTACATCCGGTTAAATTCATCGCTGACAAACCAATGGTCGAATCCTGCGCCGGGGAATGCCGCCTTCCATTTCTTTTCGATGGCTGCAATTTTTTCCTGGAAGGATCCGGCAGGCAGCTTTATGTAGGCGATCTTGTCAATTTGATCGGGCCGTGCGCTAAGGACCAAGGGTTCGATAGGCTGGTGCATGGAGCGGAAGGGGAAATCTTTTACGACCCCGATGACCCGGAAAAGCCTGTTGGTGTCCCTTGTATCCCTGACGGTTGCGCCCAGCACGTCCCCGAGGGGTTTATTCAGGGCGCGAACGGCCGCCTCATTCAGAATAAGCGCCGTGCTATCATTGATATTGCCGAACTGGAAATCGCGTCCGGCCAAGAATTGTAATTGAAAGGTCTTGGGGAAATCGTAATCGACGCTCAACTGATTCCATTGCAGATCGGTGTTTCCCAAGGATGGGAATTTGAACGTGCGGCCGATGAATCCAAAATAATCCAATCGCGGCAAATGGTTTCCCATGGTCACGTGAGCGATCCGGGGATCTTCCAGCACGGTCCGTCTGAACGTTTCGAAGCGATCCTGCTGTGCGATGCCGCCAAACCGGATCGCCAGCAGCTGGCTACCCTGTTCATTCAGCTTGGTAGTCTTCAACTGATCCATTTGCTGGATCACGATCAGCGTGTATACGACGAGCCCCAGCGATACACTATATTGGATGGTAACAAGGGTCTTCCGCAGGAATTCGGCGCCCTTGCCTTTTACCAACTGTCCTTTGAGGACTTTTACCGGCTGAAAAGCGGATAGGTACAAGGCGGGATAAAAGCCGGCTACAGCCGTCATGAAAAGCACGATCGCCCCGACAATGGTCAACATATATGGGTCGAGCAATGAACCCATGGTAAAAGATTTATGCGCGACCTGGTTAAAGGGATGGAGGAACAGGAGTACCAGCAGCACCGACATTGCCAGGGCGCAGATGGTCATCAGAAAAGATTCCAGGAAGAACTGGATGGCCAGTTCAAAGCGGGTGCCGCCAAAGGATTTGCGCAGCCCTACTTCTTTGGCCCTTTTTATGGAACGCGCGGTGGCCAGGTTTGTATAGTTGATACAGGCGATGACCATGACCATGATGGCGATAATGCCGAAAATGGCCAGATAGACCCTGTCGCCATGGGTATTGGAATTGTCTTCCCACAGATTTTTTGGATCGAAATGCATATCGGACAGGCGAATGCTGGTGGCCTCAAATTTCGAACCATCGGGCGCCACGCCGGCGCTCGCTTTCAACATTTGAGCCGCCTGGGTATTCAGGACGGCATTGATCGGTTTGATGTCTGCGCCCGGCTTCAATACCACGTAGCTCTCGAAAAACGAGGTGTATTGGCTGAACCGGGGGCCTTCCAGATATTCTGTGAAATGGTCGCCATAGATGCCGTGGAGGGCGTTCATGTTGATGATGTAGTCGGGCTTGAAGTGGGAATTGGCGGGATAGTCCCGGTAAACGCCGGCCACCTGGACATTTATCTCCTTTCCCTGGGTTGCAAAAATGTGTTTGAGGGAAATGATCTTACCCATGGGCTCTCCTTTTCCGAACAGGTTGCGAGCACCGGTCTCGCTTAACAGAATAGTGTTAACATCCCTGAACATTGTTTGTCTGTCGCCCTTCAACAGCTGGAAAGAGAGGATCTTGTCGAAGCCGGGCTCGGCCCAGACGATCTTTTCCGTCAGGACGATCTTATCGGTTGGCTTGTAGTTGAGCGAGGTGGGATAGCCGACATTGTCGATGCGGCATGTATAGAGTACTTCTGGCCGGTTGTCATGCAGGTAACGCATAAACTGGCCCGGGGAGACGGTGTTTTCGAACCGTTGGCCGTTGGGGTTGATAAAGATGGACCCGATGCGGTAGGTGTCTTTATAGAACGGCTGCATGGTATCATACCGCAATTCGTCGCTGACGTATAAGAAAATCAAGATGGCGCTTGCCAGGCCAAGGGCGAGCCCAAAGATGTTCAGGAGCGAGAATAGTTTCTGGCGTTTGAAATTGCGCAGGGTGATGAGAAGGTAGTTGCGGAGCATGGGCTATACGTTTTAACTATTATGAAATAGTTCCCATGCGACATTGACTGGCAGAAAATGAACTTCTATTAAGGTCTGACAATTTTCCAGGCCATAAAAGGGATTTGTGACGAGCGGCTCAATCGAAGGACCGGCCTGTCCCTGACCGGTGGGGTTATGGACCAGTCAGGGCCAGGGTCCACCCTGGTCAAATGCTGGAAATTCTTTTACATTCCAGGGGAGCATCAGGCTATGCGTTCTGATCGGGGGTCATTTTAGTGACTTGTAGGTAAATTTTTGCCCGCCCAGGGAAGCCTCCAGCATTAGACCGCCCTTTTCCTGTGAAAACACAACTACGCCATTTCGATAATTCGCGTTGGCGGATGCACCGGCCTTGACAGCTACCGCGGAAGCCTGGCCGCTAAATTCAACTTTATTTTGCATGAATCGATCAAGAGCGTCCCGGTTCTCAAAAAAAACGATTTCGCGATATGCCTGTCCGCCCGCCTGTGCGCCGACGGTCACCTGGACCATCTGGGCGGTACCCACCGGTGCGCCTTTTTCATAAACTGCGCCTTTACCGGCGGCTCCGCCTACGCCTACCCCACCCTTGCCAATATTGGGAAATATTGCATAGCCGGAAGCATGTTTAAACAGGTTTTCCATAGATGGATCCGACTTTAGAAAGGAGGCCTTGGCGGCTTTACTGTCACCGATTATTCTCTCCTGAGACTCATCCTGCGCCATTACCATTCTTGGCAAAAACAGGCCTGACAAAATCATAAGAAAGACTACTAGTCGAATGGTGGTTTTCTTTTTCATAAATAGCAAATTATAAGTTAGTGAAGGAGAGTTTGCAATGGAAGAGATGCAAAAGCTCTGCCATGGGACCTGCCGCTCCGGTCATAGCATAAAACGAACTGATAATCAGCTGTTTGAATTGATCTGTGGAGTTGAAGAACTGGGGCCAGCGGGTTAGTCAGGGGATTTTGTCAACTCGAAAACCTCCAAATATTGATCGAGCAAGTTCCATTTGTCGAGAGAGACCAATATATTATTCAAATTTTACAGATGAAAGGCGAACGAGTCGCCAAATCGACTTAAAATTGACGCTAACGGGTATCCGGCCAATATTTTTCAATAGATTTAGTTATCAAAACCTCGCGCGCAATGAGAAAAACTATTCTGCTGTGCTTCTGCAGCACCTTCTTCTGTTTCCTTGTAACTGCCCAAAAAGTAAGTCTTGAACAATTTAAAAACCTGAAACCTCGGAATATCGGTCCAGCAGGCATGAGCGGCCGGATCACGACCATCGACGTTGTGCTGGATAATCCCAACATCATCTACCTCGGCTCGGCATCCGGTGGGGTGTGGAAAACGGAGAACAACGGCAATACGTGGAGGCCCCTTTTTGACGACCAGCCGACACAGAACATCGGCACCGTTGCCGTTCAGCAATCCAATCCCAATATTGTCTGGGTTGGAACAGGGGAAGGAAATCCAAGGAACTCGGTGAATATCGGCGAGGGGATCTTCAAAAGCCTGGATGCGGGCAAAACATGGAAGCGCATGGGGTTGGAGAATTCAAGGAACATTCACCGTATCATCATCGACCCAGCCAATCCTAACACCGTTTATGTTGCTGCTATTGGAAATCCCTATGGCATCCACCCGGAAAGGGGCGTTTTTAAAACGACAGATGGCGGCGAATCGTGGACAAAGATCCTGTATACCAATGACACCTCCGGCTGCTCCGACCTGGTAATGGATCCCTCCAATCCCAATCGCCTGCTCGCGAGCATGTGGCAACATCGCCGCACACCATGGGATTTTAAAAGCGGCGGTCCGGGAAGCGGATTGTATCTAACCCTCGATGGGGGTAAGAACTGGAAGAAGTTGGGGAAAGCCGAGGGTTTGCCCGATGGCGATCTCGGGAAGATCGGGCTGGCGTTCGCGACCAACCAGCCAAACCGGGTGTATGCCCTGGTGGAAGCGAAAAAAAACGGCCTTTATAAAAGCGACGATGGCGGCACCAAGTGGGAGTTGATCACAAACGACCCGAAAATCGTAACGAATCGTCCTTTCTATTTTCAGGATATCCGTGTCGATCCGCAGAATGAGAACCGGATATACAATATCCACGACCAGGTGGAGGTAAGTGAGGACGGCGGAAAGACATTCGCCACATTGATCCCTTATTCGGGTATTCATCCGGACCATCATGCCTGGTGGATACATCCAAAGAATGGGAGCTTTATGATCGAAGGTAATGATGGCGGCATCGGTATCACGCATGACAGAGGCAAGAACTGGAGCTTTGACGACAAGATCCCTGTTGGGCAATTTTATCATATCAATACAGATAATGAAATGCCCTATCATGTCATGGGCGGCATGCAGGATAACGGAAGCTGGCACGGCCCCGCTTATACCTGGATCAATGGCGGCCTTAGAAATGATTATTGGGACAATATCGGCAGCGGGGATGGTTTCGACGTGATGCCGGACGCGGAGGATGCCAGTTGGGTATACAGTGAAAGCCAGGGAGGAAATATCGATCGCCGGAACTGGAAAACAGGCGAGAGCTGGTTTATAAAACCGCCGCCGCTGGATCCAAAACAATTGTTGCGCTGGAACTGGAATACGGCTATGGCACAGGACCCGTTTGACAAAAAGACGATCTATCTGGGCAGCCAGTTCTTACATAAGAGCGTAAACAAAGGGGCGAGTTGGGCGATGATCTCACCCGATCTAACGACCAATGATTCGACCAAGATCAAAGCCTTTCAGACGACAGGCGGGCTAACCCTGGACATTACCGGAGCAGAGACACACTGCACGATCATTACTATTTCTCCCTCGCCAAAAGAACAAGGAACTATTTGGGTGGGAACGGATGATGGTAATGTGCAATTGACCAGAGACGGGGGCAAGACCTGGGAAAATTTCCGCGGCAAGATTCCGGGCCTGCCGGTGGGTTGCTGGATACCCCAGATAACGGCGTCGCGGTATAATGCTGGTGAGGCATTCGTCGTGGCCAACGAATATCGCCGTGGCGATTTCAAACCCTACCTTTTCCGCACAACCGACTATGGCAAAACGTGGAAAAGGATGGTGGATGAGAGCAAAGTAAGAGGTTACGCGCTTTGTATGATCCAGGACCCTGTTGAACCCAACCTGATCTTTGTCGGAACTGAAAACGGTCTATGGATAAGCTTTGACAACGGGTTGACGTTTCAGCAATGGAAAAACGGTTATCCTTCTGTTTCCACCTACGATATGGCCATACAGGAAAGAGAGGCCGACCTGGTGGTCGCGACGTTTGGAAGATCGCTCTGGGTGTTCGATGATATTCGTCCGTTCAGAAAATTGGCCGCCAATAAAGGGGGCGCCATCACCAATACCGTTACTGTTTTTCCGGCGCCTGAGGCCTACCAGGCGCAGTTCAGAGCCGCTACCGGTTATGAATGGAGTATCGATGGGCTTTATGAAGCCGAGAACAGGAAACGGGGAGCGGAAATATCCTTTTTTATCAATAAGCCGAAGGGACAGGCGTCAAAAGAGGACAGCCTCCAAACGCAACCCACCCCGGCACCCGAAGAGCAGCAAGCCGGTGGCCGGCGGAGAGGGGGTGGCGCCGGTGGGGCCGGCACAGGCCAAGGTGCGCCGGGCGCGGGCAGAAAGGGCGACAGTGTCAGGGTACGAGTCTATAATGATAAAAACGAGTTGATAAGATCGTTGAAATGGGGTGTCGATAGCGGGTTCAACCGGCAGTATTGGGGAATGGAAGAAAAAGGTTTTCGTCAGCCGGGATCGCCTAAGCCGAAACCCGACGCCCAGGAGCCCGGAGGCTTACAAGTAATGCCGGGCACTTATAAATTGGTGATCGCTTATGCCGGGGCGTCTGATTCAACCTTTGCGACCATAAAGGACGATCCAAGGCTGGGCAATCGAAATGAGGTCAGGGTGGCGCAGAGAGCCCTTTATGATCGCTTAAGAAAATCCTACGATAAGCTAACCGAGGGGATGGACAGGCTGACGGAGTCGGATGAGGTCTGCGCAAAAATCTCAAATCAATTAACCGGCATAGAAGGGAAAGACGCTGATAGCTTGAGGAAGACGACCACCAAAATGCAGGATGAGATAAAATTGATCCGCGAATTCATCAACGGTAAGACTTCCGATCAGCAGGGGCTGGCAAGAAGTCCATTTGATGTAACGGTAATGTCGCAATTACGGGAGGCTCAGCAATCCATTGGAAGTAAAATGGTGTCGCCGGGCGAACAGGAGGAGACGTTGGTTTCGAATGCGGAGAAAGCGGTTGTCGAAGCTCTTCAAAAGATCAATGCTTTTACGGATGGAAAATGGAAAGATTATCGCAGCCTGGTGGAGGCGACGAAAGTGAATTTATTTAAGGATTATAAGCCAATTCAATGATCGGTCATGTTCAAGAGCTACCTGAAGGCCTCCCTGAGGTTCTTCGCCAATAACAGGGGATTCAGCCTGCTGAATATCGCGGGGCTTTCTGTTGGTACGCTTTGCTGTATCTATATCCTCGTCTATGTCCGTGACCAATATGGTTATGACCGGTATTTCAGCGATGCGGCGCGAATATACCGGGTGACCAGCAGCGTGAAAGCGGGGAACAATGCTTTCCGGCCCCAGGCCACCACCCCTACCCCACTTGGGCCGGCGCTGGAAGCCAATTTTCCGAACACGCTCGTGTCGACGCGGATCGCCCCGACGATCGGAGCTGCCGGGCACATCCTCAGCTGGGGTGGTAAGGAAGACATTTATGTAAGGGACGGGTATATGGTGGATCGTAATTTCTTCCGGGTATTTGACTTTCACTTTACGGCCGGCCATGGGGACGACGCCCTTATGAGACCCGACGCGATCGTACTACAGCAATCAGTCGCCAGCAAGATCTTTGGGAAGGCGGATCCGATAGGTGAAAAGATCATCGTGAACGACAGTTACGGCGTTCATATCTTCACCGTAACCGGGGTGGTCGATGAAAGTCGCGGAAAATCCAGTATTCATGCCAATATTTTCTTTTCGACGACACCGGATGGATTTGGCAGTAATTTTCAGAGGGATGACAATTGGTTGGACCATTATTATACCTATACTTTCGTCAAGCTGCAACCCGAGGCGTCCTCCCGAGACCTGGAAGAGCGATTGCCCCAGCTAGTCAGCAAGCATCAAAGTGCGCAGGCCGACAACCCAGTAAAAACGGCGCTGCATCTCCAACCGATCGGTTCCATCCATACGACGGAGGAATATGATTCGGAAATGAGAAGAACGGTCAGCAGCTTTTTCCTGGTGATCCTGATCGCCGTCGCGGCGCTTATCCAACTCATTGCCTGCATCAATTACATGAACCTGTCCACCGCCCGGGCCTCCAAGCGGGCCAAGGAAGTCGGGGTCCGAAAGATCATCGGCGCCGACAACAAAGGTCTCGTCCTTCAATTCCTCGTGGAATCGGTGGCGCTTTCGCTGGCCGCCGTCCTGATCGCATTGCCCTTACTGGTTTTGCTCCTTCCGTGGATCAACCAGGCCACCGGCGCAGACATCCCCAGAACCATTTTTGCCGAGCCGGCTATATGGGGCTTGCTTTTCGTCTTAGGAACCGTCACGGGACTGCTTGCCGGAAGCTATCCTGCTTACTATCTCTCCGCGTTCCAGGCTCCAAAAGTGATCAAGGGAGATTTTACCAGTCATATTTCTGTCGGCGGGCTACGCCGCCTGCTGGTGGTATTTCAATTCATTCTTACCATCGTCCTGATCGTCGGCATGATCATCATTCGCCAGCAAATGGATTTTGTGAAGGATAAAGATTTGGGATTCAATAAAGGGGAACCGATCGTTTTCACTTTTCATTCCTATGGAGCCCAAAAATGCGCGAATTATTTTGCCATTGCGATGCGGGAATTCCCCGATGTGACGGATGCCTGCCCTGCGGACAATTATCCGGGCGCCCTTTCCTACCGGAACGACCATCTTTACCTGAAAGGCGCCAGCCCCGCGACGGCGATCAACGTTCAGACGATGGGTTCCGAAGAGCACTTTTTAAAGACGATGGGGATCCCGCTGGTCGCCGGGCGCAATTTGCATTTCAACGACACCGGATCGGTCATCGTGAATCAGTCCATGGCCCGGGCACTTGGCCTGGATCTTGTAACAGCGCCGGGAGCCAAGATCTTGAATTGGGATGGCACTCCATATACGATCGCCGGTATCATGAGAAACTTCAATTATCAAAGCCTGCACGATACGGTATCGCCGTTCATGGTGGTCTATAAACTTGGCATAAAGCAGTTCGATCACCTGATCGTGAGCGCCAGTACACCCCGATTTTCGGCGCTGCTTGCCAGAATGAAGGTTATCTGGCAGCGAAGAGTGTTTGTCGATCCTGTTGGATTTGGATACCGGTTCCTCGCCGACGAAGTGGAATTATTATATATGCCGGAGATCATCATGTCGCGAATTATCAGTTCCTTCACGATCGTTGCCCTTTTCATTTCCTGTCTGGGCTTGTTTGGGCTGGTGGCTTTCAATGCGGAACAGCGCACAAAGGAGATCGGTATCCGAAAGGTTATGGGTGCATCCGTGGGCCGGATCGTGCAGCTGTTGTCGATGGATTTCCTGCAATTGATCAGTATGTCCTTCGTTCTGGGGACCCCCATCGCCTGGTGGATCATGAGCCGGTGGCTGAATGTCTTTGCGTACCATATCCAGATCCCGTGGTGGACGTTTGGGATAGCCGGAGGAGCGGCCATTCTCATCGGGATGAGCGTGGTTAGCTATCAGGCGTTTAAGGCGGCGGTCATCAATCCGGTGAAAAGCCTGCGGGCGGTGTAGGGGGTTGATAGCGACTAGGCCCTTACCAGTTTCGTCCGGAAGGGCTGGCTGGCGGCCCTTTTCCAGATCTTATAGGCAATATATCCGCAAATAACAAGACCGATTGCAAGGACCCCTTTTTCCCCGAGCAGGCCCAGCAGGTAGAGAAAGAGTTGTGCTTTGGCATCGCTGCCCTCATCGGTTCCCCCATGCTTCTGATCCACCACCAGGTACCAGCACGTCCAGGTCATGGCGATGGTAAAGGCCAGGCCGAGGAGATATCGCCAAACCGCCTTGAAACCGCTGATCCTTTCGTGTGTATAGGTAAAATATTGTTCCTTCTCCATATACGAGAGAAAGCCGGCGGCTACGGCCGGATCGTAGAAACTGAATTCGCATTCGCTGGGAATCCCAATGTACGTCCGGTAAACGATCCGGATCTTCAACTCCTGGTCCTCTTTTGTGATCGACCGAATAGAACTGTGTTTGACCTCGAGCTTTGCTGCTGTAGTCCATTTCTTTTGCCACGCCGCTTCAAAATCCCCGGGAAATCTGAGCTGTTGGCCCGAGAATCGAAGGGACCGGTCATCGATCAGGAGGCTTTGGATCTTATTGCCTGAAACGGAAAAGACCTGATTGGGAATAACAACGGATTCGTCATCAAATCGGGAGTAATCGATATCGTTCCCGGGTGCGGGTTCATTGGTATTGTGGTCGATCATGGATCTTGCTTTCTCCGGCCAATATAGTAACAATTACCGGCTGATCAAAGCGCTTTATTCCCTACAAAAAGGGAGCCACAGTCTGGTGGCGGTGCTCATCCTGTTGGGGCTGATCATCACGATCACGGTGTTGGGATTAATCCTGGGTATGATCCTCAGTATGCTCATTCGAAGACCCAAATCAGAACGTTGGTTCTACCTGATCGGGCAGGTGGTTGCATTTGGGGTTATCGTCATACCCTTTTTGAGTATTTTGTTTAGCTGTTAACGCTTATTCCCTATCTTCCAATTTGCGTATCGTTGCCCCAAAAATGTAGCCCCTGCCGACTGATATTCGGGTGTGTTCAACGTAAAATGATCCCCCGGATAATACCCAAAGACAAAGCGCGTATCCAGCTTCTTCATTTCGTCCTCCAGCATGTGTACGGCATAGTTCAATAAAAAATTGTCCTGGTTACCTACGGATACCCGGATCTTGCCTTGCAACCCCTTCTCAAGGGCCGGCCAGTTGTTGCGCAGATAAGCGCAGATATCGTAGGTCTTCCAATGCTCGAAACAGGACTTGTCGATAGCCCCCGTTACAGGGTCGCAAATCGGTATCGGTTGGCCATTCGCACCTTTTGCGCTAAACACCTGGTTAAAAGAATGCATTTGCTCGCCCCGGTAGAGCACAAACTCCTGCTGGTAGCATTGTTTCATCGTCGCCACCGGAAAAAATCCCGCGATGGTAGCGACGACATGCTGGGTGCCGTCCTTTTTATAATAGATATTATCTTCCTCGTACAGGTTGACCCGCTGAAAATTCCGGAAGTCGACCGGGTCGGGCGAGCTTGACCAACAGCCCGCAAAAACTTCGGGATAGTGTGTCTGCAGCCAGAGAACCGTCCACCCCCCGCTGCTATGGCCCCTTAAGAGCCTCGCCCCGTTACAGCGATAGGATTTTTCCAGCTGCGGGATGAATTCGGTCGTGAGAGCGTCTCCCCACGGACCATTGTTATCACTGTTGGCATATACCGAATGGCCGCCGGCGCAATTGCCATCCAGAAAGACCGTGATACAGGAGACGGTATCGAACGGCCTGCTAAAGGCCGTCGTGTCGCCCGAATACCGGTGATAATCCCCGCCATAGCCCGACACTACAAACAACACCGGGAATTGCCGCTGCGGCTGATCATAATACTCCTGCGGCAGCAAGACAGCGGCATCTACCGTCATCGCCTTTCCCTGAGACTTCGACAAGAGGGGCGAGGCCACCTTCAACTCCTTTACGAATTTCGTATCCGTAGATTTCGACTGCTTCACCACCTGATCGCAACTCAGGTTGAACGACGCATTGGCATCTTTTGTCAGCCTGACCTTTTGGGGTAAAGAGTAAAGGTTACCCGGACTTGCCGCAATCGCCCGACCTCCCAGGTTCCTGTCCCAAACAGCCTGTACATAATATTCGCCCCGTTCTATGTCGGATAGCCTGGCGGGATAGGAGGCTGCGCGATCGTCAAAGGTGACGGAAGCACCCGGCTTTACGTCCCGTACATCGATGGAAAAGCAGGGAAAGGGCTCCAGGTCGGCCATGGCATCCTTGGGATCCCTGTTCTCCTTGTTCAGGTATAGGATCACCTTTCCATTAAATGGGCCACTCAGAGCGGTCGCGGGATAACTTACCCGAAATGTCTGGCTATAACCCGCCGAGCAAAGAAAGGCGGCGAGAAGCGATAGGAGACATCGTTTTAGCATAAAGGAAAGATACAGTTTTATTGGCGGGAGAATATAAAGGTTCGACTCTATCTGGACAGGAAATTTCCCGGCAGCCGTAAGCCTTCTTCACTCGCCAGGACCTTGCGCATCACCTTTTGAAGCCCTTTGGGGATCAGGTCTATTTCTGCCTGGGTAAGCTGCTGCAACAGTTCAATAAATTCATCCTCGTCGTCGTAGTATCCAAACTGCAATACCCATCTATCCTCGGATAACAGCCGGAGCGCCATCTCCTTGTCCTCTTCATAGACATGCACCTTTATTACCGCCCACTGGTCGTCGTCCTCTTCCTCGAAGTGAACATCGACGGTGTCTTTATTTACTACTTCTGTAACGATCTTCTCTACCAGTGAGCCGGGATGTTTTTTTACCAGTTCTTCGTATGTCATATTGTTTGCCATAGATATCGCAAAGATAGTGCGCTATGAATTAACTATCAACCTTCCGGCGCTTATGCGGGAATTCCTTGGTCCACGAGCCGCCGACAGCTTTTGCCTGCTCGGCGATTTCCCTTTATTTCTTCTTTTTACATGGAATAAGTTTACAGCACAAACAAAAAACCTGTAAAATGACACATCATATCCAGTTGAAACGGTTTGAATATCACACTGCCATGGAGGGTTCAATGGTTAAGAACGGAGTGCATGTCGATATCGATTTCGAGGCCAAGAACCTGGCACTCGAAGGAGAAGGGATCAGGGTGAGAACCAGTATGTATCCCGGTATTGGCGTTGACCTCTCTGACAACGCAAGCGATGGATTGGTTTTCTCCCTGGAAGGGATCCTGGAGGATAACAAGACAATCAATTCCTGTTCCGGCTTACTCGTGCTTTATAGCACGATGGAAAGGAAGGACCAAAACACCAGGGACTGGCGTCTGGCCCTCTACCTTTATGATGATTACAATTCTAACCGGGAGATCAAACTAAATTTAGCCATGTGGCCCTTCGCGGAAAACCCGGAGTTGAACTGACCCATAAAATCGATAATCAACGTGCCGGAATGGCCAGGTTTCGGGCGCTGAGGTTTGCGAGGAGGTCATCGAGGAGTTGATAGGATTCTTTGACGCCATTCTCCATCCCTGCCTGCACCATGCCGTCGCGATCGCCGACAGACTGGAAGACGGAGTGGATGGTGATCCTGGTCCGGTTGCCGGGCAGGGCCTCAAAGTGCAGGGTGTCGAGCAGGACATGACCCCGCTCCGGCAGGTTGAGGTATTCGAACGTCCTGATAACCCTTTCCGGTGGGCATACTTCATGTACCACACCGCGAAAGCTATGTTTACCCCCCGTAGGGTCGGTATGTGTAAATCGATAAGCGCCGCCATCGACGGAATCGAATTGTTCGATGTGGAGGGTCATGTTGCAGGGCGTCATCCATTGCGAGACCAATTGGGGATCTGTAAATGTCTTGAAAACGAGGTCACGGGGGGCTTCGAATTCACGATAGATGAAAAGCTCCTGCTTTCCGGGTTCTACCTTTACCATTGTGTTGTTCATGGTCTTTTCTTTTTATTGTTTTTAATTGGTTGCTTGTTACTAGTCGAGGGGTCGGATTGCAGCCGGTGTAATAATTGATCGAGGGCGGTAAACTGCCGGTCCCAGCTCTGGCGGAAGGGTTCGATCCAGTCGGCGACCTGGAGCAGCGGCGCCAGCCGGGCTTGGCAAATTCGTTCGCGTCCCTGGCGAACGATGACGACCAGTCCGCATTCCGAAAGCAACTTGATGTGCTGGGAGATGGCGGGACGGCTCACACTGAAATTCTCCGCGATAGAATTCAGGTTCATTGATTGGCGGGCGACGAGGCCAATGATATCTCTTCTGATGGGGTCGGCGATCGCCTGAAAAACGTCTCTTCGGATTTGCATGGGCAATAAATATGTAAGTAAATGCTTACAAATATATGCGTAAGCATTTACTTACGCAAATTTTTTTTCTCCTCCCCTTGTCGGGTGGCATTTAAACGGGATGTACATTGAGCCTAAAATTCACCCACTATGGTCAGTAAGTTGAATTGGGATTCCGTTCCGGTCGAGACAGTAAATGCTTCGATGACGAGGCAGATCATCTCAGGAGATAAGCTCATGATCGCAAGGATCAAATTCAAGGATGGATTTGTTGTGCCTTTGCATTCCCACGTGCATGAGCAGGTAACCCAGGTCATTTCCGGGAAAATGCGTTTTTGGTTTGGAGAAAATAAGGAGCAAACGATGGTATTGGAGCCGGGGGACGTGGTTGTCATTGCTTCCAACCTGCCGCACGAGGCGCAGATGATCGGGGATGTAGAAGAGGTCGACACCTGGGCTCCGCCCCGCCAGGACTGGTTAGATAAAACAGACGCTTATCTTAGAGAACGGTGATTGAGGGGACGGGTATACCTCAGTTAGCCGATGGTGGACTGGGTTTGCCCGGAGCGTTTGTCGCCGTCCTCATTTAGGTAGGGGATCGGGTTTAAATAGAAGGCCTTCTTCCAACCCTGAAATTGCGGTTAAAAGCAAGCCAGTCGGTACAAATCTACCATACCCAACCTACCCCCACCATCGCCTCGACGCAAGGCATCGCCTGGGTGTGGTTCCTCGTTTCGCTGTAAAATGCGACGCTGCGGGCATTACTCAGCAACACTATTTCGCGTACCACCAAGCCCTGACCGATCGCGAGGGTTGTATTGACGCTATTGAAGGTGGGCTTCAGATAGGCATAGTCCACTCTTGCCAGAAATGACAAGCGGCTGCTCCACTGATAGCGCACACCCAACCCGGCGAGTCCCGTAAAAGACGTTGCGGACACGGAATGGAGGTTTGCTACCACCATATCGACGGGGCCGAAGCCTGCCGAATCACGCACGCCTGTAATAGCCTGGTTGGGAGACCAGGAGTCAGCTACACCCAATTCGATATTAGCCGACAGACTTAACTTCGGGGTGACCGGAAGCTGATAAAACCCGCCTACAAGTACAGCCGCCGTGGTCCAGTGGCCATGGTTTATGTTCCATTGATATCCCGGAAACGACGTCTCAAAAGGGGCAAGCGTAGCATTTTTATCGACGCTATTGAAGCGACCCCTGAGCGTGGCCATCCAGCCAAAACGACTATGGCCAAAGGCTTGCTGATAGGAAAGGTCTGCCACGGCGCCGATCTTCGCGAGCCCCGATGAGGGATCGGTCGCACTCTTGCCGGCGTATTCGCCGACGGGTATTGCGGGACCCAGCGCAAGGCTGAATACGCCCCTGGTCTGGGCGTTGCCGTGTAAGAAGATGAGGGAAATTATACAGAAGAGCAGAAAGATCTTTTTCATTACTGCGAAAGATAACGTCCAGATCTAAATTTGGCAAGCGGCCTGGTTCAAATAGCGCGCGCATACAGTATAAAATTGAACCCGCGGTCGAGTTGGTGAGCAGTCGAGCCGGAAAGGGGCGTTTTACCCCTGAAAGTTGGTCGATTCGGTTTATATAAATTTATTCTTAGCGTATAAGTAGTTGAATATGCGTACATTAAATAATTTTCTAAAATCTAGTCTCGCAACCTTGGATCAGAAACGTACCTTCACAAAAAAATCAACGTGAAACTATTTGTAGGTGGACTTCCTTTTAGTGTCGATGACCAGGAATTACAGGAAATGTTTGAAGCTTAC
>Ga0310811_10005386_pt1 | contig 16179 bp, 20 predicted proteins | sample YCmetagenome_FD_207642 | JGI IMG/M metagenome (GOLD analysis project Ga0310811, IMG submission 207642) | Soil microbial communities from experimental microcosm in Duke University, North Carolina, United States - YC | ecosystem: Engineered > Artificial ecosystem > Soil microcosm > Unclassified ...
ACCGGGGTTCGGTTAGTCGGGCCCACCGGGACGTCCCTCCACTCGCGCTCTTGTACGTACCGCCGTGGGTCCGACTATCCCATATGTCGGCCGTCGGCGGGAGGATCTCTGCTCAGCAGGACGAGTCGCCCGCGCCGCGGAGTTGCATGCGCGCCGCACGCTACCGGGGATTGATCAAAGTGTGAACCCCCGCACGGGCCGTCCGAGCAGCAGAACCTTGTGCTTCCGGCCGCGGCCGCCGAGTACGCCCATTGTCATGCGGCGCGAGCCGGCGCCCGCCGGGACCGGGGACCGGCGTGGCGCGGTGCGCGCCGCGCGCACGCAACGCGACCCGGCGGGAGCGGCCGGAAAACACGAAGACGCCCGCCGAAGCGGGCGTCTGACGCGGAGCGGAGGCTGAGGGATTTGAACCCTCGATGGGCTTGAGACCCAAACCGCATTAGCAGTGCGGCGCCATAGACCGGACTAGGCGAAGCCTCCAACTGCCGCACAGCATACCCGCCCGGCATGCCGCACCACAAAATCTTTCTGCGAGCCGTTCCCACCCGTGGTTCCGCCCGCCGTCTTCAGCCGGCCGGCAGCGGGTGGTCGGCCAGCTCCACCGCCGCGAGCTCGGCGTACGGTGTCCAGCGCAGGTCGGAGGCCTCGTGGTTGAGCCGCACGGCGAACCCGGGCAGGGCGCGGAAGGCGAAGCGGAAGTCGAAGTGGTGGTGCATCGGTTCGCTGCGCGCGTCGTTGGCCGGAATGGAGTGCACCGAGATGTGCACGGGCAGCGAGTCCTCACCGCCGATCCGCTCCACGTCCTGCGCGCCCACCCCGCACTCCTCGACCAGCTCCCGCAGCGCGGCCCCGGCCAGCGACTTGTCGTCCGGCTCGCAGTGCCCGCCGGGGGTGAGCCAGGTGCCGAGCACGCCGTGCTTGATCTGCAGCACCCGGTCCTGGTCGTCGAGCAGCACGACGCCCGCCGTGACATGCGCGGGGAAGCGCCTTCGCGAGGTGAAGTCGAAGCCCTTGGCGAGGGTGTCGAGGATCGGCACGAGGGCGGAACCCTCGGAGGGATAGCGGTCCAGATAGCCTCGGACCGCGGTGCCGATCTGCTCCAACGCGATTGTCATCGTTCTCCGTCCCTGCTTCGAAGAGGGCGTGCCATGCCGACCTAGCTTACGGTCTGACTCTGCATCACCGTGGGTTCCGCCGGGCATCCGAGGTGCTGCGCCGATGCCTGCCGAGACGCGCCGGGCGATACTTTGAAGACACGGCTAGATCAATCGTGCCTCATAGCTCAGCTCGACGAGCAGATCCGCGCTGCGCCGCTCTGTGTCGGGCAGTCCGCGCGCGGCGAACCACGAGGTCACGTTGGCCACGTCGCGCCGCAGGTATTCGGCGCCCTGAGGGTTGGCCGCGAGGTCGACGATCTGCGGCAGGTCGATCAGCACCAGCCGCTGTTCGTGCACCAGGATGTTGTACGGGGACAGGTCGCCGTGCGTGTAGCCGGCCCGGGCCACGTGCGTGAGCGCGGCGCACAGCTGACCCCACAGGTCGGCCAGCGCGTCCGGGTCCGGGCGCAGCGCGGCCAGCCGCGGCGCGGCCGTGCCGTCCCGGCCTCCGATGAACTCGATCAGCAGCTCGGTGCCGATCCGCTGCACCGGGTAGGGCACCGGCGCGCCCGCGTTCCACAGCAGGGTGAGCGCGGCGAACTCGGCCACCGCCCACTGCTCGGCGATCACCTTGAGGCCGAAGCCGGTGCGGTTGGCCACGGCGCGGTCCAGCCGCGACTCGCGGGTGCGGCGGCCGTCGAGGTAGCCGGCGTCGCGGTGGAAATTGCGGTGGTCGTTGCCGCGGTAGATCTTCTCGGCGAGCAGGCAGCTGGCCGACGGTCCGGACGCTCCGACGGCGCCCGGGATCCAGCGCTCGACCAGGTGGACGTCGGCCTCCTTGCCGGTCTTGACCACGCCGAGCCGGCTGTCGACCGCGCCGTCGGCGGTCACCAGCCACGCCGGGTGCGGCTCGGGCCCGAGCTCCCCCTCGCCCCAGGTCGACCAGCGGTCGGCCCCGTCAGGCAGGGAGCGGGCGTAGAGCGCCTCCTCGCGGCGCTCGGCCAGGCGCTCGCGCTCGCGGTCGGTCAGCCGGCCGCGGCGCAGGAGTTTCTTCTCGGCCTTCTGCTCCTGCTCGCTGAACAGGCTGCGGCCGCGGACGCGCTGGGTGTACTCGACCTCGTCCGAGAGGAAGTCGTCGTACTCGCCGTGATCCTCGTCAAGGTCCGGCGTGCGGGCGTGCTTCTGGGAGTGCTTGTGCGAAGGCAAGGGTGATCATCGTCCTCAGCTGAGATCCGGGGGAGGGGTACAGCGGCCGTGCGGCCGCGACCGAGTAGGCCATGTCGCACCTCCTGGGATCCGGGGACCGTGCCTTCGACGGTCGGACGCTCCGGAGTATCCCCATCCGGGCCGCCACGGGCAACGGATTTTCCGCCCCCGCCCCGGCGCCGACTATTCGGTTTGCAGACCTCCCCCGGGAACCATGTACACTCGACCAGTCGGCGAACGCGGATCGAAGGATCCGCCGAAAGCGGCAGCTGCGCCCGTAGCTCAACGGATAGAGCATTTGACTACGGATCAAAAGGTTAGGGGTTCGAATCCCTTCGGGCGCACAGCAGTTCAGAGCCGGTAACCCGTTGAGGCTACCGGCTCTGTTGTTTCGGCTGTGTTGTTTCGGCCCTGTGGTTTCCGGCTCTGTTGTTGCCGGCTCCGTGTCGCGCCACCGGCACGCGGTGTGCGCCGGCGTTCGACGCTGCGCCACGCGGTCGGCGGCCGGTCGGCCCCGCGGTTGCTGAGCTAGCCTAAATAGTCTAAGACTGGGCTCATGAGCGATGCCTTCCTTTCCCAGACCATCACCATCGGCACCGAGGACGGCGACATCGAGGCCTACGCGGCCCTCGTCCAGGATTCCGACCCGCGCGGCGGGGTCGTCGTCATCCACCACATGCCCGGATACGACGCGGAGTCCAAGGAGATCGTCCGGCGCTTCGCCTCCCTCGGCTACAACGCCGTCATGCCGAACCTCTACTGGCGCGACGCGCCGGGCGCTGCGCCGGACGACGCGGCCGCGGCCGGGCGCGCCAAGGGCGGCGTGCCGGACGAGCGCCTTGTGATCGACGTCACCGCGGGCGCCGCCTACCTGCGCTCGCTGGAGAACTCCAACGGCAAGGTCGGCAGCATCGGCTACTGCTCCGGCGGCCGGCAGAGCGTGCTGGCGGGCATCGAGGTCGACCTCGACGCGGCGGTCGACTGCTACGGCGCGTTCGTCACCGGCGTCGTGCCGGAGGGCTGGCCGCTGAAGATCCAGCCGCTCAACGAGCGGGTGACCGGCCTGCGCTGCCCGGTGCTCGGCCTGTTCGGCAAGGACGACCAGTACCCCACGCAGGAGCAGGTCGCCGAGTTCGAGAAGCTGCTGAAGGACGCCGGCAAGGAGTACGAGTTCCACAGCTACGAGGGGGCCGGGCACGCGTTCTTCGCCGTCGACCGTCCCTCGTTCCGGCCCGAGGCGGCCAAGGACGGCTGGGCCAAGGTCGCCGCGTTCTACGCCAAGTACCTGGGAGCCTGATCCGCATGTGCACGTACATCACCGAGAAGGTGGACGCCAGCGGCAGCGGCAAGGGGGCCGGCGGCTGGTTCACGCTCACCGAGACCTCGGTCTACTTCGACCACCCGGTGCACGCCCCGGCGGAGCACACGCTGAACATCGATTTCCTCAACCCGCAGGAGGGCGCCGGCGCCCGGGTCGCGGTGGAGCTGACCGCGGAGACCGCGCGGGAGTTGGCCGCCGCCATCCTGCGCACCCTGGACCAGGTTCCGCCGGGACTGCTCTGAGCCTCCGGCTCCCGAGCCGCGCCGGGTGAATCCGCCGACGTCACCGTCACCGGTCAGCCGTCCATCTCTCCGGTGATGGTGATGTTCCGCGGGTGGCCGTGCGCGCCCTCGCCCGGCTGCTCGGTCAGCGCGCCGCTGAGCGCTATCTTCTTCGGCTTCGGCGGTCCCGAGGCGCCCCAGAGCAGGTGCGAGATCTGCAGATAGGTGTTGTCCGGGTTGGTCACGTAGGGCAGCCGCCCCAGGTTGACCGCGGCGCCCGGCGCCTGCAGGTCGAAGGTTCCGTAGCCCAGCGCGTGTCCCATCGCGGTGCGCTGGTAGATCATGTCCGTCAGCTTCGGCAGCGGCAGCGACTTGACCTGCCGGTTGACGATCCCCTCCGCGACGATCAGGCGCTTCTGGGTGAGCACCAGGTAGCGGTTGAAGAAGCGCAGCACCTGGAGGAAGGCCCAGAGGCAGAACACGAAGAAGGCGTACCACAGCACAGCGCCGACTCCGCGGGTCTTGCCTATGTAGCCGGTCAGCACGAGCACGCCGAGCGTGGCCAGGAACGCGAACAGCCTGGTGACCGCAGAACCCTTATAGAAGCCCATCAGGGTCTTGTAATCCCACACGGCGCTCAGGGCCCAGGCGAGCCACACCACCCACACGATCACCACCGCGTCGCGCCCGCGCCCGGAGTCGGCCGACGAGCGCACCGCGAGGTCGGCGAAACTGGTGGCGACCAGGCCGGTGATGACCACGGCGACCGGCTCGAGCAGGATCGCCCAGTGGAACCAGCGGTGGAACACCAGTTCCTCGCTGGGGTCCAGATACCGCTTGATCGAGCTGGGGGCGTCGGTGGCCGGGACCCGGGAGAAGTCGGTCGTCGTCATCGAGCCTCAGGCGTTCGAATGGAACGAGAACACCGAGAACAGGGTGTGGATCGTGTTCGAGATGAAGTCGAAGGCGTTCCCCACCAGGTTGGTGGACGAGTGCGGGTCGTGCACTATGTAGAAGAGCAGGAAGATCACGATGCCCCACTGGATGGCGGGCTTTGCCTTCGGCATGGGCCTCTCCTCGTCCCCTCCGACTCCTGATGTCGGGTACCAGCGTAGCCTGATTATCCGCCTTGCACTGGAATCCGGGAGCGGCGCGCGAGGCCGGTTCGCACGCCTTCTCCACCTACGCAGTACCCGACGCGACCGCCTCGGGAAACCGCAATCCGGGTCACAATACTGACGTGCCCGCAGGGCTTCCGGATCACCTGCGGGCCCGGTACCTTGCACCTCCACGCGATTCGGCGGCGCACGCGCGGATCCGCCCGTCACCTCCGGCCGCCCGCCCCGGCGCACGCCGAGCGTCGCCGCCCCCTGATACGCCCGTCACCCGCCGCCGCGCGGCCGTCCCCGCGGCCTCGGCCGCCCCGTCGTCCCGCGATCTTCGAACGCTGCGATCGCCCTGTCGCCCGCTGCCCCGCCGCGCCCCCGCGGGCGTCAGGCCACGCCGTAGAGCCGGTCTCCGGCGTCGCCGAGGCCTGGCACGATGAAGCCGTGCTCGTTGAGATGCTCGTCGATCGCGGCGGTCACCACCGTCACCGGCACCCGGGCGCCGGCCAGTCCCTTCTCCATCGCCGCGATGCCCTCCGGCGCGGCCAGCAGGCAGATCGCGGTGATGTCGTCCGCGCCGCGCTCGGCCAGCAGCTTGATCGCGGCCATCAGGGTGCCGCCGGTGGCCAGCATCGGGTCGAGCACGTAGCACTGCCGGCCGGACAGGTCGTCCGGCATCCGCGTCGCGTAGGTGGACGGGGTGAGCGTCCCCTCGTCGCGGACCATGCCGAGGAAGCCCACCTCGGCGGTCGGCAGCAGCCGGACCATCCCGTCGAGCATGCCGAGCCCGGCCCGCAGGATCGGCACCACGAGCGGCTTGGGGGCCGCCAGCCGCACCCCCTGGGTCGGCGCGACGGGTGTAGTGATCTCCACCGGGGTCACTCGTACGTCCCGGGTCGCCTCATAGGCGAGCAGCGTCACCAGCTCGTCGGCCAGCCGCCGGAAGGTGGGTGAGTCGGTCTGCCGGTCGCGCAGCGTGGTGAGCTTGTGGGCGATCAGCGGGTGGTCGGCGACGTGGATGCGCATGTCCAAGAGTCTATGTTCCCCACGGCGCCCGGGTTGCCCGCGGTCAACCGGGGTACGGAGAAGGAAGATCACGATTCGGCGTCCGGAAACCGGAACGGAGCCTGGTGACGATGAGCGAGCGGCACACGGGCCGACGGGCCCAGGAGACGCAGAAGGGGGCGCCGCGCTCCACCGCGCCCCGGCGCAAGCCCGCCGCGAGGGGCGGGGCCGGGCAGGGGCCCGCCGTCTCCGCGCCGAAGAGCCCGATCTCCCCCGCGTACGACGACGGCCGGGACGACCCGGCCCGCTCCGGGGAGAGCGGCGAGGTGCGCGACCGGGGGCTGCGCCGGGCGATGTTCCTCGCCGAACTGGCCGAGGCCAGGGAACTGCGCCGGCGCGTCGCCCCGCGCCGCGCCAGGGCCGCCGAACTGCACGCGCGCCTGCTCCGTACGTTCCGGTACTGACCCGCCCGACTGATCTGCGCCCGAGGCCGCAGTTCGAGCGCCGCAACCAGTGCCGCTTCGGCCCGCTTTCTGCGACGATGCCAAGAGGGCAGACGTCGGTCGGGCCGCGGCGGCAGCCGCGGGCGCAGCTCCTCGGCCGGGAAGGACGCGCATGGCACAGGACGGGCAGGCCTCGTTCGACGAGGCGTTCGTCGATTTCGCGGTGGCCGTCTTCCAGGAGGACGAGCGCTGGGCGGCCGCGCCGCTGCCCCCGCACGTCGCCGCGGACCTCGACCTGTTCGTGGCGGCGGTGCGCCAGCAGTTGACGGAGGGTCCCATCCTGGGCCTGCTCGGCCTCGGCGACGAATACTTCATCGCGGTCCGGCTCGTCGGCCCCGAGGTGCGCCTTTTCATCTCGGAGCGGGCCGCGGCGGAGGACGACGCGGTGGCCGGGCAGGTGCTCGAACGCCTCGGCCTCACGCCGGATCAGGGCTCTGGTCCGGCCGGGGACGAGGAGATCTTCGCCGACCTCGGACTCGACTCGTTCGAACTCCGGTTGGCCTGCGAGCAACTGCTGGATGAACGGCAGCTGCGCCTGGCCGACCTGGTGGCACACTTGGCTGCGCGCATCGGATTCGCACGCCAGTTCACCGATTGCGCTCGCCCCGGGTACGGCTCGGTGGACGGATACTGAAAGTACGTAACAGCACGAAATGTACGTGTCGGAGTGAGGGGAGAGTGGGCAGACCGTGGCCTATTTCGCAGCTCTGCTTGCGCGCTACGCGGACGAGTGGCAGGCGCGTGACGTCGACCTGGACGAGGTCGACGACGGTATGGGCCTCGTCGAGTTCATCCGCGAGGCCTGCGAGGACGAGGAGCCGGACACGGCCGTCGTCCTGCTGGAGCGGGAGGACACCTGGTTCGCCGTGGTGCGTCTCGACCTCGACGAGGACCCGCGGGTGTTCGCCTCCGACCTGGCCGGCGTCAGCCGCTCCGGCTACGCGGACCTGCTGACCGCGCCGAGCCTCGTCCCGGTCGGCCCGGACGGCAGTCCGCTCGAGCCGGGGCCCGCGGCGGCGGCAGAGGAGGAGGACGAGGTCGACCTCGAGGAGCCCGAGGTGGAGCTGGAGCAGGAGGAGTACTCCGGGCCCAGCACGCCGAGCGGCCCGGCCGGGGACGCCAACCTGCTGGCCGACTACGGCCAGTCGGCCAAGGGCCTGATCAGCCTGTGCGACGGGCGGTTGAGCCCGGCCGACGCGCTCGCCGAGATCGCCGGGGTGCTCGGCGCGGCCGAGGAGCTGGAGGCGGTCCGCTGAACGCCGCGCGCGCCGCTCCGCGCCCGGGCGTGCCGCCGTGGCTGGCCGACCGGTACGCGGGCTGGATGCGGCTGGCCCTGGCCGAGGCCGCGCTCGCCCCGGCCGGCGGCGACGTGCCGATCGGCGCCGTGGTGGTGGACGAGGCGGGCGAGGTGGTCGGCCGCGGGCACAACGTGCGCGAGGCGGAGGGCGACCCGGTCGGGCACGCCGAGGTGCTCGCGCTGCGCGCTGCGGGGGCGGCCCGCGGCGGCTGGCGGCTGACCGGGTGCAGCCTCGTCGTCACGCTCGAGCCCTGCGCGATGTGCGCCGGCGCCGGCGTGCTGGCACGGGTGGACCGGATCGTCTACGCGGCCGCCGATCCCAAGGCCGGCGCCGTCGGCTCGCTCTGGGACCTGCCGCGCGATCCACGGCTCAACCACCGCCCCGAGGTGGTCCCCGGCGTGCTCGCCGAGGAGGCGTCCGCGTTGCTGGACAATTTTTTCGCCTCACGGCGCCCCATCGGGTAGTGTTCTCCCCGGTGACGTGTCCGAGCGGCCTAAGGAGAACGCCTCGAAAGCGTTTGTGGTGCAAGCCACCGAGGGTTCAAATCCCTCCGTCACCGCTGACGAGAGCCGGTAGTCGGTTGATCCGACCACCGGCTCTCTGCTTGCATGCACGCCTGCTGAATCCGTCGCCGATGCCGCTGCTGCCGCTGCCGTCGCTGCGCAGGGTCGGCCCTGTCCTGCCACACCTCTTATACGGCGGCGTGCGCGGGCTAGTGCGCACAGCCCGCGGCGGCCGAGCCGGTGGACGCGGAGGCGACGGCCGACGCGGCCTGCAGCGCGGCGTTGACCTGCTGGGTGGTCGCCAGCGCGGTGAAGCCGGTGCCCAGGACGAGGTCGATGCTCGGATCGTTGCGCGCGTCCGTCTCGACCTGAGCGCCCGGCACCTCGGCGGCCACCTCGCGCAGCTCCGCCGCGCTCGCCTTGCCGCCGCGCACCTGCGCCGAGACGCTCAGATTCGCCTTGAGCGGATCGTTGGTCACCTGGCCGATGAGGAAGCCGCGCGTCTTGAGCTGAGCCGCGGTGGTCGCGGCGAGGCCGTGCCGCGTGGTGGAGTTGTAGACGTTCAGGGTGAACTTCGGCGCGGCGGCGGCGCTCGCCTCGATCACCGCCTTCGACTGCTCCTGCGCGGCCAGCGCGTGCGCGGCGTCCGGGCAGGCCGCCGCCGCGTTCTGGTCCGGCGCGGTGACGAGGTTGACGAGGCCGTACGCGCCGACGCCGACCACCAGCAGACCGCCCAGAACGACCGCCCCGGTCCGGCGGCGGCGCCTGGTCCGGTTGCGGAACGGCACGTAGGCGTCTTCGAGCCCTACCCGGAACTTCTTGCCGCCGATCTCCCCGGCGGAGCGCACGGCGTTCTCCGTCGCGGGTTGCTCGGTGTGCTCCGGATTCTGGCCCTCAGGCTGGGAGTTCGCATCCATGCACCGAACGTACCCGAGCTCTCGCGGAGAGTATTCACAGATCGAGGTCAAGTACCCGCGCATGGAGTACTGTGCGCTGCTGCAGCGCGGCCCGCACCGCCCGGTGCAACCCGTCCTCCAGGAAGAACTCGCCCCGCCACTTCACCACGTGTGCGAACAGGTCGCCGTAGAAGGTCGAGTCGTCCGCCAGCAGCGCGTCGAGGTCCAGCTGGCGCTTGGTCGTGACGAGCTGGTCGAGCCGGACCTGACGCGGCGACACCTCGGCCCAGCCGCGGCGCGAGCGCCCGTGGTCGGGGTACGGCCGTCCCTCGCCGACTCTCTTGAAGATCACTTTTCCTGCCGACCCCTCGGCTGACGATGGCTTGCGCCTGCCAGAATCCCGCGCGTCGCGGTGCGTGCGCAACCGGAATGGCCGACTATCCCACCAACGGGTCGCCCGTACGCGCACCCGGGGCCCCTTCCGGGTCCGGGCGGGGGGCGATAACTTGCCTGCGACGGGTCCGAGCGCGGGAGGGGTGGGGACGGGTGTCGGCTGGCAATCCGTGGGACGCACCGATGCACACAGGCGGCGGCGCGACGCCGCCGACAGGACCGGCCGGGCCGGTCGGACCAGCCGGGCCATACGGGGCCGGACCCTGGGACGGCGGGCCGCCGGCCGGCTCCGGCGACCCGGCCGCGGCGCTGTGCGTCCTCGCGTCGATCCTGTTCGCGGTGGACGCGGTGCTGAACCTGATCGGGCTTTTCGCTCCGCACAGCGCCTGGAAGAACCCGATCGACGACGCCGCCGTGCTGTTGCTGGCGGCCGGCTGCGTGCTGACGGCGGCGCTGCTGCCCTCGGCGCGCACCCGCGGCCTCGGCCTGGGGCTGGCCGTGGCCCAGGCGCTGACCGAGACCGCCCGGTACATCTACACGCTCGAGCCGAGCACCTTCGACCAGGAGAACTGGACGGAGCGGATCTCCAACATCGGCACCTTCGCGGTCACCGCGCTCGCCGGGATCGTCGCCGCGATCGCGATCCTGCGCGAGCGCCGGTCCGCCCCGCGCGACGCGCGGCAACCGGTGCCCGCGCTCGTCCTCGCCGTCCCCGGCGCGCTGCTGTTCGTGCTCGGCCTGCTGCTGTCCGACTACGCGTGGACTCTGGGCGAAGACAGCGGGTCGTTCTCCTTCTCGTGCTGCTCGTGGTCGGGCAGCGGGGCCGTCGACAAGACCTCGTACGCGCTTACCGGCGTCGCACTGGCCGTGTGTGTACTGCTCGCGGTGTTCGGAACCCGGTCGGGCTTCGTCAAGGGCGTGCTGGCCGGGGTCTCGGTGTTCGTGCTGACGGAGGCGGCGATCAAGCTGATCACCACGTTCGCGCCTACCCAGGCCGAGTACGGCTTCGGCGGTTCCGGCGAGCCGATCAGCGGGCATCCGAAGGTCGGACTCTGGCTCGCACTCGCGGGCACGGCGCTGTTCGTCATCGCGTTCTTCCTGCGCAACGGCGGGGGCGTGCGGGCCGCGAACGCGGTCGGGGCGTACCCCGGAGCGCTGCCCGGCTACCCGCAGCCGCAGCCGCATCAGGGCTTCGGCCAGCAGGCCTGGCCACAGCCGACGATGCCCATGCCCCAGCAACCGCCCGCGCAGTTGCCTCCACAGCAGTATCCGCAGCAGGGTCAGTGGCAGGGTCAATGGCAGGGTCAAGGGCAGCAGTACTCGCAACCGCAGCAGTATCCGCAACAGCAGCCGGCGTCCCAGTTCCCGCAGCAGGCGCCCCAACCACCGCAACCACCGCAACAGCAGCAACCGCCGCAGCCCCCGCCGCCGCCGTCTCTCGGCCAGTCCTGGCCGCCGGCGCCGCCGCAGGACCGGTGACTGCCGGGATGCCGATGATCACAGGATGATGATTTCGGCCACCAGCGTCACGAGCGTCAGCACCACGCAGCATGCGAAGCCGATCAGCCCGGCCTCGATCCAGTAGATCGGGCCCCAATTCATGCACTCGAACGCCGGCGAGCAGCCGACCGTCTGCGGGGTGACCGGAGGCCCCTTCGTGAGGAACCCGTTGGTGACGCAGAGCGCGGAGACGACGGCCGCGGCGGACAGCAGCCCCCACCGGATCCGTCGCGTTCCCCACCAAGACAGGACCCAGCCCGCGGCGATCACCGCCGGCAGGATCCACACGTAGCTGCTGATCACTCCCACCCTCCGTCGAAACAGTCCTCGACCATGATGCGCCCCGAGAGCCGCCGCCTCCACCTCGTCCAGTCCGTACACCTCGTCCGGCCCGGCTGGTTCGTCGAACTCTTCGAGCTCGTCTGGTCCGGCGTCTTCTGCGGCAGCCTCCTCCGCATACTCCTCGTACTACAACGCGCTGTATGGCGCCTCCGGATTCAACACCCTCTTCGGTGTCAACTCCCAAACGGTGCTGAACGCCGACGCCGCCATCTTCCTGCACGTCCTGGACCAGCTCGGCGGCTACGCCGACATCAACGCCTTCACCGCCTACGGCACCAGCCTCTTCGCGGGCTTCCACCTTGGTTCGAGCTTGAACACGAGCGTCAGCGCTGTCGTGGAGATCCTCCTCCGACTGCAGACGCACTTCGGCGTGAACTTCGGCGCCGGCATGATCTCCCAGGCCGTGTCCATGGCTGCCTCGCAGGCCTCGCCCGCCGCAGCGTCGGCCCCGAGCCCCTCGTCCTGACGAGCAGTCACAACGGGCGCAGCGCGAACACGAAACGGCCCCTGACCGTTGCTTGCGCCGGTCAGGGGCCGTCCCTTGGCGGAGGATACGAGATTTGAACTCGTGAGGGGTTGCCCCCAACACGCTTTCCAAGCGTGCGCCCTAGGCCACTAGGCGAATCCTCCGTGGGACAGCTTACCCGACAGCGAGGGGTGCTCCGCCACCCGGATTTCTGGGCTATCCTGTCTGGCGGACCCCTCGTGTGGCGCCATCCCACCGAACCCCCCCAGGGCAGGAATGCAGCAAGGGTAGGCAGGCTCTGGCGGGTGCGCGAGGGGTCTTTCGCATTCCGTCCCGCCGCCGTCAGGACGTATTCCGCCGCGCGTTCCCGCGGCCTCCCCCCGGCCCGGCACGCTGCTTCGTCACGTTCGTCACGGACCGTCGCCCGGCCTGTGCGTCGGTGTCGGCGGAAGCGGCTAGGCTCGAGGGCGTGTCGCTAGCGCTGTACCGCCGGTATCGACCCGAGACCTTCGAGGAGGTCATCGGGCAGGACCACGTGACCGGGCCGCTGCAGCAGGCCCTGCGCAACCAGCGGGTCAACCATGCCTACCTGTTCAGCGGGCCGCGCGGCTGCGGCAAGACCACCAGCGCCCGCATCCTGGCCCGCTGCCTCAACTGCGAGCAGGGCCCCACCCCGACGCCGTGCGGGCAGTGCAAGTCCTGCGTGACGCTGGCCCGCGGCGCGGCCGGCTCGATCGACGTGATCGAGATCGACGCGGCCTCGCACGGCGGCGTGGACGACGCGCGCGACCTGAGAGAGCGGGCGTTCTTCGCCCCGGTCGAGTCGCGCTACAAGATCTACATCCTGGACGAGGCGCACATGGTGAGCTCGGCCGGGTTCAACGCGCTGCTCAAGGTGGTGGAGGAGCCGCCGCCGCACCTGAAGTTCATCTTCGCGACCACGGAGCCGGAGAAGGTCATCGGGACCATCCGGTCCCGCACGCACCACTACCCCTTCCGCCTGGTGCCGCCGGGGACGCTGCGCGACTACCTGGCCCACCTGTGCGAGCAGGAGGGGATCAAGGTCGAGCCCGAGGTGCTGCCGCTGGTGGTGCGCGCGGGCGCCGGCTCGGTGCGCGACTCGCTCTCGGTCATGGACCAGCTGCTGGCCGGCGCGGACGAGAACGGGGTCTCCTATCAGGCCGCCGCGGCGCTGCTCGGCTACACGGACGCGTCGTTGTTGGACGAGGCGGTCGGCGCGCTCGCGTCGGCGTCCGGCGCCGTCGCCTTCGAGATCGTGGACCGGGTCGTCGAGGGCGGGCACGACCCGCGGCGCTTCCTCGGCGACCTGCTCGAGCGGCTGCGCGACCTGGTCATCCTGAACGCGGTGCCGGACGCGGGGGCCAAGGGCCTGATCTCCGCGCCGCCGGACCGGCTGGCCCGGATGTCCGAGCAGGCCGCCTCGTTCGGCGCGGCCGAGCTCTCCCGCGCGGCAGACCTGGCGAACACCGGCCTGACCGAGATGCGCGGGGCGACCGCGCCGCGGCTGCTGCTCGAGCTGGTCTTCGCGCGGATCCTGCTGCCCGGCGGCGAGGACGCGGCACGGTCGCTGGCCGCCCGGCTCGAGCGGCTCGAGCGCTTCGGTCCGCCCGCGGGGACGGCCGGGCAGCCGGGCGCCGGGGCGGGGCCGGCCGGCGGCACGGAACTGCCGGCGCAGCCTCAGCCTCAGCCTCAGTATCATCCGCAGCCGCAGCCGCAGCCGCAGCAGTCTCAGGACACTGCGATGCAGCATGCGGTGCCGCAGAACCCGATGGCGTACGCCGACCCCGCCGCCGCGGGGTACGGCCAGCCGCAGCAGGCCCAGTCGCAGCAGCCGGTCCAGCCCGCGCAGCCCCCGGCCGGGGCGACCCTGCCGCCGGCGCCGTGGCGCACCGGCGCCGCGGCGGCTCCCGCGGCCGCGGCGCCGCAACCCGTCGCTCCGCAGCCCGCCGTCCCGCAACCTCCCGCGGCGCCGCCCGCTGCGGCCGGCCAGGCGGGCGACGTGGCCGCCGTCCGCGGGCGCTGGCCGGAGATCCTCGACCGCATCCGCACCCACAGCCGGGTGACCTGGACGATGGTCTCCTCGGACAACGCGCACGTGGTCGGCGTCGAGGGCCGCACGCTGCAGCTCGGCTTCAACATCCCCTCGCTGCGCGAGAGCTTCCGCGGGTCCAAGCACGAGGACCTGCTGCGCCAGGTGCTCGGCCAGGTCTTCGGCGGCGAGTGGCGGATCGAGGTGATCGTCGACCCGTCCGCCGGGCACGGCGGCACACCTGCGCCGAACCAGGGTCCTTACCCACCTGCGCCGTCCCCGGCGCAGGGCGGCGGCTGGGGCGCCCCCGCTCCCGCCGCGCCGCAGGCCCCCGCGCCGCCGCAGCCGGTCCAGCCGATTCCGCCGGCCCAGCCGAACCCGTCCGCCCCCGCGCCGCCGGCCGAGCAGACCGGCCCGGCGGCCGTCCCGCCGCAGGCCTTGTCCGCTGGGTCGTCGGCGCCGCCCGCGCCACCGGCCGCCGGCCTCGGCCAGAGCCCGGGCGGGCCGGCCCGGGCCGCCGCCCCCGCGCCCGCTCCGGCACCGGCGTCCACCACCCCGCCCGGCTCCGCCGTGCCCGGCGCCTCCGCCTCCCCGAACGCTCCGTCCCCGGCGCCGGGCAGCCCCCAGGGCCTGCCGCCGCCCGGCCCGCCGCCCCCGCCGGACGACGAGGACTTCGACCCGCACCTGGCCGCGTTCGACGACGAGGCCGCCCCCGCCGAACCCGGGCTCTCCGCCCGTGACCTGCTCATCAAGGAGCTCGGCGCGAGCATTCTCGAGGAGATCCAGAATCCGGATTGACCCGCCCCCGCGCCCCGTGCCGCACGAGGGCACGGCAACGTAGGCTCGTAGAGCGAGCGGGCGCAGCGCCCGCGGCCGGCAGGGGCACCGCCAGCGAGGAACGAGGGAGCAAGACCGTGTTTCCAGACGGATTCGACATGGGGTCGCTGATCCAGCAGGCCCAGCAGATGCAGCAGCAGATGGAGGCCGCCCAGCAGGAGCTCGGCGAGGTCACCGTCACCGGCACCGCGGGCGGCGGCCTGGTCGAGGCGAGCGTCACCGGCCTCGGCGAGCTCACCGGCCTGAAGATCTCCCCGGAGGCGGCCGATCCGCAGGACACCGAGACCCTCGCCGACCTCGTCATCGCCGCGATCCGGGACGCCAACGGCAAGGCGGAGTCGCTGCAGCAGGACAAGCTCGGCCCGCTCGCCGCGCTCGGCCAGGGCGGCGGGTTCGGCGGCCTGGCCGGCGGCTCGGGCGGCACCACCTTCCCGCTCGGCTTCCAGCAGTAGGAGAGGCGTCCCACCGTGTACGAGGGCGTGGTCCAGGACCTGATCGACGAGCTCGGGCGGCTGCCGAACATCGGCCCCAAGTCGGCGCAGCGGATCGCCTTCCACCTGCTGCAGTCCGACCCGGTCGACGTCAAGCGGCTGGCCGAGGTGCTGCTGCAGGTCAAGGAGACCGTCCGGTTCTGCGAGGTGTGCGGGAACGTGGCGGCCGCCGAGCGCTGCCGCATCTGCCTGGACCCGCGCCGCGACGAGACGGTGCTCTGCGTGGTCGAGGAGCCCAAGGACGTGGTCGCGATCGAGAAGACCCGCGAGTTCCGCGGCCGCTACCACGTCCTGGGCGGCGCGCTCTCCCCGATCGAGGGGATCGGACCGGACGAATTGCGGGTACGCGAACTGATGGCCCGGCTCGCCGACGGCGTGGTGACCGAGCTGATCCTGGCCACCGACCCCAATATGGAGGGCGAGGCCACCGCCAGCTTCCTGGCCCGCCTGGTCAAGCCGCTGACCGCGGACGGCACGCTGGGGGTGACCCGGCTCGCCTCCGGCCTGCCGGTGGGCGGGGACCTCGAGTACGCCGATGAAGTCACCCTGGGCCGCGCGTTCGCCGGAAGAAGGAAGATCGATGGCTGATATCGCAGTGCTGGACGACGACCTGGCCGAGTTCACCTCCGCCATCGCCGACCAGGTGGAGTCGTTCCTGGTCGCGGTGCGGGCGGTGGCCCGCGGCGAGGCCGCCGCCTCCGCCGTCTCCATGCTGCTGCTCGAGGTCTCCCAGCTGCTGCTGGCCGGCGGCCGGCTCGGCGCGATCGCGGACGTGATCCCGGAGGAGCGCTTCGAGGAGGACCCCGGCCCCGACCCGGACCTCGACGAGCTGCGCGACCAGCTCGCCCTGCTGCTCGACCCCTGCGACAGCTACCGCGAGGTGTTCGACCCGCTGGCGGTGCCCACCGAGGTGGAGACCCGGCGCATCTCGGACGACATCGCGG
>Ga0310811_10005387_pt1 | contig 16179 bp, 14 predicted proteins | sample YCmetagenome_FD_207642 | JGI IMG/M metagenome (GOLD analysis project Ga0310811, IMG submission 207642) | Soil microbial communities from experimental microcosm in Duke University, North Carolina, United States - YC | ecosystem: Engineered > Artificial ecosystem > Soil microcosm > Unclassified ...
TTTCGCCATGTCGCGCGCCGTGGTCTGCTGGCGCAGGTTGGGGAGCCCCGAGGCATTCTTGAATGTGGTGTCGTTCATGCCGAGGACGTGCGCCTTCTCGGTCATGATCGCGGCGAACTTCGGCTCGGTGCCGCCGAGCGCCTCGCCGACGACGACCGCGGCGTCGTTCGCCGACTTCGTCACCAGCCCGAGCAGCAGGTCGCGATAGGCGATGCGCTCACCGGTGATGAGCCCGAGCTTCGAGGGCGCCTGGGCGGCGGCATGGGCCGAGACCGGAACCGTCTGATCGAGGGTGATCCGCCCGCTGTCGAGCGCTTCGAATGCGAGATAGAGCGTCATCAGCTTGGTCAGCGACGCGGGATACGTACGCGTATCGGCGTTGACCTCGTGCAGCACCTGTCCGGTGTGCGCGTCGAGAACGATGTCGGCGTATCGCGCCGACGCCGGTTCGGAGAAGAGAATGAAGAAACCGAAGATTGCGACGAGTGCCGTCGGCCACCGGATGATGGCAAAGGTCGAGGTCAGGCGCAGAGTCACGGTGGACCAACTCCCCACTGCAGGATCCATCGAAAATCGCAACCGATCATCCGAACCGCCGATGGGGCTAATCCGGACCCTCCCAACCGTTTGCGAACGCATCGTAAGAAATTAGCGAATCTGTGTCTACTATTTGGTTAATAGGCAAATCGTTGCAGCTGCGACGATTTCTCGTTTTCGTGAAGCTTTGTCGAGCGAGGGCGGGATCGATTCCGCCGTCCCGCGCGCACGTACGCAGCGACATTTTTCCTGTCATTTTTGGTGTCGTGAGGCATTCGCGACACGCGCCGAGCGCGTCGGTTTCGTGTGTGCGACGGTTCGAGCGCGCGATGGACGAGCCGTCACTTTGTTGTGAGTGACCGGGTTTCCACGTCGCGAGTCGATCACCGACGACTGCGCGGCGACGTTGCCGCGAACTTTCGAGCGACGCCTCGGGCGAGCGGCGAAGCTTGTGGGCGTGATGGTGGAAGCGTGGCGGATTTCCGCTGAAAAGCGGCCGATGCTGGCGGCGCGCGTCAGTGTGCCCAAGGACCGTGCGAGAGCATCATCGGAGCGGCGCCTGACGCGCGATCATGCTCGGCTAATGGAGCAATTGTGATCGTTTTGCGTGGCGCGCCATTTACCCCTCGTTTTCTTTTAGGGGCCTAAATTTGGTCATGTGGAGAATCCCTTTTACATCGAAGGGGGATCACATATGATTTTCCCATCCAAGTTTCGGCAGCGGAATCATGGCCGCGCCGTTGAGAAGGAATGGACGAGGTCTTTGTGGGATCCACGGTCGCCCTCGTGGCGGCGTCCGCCAGAGGCGGAAAGTGCAGCGCAGTGCGCGCCGGCCCTCCGGCAAATCCGGATCGGCCAGGCGACGGTGGTGGCGCGCCGCAAACCGGGATCATCACTCGTACGAAGCCGCGCACTCAGCGGCCGTCCATGTACAAGGTTCTCATACTCAACGACGACTACACGCCGATGGAGTTCGTCGTGCACGTCCTCGAACGGTTCTTCAACAAGAACCGCGAGGAAGCCACACAGATCATGCTGCACGTTCACCGCAAAGGCGTTGGAGTCTGTGGCGTCTATCCGTACGAGATCGCGGAGACCAAGGTGAACCACGTCGTCGACTTTGCCCGTAAGCACGAGCACCCCCTCCAGTGCACTCTGGAAAAGGAATAGCGTAGAGCGCACATAATGAGGGGTAGAGAGAAACTGGAGAACCGGGGGCGATCGCCGCATTGAGACATCGACCAGGAAAGGATTAGCATCATGCTCTCGCGTAATCTCGAACAGACGCTCCACCGGGCGTTGGCATTTGCCAATCAGCGCCGGCACGAGTATGCGACGCTAGAGCACCTTCTCCTGGCGCTCACCGAGGACCAGGACGCGGTCGCCGTATTCCGCGCCTGCGGGGTCGAAATCGGCAAGCTCCGCGACAGCCTGGTCTCGTTCCTCGACAACGAGCTCAAGAGCCTCACCTTGAGCCGCCCCGAGGACGCCAAGCCGACCGCCGGTTTTCAGCGCGTGCTGCAGCGGGCCGCTATCCACGTCCAGTCTTCCGGCCGCGAAGAGGTGACCGGCGCCAATGTCCTGGTGGCGCTGTTCTCCGAGCGCGAGTCGCATGCGGTCTTCTTCCTGCAGGAGCAGGAGATGACCCGTCTCGATGCGGTCAACTACATCTCCCATGGCATCGCCAAGGTAGCGCCGCGCGCCGAGAAGCGCACGGTGCAGGGCTCCGAGGAGGAGTCGAAGTCCGAGCGCGTGGTCAAGAAGGGCCACGAGGCGCTCGACACCTACTGCGTGAACCTCAACAAGAAGGCGCTGGCCGGCAAAATCGACCCGCTCATCGGACGCGCGTCCGAGGTCGAGCGGACAATCCAGGTGCTGTGCCGCCGCACCAAGAACAACCCGCTCTACGTCGGCGATCCCGGCGTCGGCAAGACGGCGATCGCCGAGGGCCTCGCCCGCCGCATCGTCCAGGGCGAGGTGCCCGAGGTCCTGAAGGGGGCGACGATCTACGCCCTCGACATGGGCTCGCTCCTGGCCGGCACCCGCTATCGCGGCGACTTCGAGGAGCGCATCAAGGCGGTGCTGGCGGAGCTCGACGAGCAGGAGGACGCGATCCTCTTCATCGACGAGATCCACACCGTCATCGGTGCCGGCGCCACCTCCGGCGGCTCGATGGACGCCTCGAACCTGCTCAAGCCGGCGCTTGCCTCGGGCTCGCTGCGCTGCATCGGCTCGACCACTTACAAGGAATACCGCAACTACTTCGAGAAGGACCGGGCGCTCGTCCGTCGCTTCCAGAAGATCGACGTCAACGAGCCGTCGCTCGAGGATGCGGTGAAGATCCTGATGGGGCTCAAGCCGTACTACGAGCGCCATCACCGGGTGCGCTACACCAACGACGCGGTGCGCGCCGCGGTCGAGCTGTCGGCCCGCTACATCAACGACCGCAAGCTCCCCGACAAGGCGATCGACGTGATCGACGAGTCGGGCGCGGCGCAGATGCTGGTGTCGGAAAGCAAGCGAAAGAAGGTCATCGGCCTTAAGGACGTTGAGGCGGTGGTCGCGAAGATCGCCCGCATTCCTCCCAAGACTGTGTCGGCTTCGGACAAGGAGAGCCTGCGCACCCTCGAAGACGATCTGAAGACGGTCGTCTACGGTCAGGACAAGGCGATCGCCGCGCTGTCGAGCTCGATCAAGCTGTCGCGCGCCGGCTTGCGCGAAGGGGAAAAGCCGATCGGCTGCTACCTCTTCTCGGGGCCGACCGGCGTCGGCAAGACCGAGGTCGCCCGCCAGCTCTCGAAGATCCTCGGCATCGAGCTGATCCGCTTCGACATGTCGGAGTACATGGAGCGGCACTCGGTGTCGCGCCTAATCGGCGCGCCACCGGGCTACGTCGGCTTCGACCAGGGCGGTCTCCTGACCGACGCCATCGACCAGCATCCGCACGCGGTCATGCTGCTCGACGAGATCGAGAAGGCGCATCCCGACCTGTTCAATATCCTCCTGCAGGTGATGGACCACGGGAAGCTGACCGACCACAACGGCAAGACCGTCGACTTCCGCAACGTGATCCTGATCATGACCACGAACGCGGGCGCGGCCGAGGCGTCCAAGCAGGCGATCGGCTTCGGCGGCACCGGCGAGCGCACCGGCGACGACGAAGAGGCGATCAAGCGCCTGTTCACCCCGGAGTTCCGCAACCGTCTCGACGCGGTGATCCCATTCGCCGGCCTCGCGCCGGAGATCATCGCCAAGGTCGTCGACAAGTTCGTCGGCGAGCTCGAGGCGCAGCTCGCGGATCGCGGCGTGCGCATCGAGATGACCCCGGAGGCCAAGACCTGGCTGATGGGCAAGGGCTACGACAAGGCGTTCGGCGCCCGACCGATGGCCCGCGTGATCCAGGACCACATCAAGCGGCCGCTCGCCGACGAGCTGTTGTTCGGCAAGCTGCTGACCGGCGGCGTGGTCAAGGTGACGCTCGACGGCGACAAGCTCGCATTCGACATCACGCCGAACACGCTGAAGCCGAAATCGTCCAACTCCAAGGAGGAGGCGCTGGTCGAATAGACCGGCTCGCTCCGAAGCGCAAACGACACACGCAAACAAAGGCCCCGATCGTGAGATCGGGGCCTTTCGTTTCGGCGAGTCTGCGGAGCGGTCGGCTACCTCCGGTGCCGCAGTTGGGTGTTACTGCGGACGCCGGCGGCCTCAGAAGGGCCGTTTGTCCATTGAACCCCCAAGGACCTCGTGATTAGCATCATCGGGCAATCCGGGGGGATGGACATGAGAAATGAAATAGCCGCGAAGGGGCTCTGGCTGGTCGGGCTCCTGATGGGAGCCGTGCTTGCTCATCCCGGCAACGCCGTGGCGGATGTCGGTGATTTCTATAAAGGGAAGTCGGTCAACATCATTGTCGGATTTCCGACAGGCGGCGGTTATGACGCCTACGCGCGTGCGATCGCGCGCACCTTCGGCAGTCATATTCCCGGCAACCCAACGGTCATCGTCCAGAACATGGCGGGCGCGGGGAGTCTGCGCGCCGCTCGCTACCTTCAGGACGTTGCTCCGCACGATGGTACGACGTTCGGAACCTTCGATAACGGGCTGCTGCTCGCGGCGATCATGGCTCCGTCGGATGGATTCGACGCATCCAAGCTGAGTTGGATCGGCGCCGTTTCCAAAGATCTGCAGATGATCATCACGCGGGACACGTCTCACGCCAAAACCGTCGACGATCTGCGCAAGGGCGAGACGGTGTTCGGTGCCACGGGGCGCGACGACATTCGCTACACTAGCACCAATGTTCTGAAAAAGCTCCTGGGAGCCAACATCAAGATCGTCACGGGCTATCCCGGCACCACCGACATTCGCGTCGCCATGGAGCGGGGCGAGATCGATGGCATAAGCGAATCATGGTCGAGCCTGAAATCGACCAAGCCCGAATGGATCGAGCAGAAGAAGATCAACGTCCTCCTGCAGTTCGGCTTTTCCCCGCATCCGGAATTGCCGACCGTGCCGATGATCGGTACCTTCGCCCGCTCGCCGACGGAGCTGACGGCGCTGGAATTGATCTTCTCGCCGTCGGAGGCGGGTCGGCCGTACGCGGCGCCGCCGCAGATTCCCGCCGATCGCCTGACCGCATTGCGCCGCGCCTTCGACGCGACGATGAAGGACAAGGACTTCATCGCCTTCACGACGCAGGCGAAGCTTGATGTCGGGCCCTCGACCGGGGAAGAGGTTGCCGGCTTCCTGAGCAAGGCCTACGGCTCTTCATCCGCCTCGATCGAAACAGCACGCAAGTTGCTGGAGCCCTGACGTTATCGGGGATTGGGCGGTTAATGCTCAGACATCGTCTGCGCATTTGATTGGGATGTCTGATGACTAAAAAATTCGACGTGGTCGAAGCGACGATCGCCGGCATCCACAAAGCGATCATCGAGAAGGAGATGACGGCCACCGAGCTCGTAAAGCTCTATCTCGCCCGCATCAGGGCCTACAACGGGACGTGCGTGGATGAACCCGAGGGGATCCTCGGTCCGGTCTCGCCGATTTCCCATGCCGACGGCATCAACGCGCTGATGACGTTGAATCTGCGACCGAAAGCCCGCAAGGCCTGGGGATTCGACGATCGCAAGTCACGCAGCATGACCGACCCGATCGACGACGATCCGAATATGCCGGACGCGCTCGAGGTGGCCGGCGCGCTGGACCGGCACTTCGCGGCGACCGGCCGACTGATCGGACCGCTGCACGGCATCGTATTCAGCATCAAGGACGTGCTCGACACCTTTGATATGCGGACCACGAGCGGCGGCGACGCCGCCTATGCCAATGATCGTCCGCCGGCGGATTCGACGGTGGTCAAACGGCTTCGATCCGCCGGGGCGATCATTCTCGCCAAAGCCAATCTCGGTGAATACGCCTCCGGAAGCCGCAGCTCGTTCGGCGGCACCATGTGCAACCCCTACGACACCGGGCGCGACGTCGGCGGCTCCAGCGGCGGGTCGGCGTCCTCGGTCGCGGCCAATCTGGTGACGTGCTCGATCGCGGAGGAGGGCGGGCCCTCGATCCGAATGCCGGCCCGTCTCAACTGCAGCGTCGGTCTGTCGCCCTCGCAAGGTCTCGTGAGCCGCGATGGCTTGATCGGCGCCGGTCCTCTGTCGGATCGCAATGGTCCGACGTGCCGGACCGTGGAGGACACCGCCCGGGTTCTGGAGGTCATCGCCGGATACGATCCCGCCGATGAGTTGACCGCCTACAGCGTCGGACGCGTGCCTGAAAAAGGATACGCACGCTTCGCCAGGGACCCCGACATTTCCGGTCTGCGTGTCGGCGTTCTTCGCGAGTATATGGACAAGCGCCTGTTCACCGCCGCCGATCACGAAACGATCGACGTCATCGACGCGGCGATCGACGATCTGCGAAAGCTCGGCGTGACGGTCGTCGATCCGGGGCCGACGGGAGCGTTATTCCAGAGCTGTATCGACCAGTACCTTCCTCAAAATCTCAACGCGGAGTTCGTTCAGTCCGCCCCGGAGCTGTTTCGCGACGGCGCCGACCAGATTGCCGTTCAAGCGGAACTCTTCACGGCGTCGCAACGGCCGTCGGTCATGACCATCCGGGACTTCAAGGTTCCCGAAGCCGTCGGCGAGACGACGTATCATTTCGAGCTCTATTTGAAAAAGCGCGGCGATGCGAACATCACCTGTCTCGCGGATCTGATCGCGAAATCGTGCTTCTACAAGGATGTCTCCGGGCGGGATACGCGCTTCCGCGACGTGAAATCGGTTCTCGAAAAGGCCAACAAGACGCGCACGCTGGATTATCGCAATCGCGATTTCATCCGGTTCGCCCTCCAGCAGACGGTCATGCAGTGCATGGCCGCTCTCGATCTCGATGCCGTCGTCTATCCGACCGGAAATGTACCGGCCTCGAAGATCAAGGCGCCGGTCGAACCGGACGTGAACGGACGGTCGCATCAGGCGTGGACCGAATTGGGCAGGCTGGGTTTTCCGGCGATCACCGTGCCCGCGGGCTTCACCAGCCAGGTCTATGACCGGGTTCGTGATCCGAACGCTCCCGATGGCACACGCCTGGTCGGCCCGACGCCCGCGCAGCTCCCGGTCGGCATGGACATTCTCGCGATGCCATTCTGTGAGGCGACGCTCGTGAGAATTGCGGCCGCGTACGAGGCGGCGACACACCACCGCGTTCCGCCGTCGGAGTTCGGGCCGCTGAGCAAGGAGAGGGCGCTGGTCGAATAGACCGGCCGCGCTCCCGGCGCAAACGACAGGGCCCCGACCTCACGATCGGAGCCCTTTTCGTTGCGGCGAGTCTCGTTCAGCAGGGTCCCATGTACCCCGGCGGGCACATGCTGCTGCTGCCGCTGCTCGGTGCGGAACCGAGTCGGCTGTTCGACGGCGCGGACTGCTCCGATTGCGGCAGAGGCGGATTCGGCGGATTGGTGACGAACGGCTCGTTGTTGTTCTGGGTGCTGCTGCACGCTGCCAGTACCGACGCCACGATGGCCAGGATTGCGAGGGGACGCATGGCGGTTCACCTCCTTTGCGAAGCTCAGCCAAAACGAAGGTGTGCGGTCTCGGTTCCCCCGACACCGAGGCGCGGCCCAAGCGTGACCGCAATAAAAAGGCCCCGACCTTGCGGCCGGGGCCCCTCGTTACGGCAGTGCTCTGCTTAGCAGGTCGTGTAACCCGCCGGGCACACTTTCGTCGCACCCGGCACCACCACCGTATTGTTCTGGGGCGGCGCCGCTTGCGTCTGCGTCGGCGGATTGACGATCACCGTCTTGTCTCTGTCCCTGTCGTGACCGCAGGCGGCGAGCGCCAGCGGCGCCAGGAGGGCGAGTACTGCGATTGGACGCATGAGGTTCTCCTTCTTGTCGACGGTCCTCCTGAAAAACGAAAGGTAAAGGGTCCGGTTCCGGGCCAAGCTTCGCTCGTTGGCGAAGCTTGGCCGGGAAGCAATTTGCCGGTTCCATCGTTTAGAATGGAAGAGTGTGACGGCCAGCGGTCCACCGATCGCCCCCGCCGCACCAAATGGGCTCCGGCCGAAATGGCCGGAGCCCGCCTGCTTTCTGCCCGCCCACTTTCTGCCAACCTTTCTGCCAAGCTTCGCCGCATTCCCGGACCATAAGCGAGCCTGGTCCGCAGAAGCTCTGGGAGGCACCAATGGCCAGGCTCAAGGCGCGTGCGTTCGCGTTGGTCTGCGTGGTTGCGTTGCTGGGCGGATGTCAGACGCGATCGATCTCCGACTCGGGATACCGCGATGACTCGGGATGGGGCTATGGCGCGCGGTCCAGCAATCCCTATTATCGCGGCGAGCTCAGCGAGTTCGACATCCTCGGTATCGGCCGCGATCAGGCGGTGAGCGAGGACATCATCCGCGCCGCCTACACCGAGAAAAAGCCGCTCGCGGTGAAAAAGGGCGACGCCATCATGCTCATTCAATCGGGCGCGCTGTTGCCCGACGAGGGCATGGTGAATTCCTTCAGCAAGTACTATTCGGTCGCCGTCTTCTCCGGCATCCCCGACCAGCCGCCGGTGCGAACCGCGGCCGGCGTCACCGGACCGGCGCAGAGCTACTTCCAGTCGCTGCGGCTCGCGGCCGCCCGCGGCGGCTACGACAAGATCGTCGCCTACTGGGGCGTCGTCGAGAGCGCCCGGGAGGGTATGGCGACCAAGGCAGTGTCTTGGGTGCCGATCCTCGGCGCGGCGGTGCCGGACGAGCATCAACGCATGCGGATCCGCCTCAAGGTCGCGGTGATAGACGTCCGGACCGGCCAGTGGGAGATGTTCGTGCCCGAAACCTTCGACGATACGGCGACGAGTGCCAGCGCCAACCGGGCGATGTCCGACCAGGCGCAGGTCGCGGCGCTGAAGGAAAAGGTCTACGCCGGCGCCGCCGAATCGTTCGTCGCGCGCTACGCCCGCTAGCGCGACGATCGGCGTGCCGGGGCGTTATTATTAAGGCTCCGGCGGGCCCCGGCCGTCGCGGCCGGGGCCCGATCAGGAGTCGCGATGCGCATCTACACCATCGGCCATTCGAACCGGCCGCTCAAGACGTTCATCGACCTGCTTGAGGGCGCGGGCGTCAATTTGCTGGCCGACATCCGCACCAAGCCCGCATCGCGCATTAACCCGCACTTCAACGGAAAGGCGCTCGCCGCGTCGCTGGCGCAGCACGGCATCGGCTACCGCCACATTCCGGCGCTCGGCGGCCTGCGGCCCGCTGCGGACGACCCGTCGCCCAACACCTACTGGCAGGTCGGTGCGTTCCGGAACTACGCCGACTACGTCATGACGTCGGAGTTCCGCGCCGGTCTCGACGAACTGCTGGCGATCGCCCGGGACCAGACGGTCGCGATCATGTGCGCCGAGGCCGACTGGCATCGTTGCCACCGCCAGATCGTCACCGATTACCTGCTCGCCGCCGGGGTCGAGGTCCATCACATCCTCGCCAACGGGATCCAGGAGGCGGCGCTGCACGACGCGGCGCGGGTCGAGCCCGACGGGCGCATCGTCTATCCGGCGGCCCAGAACGAGCTGCTCTGACCGGCAGACCCGTTCCCCCGGCCGACCGTCCGTGCAAGGATGGCGGTGCGACAACGATAAATAGGGGAGGATTCGCATGCGTGCTCTACGTTTCACGACGCGCGCGCTTTTGGCGCTCGTCTTCGCGATCGGTCTCTTCGCGTTCCCGCAGGCATTTGCCCAGGCACCCGCAAGCTCCGGCAAGGTCAAGGTCGAATGGCTCGGCCACGAATTCTTCCGGCTGACCTCGCCCAACGGCGTGGTCGTGCTCACAAGCCCCTGGCTCGACAATCCCGACGGGCCGGTGAAGCTCGACGATCTCAAGCGCACCGACATTATCCTCGTGCCGAACGCCCACAACGACGACATGGGCAACCCGGCCGAGATCGCGGCGATCTCCGGCGCGACGGTGATCGTGCCCGCGCCGCTCGGGCGCTGGCTGACCACCGAAAAGGGCTTGAAGCAGGAACAGTTCAAGCGCGCCGGCGTCGGCGACATCGTCACCGTCAAAGGCGTCACCATCAAGATCGGGCCAAGCGCTCATGACAACACGCTGCCCAACGGTGCCGACGGCGGACCCGCGGCGTCGTTCTTCGTGACGTTCGAAAACGGCTACACCGTATTCTACAACGGGCATTCGACGCTGCTCGCCGATCTGCCGATGTACGCGGCGCTCTACCAGCCGAACCTGGCGCTGCTCGGCTTATTCGGCGATCCGCGCGAGTTCGCGACCGTCGCCAAGCTCTTGAGCACCAACAACCCGAAGCTCAAGACGGTGATCCCGGACCACATGCGCCCGGGCGCGCCGATCGTCGCCGAGGGCAAGCGCGCGCTCGATCAGGTCGGATTGGGCAGCATGATGTTCCTGCCGGAGCTGCGGAAGCCCTACGAGTACTGACGGCTACAGCGCGCGGAACATCACCAGCGCGTCGACCGGGCCGAGCGTCGGGTGACGGAACGCGCCGGGCAGGCGGCCCACGGTCACGAAGCCCAGGCTGTGCCACAGCCGCACCGCGCGCTCGTTGCTGGCGACGACAAAGTTGAACTGCATCGCGGTGAAGCCGCGCACCCTGGCGTGCGCGAGCGAGTGCGCGCACATCGCGCGGGCGACGCCCTTGCCGGTCGCGCCCGGCGCCGTGACGTAGCCGCAGTTGGCGACGTGGTCGCCGCCGCCGCGCTGGTTTGCGCGGAGATAGTAGGTGCCGACGACGCGGCCCTCGTCCTCGGCGACGAACACCTCGTTGCCCGCCGCGTGCCAATAGGCGAGGGCATCGGCGCGACTTAAATCGCGCGGCAGGGTGTAGGTCTCGCCGGCGCGGATCATCGGCTCGAGGATGCGCCACAGCGCGTCGTCGTCGGCCGGGGTCGCGGCGCGGATCAGCATCTGGCCTCTAGAAATCGTCCTCTTCGCGCGCCGAGGCCGCGATATCGCCGGTCGCGACCGGGGCGTCGCCCGCCTTGCGGAACGGCCCGCGCTCGGCCAGCGCCTCGCGCTCGTGGGCGACCTGCGATCGCTCGGATTTGAGGAATCGCGCGACCGCGTTGCGGAAGCGCGGCTCACCGATCCAGTGGGCGCTGTAGGTCGCGGCGGGTAGATAGCCGCGGGCGATCTTGTGACGCCCGCCGGCGCCGGCTTCGACCCGCGCCAGCTCGCACTCTATCGCGAAGTCGATGGCGCGGTAGTAGCAGACCTCGAAGTGGAGGAACGGATGATGCTCGATCGCGCCCCAGTTGCGGCCGTAGAGCGCGTCTTCACCCATCAGGTTAAGAGCGCCGGCTATCGGCTTTGTGCCGTTGAACGCCATCACCAGCACGACGCGATCGGCGAGACGCTCGCCGAGCATGTCGAAAAACGCGCGCGTGAGATACGCCTGGCCCCACTTGCGGCCGGCGGTGTCCTCGTAGAAGCGATAGAACGCGTCCCAGTGGCGCTCCTCGATCGCGGCGCCGTTGAGCGTCTCGATGCGGAGGCCTGAGTCGCGCACCGCTTCGCGCTCCTTGCGGATGTTCTTGCGCTTGCGCGACGACAGCGAGGCGAGGAAGTCGTCGAAGCTTTTGTAGCTGTGGTTGTACCAGTGGTACTGCTGGCCCTCGCGCTGGAGAAATCCACTCGCGCCAAGGACATCCCACTCATCCTTCAGGCAGAAGTTGACGTGGAGCGACGACACGCCGAGCTGCCGCGCCGCTTCGCCGAGGCCGCGTGCGAGCGCGTTCTGCACCGCCTCGGTGGGCGCGTCGGGATGGACCAACAGCCGCGGCCCGGTCACCGGCGTGAACGGCACGCCCGCCAGCAGCTTCGGGTAGTACTCGCCGCCGGCGCGCTCGTAAGCCTCGGCCCACGCCCAGTCGAACACGTACTCGCCGAACGAGTGGCCCTTCACGTAGAGCGGCACGGCGCCGACGAGGCGGCCCGAATCGTCGCGCGCCAGCACATGGCGCGGCCCCCATCCGGACTCGGCGACGGCCGAATGCGATTCCTCAAGAGCGGACAGGAAGTCATGGGAAAGAAACGGATTTCCGCCACCGGCGCAGGCGTCCCACTCGCCTCGGGACACCTCCCGGATCGAGGGGATGAGGGTCAGGTGAAGCGCGGTCGATCCGTCGGGCATGGGCCTCACTGTAGCCGGAAGCGGGGCGGCAGGAGCTGTCGCAACGCTTCAACGCCCGCCAGTATCCAAATGCGCGCGCCGTCGATTTGGCTCCGTGTGCCCGACGGCGGCGGGTCGGGATCTAGGCCAACCTTGACGATGCGGCCCTCCTCGACGGCCCGGACGATGAGATCGACGTTGCCGACCCGCAGCCGATCGCCCGGGCGCGGCCGGCGCCGGAGACCGAGCCTCAGGAATCGACCGACGGTCAGACGGCGCAGTCCGGGCGGCACCGGGAATTCGTAGAGCTCGGCGACGGCGCCGAGGTTGGCCGCGCCGTCGAGCACGAACTCGCCGAGCATCTCCTCGCGGTGGCTGCGGGCACTTCGCTGCAGGCCCGGCGCGAACAGGCGGTCGAGCGTCGGCATCTGGTCGGACGTCACCAGGATCAGCACGTAGTCGTTGGGGGCGAGGCGGTTGATCTTGTCGGGCGACGTCATCTTGCCGTCGCGGATCACCGTGACGATGCAGATGTCCTCGGGCAGCCGCATGCGGTCGACGCGGCGACGCGTCGCCATGCTGAACGGCGCCACGGTGTAGGCGGCCATCCGGCGTTCGCCGGCGCCGGGCAGGTCGAGCTCGGCGTGGACCGGCGCCGCCGGGTGCGGCGGCAACTCGAGGCCGAGCGCGCGGGCGAGCCACGCGACCGACCAGCCCTGCACCGTCATCGAAATCAGCACGACGACGAAGGCGACGCTGAAAAACACCTGGCTGCCCTCGACGCCCGCCAGCACCGGGATGGTCGCGAGAAAGATCGGCACCGCGCCGCGCAGGCCGACCCACGACACGAACGAGATCTCGCGCAGGTCGAACTGGAACGGCTTCAGGCACAGCCACACCGCGATCGGTCGGGCGATGAAGATGAGGATGAGCGCGACCCCGACCGACGGGGCGAGTGCCGGCAGCAGCGCCGTCGGCGTGACCAGCAGTCCCAGCATCAGAAACATCAGGATCTGGGCGAGCCATGAGAACCCGTCGCTGAAGCGGGCAATCAGCTCGGTCGCGCGGTGGCGGCGCGAGCCCAGCATGAAGCCGACGAGATAGATGGCGAGGAAGCCGCTCGCCTCGACGCTCTGGGCGACGGCGAAGATCAGCATCGCGCCGGCGAGCGCCAGCACCGGATACAGCCCCGAGGCGATGTCGAGGCGGTTGATCAGCCGGAGCAGGATCGACCCGCCGATGAATCCGAGCAGTCCGCCGCCGATCGCCTGGCGCAGGAACAGCCCGGCGACGTGCCCGGCGGTGTCCCACGACAGCGTCAGCATGCCGGACTGGAGGAGGTCGACACCGAGCATGGTGAGAAAGATCGCCATCGGGTCGTTGAAGCCCGACTCGACCTCGAGGGTGGCGCTGACGCGTTCGCGGATGTGGAGGCCGCGGAGGTGGAGGATGAAAAACACCGCCGCGGCATCCGTGGACCCGACGATGGCTCCGATCAGGCCGCCTTGCACCCAGTCGAGGTCGAGCAGCCATTTCGCCGCGGCGCCGACGATCGCCGCGGTGACCAGCACGCCCACGGTCGCCAGCACCAGCGCCGGCGTGAACGCCAATTTCAGGTTCTGGCGCGTGGTCCGGAGACCGCCGTCGAACAGGATGATGGCGAGCGCCAGGCTGCCCGCGAGGTAGGCGGTGTCGAAGTCGCCGAAGCGGATGCCGAGCGGCCCGTCCTCGCCCGCCATCATGCCGAGGGCCAGGAACACCAGCAGCAGGGGGGCGCCGACGCGCGACGACACCAGCCCCGCGAAGATGCTGAGCACCACGAGGCCGGCGCCGATGAGGATCAGATGATGGGCGAGCTCCATGCTCCGACTATACGTGGAAACGGAGCGGAATTTGGACCCTTCGGCGTTGCGGGCCGCGTCGGCTCAGAAAATCTCGAACACGCCGTCGACCTCGACCGCCACGCCCAAGGGCAGCGCCGCGACGCCGACCGCGGCGCGGGCATGGCGGCCGGGATCGCCGAACACCTCGACCATCAGGTCCGATGCGCCGTTCATCACCTTCGGCTGCTCGGTGAAATTGGCGGCCGAGGCGACAAAGCCGTTGAGCTTGACCACGCGGGCGACGCGATCGAGATCGCCGACCGCCGACTTCACCTGGGCGATCAGGTTCAGCGCGCACAGCCGGGCCGCCGCCGCGCCGTCGGCGACCGAGACGTCCGAGCCGAGTATGCCCTTGTGACGGATCTGGCCGTCCTCGAACGGGAGCTGGCCGGAGACGTAGATGAGGTTTCCGGTCGCGACGTAGGGCACATAACTCCCGGCCGGAGCCGCCGCCGGCGGCAGGGCGATGCCGAGCTCCTTGAGGCGCGCTTCGATCCGTCCCGACATGGCTGTTCTCCTGCGTTCGGCTCCGCGTACGATAGAAACATAGCCTCGCGACGCCGATGGTCGCCAGAGCCCGACCGGTCTACTCTGGACTCTCGCCCAAGCGAACGACATGCGGGTGACCCTATGGTGGCGAAAGCGAGAGCCCGGGCGACGCCGGGCAGCATCCGTTTGAAGCGGGTATACGAGGCGGCGAGCCGGGGCGACGGGACGCGGATCCTCGTCGACCGGCTGTGGCCGCGCGGCGTCTCGACCGAGAAGGCCCACGTTGATCTCTGGCTGCGCGACATCGCGCCCAGCGACGACCTGCGCAAATGGTTCGGCCACGACGCCGACAAGTGGCCGCAGTTCAGAAAATGGTATCGGGGCGAGATCAGCCGCCGGCCCGACCTCCTCGAGCCGATCAGGGACGCGCTCGCCAAGGGCGATGTGACGCTGCTGTATGCGGCCAAGGACGAAGCCCACAACAACGCCGTCGTCCTCAAGGACCGACTCGAGCGCGGACTGAAGGCGAGCGCGCGGGCAAGGGGGCGGGCGACGAAGGCGAAGAGTCCCAAGCGCGCGACGAAACGCTCGGCGGCGTGATGCGCCTTCTTTCTTCCTTCGTCATGCCCGGCCCACGGGCCGGTTGCACCCGGCCCGTGGGCCGGCCATGACGTGGAGTAAACCTGCGCGAACTGCATCGCCCATCGCCCGTCACCTGAGCGGGTCGTAGGTATCCCAGCCCGTTCCTTCGTCGCGCCGGTTGCTGACGTCGAAACCGCCGCCGATGTCGAAGCGTACGTAGGTCGGCGTGTCGGGTTTCCACGGGCTCTTCGTCTCATTGCCCGACGGAACCGGCTTCCCCGACGCCTTCGCCTTCAACGCCTCTTCTTCCGCGAGGCTGGGCCGCAGGCGGTGGCCTTTTTTTAACGGGCGTGGTGCAACCCGTCCGTCGGGCGGCTCGCCGTCCTCGTCGAATTCGCTTGCCGGTGGCGGGGGCGGCGAAAGATCGCCAGCGCGCGACTGCTGCGATGCGTGAGCCTCCTCGGCGACAGGGTGGCGGTAGCGCGCATCCTCGGGGGCGTAGGAGGGTGCGTCGTCGTCGGCATCGCCGTCGGGCTCGCCATCGCGGGCGTACGCGTCCGGCTCGTCAGCACCGCGCAGCGGCCATGAAGCGGATGGTTCGGAATGCAAGGCGTCCGTCGCCGCACCCGTTATCAGCGCCTCGCACGCCTTCTCGAGGATCGCGATGCCGCCGTCGGGGATGCCCCGCGGTGTGCCATCGTGGCCCGTTTTCGCCTGCGCGGCGATGAGCCGGAGCCACTGTCGGCGCGCGGCGATCCGGCTGCGAAGCGCCGTTGCACGGCGGCGGCCACGCGGGTCCAGTGCGTCACGGTCGGCCGCGGCGATCAGATCGTGGGCGAGCCTTCGCGCCTGCTCCGCGAGCGCGGCGGTGTAGCGCGTGGCGAATTCGGCGTCGTCGGCGAGCCAGCGGCGGATCGTCGACGGGCGCGGCGTGGGGGAGCGGCGCGCGATCGCGCCATCTCGGCCGCTGTGCGTACGGTGCAGCACACGATCCATCATCGCGTCGCGCGACCGTCCATGCCGCTCAACCGCGGTGAGCGGTGCGCCGGC